>Ga0209427_10001286_pt1 | contig 28617 bp, 29 predicted proteins | sample DeeMarSWOR136_30_FD_187465 | JGI IMG/M metagenome (GOLD analysis project Ga0209427, IMG submission 187465) | Marine sediment microbial communities from White Oak River estuary, North Carolina - WOR-1-36_30 (SPAdes) (version 2) | ecosystem: Environmental > Aquatic > Marine > Intertidal zone >...
AAACGGGGCTCAAGGCCAAAAGGGGTAAAACAGAGGATTTTCAGCTCTGCTTCAGCTTCTGGTGACAATCGCTGAAATCAAAACTCAGGAAACTCCACTCACTTCTGATTGACAAAAGGTTATGGTCGTGCTATGTAGTTTAGCGTTAAACCGTACCGAGATTTAAATCACCGTGTAATGGTATCCGGCCAATTTCAACCAATCTTTGTCTCATGTAAATCTGGGGGGCGGGGAAATGACACTCAAAGAAGTGGCTAAGGCTGCTGGTGTATCTCATACCACTGTATCATTGGTGATAAATAATGTTGAAGGCTCAAGGGTGAGCCAAAGTACGAGAAAACGTGTTCTCGAAACAATAAAGAAATTAGACTATAATCCGAATCTCATTGCCAAGAGACTGGCATCAGGTAAAACTAACTCTATCGGGCTGTTCATTCCATTAGCATCCCCAATATTTCGGAATTACACAATCATTGAAATGGTTGCGGGAATTCAGGATGTCCTTAATGAAAAGGGCCTTGATCTTGTCCTGTTCTCAGGTGGCCGAGGCCTGTTGAGAGATAGGCCAATCAATCAAATTGTCAAACAAAATACACTGGATGGTTTGATCATATTCAACACACGGTATACGACTCAACATTTTGTAAACAGATATGTAAAAGACCTGAGTGAGATGAGTTTTAATTTCACGATATTACATTACTATTGGGGTAATGAAAAAATAAAATATGTGGGAGTCGACTACGAAAAGGATGCCTTTAAAGGTATTTCATATTTGATCTCGTTGGGTCACAAAACCATTGCTCTATTGACGGGACTACCTCATGCTCTCGTTACACCGAGGATAATCAAAGGCTACAAAAGAGCACTTGAAAATAATAATCTTAAGATTAAAGATAACCTTATCGTCAACGCGGATTATGATTATGAAATTGGATACGATAAAACAAAACGTATGATTAAAAAAAATCCGTCTCTTACCGCATTTTTCGTTGGAGGTTACGAAATGGCCCCGGCCTGTTTAAAGGCCGTGAAGGATTCAGGTCTGACTGTTCCAGGAGATATCTCGATACTTGGCTATATTGATACTGAGATAATGGCTCTTCTAGATCCGCCTTTAACAGCTATTAAAATACCTTACTATGATATTGGGAAAAGAGCTGCAGAATTGCTCCTTGAAAGCAGCGGGGAGGAAAGAAGAATCATATTTGAAACGGAATTAGCGGTGAGAGGTTCAACGGCCAGAGTGGGGTAAGCGTTGGGGCTAGATAGATTCGAGGAGCGAATGTATGCCATTATAAGATCGTTGATGATTTTCTCCAAATTTTCGATTATTTTGGCAATAGGGGGAGATTGAACAACTTGAATCTAGTAAATCCTTTTTTTTCCGGTTTGACAGGTTGCAATCATTGTATATAATAGTAAATTAAATTATTTGGTTTAACGCTAAACCTATCATTACTGTGGAAAGTTCAAAGAGGAAGGGGGGATCAAAGAAAGATATCAAAGCAAATCCATTTCCTTAAACAAAGGAGGGTATCAAATGAAAACATTTCGATTGCTTTTATTCGTTGCTGTTTTCATTCTCGGCGTTGCCATAACTAGCGCACAGGCTGTCATGGACATCCAGTGGTGGCACGCTCATGGTGGTGGGCTTGGTGAAAAGGTCAACGCCATCGCTGCGGGCTTCAACAAGTCACAGAGCATGTATAAGGTTGTTGCTACTTATAAGGGGAACTATCACGATACCATGACTGCTGGCATTGCCGCGTTCCGCTCAAAGAATCCACCACATATCCTCCAGGTTTTTGAGGTGGGGACTGCGACGATGATGGCGGCAAAGGCTGCTATTAAACCGGTTTACGAGGTGATGGGAGAATCGGGGCTCCCGTTTGATCCGAAAGCCTATCTCCCTACAGTGACCGGTTATTACACCACCCCTGACGGCAGGATGTTGTCCATGCCCTTCAACAGCTCGACACCTGTCCTCTACTATAATGTGGAAGCTTTTAGAAAGGCAGGGCTCGATCCCAACAAGCCGCCGAAAACCTGGCCCGAGGTGGCCGAGTACTGCCGGAAGCTCGTTAAGTCGGGATATCCCGCTGGCTTCTCAACGTCATGGATCTCCTGGATCCATATTGAGAACTTCAGCGCGTGGCATAATGTGCCCATTGGGACCAAAGCCAACGGTTTTGGCGGATTGGATACCGAGTTCACATACAATAGCCCACTTCATGTAAAACATATTCAGCAACTGGCCGACTGGCAGAAGGAAAAGATTTTCATTTATGGCGGACGCCGGAACCTGGGGAATGCTAAATTTTACTCGGGTGAAGTCGCGATGTACACGGAATCCTCGGCAGGGTACGCTGGATGTAAGAAGACGTGTAAGTTCCCGTTCCGTACGAGCATGCTACCCTATTGGCCCGATGCGCCTGGTGCTCCGCAAAATACCATCATTGGTGGGGCAAGCCTCTGGGTCATGGCTGGACATTCACCTGAGGAGTACAGAGGCGTGGCAACGTTTTTCAGCTATCTCTCCTCACCCGCTGTCCAGGCAGATTGGCATCAGTTCACAGGGTATTTGCCCATCACCACGGATGCCTATCACCTGACAAAGGGACAGGGGTTTTATGAGAAGAATCCGGGGATGGAAACGGCGTTGAAGCAGATGACCTTGAATAAACCCACCGAGAACTCCAAGGGGTTACGATTCGGCAACTTCGTGCAGGTGCGCGACATCAACTACAACGAGCTTGAAGCCATCTTCGTCGGCAAGAAGAACGCAAAGAAGGGACTGGGCGATGCGGTTGCCGCGGGAAACAAACTCCTGCGCAAGTTTGAAAGGGCGAACAGATAGCAATTCTGAGTTGAGCTGGGCCCATCCATGTCTTTGGGTGGGTCCAGCTATTCTTAGCTGTAGTCTTGAGGATTTCCTGTGGAAAAGCGCGTTGTCTTCAACAACAAAGTACTGCCATATTTGTTGGTCGCCCCACAAATCATTATCACCCTTGTTTTCTTTATCTGGCCGGCCTCTCAGGCACTCTACCAGTCCGTCTTGCAGGAAGACCCTTTTGGGCTCTCATCGACTTTTGTGGGTTTGGCGAACTTTTTTGACATCTTCACCGATGACGTTTATCTCCGCTCCATTCAAGTGACGACGATTTTCAGCTTTTCGGTTGCGGCCATCGCCATGTCCACCGCACTCCTCTTGGCGGTCATGGCCGATCGGGTCATTCGAGCTGCGACCACGTACAAGACATTGATCATTTGGCCTTATGCCGTCGCTCCCGTAGCAGCCGCGGTGCTGTGGTATTTTCTCTTTAGTCCCACCGTAGGGATCGTCGCCTTCTATCTCAAGATACTTGGATATGAGTGGAACCACACCCTGAAAGGGGGACAGGCATTGTTCCTGGTGATCATCGCAGCGGCTTGGCGCGAAATCTCCTACAATTTTCTGTTTTTCCTGGCCGGGCTTCAGGCAATTCCTCGGTCGTTTATCGAAGCGGCGGCCATTGATGGCGCCTCGCCGGGAAAACGGTTTTGGACGGTTGTCTTTCCCCTATTGTCGCCCACAGTTTTCTTTTTAATCGTAGTCAATATTGTTTACGCTTTTTTCGACACCTTTGGCGTGATCCACGCCATCACCGAGGGGGGACCGAATGAGGCGACCAACATCCTGGTCTTCAAGGTCTATCACGATGGCTTCCTCAGCTTGGAGCTCGGGAGTTCTGCAGCCCAATCGGTCATCCTGATGATTATCGTCATTTCCCTTACGGTCATTCAGTTTCGCTACATCGAGAGAAGAGTGCACTACTGAAGGAGTTTTTTATGGTTGAAAATCGTCCCTGGCTTACTTTCTTGACGCACGCGGTGCTCATCGTGGGCATGTTGATTATTACCTTCCCCATTTATGTGACCTTTGTTGCCTCGACGCTCACGTTGGACGAGATTACGACATCCTTTCCTCTTCTGCCGGGGAGTCATCTGGTGGAGAATTACGTTAAAGCCCTGACTATGGGAACGACGGAGGTAGGAGCCACTGTAGGCACCATGATGTTGAACAGCCTGATCATGGCACTCGGGATCACCTTCGGGAAGATCGCCATTTCCCTGATCGCGGCGTACGCTATCGTCTATTTCAGATTTCGCTTCCGCCTGTTCTTTTTCTGGTTAATTTTCATCACCTTGATGTTGCCAGTGGAGGTTCGCATTTTACCGACCTACAAAGTGGCAGCCGACCTGAAGTTATTGGATTCCTATCCGGGGTTGATTTTTCCCCTGATCGCTTCGGCCACGGCCACTTTTCTCTTTCGCCAATTCTTCATGACGGTACCCGATGAGCTGTGCGAGGCGGTGAGAATTGATGGAGGGGGCCCTATTCGTTTCTTCTTCGACATCCTGTTGCCCATGTCGCGCACCTCCATTGCAGCGCTCTTCGTGATCCTGTTCATCTACGGTTGGAATCAGTATCTCTGGCCCTTGCTGATCACCACGGATGAGAGTTATTACACCGTTCTCATTGGGATTAAACGGATGCTGGACGTGGGGGAGGGGCAAGCGGAATGGCACATCATCATGGCCTCTACCATGTTGGCAATGATCCCGCCAGTGCTCGTCGTTATCTTCATGCAAAAACAGTTTGTTCGAGGTATGACGGAAACCGAGAAATAGAGGTATTATTATGGGCGATGTCAGTCTGAAGGATATATACAAGAAGTTTGGGAAAACCCAAGTGATACACGGGATTACCTGTGAAATACCGGATGGCGAGTTTATCGTCATCCTGGGTCCCTCGGGCTGTGGCAAGTCCACCGTGCTCCGCATGGTTGCCGGACTTGAGGTGATTACGCAAGGGGAGATCGCCATCGATGGAGCGGTGGTGAATCGTCTGGAACCAGCAGATCGGGATATTGCCATGGTATTCCAGAACTATGCACTCTATCCCCACATGACCGTCTACAATAACATGGCTTACGGCCTCAAGATCCGCCGAATGCCGAAAGCAGAAATCGAAAAAAGAGTCCGGAATGCAGCGAAGATCTTGGAACTAACCGACTTCTTGGATCGGAAGCCTAGACAACTTTCAGGGGGGCAGCGCCAGCGGGTCGCCATGGGGCGATGTATTGTGCGCGAGCCCAAGGTCTTTCTGTTCGACGAACCCCTGAGCAACCTCGATGCCAAACTGCGTGTCCAGATGCGCCTTGAAATCAGGAAACTCCATGAAGATCTGAAGATCACCAGCATCTATGTCACGCATGACCAGGTCGAAGCTATGACCCTCGGCGACCGCCTTGTGGTGATGAACGAGGGTGTCGTCGAACAAATCGGCACACCCCTCGAGGTCTATGACCGGCCGAGCACTGTTTTTGTAGCCGGTTTCATTGGCTCACCATCCATGAACTTCATGCCGGCGCGGCTCGATGCCGATGGCAGGAGGGTAAAGCTTCCTGGAGGTGAAAACTTCCAGTTACCAGACGAGGGTCTTTCCGCCTATAAGGGACAGGACGTCACTCTCGGCATCCGGCCCGAACATCTGATCGTGACGGAAAAGGGCGCTGGGCTCGTAGACCTGAAGGTCGACATGATTGAGGCGCTGGGCGCCGATACCCTCGTTCATGGATACCTTGGGACAGACAGAACTGTTGTTACCGTTCGTGTGCCGGGCGTAATGAAGGTGGTGGCTGCCGACATCCTGCCTCTTACATGCGAGCCAGAGCGCCTGCACCTGTTTGATCCCCAGAGCGGTACCCGCCTCGGCGGAGGTTAGGTTGAGATTGCAAGTCTGGGAGGTGTGTTTTGACCCCAGCATGGTATTCCCCCAAGTGACCTACGGGAGATTGTTGATTGTGTCGCTATGGCCAGCGCGCCTCATGAGGTTTTTGTCAAGCTGGCCACTTTTTACCATAGCCAATAAATAACTTCGTCGTTTACTGTTATCGCATTCGTCTGGCGCATAATTGAAACTCCAAGGGGATTCTTCCACTTAGATGAAGGGTCCGAGGGAGAATCGGAGTATGATGGATCTATCCGTTGCATACCGATGAATCGGAACTTACCATGAGAGAGACGTCAATGCGAAGGCGAGCAGTTATTACCATGGTTTTCTTGGCACCAACCTTACTGAGTGCAGTTTTTGAGACGACGGACCACGTTGCTTCACAAGAGTCGCTGCCGCGCCCAGCGAGGAATTTTTATGTCATCGGGCATCGGGGGGGCGCCGGTCTCTTTCCGGAGAACACCCTCGCGGCGTTCGCGGGCGCCTTCGAACTCGGTGTGGATGCCGTTGAAATGGATGCCCATCTCACCGCGGATGGGGAGGTTGTGATCTACCATGATTCAAGGCTCAAGCCTGAGATCACCCGGACGGCGGACGGCCAATGGCTCAGGGAACCTGGACCAGCCATTAGAAACCTGAGGTTGAAACAGCTAAAATCCTACGACGTGGGGCGGCTGAAACCCGGCACAAGATACGCCTGGCGCTTTCCAGACCAAAGGCCCGTTGATGGAGAGCGGATACCGACCTTAAACGAGGTTATCGCTCTGGCGAAGAAGATGGGGGGTGACATGGTGCAATTTTGGATCGAGATCAAGACGTCGCCCCTCAAGCCTGAACTGACGCCATCTCCCGAAACGGTGGCCGATGCCGTGCTCACCATCATTCGCAAGGGCGGCCTGGCAGACCGGGTTGTGCTCCAGTCTTTCGATTGGCGCGCTCTCGTATATGTCCAGAGGGTTGCATCAGAGGTCGCGACGGCGTATCTTTCGCGACAGTCAAGGCGGTTTAATACCATTCAGATTGGAGAGCCAGGCGTTTCCCCGTGGACGGCCGGCTTCGATGTCGACCAGTTCGGCCGCTCCATACCGCGAGCCATTCAAGCGGCAGGTGGCACATACTGGGCTCCTAACTATCGAGAAATTGACCGGAAGAAGTTGGACGAAGCGCACACCCTCGGCCTGAAGGTCATCGTTTGGACGCCAAATGGGCGGGACGCGATGAAATATCTGATCACCATGGGGGTCGATGGAATAATCACGGACCGTCCGGATTTGCTCAAGGAAGTCCTCACAGAGATGAGCCTACGGTAGGGTCCTAACCCCCGGTCGGTTCCCCATGGCCACTGCCGGTGGCAACGGCTCCTGGGTACCCGGTTATACCCGGGAGCATATCACTCATGCCTTGATCGTCAGATAAATCGAACATGGAGAATGTAGAGAAAAGGGAGCTGGCCAAGGGGAAGCAAGGAGGCGGGAATGGGTAACGAACTAATCGAGGCCATGGAGAGCGCCATCCGAGAAGTGAAGAAATGGCCGGAAAAGGCTATCCAGATATTCCATCACAATGATGCCGATGGGCTCAGTTCGGGCGCAATGCTCAGCAGGGCCCTTGAAAGGCAAGGATTTGAGGTTCGTCGCTTCTGTCTGGAGAAGCCCTATCCAGCGGTGCTTAAGAAGGTTTACGAACAGGAAGGAAGGATTCTCATCTTTGCGGATTTTGCCGGCAGGATCGCTCCGATGATTTCTGACCTCAATAGGGGAAAGAACCTGACGCTGATCCTCGACCACCATGTAGCCGAAGCCTCCAGCGATCAGAAGGTCCACAATCTCGACCCCGACCTCTATGGGCTTAAAGGGGACAGGGATATCTCCGCCTCCACGACGTGCTATCTTTTTGCCCGAACTCTGGATCTAGCCAATCGCGACATGGCTCATATCGCAGCACTGGGAGCGGTAGGAGACGGTTTTTTTGTAGACGGCCGGCTGGTGAGCCAAAACCGTGAGGCCTTGATGGAAGCGGTTCAACAGGGAATGATGGAGATTAGGGAACATGAAACTGGTGAGCAGTATATTTTACATTCTTCCAGGGGCCAGGTGCCATGTGATGAATTGGGGATCTACCTGGGGATATTGGGGGGAGTGGGCTATTACCGTGATGGGCCGGAAATGGGGGTTCGGGTCTGCCTCGAAGGGGTTACGCGGGAGTCGGATCGGATGGTGAAACAGCTGCAAACCGTTAAGACGAGGGCGTTTGATGCCGAGATCGTAAGGCTGAAGAAAGGCGCCTTGAAAAAGTCGCCTCACATCCAGTGGTTTCACGTAGGGAATCGATTTTCCCCCATGGGGGTGAAGATGATCGGGGATTTCTGCCACGCCATGAGGACCATGGGATTTGTTGATCCCAAGAGATACATCGCCGGATTTCAGGTTCTTCCCAATGAAATCCCAGGATTTGGCCCTATTGCTTTTAACGAGGCAAAGATCTCTATGCGGGCTTCCCCTTACCTCGAAAGGGAAATCAGGGAAGGGAGGGCGATGGGGCTCCATGTTTTACTTCCTGAGGCGACGAATAGCCTCGGAGGATTCTCAGATGCCTGCCACAGTTTGACTGCTGCTACCACGGTGGCAATCGGAAAAGAAGGGAAACTGATCGAGGAGATGGAGAAAATTCTTGAGAGATAAAGAATGTCGCTCTCTGGGGATGAGAGATAGGAAAGGAGTTCACCATGGGGAGGGGAACAGGGTTTGGCAAGACCATCCTGATAGGTGATCAATTTGTTCTGCGGGGAATTCCGGCCATTGTCTCGTCGATTCCCTATGAAACCGTGGCAACGGTGGAGAGGATCGACGGGGGAGGGTGGATTTTGGAAGACAATCGGGCTGAGGTTCCGGGATATAAGGATAGCAAGAGACAGCAGCAGATCAAGTCCATCAACAGGATTCTCGCAGTAATGAACATCGATGTCAGGAAGAACCCAATCAAGATCACCTTTGGGGGAACGCTTCTGGCTGGGAGCGGTGTCGGCGCCAGCGCTGCCAGTTGTGTTTCCTTGGCTAGGGCTTTGAATGAAGAGTTCAACCACGGCCTCTCCATCGACGAAATCAATCAGGTGGCTTGGGAGGGAGAGTTTGCCTATCATGGCAGGCCGAGTGGAGTTGATAACACCGCCTCCTGTTATGGTGGGCTTATGCTCTACCAATTGGAAAAGGATCGAAAAACTATCGAAAAGGTGAAGGTTGCAAGGCCCATCGAGGTGGTGCTCGGCAACAGCGGCGTGACGGCCGATACATCGGCTCTGGATGGTCTTATCGGTGAGGATAAGGAGAGGGATCCAGCGCTTTTTGCCACTCGCCTGAAGACCATCCACGCCCAGACGTTAGAAGTGAAAAAGGGACTTGAGGTTAACGATCTGGAGAAAGTGGGTGCGATCATGTCGGAGAATCACAAGATTTTGATAGATATGGGGCTCTCCCATGAAACATTGATCTACCTGTGCAACCTTGCGCTCGAAAAGGGCGCGCTCGGGGCGAAGCTGACGGGAGGAGGAATGGGGGGTTACATGGTTGCCCTGACGCCGGGCAAGGATCTACAGGAGGGAGTCGCATCGGCAATTGAAAAAGAAGGATTTGCAGTTATCCGGGCGAAGGTCGGGGGGATAAGCGGTTCCATGGGTTGAGACGAGTTCATCATTTTGGAGAGGATATAAGTAGAGTTTGATTCGGTTCTTCCATAAATACCTAGCTTTGAGCGGACAGCGATCAACCTCGGTCGGCAAGATATCCTTTGGCCTTTTTCACGGGTTGAGACGACTGGCATAAACGGGGAGGAGAAAGATGGGCTATACGTTGGCTTATCGCATGTCCTGTTCCCACGGGGTTTGCGGTTCCGACGGGATGAGGATCAATTCAGTCTGCGCTCTGGCCTGCCAGAGGCTGGTCAGGGACTATGAGGGAGCCGAATTTCTTATCGAGCCCCTTCCTGTTTTCAAGGTGGTAAAGGATTTGGTTGTGGATCTAGATCCCTTCTTTGAGAAGGATCGGGCCATCAAACCCTATCTCCTCAATGAATCCTCCCCCCCTGAAAAGGAGCGACTTCAGGAGAAGGAGGCGAGGCAGGAGTTTGACGTGGCCATAAGGTGCATCCTCTGTGCCTGTTGTAGTGCCGCCTGCCCCATTAGTAGTCAAAACTCCAGATATCTGGCACCCGCCGCTTTGCTCAGGGCATTTCGATACCTCTTTGACAGTCGCGATAGGGGCGAGACGGAGCGGGTCCGAATCCTTGATAATGAAGACGGCATCTGGGGATGTAAAACCCTATGGAAGTGCACGGAGGTCTGCCCCAAGGAGATACCCGTCACCCAATGCCTGGGAAAGGTGAAGAAGAGGATCCACGATATGAAGAAGGGGGCATAAGTCTACCTTCCTCACCACCCATTGCGAGGTATACCTTGACGGTTTCGTTATACAATGTACAGGATTCCAACCCTCAAGAGGAAAAAATTGGGTTGTAGACAGGAGGACGAAATGAAAATCGTACGGTATCGGTTCAAGGGTGTCACTGCTTACGGTCTCTTGGAGGGAGAGGAAATTCGCGAGATTCGAGGGGATGTCTTTGGGGAGTTTCAAGCCGGAGGGCGAGTCAGCGGGTTAGGGGAGGTAGACCTTTTGGCCCCCTGTGTACCCGGGAAGATCGTTGCCGTGGGGCTCAACTACCGCGATCATGCCGAGGAAATGAAGGTACAGATCCCCGATGAACCCTTGCTCTTTTTCAAACCATCGACCGCGGTAATCGGGCCCGGGGAGAAAATAATCTATCCCAAGATGTCTTCCCGGGTCGATTATGAAGGAGAGTTGGGTGTGGTGGTTGCCAAGATTTCCCGGGATGTTCCCCTTGAGTCAACACGGGATCATATCCTCGGATATGTTTGCTTTAATGACGTCACGGCTAGGGATTTCCAAGAGAGGGATTTACAATGGACACGGGCTAAGGGATTTGATACCTTTGCTCCTCTCGGTCCGTGGATTGAGACAGACCTGGATCCTCACCACCTGAAAATAGAGACTTTCCTCAATGGTGAACGCAAACAGGCATCCACCACGGAGAATCTCATTTTCAACTGTTACGAGCTTATCAGCTTTATCTCCAAAATTATGACCCTCATGCCCGGAGATGTCATCGCCACGGGCACGCCTTCAGGAATCAGCCCCATGACGGTTGGCGATCGGGTAGACGTGGTGGTCGAGGGAATCGGGACCCTCACTAATAGTGTAGCAGAGGGATGACGTACGGGAGAACGTGATTGGTGCGGAGTCTTGGTCCCTGAGAGGAATAAGCATAGAGGGTAGAACACCCGGGGAGAAGGGAAGGCTTATCAAGGGAAAACCTAAGATCCCCGACTTAACCCGCTGAGTACGGCATCTGCTGGGTATTGCCTGTAATTCTGGTAGTTCTTTCCATTTCAATGTAACAGTGACCGCAGCCCTATATAAATCCAAGCTGTGCACGGGCCGAGGCCGGAACGCTCCCAGTTCCTAAATTGCTTTTGAAAAACCCCTTGGTTATGATCTTCGTAGGGAGGGGAAATCATGGCAGAAAGAACGATTTCCGAAACGAAGAATATTGGGCTGCGCGGTATCCCCGTGGCAGATACCATGATCAGTGCCATTGATGGGGAGCGTGGCATGTTGATTTATAGGGGGTTCAGTATCTTAGACCTCATACAATATTCACGCTTTGAGGAAGTCGCTTACCTTCTGCTCTTCGGAGATCTTCCCAATCGCGGACAACTTCAATCATTTCAGGAGTCTCTTTCAACTGAAAGGAAGGCCCCCTGAAGCCCTTTTGCGATCCATGGAGGTTCGCCCCAAATCGGCACATCCCATGGATGTGCTTCAATCCTGTGTAGCCATGCTTGCAGACTACGACCCCCAGGTCCGAGTTATGGAGAAAGAAGCCGATCTGGCCAAAGCCAAGCGACTCATTGCCAAAATTCCGACGATCGTGGCTGCTTGGGATCGCATTCGCAAGAATAAAAGCCCGGTGCAACCGGATCCATCCTTTAGCCATGCAGCAAATTTCCTTTACCTCCTCAAGGGGAAGGTTCCCGACCCGGGGACTGCAAAGGATTTCGATATCTGCCTCGTTCTCCATGCCGATCATACTTTCAACGCCTCCACTTTTGCCGCCAGAGAGGTTGCCTCCACCCGGGCGCACATGTATGCCTCGGTTGCCGCTGCTTTGGGTGACCTTTCGGGAGAACTTCACGGTGGAGCCAATGCCCAGGTAATGGAGATGCTCCTGGAGATTGGAGAGGTAGATAACGTTCGACCGTGGATCATGCGCCGTCTTGATACTGCTGAACGTGTGATGGGCATGGGACATGCGGTTTACAAAACCGATGATCCACGGGCGAAAGTGCTGAGTTCCATATCAGAGAGGCTTGGGGAACGGGTAAGAGAGTCCAAATGGTATGAGATGACCCGACTTATTGAGATGGGCACCAAAGAGGAGTTCAAAAAGAGGAAAGGAAAGGAGATCTATCCCAATGTGGATCTTTATAGTGCATCCGTTTACCACATGATGGGGATTGATCGTGATCTCTTTACCCCTGTTTTTGCCATCTCCCGGATATCTGGATGGAGCGCCCATATCATCGAGGAAAAGTATGCGGGAGCCCAACCAAAGGCGAACCTCTACCGGCCCAAGGCGGATTATATTGGCACGTATTGCGGCCCCGAGGCCTGCATTTATACACCCATCGAGAGCCGCCAGTAACCCCTAGCAGAAACTTTTGTGAATGCCCCCCAGCCTGTGCTTCATCTTTTCAACCGCCCCGTAACCCAGAGGCCTCACAATTTCTCAACAGTTCCTATGTCAGCCAATTTAAGGAAATGATCCGGAATTGGAATCCTCTTGCCGCTTTCGAAGTCGTAGAAAAGGATGACTTGGTATCCCTCTGCCAACATCTGCCCGCTGGTCTTGTTACTGAAATGGAAGTCCAGCTTAACCCGCCCCTTCTCAATGTTGTAATCACCCACTGTCACTCGAATCTCCACTTGATTGTCGAAAAAGGCAGGAGTGATGTACCATAAATAGGTCTCACCGAAGAGGAATCGAAGCCGTGTCTCCAAGTGTTCGGCGATCATACGCTCCCTTGCTGTGCAAGCCCATTCGATGTAAGACTCATCGTAAGCAATCGACTGATCCGTTACGTCACGGGGTGTTACTAAGTGTTCATAGATATGGCCCTTAACCATCTGAGATATGCCTCTTCCCATTGCATGGGCAAAAATCGTTTCATCCTTCTATGTACTACAAACTATGGAGGGACGTCAAAGGCCTCCGGGCGAGGAGGGAGGATTTAGTCGAAGGGATAAACAGTTCGGCCGAAAGGTCCTTTCCCTCGTACCGGAATTCGACGGAGAGATAAAGGGGATGGAGATGATCAAGCTGATGGCAGAATCGATGTTTGAGGAGGTTTTGGAATGAGTTTTAGCACTTTTTTATTCTTCGCTCATCTGGCCGGGAGTTTTAAGTCGCAGTATCAATACGACAGAAATCACAGCAGTCCCAGTGAAGAAAAGCCATACGGGCCGATAGGCTCCCAGATTATCAAATGTCCACCCGGCAGCAGAGGGCCCAATAACTCCGCCCATTGCTCCCATGCCCAGCATCATCCCAATTACCCTTCCAAAGGAGGCCCTACCAAAGTACTCCCTCACGATGACCCCCCGTAAGGATACAGCTCCCCCCATTGCCGGGGATAAAAGGAGCAGGAAGGGGAAAATAAGCCACATCACGTGAATATAAGAGAAGGCAAGAATTCCCATGCCGAAGAGGCAATATGCCCCGGCGAGGACATACCTTTTATCGAAGATATCGCTTAGCCAGCCAAAGCCAAACCTTCCAATAATACTAAACAAGGGAATGAAGGTCGCCACAAATGCAGCCCTCGATCGTGCCATTCCTATGCTGCTCAGGTAAGGCATGACGTGAGTCACGACTGCCATGCTGATCATCATCCGTATTGCCTCGGCAACACCTATCTTCCAGAAGTTTCTACTTTTAAGAGCTTCTTTAACGTTACTTTCCCCTTCTTTCTCCCGGCCTCCATAACTGGAGCCGATTTCGGTTGGGATCTCCCCGTCAGGCAAGTAGCCATGGTGTTCCGGCCTATGACGGATGACGAATGATAAAGGAATCCCCAGTGCCCACATTCCCAATCCAAGGATGATCAATGTTGTTCGCCACTGATAGAGGCCAATGAGCCAGACTATGAGCGGGATGAGTATTCCGCCTGCGCCGAATCCACAGGATACAAGCCCCATTGCCTTTCCCACATTCCTCCTGAACCAATGGGATACTGCTGTCATCAGGACTGTCGAGGAACATGTGCTCGTTCCCAGGGCGAGGAGAACAGAAGCGCCGTAAAATATAAGAAGGGAGTTAGTCAGACCGAGGAAGATAAGTGCGGAGCCTACGATAAGTATCCCTGAAAATGCTAGCTTTCTCGGGCCGAAGCGGTCAACGAGAAATCCGACGAGAGGAGCAAGAATCCCCATTTCCAACCCGCGGAGGGAAAAGGCAATTGAGACCTGGGTGTAGCTCCAGCCAAACTCCTCGACTATGGGTTCAAAAAAGGCGGTAAAGCCGAAGAAACAAGCGCCACCGACATAGAAGGCTATGAGAAAAGAAGCAAATACTATCCACCAACCGTAAAAGATTACCGCCATAGATGAGTCACCATTCTGCTGTATGGGGTTCTCAGGCGAAACGGAGGTGATTCCCCTTTTTCAGCACCTGGTTTGACTTGTAGGGTGAGGGACCCTTTATAACGGTTCACATACAGGATGTCAAGAGAGACACTTGGGTTTATCTCGTTTATTCGATTTGTCTGGTTTATTCCGTTTATTTGGTTGGATCGTTTAGATGGTTAGGAGCGTTTATCTGGTTGATCTGGTTTATTTGGTTTCTTGAGTTCATTGAGTTTTTTGAGTACTTTTTTGTTGCTTCCACCGTGGCACCTAAGGGGGGCAATCGATTCTTATCAAAATTCACCGCCTAAATTTGAAAGGGCTGAAAATATAAATGAAAATCCTCGCTTATCGCTTCACCCACAAGCCTGGGGATCTATTGATAAATCAACCACGGACTGCACACTGAAAGATGCCCGTGGAGCGGACATTACGAAATTTTTGGGGGGCCACCCCGTGTCTTGACGAGAGAGTGTCCCCGAAGGGGCGAATTGAGCGCTTATGCGCCACTTGTGCCCGCTGTCTGAGGCCACCAGGCCGAGTTTGGAGATTCGAACGACCGAGCCATAGAACGGGTCAGAAATTTCGTTCAGGGAGCGGAAGGGGCATTTTTCAGTCAGGAGCAGGTGGGAATTAGACGGTGGATTTTGACTTTGCTCCTGCCTTGACTTCTTCGGGCTTTTATGGTCTTTCCCTTAATAAGGCACGGGTGTCAATTGGGTGGAGGAGCATATCCATGAAGGTGATATTCCACAAGAAGTACACTGAGGTGTATGCGCATGATCCCGCGGCCGAGCCAGGCAGAATGGAGGCCATCTGCAAAGCCCTCGAGGGAGCCTTTGAATTTGAAGAGCCAAATTCCGCCACGGATGCGGACCTGGAGCTCTGCCACAAAAAGGGCCATATCGAATATGTGAAACAGCACAACCCGTTCGCCTATACCGTTGGAAAGTTGGCTGTGGGAGGGGCAATTCAAGCGGCGCAAATCGCCTACGACGGAGAGCCCTCCTTTGGGCTCATCAGACCCCCCGGTCACCACGCCAGCTCAGATTCCTGCTGGGGGTTCTGTTATTTCAATAATATGTGTATCTCCATCAAAAGGCTCCTGAAAGAGGAAAAGATTAAAAGGGCAGTGGTACTGGATATTGACCTTCACTATGGGGACGGGACAGCAAATATCTTCAGCGGTTCTCCCGAGGTCACCTACTTTCACCCGGAGGGATATCATCGGGAGGAATTCATGGAAACCCTCATTAGAGACCTTGAGGGTGCGGAGAATTACGACATTGTCTCTGTCTCTGCGGGTTTTGACCGCCACGAAAACGACTGGGGACGGATGTTAAGGACCCAGGACTATCAGAGGATCGGAGAGCTGGTTAAAGCGTATTCCCTTCGGAACTGTAAGGGAAGACGGTACGGGCTCTTGGAGGGCGGCTATAATCATGGGGTTCTGGGGGAAAACGTGGGGGCCCTCCTCGCGGGCTTGAAATGAGCCCCGACTGCCTAGGATGTCCTTCAAATTGATATCGGTCCAATTTCTGCTTGTCGTGTCCCCCTAAACGTATCCCTATTGAAGGAGAGGAAAAATGCCGAAAGAAGAAAAGTTTCTCGGAGCGAATTGGCTTTTGGATACAAGGGAAGCAATAAAATTGCACCATGAAGTTGCGGTTCCTTTTAGGGAAGAGGTAGGAATCGTTGACACACATACGCACCATAATTTGAGGCAGATTGTCGAAAACCCTCCTTTTCCCAGTATTTGGAGAGCGGAAGTGCTCGAACCCCGGGAGGAGTATTCAAACAACGATCACTACATCATCCAACTCGCTGCAAAAATCCCCGGGTTTTCTCAGGCCTTTGCTCGGGATCCCGAGATTTCCGATTACGAAAAGTGGATGGCACTGAGCAAAGTCTTTCCTGAACTTGAAGGGAATCATGTTCATCAATGGTTGCATTTAGACCTGCGAAGAATGTTCGATATCAGACTGTTACTCAATGGGGATACAGGCGACAGAATATGGACACTGGCCAATGAACGGTTAAAAGGGAAGGAAATGCTGCCGCAGACCATACTGAGAAGGATCCGGACAAGGGTTATCTGTACCACAGATGATCCCTTAGATGATTTACGGTATCACGAAATGGCAAAAAAAATAGGCGGAATCACATTTCTACCTACTTTTAGGCCAGATGCTTATTACAACATCTTTAGTGATAATTGGCGTTCAAAGGTCGAAAGAATATGCCAATCGACCGGGAGAGATACGACACTCAGAGGCCTTGTAGAGGCCTTAAAAGATAGGCATGAATATTTTGCGGAAAGGGGGGCAAGGTCTAGCGACCATGGTTTATTGGAACCGTATGGGTTAGAGGTGACACGGAAGAGAGCGGAGGAAATCTTCTACGACGCATATGAGAAAAAGACAAAATACGGGACCAGGTCCAGGGAAACGGGGGAGTTTATCTCCTATTTGATGCACAAACTGTGCGAGATGAACCAGGAAAGAGGAATGGTGACCCAGATTCACTATGGTGCTTTGAGGAATGCCAACCAATATCTGTTCAAGAAATGGGGGATGGATGTTGGCGGAGATATCTCCCTGGATATGGTAAATGTTGTTGAAAACCTCACTCCGCTCCTTTCGAAATTCTTCAGTGGTGAGGCTCAAAATCAATCCCACCTCATACTCTATCCTATGAACCAAACATATGCCCATGTTAACCTGATGCTTGAAAGGGCATTTCCTAACGTGCATGCGGGGTTTCCATGGTGGCACAACGACACGCCCTCCGTAATGGAACAGTACTTGATCAATACTGTTAGTGCGTCTTTGTTCACATCAAGCGGTGGTCCTGTTTGCGACGGGAGAAAAATCCTATCGGAAGGCAGCCGATTTGAAGTCTTCGATAGGGTAATATGCAGGGCGATTGGCAAATTGGTTTCGGATGGGCAGATGTCAAAGTCCGGTGGAACAAGAGCCGTAAAGGCCCTCATGTATGAGAATCAAGCAAGACTTTTTCATTTGGGATAAATTCTGGAAAGACGAAGGCGCAGAGATCGGCCTCTTCCGCGATTCCGACTTCTGTCCAACGCCTTCTCCAAAGGGTCGCGGAAGCTTTTCCGCTCGGCGAATGTATCACAAGAGCGGGATGGGCAGCAGGGGATCCGCGATGGTCCTCGATAAAGATGGAGTGTTGCCCCATGAAAGTCGTGCGGATACGTGGCGATTCGCTCCAGAAGACCCGGCATTCCGGGAGAGGGTGCTGGAAACGGTCGCTAAAGGCGACCGAAGGGTGGAAAGCCATTGGGTGAAATGCCGTCCCGTACCCTACACGGAGGCGTGGTTTGAAACCAAGTGGAGGGCCTTTCGAAACGGCGAAATTTACAATCCCTAAGGATAGCCGATGAAATGAATGGTGGTCCACTTGGTGCGAACGGAAAATGTGAAATCACGTTCTTGAGATCACATGCACCCTGTATCCTGCTGGATCCCTTCCCTTGAGAAAAACGAGTTTTGCGTTACCGATTATTTTCGGCTCCTCGAGCTCAACGCCTTTCTCCCTGAGGACCTTACACGCTGCATCGAAGTTGTGAACCCTTATGGCTATGTGGGCCTTCTCTCGTTCTGCCTTTTTCATGATCTCGATCCACCCAGGTCCATAAGAACGAGCAAATACAGAGGTATCTTCCTCGGTGAGTCCGAAACCGAAGGTTTCCGCATACCAATCAGCCACTTTCTTGGCTTCGTCAGCTGACTCTGGATAGAGCCCAATATGTTCAATGCCGGAAAAGGGAGATTCCCCGCGCGCGTCCTTGATAAACCACAGGCATTCTTCCACCTTTTTTGTTATACCGGCCCAATCACCTTTGGCAACCATATCCCTGGTAATGAGCTTGGACCCCATGCCGAGGCACGCAGCGCCGGCTTGGATCCAGTTCTGTATCGATTCCATGGTGGAATCTACTCCCCCCGTGGGCATGATACGTGTCCAGGGCATGGGAGCTAGCACGGCCTTCACGAAAGCTGGTCCTCCTACCTGACCGCCGGGAAAGATCTTTACAATCTCGACCCCAAGTGCTTCTGCCTTTGAAATCTCTGAAGCTGATCCGCATCCCGGTGAGTATGCGATTTTCCGTCGGTTGCACACCTTCGCCACTTCTTCATTGAGGATGGGACCGACGACGAAATTGGCCCCACTGTCGATGTAGAGCGAGGCGGTAGATGGATCCAAAACGGAACCGACTCCCAAGATCACCTCGGGTCGTTCCTCTGCAAAACCGCCGGCCAATTGGGTGAAGATCTGATAGGCACGATCTCCGCGATTAGTAAATTCAAACACTCTGGCCCCTCCGTCTGCGCAGGCTTTAATGGTTTTTTTCGCCGTCTCCAAGTCCCCATGATAAAAGACCGGGACGAGCCCGAGATCATACATGGCGTTGATTACTTCCACACGGGTAAATCTTGCCATCTCACTCCTCCTTTCTTCCTTTCTGGGGGAATCTTTTTCTTCATTTCGTGTGCCCGGGCCTCAACCCTTGGCTTCTTTCCTCACCCGTCGGGGGGCCTCTCGGTAGTACTCATCACGGACCGTGCATCCGACCTGTTTTTGTGACCGTAAGAGAATACTACAGCCGCCGCAGGCCCTGCAAAAATGTATCGAATGGACTTCCCCTCTCAATATCTTTCTGGCAAAAAACGGGTCGGCAAGGGATTGCTTTCCTATTCCCACCAGATCGACATGGCCATCTCTCAGATTTTTCTCCGCCCAGTAGGTGAAGCTTTTCCTCGCTGGGTCGGGTTCTTTCAAATCGTTCTTTCCGTCCCTCAGGCAGCTGTAACCCGATCCAATCACCGGAATCCTCGCCGCGTTCTTTACCGGCTTAGTCCAGCCAAAGTGTCTGTAGATTTCCTCCGGATAATTCTTTGTCGGCCTCACGATTTCAGGGTTAACGGGCGGTATCCCCGCCGAGACATTGATATAGTCCATTCTCATCTCTTCCACCATTTTCGCGAAGGTAAGAGGTTCGGAGAAGTCCTCGATGACCTCTTGGGGGGTGATGTACCGAACCCTCCCGGCATTCCTTCATAGGCCGAAAAACGCGCTCCTACGAGAAAAAATTCATTTCCCACCACCTTCTCTTTGTCTTTTCGGTCGTTTCCCTGAAGAACCTCGTCCGGTTCTCGAAGGTGCCACCATAGCGGTCTGACCTCGTATTGGCCGGCCGGATCATTTCCCCACAGAGGTAGCCATGACATTGCTTATAGTCGATGCGGTCCGCTCCCACTTTTTTCGCGATTACAGCAGCTTTCATGAACCTGGAGCCGATATCATCAATCTCTTCATCAGTCAGCAAGTGGATGCTTGGGTCTCCTGTTGGATAGACGGAGACCACCTTGGAAAAGGCCGCCTGGCTGAGCCTTGCTGAGTGGTTGATCTGAAAGAGGATCAACGACTGGTCATTCATTTCTCGCATTTCCTTGACCAATCGTTCCAGTCCCTTTGCCGTGTCCTCCGAGATCTTCAACTGGTGTTTCCTAGCCCGACTCTCATAGGAGATGGTGAGCGATTGGACGAAAATTATCCCTGCTTGCCCTTTGGCCAGGTTTCGGTATCGGTGAAAGGTGAGTTCCGTGGGGTTACCAGAGGCATCTCCGTCGTTGCATTTCATCGGTTGGTTGACGATACGATTCGGCGCCCATCTATTTCCGATCCGGATGGATGAAGAGAGCATCCCCGTCTTCATAGTGCCACAGTCCTTTCCTGACATACCCAATGGGTAATGGATGGGGTGCGAGTGTCTTGATCATTGCAGCTTTTTTACTATATGATGATGTATATTGCAACCCCTTTTGCCCTGGCTACAGGGAGTTTTCAATATAATCTTGTTCTGGAGTTTCCGGGGTTTTTGGAGAACACCGTTGTTCCTGAGGGCAAATTCCTGAAGAGGCGGGTCACCCATCGAGTACCCCATCTCGGCGAGAATGCACTGGATGGAGGTTTAGAGGGGAAGGATGGAGCGATATGGGGAGAATCAAGAATTTCTCCAATCCCCCGGGGGTTACCTCGGATGTCAACGGGGGTCGATACCTTCGATAGTGAGAAGTGATATGTTTGAGGTCTTTCACAGGCGTAAAGAATACGGAAATAATTTGAGTCGAAGGGGTTGAGTGAATAGGACATTGCATCGATATTTTACGCTGCGGATAGGGAAGGAGGGGAAACGATAATGCATACTGTTCTTTTGCCCGAGCCTATTTACCCGGAAGGACGGAAGATGTTGGAGGGAAAAGTTCGCATCGTTGAGGCGCCGGATTTTTCCGCTGAGATTCTTAAACCCCTCATGCCTGAGGTTGATGCCATTATCCTCCGCACCAGGGCCAAAATGACCCGTGACCTTATTCAGGCAGGAGGGAAGCTCCAGGTGATCGCCCGTACTGGTGCAGGTGTGGATAATGTGGATGTGGACGCTGCAACCGAGAAGGGAATCTACGTTTGTCATAACCCTCATGTTAACACGGTTCCCGTGGCGGAACAGGTGCTCGCCTTCCTTCTCATTCTGGCAAAGCAGATTCCCCTTTTAGACAGGGAGGTACGAAAGGAGAACTTTGGGATACGATATGAATACTTACCCGTGGACCTGGCTGGAAAAGTTCTTGGGCTCCTGGGATTTGGCAAGATTGGACGGGAGGTCGCAAAAAAGGCCTGTTTGGGGCTCCAAATGGAGGTTCAGGCCTTTGATCCGTATCTGAGCCCTTCGCAAATCGCAGCAGGAGGAGCCCACCCCGTTAAAAGCATGACGGAGCTTTTCTCATCTTCCCATGCGGTTTCGATCCACGTTCCCTTAAATGAAGAAACACGGGGCCTTGTGGGAAAATCGCTTTTGGTTCGCATGAAGCCGGATGCCATTCTGATCAATACCTCAAGAGGTGGAATCATAGACGAAGAGGCCCTTGCTGAGGCTCTCCGTGAAAGAAGACTTGCCGGTGCGGGGATAGACGTGTTTGCTGAAGAACCTCCTTCAAAAGATAATCTTCTCCTAAACCTGCCCAACGTAGTGGTCACCCCCCATTCCTCGGCGCTGACAAAGGAATGCGCGGCCAAAATGGCCACCGAAGCGGTGCGTCAGACTCTGGAGGTTCTGTCGGGGAGGGAACCCGAATTCGTATTCAATAGAGAGAGTCTGAAGACGAGAATTCAGGTGAAGGAGGCTTCAACCGATGGATGAAATCAAAGCCAAACTGTCGGGGGTTTTTGCTCCCCTGGTGACCCCGTTCGAAAACGATGAGATTCTTTTTGATGACTTGGCGGAGAATGTAAAGAGGTTAAATACCACGGGACTTCGCGGTTACCTGGTTTTGGGGACCAATGGAGAGTTTCGCGCCCTCTCCGTGGAAGAACGATTTAAGGTTCTTGAAACTGTTTTAGCAACTGCGGCCTTAGAAAAGACCATCATCGCTGGAACCGGGACGGAGAGTACCAAGGAGACCATCAATCTGACTCTGAAAGCAGCAGAAATGGGGGTCCACATGGCGACCTTATTGCCACCCCATTTTTTCGCCAAGAGAATGGATGATATTGCTCTGATCGGTCATGTCAAAGCGGTGGCTGAAGTCTCCCCGGTGCCGGTCATGCTCTACAATAACCCATCGGTATCGGCCGGTGTCACGGCTAGCCCGAACGTGATTCGGGAAATTTCAGGCCACCCAAACGTGGTGGGCATGAAGGACAGCTCCAAAGGGAACTTTGAACAGTACATTCAGGTGGCACAAAGGGGTTTTTATGTTCTGGCAGGATCCGCAAATTTTTTTCTTGATCTTTTGGAAAAAGGAGGAAGCGGAGGGGTTCTGTCGCTCGCAAATGTGATCCCGGAGGCGTGTGTTGAGGTTTATCAGCTGTATCAGAAGGGAGACATCCACGAGGCCTGGGAAAAACAACATCAACTTATTACAGTTAACCAAATGGTATCGGGCACCTATGGTGTCGCAGGCGTCAAGACCGCTATGAACATGGCTGGTTTCAAGGGAGGCGACCCAAGGCGTCCACTGCGACCTCTGACCTCAGAGGAAAAGGCAGATCTGAAAGAGCGGCTTTCAAAGACCGGGTTCTTTGCTTCTTAACATGGGGACGGGCTCTAGTGCTCCTGGAACTTTGGATACCAACGAAGAAGCGGTGGCAAGTAAAAAGGGGTTCGTCGCCCCCGAGTCCCTTAGTTAAGCTGGATATTTCTCAATAAGCGAGAACAATCGTAATCGGAGCCGAAAAATCTCGACAAACAATTTAGAACGATCTACCACGTCTAATACTTTAATAGAGCTACCACATCTAATACGCCATCAGAGTCTCCCCAGTTTTCGGAAAAGACCGGTGCCTCTGAGCGTAAGGTGCTGGAGAGGCGGGGTACCCATCGAGGATGAACGCGAAGGGATGGGTATTCTCCGCCTGCGAACCCTGAAAGGCTCCCTCACCAACCACCGAAGAGGAAGTCATGGGTGTTCTCACTCAAGTCAAGTTGAAATCCCACGATTTGAAACGGCGCCTCACCAAAAACGAGTTCAGGGAAATTGCCGAGAATGTAAAGTCTAGGAAGTAAGCGGTAGCGGAAGCACATTTGTGATAATTACCGGTGACCACGCTTGGCAAAAACGAACTTCTCGATGGCCCCAAAATATTGATCCATTCCCACCATCATGAGGTCGTTGTGATTGGCATTGGGAATGATTAAGAGTTCCTTCTCCTCAGCTCCGGAGGCATTGTGGAGCTGAATTCCCTCATCCAAGGGAATGATATGGTCATATTGGGAGTGAATGATGAGGGTGGGAATGGAAATGGATTGGATCTTCTTGAGGTTGGGAAATCCGCCTTCCTTCCTTGCTCCTTTGATGGAGACGCCAAATCGTGATAGGAGTCCAAAGGTATCGGCGAAACCGCTTTCAACGATCAATCCTTTCGCCTCCCCTTGGAAGTGGAAGGCCAGTTCGATGGCAGATGCGCTTCCCAGGGAACGGCCCATTAGAAAGAGGGGTCCCTTTGCCCCCCGTCCTCGGAGGATCTCCTTAAACCCTTGGAGGATTTTATGAGCATCTCGAATCATGCTTGTCGCGGTAGGGTGCCCTCCGCTCATGCCATATCCTCGGTAGCCGGCGACAAACAGGTTTATCCTCCTCCGATTGTAGTGAGGAGAAATCCCATCGTAGTCGCTAGCAATCTCTCCGTTGCCATGAAAATAGAGGATGCTCGGGGAATCAGCACCGACCCTGTAGAATCGGCAACTGACGGAAATCTTTTCCTCCACCTCTATAAAATGAACCTCTGCATCGGAGGTCGAAGAACTGGTCGGGAGATCCCTCCGAGGATGAAACATGACCTGCAGCACATGGGGCTGATCGAAAATCGAAAGATCACTTTCATCTTTGTCCATAACAATATGCCTCCGAATTGTATCGTTTTACGTCCATAGGATCACGGACAATATCATCAGGGCAGTTGTCCCAAGATTGATGAGCAGATTGAGACCGCAAAGCTTCCTCAGAATATACTTATCGTGATACGCCCCTTTCCGAAGTTCAAGGTAAATCTTCCCACCTAACAGATAAAGGGGGGTGGCCAGGATGAGGAGATGGATCGGGATCCTTGCCAGAGTGCTCACCATCAGGGAAATCCAGGCCAGTAGTGTGACAACCCCGTAAATTTTGGAGGCGTGGTCCCGGCCCAGACGAACCACCAGGTTCCTTTTACCAGCCTGGCTGTCTCCCTGATAATCCGGGAATTCATTCAACAGGATCACGTTGAATATCGTGCACCCAATTGGAATAGACAGCCAAGAGATAAAGGGATGGGATGAGCCCGCCTGGAGATAGAAGGCCGTTGCTACAGGTAGCCAGCCGTAACAGAAGCCGATCAATAGTTCTCCAATGCCCCGCTTGACCCATCGGAGGGGTGGTGTGGAGTAAAAATACCCCGCCAGGGCCCCTGTAATCCCCAAGGGCAAGGTTAAGGGACCCGTTTTCAGGCCGAACTGGATAAAGATCCCTAAGAGGATGGCGGCGACAAAGGCTGTAAGGCTGGCCCATTTAGCTTGCTGAGGGGCTATCCGCCCCTTGACCACCATTCCCGATCCTCCGGAGAAAGGATTCCCTCTCTCAAACCAGGCCATAGTATCCTCGCGTATATCGTAAGCCTCTCCGCCATAGTAGGCAGCGAGCATAATCAAAATGACAACGAATAAGCCCAGCAGGAACACTAACCAGTTGATTGAAATTCCAATCCGCCACGAGAGGGTCAAGCCCAGCATAAAGGGCAAGACCCCAACGCTGTGGAAATGGGGACGCGATAGCTTGAGCCAATCCTTCCAGCTCGATTCCATAATCGTATCATGTGTGGAATGCGGAAATTGGGTACCCTCACTGCAACCTTATGCGGAATCGCTATTGGAGAATATAGAATATGAATGGATGATATGAGAAGGATATCCTTACTTCACATATCCCTGCTTCATTAATGCAGCGTAGATTTCCTTCCCCTTGCTCAGGCGTTGGAAGATGACTACCGAGGTGATGGTGGCCCTGCTGACCGCATCTACGTCACGATTGAATTCGAAGGGTTCAAGAAGGGAGCGTCCAACCAGGCGGCTTTTCATACCCTTGACGTCGCTTTCGCTCCATATCCGGTTCCCATACTTGGTCAAATGAATGGGTACGAAGTTGGTGATCCTCCCGCTCTCGTCGAAGATATAGATGAAGTGAATATCATGGCAGATATCGCAGACAGGGGGCCAGCTGACTACTTTGGCGAAGAGCTGTTTCTCTTCGCCTTTGATCTTAGTCTTCCCCGCATAAAGGTATTCATCCTTGGGTGAAACCTTACGGATTTCCTCAACTACCCCTGCGGGAGTGGCCATTCCAGCTTTGATCTTTTTCAGTAACTCCTCATCGGGAACTGGGGGTTTCAGCTTTTTCGTAATGGGAAGAGCTGCTCTTTTCCCATCCTCGACCTTCAAATAAGCCATGTCATATTGCAAGGCCGCCTTGATTCCTTCGATGATTTCCTCTCTATTGCTCCGGAAGCCCATGTGGGAATCGACTACGATTCCCCTCCCTTTCTCATCTTTCCTCACCAGAATGGTGAAAGGGGTTCGAATTCCCCCTGGCCCCCCAACAGCCTCGTAGAGTTTGAAATGGATATCGGTAAAAATGGGAAAGGGGATTCTTTTTCCCTTGCGGAAGAATTCCACTTCCGTCTCATTATTACCGACTGCCACTCCCATCCACTTGACCCTGCCCTTCATTACCGTATCCCTTTCCACGAGATCGAAGACTTCATTATAGATGGGTGCTTGCTTCTGGCAACTGGTGCAGTAAATATTGAGAAGTTCCAACACGATGAGATCGGTCTGGATGTCTCCAAGGGCAAAGGGCTTCCCCTCGGAAAGCCCCAAGTATGCAAGATCCCCCGAAGAGGTTGGAGGAGAAAAGGTATATGAGGGAAAGAGGTCTCCAAATTTGGTCCCCTTGGGCGACCTTTGCCGTGAGGCGGATACAAGGACGACAAAGGAACAGAAAAGGAGAACGAGAACAAGCAAAAATCCTTTTTGCCTTATCTGCATCATGGCCTTCAACCTCCTAGGGATGGCTGAGATTAGTTTCTCAAAGAACAATAACAAAACGGCAATTGGGAAGTCAAGGGGAGCTATTTCCTATTGAAACCCCGGGGCCTCCTGTGGTATATGAACCCGAAGAACAACTGGAAAGGAGCACCCTATGTCCCAGCTTATCGCTTGCCAAAATGCGCACGGAATCGTTCTGGCCGCTGATGGTAAAGCGGTAGACTTTGATTTCCACGGCAAAATGATAGATCTGAAGGTCGATCGTCTCGTCCAGATGACTCAACACACGGCCATCTTAACGGGTGGTGCTGCAGATGGAGCTGAGATGTGTCATTCCCTGAGTAATTTCCTCAAGGAGGAAGGGCTCAACGATATTCAAGAGGTCTATGGAGCTTCTTTACCATTCCTGAGCACTGAATTTGAGAGGTTCATGCGCAAACGATGCGAAGTCCTCCCCGTGGACCCCATTCATCATGTTTATTTTATTCTGGCAGGTTATACGGATAAAGACCCCGAGCGTCCGTTTCGCCTGCACCTGCTCTGGACGAAGAAGAAACTCCCCCAATTAGATGGCGATGAGATATCGTTCGCCTACACAGCTCCTCGTATTATTGGTTTTGAGTACAAGTTGAATCAACTCTGCAGGGAAAATTCCCCGTTGGATCGGATTTTTCCGGAAATCAAAAAAACTATGGAAAGACTCTCAGAGACCCAGGAGGAAATCGGCCCTCCATTCAACTATGCCCTCATCACTGCCGAGGGTTTTCGAAGAGTGGACTGATACATGAATTATCAGATCATATGCTGTGACTTGAGGATGATCAGTTAGAAACACTTGATTTCTTCGTTTCTACCGCGCTCTCAGACGCGTACTTTGACTGCCCGCAATGAAGACGTTCATGCGGACTTCGACCGGTTTGAGCCGAGAGTAGTAAAAAAATAGCATTGGGTCTTGATAAGGCAAGGCGAGATAAGATATATTCCTACCTAAGAATTTTCCTAGTTTCCCACAAATTATGGAAAGTAGCTCCGAACGAGACAAATTCAAGATCGCTGAGCAGCTCTGCAGAGGCTTAGGGGTAAAACTCACGCACCAACGGCTTGAGATACTTCGTGAACTGGCAATTGCAAAAGACCATCCCTCGGCGGAAGACGTGTACAGGAGGGTAAAGCCCAAGATTCCGCCTATTTCCTTCGACACCGTGTACCGTGCCTTAGCCCTTTTTGAGCGGAGCGGGGTGATCGCGAGGGTGCAGCATCTCGACGACAGAACCCGATACGATCCCAACACGTCCAAGCACCACCACATGGTCTGCATTAAATGCAAGCAGATCCAGGACTTTTCTTGGCCGGCTTTGGACGGGATGGAAGTACCGGAAGAAACTGAAGGATGGGGGAAGATACAGGGCAAGTACTTGGAACTGAGGGGGATTTGTCGGGAATGTCTGAAGAATGAGAAGAAAGGGGTAACAAAATGAAGCACAGCAGGATATTTCCCTTTGGGTTCCATTAAGAATAACTACTATGGTGAAATCAGAATGGTTTCGATAGAAATGATGTTAATTCAAAAAGAGTTTTATAAATGAGGGAAATGGAGTAGAATTGGGAAGACGGGTGAAGAAGAGGCTGTAAGGCCAAAATGTGGCTTTTCATAAACACCATAATGAACAAACGATCTGAAAGGAGAAAACATTATGAAAGAAGATAGCAAGGGCCCGGTAATGGGATCCACTGCCCGCGGTGGCACGTCGATCCGGGACTGGTGGCCGAATCAGTTGAATCTTAACATCCTGCACCAGCATTCTTCCAAGTCCAATCCGATGGGCGAGGAGTTCAACTACGCTGAGGAATTCAAGAAACTCGACCTGAAGGCTCTGAAAAAGGACCTCTATGCGCTGATGACCGATTCGCAGGACTGGTGGCCCGCCGATTACGGTCACTACGGCGGGCTCTTCATCCGGATGGCATGGCACAGCGCAGGCACCTACCGCATGGGCGACGGCCGCGGGGGAGCGGGGTCCGGCAACCAGCGCTTTGCGCCTGTCAACAGCTGGCCGGACAACGTGAACCTCGACAAGGCGCGCCGCCTGCTCTGGCCGATCAAGCAAAAGTATGGCAGGAAAATCTCCTGGGCCGACCTGATGATTCTCGCTGGCAACTGCGCGCTTGAGTCGATGGGATTCAAAACCTTCGGCTTCGGCGGCGGGCGCGAAGACATATGGGAGCCGGAAGAGGACATTTACTGGGGAACCGAGAGCGAGTGGCTTGGCGATAAGCGCTACTCCGGTGACCGGGAACTCGAGAATCCTCTCGCCGCCGTGCAGATGGGCCTGATCTACGTGAACCCGGAAGGCCCGAACGGCAACCCGGATCCGGTCGCCTCGGGCCGTGACGTTCGAGAGACCTTCGCGCGCATGGCCATGAACGACGAAGAGACCGTCGCGCTCGTCGCCGGCGGGCACACCTTCGGCAAGTGTCATGGC
>Ga0209427_10001290_pt1 | contig 28597 bp, 29 predicted proteins | sample DeeMarSWOR136_30_FD_187465 | JGI IMG/M metagenome (GOLD analysis project Ga0209427, IMG submission 187465) | Marine sediment microbial communities from White Oak River estuary, North Carolina - WOR-1-36_30 (SPAdes) (version 2) | ecosystem: Environmental > Aquatic > Marine > Intertidal zone >...
TCCTTTTTTAAGCACCACAAACGCCTTGGGCTTAACCAGGTAATGCTCGTCCTTTTTGGCCACGACGGCGGCTTCGAGTATAGCGGGGTGGGAAACCAGGGCGTCCTCAACCTCAATGGGGGAAACCCAGATACCGCCTACCTTGAGCATGTCATCGCTGCGGCCTCGGTAATAGTAATAGCCCTCGGCATCACGACGGTACTTGTCCCCGGTATTGAACCACTCGCCCAACATGGAGGTCTTGGTCTTCTCGGAGTGGCGATAGTAATAAAGCGCCGTTGATTCGCCGTGCACCAGCAGGGTGCCGATTTCACCTTCGGGCACTTCCTCGCCCTCCTCATCGACAATCTTGGCCTGATAGCCGGGAACCAGCCTGCCCGAGCTGCCTGGTTTGACGTCACCGGGGCGGTTGGAGATAAAGATGTGCAGCAGCTCGGTGGAGCCGATGCCGTCCAGTATTTCCAGCCCGAACCTCTCTTTCCACTCATTGAAGATCTCTTTGGGCAGGGCTTCACCGGCCGAGGTGCAGATACGCAGCGAGGATAGGTCGTATTTTTTTTCGTTATCTTTGAACTCCAGCATGTTGGCGTAGAGCGTGGGCACGCCGAAAAAGACGGTGGGGCGGTATTTAGTGATGGTGGAGAATATAGTCTCGGGGCGGGGACGGCTGGGGAGCAGGACCACCGAGGCGCCCAGAGCCGGGGGATAGAAAAAGCTGTTGCCCAAACCGTAGGCGAAGAAAAACTTCGACGCTGAGAAGAGTATATCCTCATGGGTAATACCAAGGACAGCCTTGGCGTAGTTATCGATGCAGAAAAAGACATCGTGCTGCAGGTGGACGGCCGCCTTGGGCACGCCGGTGCTGCCTGAGGTGTAGTTCCAGAAAGCGGCGTCTTCAAAGGTGGTATAAGCCACATCGAGCTTATCGGAGCAGCGGTCGACGATATCGTGGAAGGATATGTGATAAGCCCTGGTCTTCTCGCCGACGATGATGGTGTTTTCCAGGTAGAGGAACTTGTCCCTAAAGCCCTCAATCGCCTCGATAAAGTCGCTGTCGGCGATAAGGGTGCGGGCACGGCTGTTGTTGAGCAGGTAACGGTAGTCGTGCATAGTGTACATATAGTTTATCGGAATGGGAATAGCGCCGATTTTTATGGTGCCGAAGAAGCAGGCCATAGCCTCGGGTGAATCGTACATCACCAGCATCACCCGCTCTTCCATGTGCACGCCCAATATCTTGAGGGCATTTCCCACCCGGTTTATCATCTTCTGCATCTCGGCGTAGGTGTAGGTCTTGTCCTTGTAGTACACCAGCACCTTATCACCCAAGCCCTTCTCTACCGTCTCGTCAATTAGTTTGGTGGTCACGTTGTAGTACTGGGAGATAAAGTCCTGATATTTATACTTTTCCATCTCAACAAACAGTTTACAATAAAAGCCCCCTTTTTACAAAGCTGGTGAGAACCACCCTCACCCCACCTTTGTTAGCGTACGTCGTTTCTGACCCATCCAGCGCACCCTAATAAGATAAACTTCTTAACTTGTGGGTTACGCCACCCAAGGGAACTCTAGAGGGTGAAACCCTCTAAGGGTGGGCAGGGTGGGACAGAAAGACCTTAGCTAAACAGGGTGGGGTGGGGAAGAAAAGCCAATCCCCAATTGACACCCCATAAAGCATACCGTTAGAATATCATTTACTCTCCAAAAAAAGGTAAAACATTGCATCAACAGACCACTCTGGAAAACGGCCTGCGGGTTATCACCACCCCCATGCCCCACACCCGCTCGGTATCAGTCTGCATCTTCCTCGGGGTCGGCTCCAGGTATGAGACCAAGCCGCAGGCCGGCGTCTCCCACTTCATCGAGCACCTGAACTTCCGGGGCACGCCCAAACGCGCCACCTCCCGCGAAATCTCCGAGGCCATCGAGGGGGTGGGGGGCATCATCAACGCTGGCACCGACAAGGAGCTGACCGTCTATTGGTGCAAGGTAGCCCAACCCCATCTCCCACTGGCGCTGGACGTGCTGGCCGATATAGTGCTCAACTCCCGCCTCGACCCGGCCGATATCGAGCGCGAGCGTCAGGTTATCAGCGAAGAGATTAACATGAGTAAGGACTCCCCCTCCCAGCTGGCTAGTATGCTCATCGACGAGCTGCTCTGGCCCCAACACCCGTTGGGTAGGGACATCGCCGGCAGCAAGGAATCGGTAGCCGCCATGACGCGGGAGATGATAGTCGACTACTTAGGAAAACAATACCTGCCCGCTAACACCGTAGTCAGCGTCGCCGGTGCCGGAGAGCACGGGGAGATGGTAAGCACCATCGAGCAAGCGCTAGGCGGATGGACCGAGACGAAACCCAACCCCACCTTTTCCCCATATAAAGAGCAAAAGTTCCCCAAGTTGCGCATCGAGGTGAAAGAGACCGAGCAGGCCCACCTCTGCCTGGCTTTGAGCGGTCTGCCCCTGCTCCACCCCAAGCGCTTTACCCTCGACCTGCTCAATGTAATTTTAGGGGAAGGCATGAGCAGCCGACTCTTTACCGAGATTCGCGACCGTATGGGGCTGGCCTACAGCATCCACAGCTACGCCGAACACTTCGCCGACACCGGCTCGGTTACCGTTTACGCGGGCGTGGAACCAAAAAATCTTAAGGTGGCCATCAAGGCTGTATTAGAAGAACTCTCCAAGATCAAGGAGCCTATATCTAAGGCGGAGTTGACCAAAGCCAAGGAACTATCCAAAGGACGCTTGCTACTGCGCATGGAAGACAGTCGGGCTGTTGCCGGCTGGATGGGAGGGCAGGAGATTCTCACCCGGCGCATCTTAAGCGTTGATGAAGTATTAGCCATCGTTGATGCTATCAACGCCGAGGAAATACAGCAGCTAGCCCAAGAGTTGATGGTCTCAAATCAGCTCAGGCTGGCGGTGGTCGGCCCCGTGGCTGACGAGCCGCTGGAGGAGCTGCTGGTAATATAAAAAGAGCCGCAGCTTAAAAGCCGCGGCCCCTTTAGTACCGCTAACGGAGGGATTACATCATCCCTTCCATGCCACCCATACCGCCCGGCGGCATGCCCGGAGTTTGCTCCTTCTCCGGTATATCAGCCACCAGGGATTCGGTAATCAATACCATTACGGCGATACTGGCGGCGTTCTCCAGGGCCGACCTGACCACCTTGGTCGGGTCGATGATGCCCTTCTCCACCATATCACCGAACTCATCGGCTTCGGCATCATAGCCAATCCCGGCCTTGCTCTTCTTCACCGCATCGACTATCACCGAACCGTCTTTACCCGCGTTATCGGCAATCCAGCGAATCGGCTCCTCCACCGCCTTGCGGACAATGTTAACGCCAGTCATCTCATCAGCACTGGCTTTCACATTCTTTAAGACCTTGGTAGCCCGCAGCAGCGCCACCCCACCACCGGGCAGAATGCCCTCTTCCACCGCCGCCCGGGTGGCCGAAAGGGCGTCCTCGACACGGTGTTTTCTCTCTTTAAGCTCGACCTCGGTAGCGGCACCGACCTTGATGACGCCGACGCCACCGACCAGCTTGGCCTGCCTTTCCTGCAGCTTCTCGCGGTCGAAATCGGAGGTGGTCTCTTCTATCTGAGCCTTAATCTGCTTGATCCTGGCTTTGATGGCCTCCTCGGAGCCCTTGCCCTCAACGATGGTGGTGTTGTCCTTATCCGAGGTTACCCGGCGGGCTCGGCCCAGGTCATCAACAGTAACCGAGTCGAGCTTGCGCCCTACCTCCTCCGAGATGACCTTGCCCCCGGTGAGGATGGCGATGTCTTCCAGCATGGCCTTGCGCCTATCGCCAAATCCAGGCGCCTTGACCGCCAGTACGTTGATGGTACCCCGCAGCTTATTGACCACCAGGGTGGCCAGGGCCTCGCCTTCTATGTCCTCGGCGATAATGAGCAGGTTCTTGGATACCTGCAGTACCTTCTCCAAAGCCGGCAGCAGGTCGGACATTGCCGAGATTTTCTTGTCGGTGATGAGGATGTAGGGGTCTTCTATCTCCGTCTCCATCTTCTCGGCATTGGTGATAAAGTAGGCGCTCATGTAACCGCGGTCGAATTGCATGCCCTCCACGTAGTCCGTCTCGTACTTAATACCCTTGGACTCCTCTACGGTGATAACGCCGTCCTTACCCACCTTTTCCATCACCTCGGCGATCAGGTCGCCGATCTCCTTATCCTTGGCGGTGATGGTGCCCACCTGAGCAATCTGTTCCTTGCCCTTGACCTCAACCGATACCCGCTTTAGCTCATCAACAATGGCCTTGGTCGCCTTCTCAATGCCCCTCTTCAGCGCTATGGGCTCGGCGCCGGCAGCCACATTCTTAAAGCCTTCACTGATAATGGCATGGGCCAATACCGTGGAGGTGGTGGTGCCATCGCCGCAGGCATCGTTGGTCTTGGTGGCTGCTTCCTTGACCAGCTGAACGCCCATGTTCTCAAAGGGGTCAGGGAGCTCAATATCCTTGGCAATGGTAACCCCGTCGTCAATAACCGACGGCGCCCCCCATTTCTTGTCCAGCGCCACACAGTGACCCTTGGGGCCCAGGGTCACCTTGACCGCGTCGGCCAGGGTATCTATCCCCTTCTTTATCGCGTGCCTGACTTCATCATCAAATACAATCTGCTTAGCCATTTTACCTCCTTACTTCTTGCTAGCCTTCTTGGCTAAAATGTCGTTCTCACTCAGTATCATCAGTTCCTCGCCATCAATCTTGACCTCGGTGCCACCGTACTTCACGTATAGCACCAAATCGCCGACCTTGACGTCCATGGGCATCCGCTTGCCGTCCTCGGTCAGCCTTCCCGGGCCTACCGCCAGTATCTTGCCCTCCTGGGGCTTCTCCTTGGCGGTATCGGGGAGGATAATACCCCCCTTGGTCACCTCCTCACCCTCAATAGGCTTGACGACTACTCGGTCGCCCAACGGTTGCAGTTTAACCGCCATGCTCATCCTCCTTATTCTAGTTCAATTACTACTCTTATTTTAGCACTCTCGGACGGAGAGTGCTAACGATTTATCATAACCTAACTGGGTGTAACTTTCAACTTGATTTACAGATATTTAGAGCCAATTTAGGCGTTTTATAGCCATATATAGATATATAATAGCCATTATCTTGGTAAGGCGCTCCCTGATTAACTCAACTTAAGGCCAGGGGCAACATCAAGGTCAAGGCCGTTCGTCTTGCCCGCCTGCAGCCGGTAGTAGCCGCAGGCGGCGATCATGGCTGCGTTATCGGTGCAGAGGATGGGCGGGGGAACAAGGACGGGGACAGGCGAGTCTGCCATCAAGCGCCGCCGCAGACTGGCATTAGAGGCCACCCCACCCGCCAGCAAGACCTGCTTGGCTCGACGCTCCTTGGCGACAGCCACGGTCTTACCAACCAGAACATCGACCACCGCTTCCTGGAAGCTGGCGGCGGCGGCCGCTGAAGAAATCTTGCCCGCCTCCGCCAGGCGCAGCAGCGCCGTCTTGACCCCGCTAAAACTAAAATCACTGCTCCCCTTAAGCCAGGCACGGGGCAGCGCCATGGAAGCCGCGCCCTCTTTAGCCGCCTTTTCGATGGCGGGACCGCCGGGATAGCCCAGGCCCAGTATTCGGGCGGCCTTATCGAAGGCCTCGCCAGCGGCATCATCCCGGGTGCGCCCCAACACCGCGTAATCGCCGTGGCCGCGCACCAGCACTAGGTCGCTATGCCCCCCGGAAACAATGAGGCAGACGGCGGGGAATTCAATGTCTTTATCTCCCAGCCAGTTAGCGTAGAGGTGTCCCTCAAGGTGGTTAACGCCGATAAGGGGCAGGTTATGAGCCAGCGCCGCCGCCTTGGCCGCGTTCACCCCCACCAGCAGCGAACCCGCCAGGCCCGGCCCGACGGTGACGGCAATGCCGGAGAGGTCTGCCCAGCCAACGTTAGCCTCGGCCATGGCCTTTTTCATTATGGGGATGATGGAGAGCAAGTGCTGGCGGGAAGCCACCTCGGGGACAACCCCACCGTAGCGGGCGTGGATTTCCACCTGAGAGGCAATCGGGTTGGAGAGCATTTTTCTGCCATCCGCCACCACCGCCGCCGCCGTCTCGTCGCAGGAGGTCTCGATAGCTAATATTTTCATGCCTCTGCATTATAACATAGCGGCTATGAGGGCAAAGAATAACACCACCCCACCCCAAGTTTTTCGTCCCACCCAATACCCACCCTATAAGGGATTAGACCCTTATATATCTCTTATCTGGGTAACGGGCCCCACATCCCCACTTCGGGGGTTTTTAAGGGGGGCGTAGCCCCCCTTGGAAAGACTTCGTTGGGTGGGCAGGGTGGGACAATAACACCTTCGCACAACAAGGTGGGGATGGGTGGCGTAATCCACAAGTTAAGAAGTTTAGCTTATCAGGGCGGGCTGGGTGGGTCAAAAACAACGTACGCTAAACAAGGCAGTGCGGGAAGAAAGACCCCTTTTGACACACCCCATAGCCAGTGATATTATGACGAAAAGATGAATAATCTGGTTATACCGCTAAGAGTGGGGTGATACTATATGTCCGGTATTGAAACCCTGTACTTCGTGCTGCTCATTATCTGCCTATTCTTGTCCGCCTTCTTCTCCGGCTCGGAAACAGCCTTCATTGCCCTGCAGAGGGTAAGGGTGCAACACCTGGTCGATACCAAGGTGAGGGGAGCCAGGCGAGTGGCTAAGATGATGGAGAAACCGGAGAAGTTCCTCTCCACCGTCCTGCTGGGCAACAACCTGGTCAACACCGCCGCCGCCGCCCTGGCTACCTTCCTGGCCATCCGTTTCTGGGGGGACCAGTGGGGCGTCGTCATTGCCACCGTGGTCGTAACCGTCTTGCTCCTGATATTCTGCGAGACCACCCCCAAGACCATAGCCACCAGGCACGCCGAAAAGCTGTCCCTCGCCGTCATCGGGCCGATAGAGGCTCTCTCCTGGCTGTTTACGCCCTTCGTGTTTGTCTTAAGCTGGATTGCCTCCGGCTTTGCCCGAATATTCGGCGGGAAGACGATGCCCCACTCGCTGGCCAGCGAGGAAGAAATCCGGACCATGATATCGATGGGACACAAGGAGGGGTCGGTGGAGGAGGAAGAGGCCACGATGCTGCACAAGGTGTTCGACTTCGGCAACCGCCCCGTTCTGGAGGTAATGGTGCCGCGCACCGAGGTGATATGGGTGACCAAGGGCACCACCATAGCCGACTTCCTCAAGCTCTACGCCGAAAACCCTTTGTCCCGCTTTCCGGTATATGAGGATAACATTGATAATGTCATCGGCATCCTGGCGGTAAAGGATATACTCATGGCCCAGGCCAAGGAACAAATCAACGATAAAAGCACCGTCGACGAGCTTATTCGACCTGCCTACTTCACCCCCGAGACCAAACGGGTCAGCGAGCTCTTTAACGAGATGAAGGATAAGAACTACCGCATAACGGTGGTCGTCGACGAGTTCGGCGGCACGGCCGGCATCGTCTCTCTAAGCGGGCTGATGGAGGAAATCGTCGGTCCGGTGGGCGACGAGCTGGCCACGATAGAGAAGGAATACGAGAGCATTGACGAGTATACCTTCCAGATTGACGGCGGGATGCGGGTGGAAGAAGCCAACGAGGAGATGGGCTTAGGTCTCCCCGAAGGCGAAGACTACGAGACGGTAGCCGGCTTCATCCTGGAACTGCTGGGGCACATACCCAGAGAGGGCGAGCGGCTGAAGTACAAGACGCTGAAGATAGTCATCACCGAGATGCGGGGAATGAAGATAGAGAAGATACGACTGACCAAGGAAAAGCATGCAGCGACTTCGGATTAGATTCAGCCGAGGCGAAGAGATAAAGTTCATTTCCCACCTGGATATAATGCGCCTCTGGCAGAGAGCACTCCACCGCGCCCAGATACCGCTGGCCTACACCGAGGGCTTTAGCCCCCACCCCCGCCTGTCGCTGGCGGCGCCGTTGGCGGTGGGCATAACCAGCCAGGCGGAGCTGATGGACGTTTTCTGCAGTAAGTGGGTCTCTCCCCATTTCTTCACCGATGCCGTGAGCCAGCAGCTGCCGGCGGGGATTGAGATAGTGCAGGTCTCTTCGGTAGCCCCGACCCTGCCCTCGCTGCAATCGCAGCTAGGCTTCGCCGAATACGAGGTCGAACTGGAAACGGACAAAGACGAAGCGGGGGTAAAGGCGGCATTGACATCGCTGCTGGCGCTGGAGCAGCTACCCTGGCACCACGAGCGGGACACCGGCACCAGAAACTACGACCTGCGGGCTTTAATCGAAGATTTATGGCTCATCGAATGGAAAAAGGGCCACTCCAGGATAGGCATGAGGCTGCGCTGCGACAGCGGCGGCTCGGGCCGGCCCGAGCAGGTCGCCGCCGCCCTGGGCTTTCAACCTACCTCCATCCACCGCACCAAGCTGCTGTTAAAAACGGCTTAAGGGATAGAGCATGAAAGGGCAAAACCAGCCATCACTGGAAGAGCGGGTGCTGGGCTTTATCCAGAAGCACCAGCTGGTAGCGGACGGCGAGAAGTTAGTGGTGGCGGTGTCGGGAGGAGCGGACTCGGTTTGCCTGATTCATATTCTTACCAGCCTCCGAAAAGAGTTTAAGATAAAGCTGCATATAGCCCACCTCAACCACCAGCTGCGCGACGCTGATTCCAACGCCGATGCTGAATACGTCACCGAGCTGGCCCGAAAGCTCGGTATCCCAGCTACCATCGAGAAGCGGGATGTGAAAAGCTACCAGAAAGAAGAGCGCCTGTCGTTGGAAGAAGCCGCCCGTGAGGTGAGGTACCGTTTTCTAGCCAGGGTAGCCAGGTCTATTGGGGCCAAGCGGGTGGCGGCGGGGCATACCCGGGACGACCACATCGAAACGATACTGATGCACCTCATCCGGGGCAGCGGCACGCGGGGGATGCGGGGGCTGCAACCGTCCACTCTATGGCAATCGGGTAAGGACAGACTGACCATCATCAGGCCCCTGTTGGAGATAAGCCACCAGGAGACGGAGGAATACTGCCGCCAGCATAAGATTACCCCCCGCCTCGATGCTTCCAACCTTTCCCTGTCGCCGCTGAGAAACCGGGTCCGACAGCAGCTTATGCCGCTGCTTGAGAGCTACAATCCCGCCATCGCCGAAGCCCTGCTCCGCACCGGGCGCATCGCCGACGAAGACATTACCTTATTCGACAAAGAGGTCGCCCGACTGTGGGACAAAATTGTTCAACAAGAAGGCGAGAGCCTTATCATAGACAAGGCAGAGTTTGAGCCGTTGCCCCCCGCCCTGAAGCGCTATTTGCTCCGCGCCGCGGTGGAAAGGCTGCTGGGCAGCGCTAAGGACATCGAGATGCGCCATATCGAAGAAATGTTTTCCTTAGCGACCAAGGCGGCAGGGAAAAGGCTCAGCATTCCCGGGGGCTTGACCTTCGCCATAGAATATAACCGATACCTTTTGACCCCTGATTTAGCCGCCCTCTCCCCCCTCCCCCCACTAAAGGGCGAGTTTCCGCTCAATATCCCTGGCAAAACGTCAGTTCCCGGCTGGCGGGTAGAGGCATCGATCGTGGCACGGAAAGATATGGCCGAAAAAGACGACTTCACCGCTTACCTTGACCTAGCTAAAAGCGGCGACAGGCTGGCAGTAAGAACACGTAAGCGGGGAGACCGCTTTCAACCGCTGGGGCTAGACCAACCCAAGAAGCTGGGCGAGTTTATGATAGACGCCAAAATCCCTCAGGCCTGGCGCGGACGAGTTCCTCTCGTCTGTTCAGGGGAACAAATCCTCTGGGTTGTCGGCTGGCGCCTCGACGAGCGGGCCAAGGTCGGTGAGGAGACTAAACGGGTTCTGCGCCTGAGGTTCGAGCCGGTTAAAAGCTCTACATGATGCGCTTGAGCCTGGGGTTGGGGGTAATGCCGGGGATTCGGCCCCGCTTGGCTATGGGTTTGCCCTCTATCTCGTGGAGGTCGGCGGTAAAGTCTATGGGCTTGGCCCCGCTGATATAGCTGCCGACGCCGAAGGCATCAACCGGCGCTCCGGCCTCGATAAACAGCCTGATGCGCTCCAGGTTTATGCCGCCGCTGACGAAAATCTTGACCTTCTTGAAGCCAGCCATGTCCAGCCTGGCCCTGACTTCCTTGACCAGATCGGGGGTAACCCGCCCCCGCTCCGGCGGGGTATCGAGGCGCACGCTGGTGAGCTTCTCGCCCATAGCCTGAGCCACCCGCACCGATTCTTCCACCTCATCCTTAAAGGTATCCACCAGAGCCGCGCGGGGGACGCCCTTAGGAATATGTTTATCAAAGGCCTTGGTGGCCTCAACGGTATCACCGATGACCAGGATGAGGGCGTGGGGTATCGTCCCCGAAGGCTCAACGCCAGCCAGCTTGGCCCCAGCAATGCTGGAACAGCCGACGCACCCGCCGACAATGGCGGCGTAGTCCATTATTCCCGCCACGGTGGGATAGACATGGCGGGCGCCGAAGCTGATAACAGGTATGCCTCCCGCAGCCTCAACGCACTCACGCGCCGCCGTCGCCCAGCCGCTGCAGTGGGCCAGTATGCCGTCAATGGCCGTCTCGTAGAGCCCGTAGCTCCGGTAGGGAGCGGTGATGCGCAGCACCACCTCATGCTCCCTCATGCTATCGCCCTCGGCCAGCGCCCACACCTGGCTCTTATTCTTAGGCAGAACCTTGTTCAAGAGCGCCCTGACCTCGTCCATGCCGCAGAGTAATCCCGCCCGGCTGCTGAAGAACTCCATGGTCGCCACCGGGTCAATCCCCTCCTTACCCAGTATCTCCACCGTTCGGGCAAAGTAGATATCAGCCGTCTCCCCGGAGAGGACGTCTTCCGAGGGCACGAACTTGGGCGGCTTAGCCCGGCTGGTCACCACATTGGTCAGCTTAGCCCCCAGCGTGTTTTCTATGTAGTCAAGGGCGAAGTGGTGCGACTTTTCATCGAAGGAGGCAACGCAGTCAACCGACACCTCTACCTCGTAACCGCGGATTCTGACATCGGCCACTGCGTACAAAACGCAGATGTGAGTGCATACGCCGCAGACAATCACCTTCTCTGGCTTCAGCTTTTTCAGCTTCTCCTCAAGCGGGGTGCCGAAGAAGGAGCTGTAGGTCTTCTTGGCAATTATCTCGCCCTTGTATTTGGCCAGCTCGGGTATGACCTCGGCCTCGGCCGTGCCCTCGATGGCGTGGGGGGGGAACATATTAAACTCAGGGTCATCGGGGGCGTGATGGTCGCAGAGGAAAAACACCGTGGAGCCTTTAGCAATTTCCTTTTCCAGCAGGCGCTGCACGGCGGGGATGATGCGACGCGCGCCCTCCCCGCAATAGAGGGTATAACCCTCTTCCAAAAAACCCTTAAGCATATCGGAAACCAGAACTACGTTCATAACCTTCCTCCCCCCATTATAACCTAATGCCTGAAATGCCTGACGCCGGTAAAGACCATGGCCATATTACGGGCGTCAGCCGCCTTAATCGAATCCTCGTCCCTTATCGAGCCACCGGGCTGGATGATAGCACTGGCGCCGGCCTCAGCCGCCGCCTCGACAACATCGGGGAAGGGGAACATGGCGTCCGAAGCCAGCACGCTGCCCTTGACCCTGCCGGCCGCCTTCTCGATGGCTACCCGGGCGCTGATGATGCGGCTGGGCTGTCCGGCGCCCATGCCCAGAATCGTCTTGTCCTTGACCAGCACGATGGCATTGGACTTTATGTGCTTGACCGCCCTCCAGGCGAAGAGCAGGTCGGCGATTTCTTGCTTGGTCGGCTGCTTCTTGGTCACCGTCTTGAGCTCGACCTTGGTCTCAGGCAAGGAATCAGAGTCCTGCACCAGGAAGCCGCCCTTGACGCGGCGGAAATCGAGATAACCGGGCAGCGCCTTGCCGTAGCCGGGAGGCAGTTTTGCCACCAGTATGCGTAAGTCCTTTTTGGTTTGCAGCAATTCAAGCGCCTCGGGCTCGTACTCGGGGGCGATGACAATCTCGTAGAATACCGGCTTCATTTCTTTAGCCATGGCCAGCGTCACTTTACGATTTGAAGCCACGATGCCACCGAAGGCAGCCACCGTGTCGCCGCTGAAGGCGCGCTTATAGGCCTCGGCAATATCGTCGTAGCTGGCCAATCCACAGGGGTTGGTGTGCTTGATGACGGCCACTGTGGGCGCGGCGAAGTCGGTTACCGCCCCCCAGGCGGCGTCGGCGTCGAGTATGTTGTTGAAGGAGAGCGCCTTGCCCCCCAGCTGCTCAGCCCAGGTGATGCCGGTCTCGGCGGATTCGCCTATCGTTGGTTCGGCGTAGAAGGCGGCCTGCTGGTGGGGGTTCTCGCCATAGCGCAGCCCGTAGCGTTTCTTTAAAGCCACGGTCATATCCTCGGGGAAGCCCTCCTCATCCTCCCTCAGATACTGGGAGATGGCGGTGTCGTAGATGGCCACGTGCTGAAATGCCTTCTGCGCCAGCCGTTTGCGCTCTGTCATGTCGACCTTGCCCTTTTTCAGTTTTTCCAGTACGAGGAGGTAGTCGGCGGGGTCAACGACCACAATGACGCTGGGGAAGTTCTTGGCCGAGGCCCGAATCATGGTCGGCCCGCCAATATCTATGTTCTCCAGCGCTTCGTCGATGGTGACCCCCTTCCTGGAGACCGTCTGGACGAAGGGATAAAGGTTGACCGCCACCAGGTTTATTTCGCCGATATTGTGCTTTTTCAGCTCCTCCATATGGGCGGAAATCTTGCGGTTGGCCAGTATGCCGCCGTGGACCATAGGGTGCAGCGTCTTTACCCGTCCGTCGAGGATTTCGGGGAAGCCCGTAATCTCGGAGACGCTTTTGACCGGAACCTTGGCTGCGGCCAGCGCCTTCTTGGTGCCGCCGGTGGAGAAAACCTCAAAGCCCAGCTGGCTCAACCCTTTAGCGAAGTCGGCCACCCCGGTCTTGTCGGAAACGCTGATTATGGCTCGCATGACATACCTCCCTCTAGTTTCTACTTCTCATTAACCGTATTATACCCAGCCAAACGTTCGTCCTGGGCACTCTTTCCATATAGGCCTTGTAGCCATCGCCAAATTTCTTTATCAGCAGCCTGTCTTCCTCTACACAGCCCAGGTAGACAACCACCACGCCGGCCACGCCTAACACAGCAAAAAGCCAGTGCGGGTTCGCCAAAAAATTGGTCAGGAAAATGGCGTAGATGCCACCGGTGTATTGCGGGTGGCGAACAATAGCGTATATACCCGTGTCCACCAGCTTGGTGGTATGGACAAACGATTTACCCTTGGCTACCCCACCCCGCCGCGGGAACATTATTATCGGCGCCATGACCAGTATCATACCCACCGCCCAGACTACCCAGGCGATGATTACCAGCGGCAGTGGGGTTTCCACCTCGATGACGCCGCTCAGGACGAGGGGATTGACCGGGAAACAGGCGATGCCCAAGACGGTCAGCAGTATTACCCAGAGAATGCCCTTTTTAGTCATTTTCGCCTTTTCAATATCCTCCTCCCTAGTCTATAACCACTCTCCCCGCTTTCTGCTTCATCACCTCGCCGATGACCATAGCCTCGGGCAGGGCTTTGGTGATACTACCGACTTTATCGGTGGCACAGATTATAACCATACCGACGCCCATATTAAAGACGTGGTACATCTCGTCGCGGTCGACGTTACCCTTTTTTTGAATAAGCTCAAAGATGGAGGGGATTGACCAGCTACGGCTATCGAACTTCGCCGCCAGCCCCTCGGGCAAAATACGGGGCACGTTATCGATCAAGCCGCCGCCGGTTATATGCGCCATGCCCTTTACCAAGGGCAACAGCGGCTTTAACTGATTGTAGTAGCCGGTGTGCGGTTCCAGCAGCGCTTCGCCTACGGCCTTGCCCAGCTCCGGGTAGTGCTTCTGCAAAGCGGCTCGTTTGTCACCGAAAATCTTTCTGGCCAGCGTATAGCCATTGGTATGCAGCCCGTTCGAGGGCAGGCCGATAATGGCGTCGCCAGCAACGACAGACTTACCCGCGATAATCTTTTCTTTTTCCACCACCCCCACCACGAAGCCAGCTAAATCGAAATCATCGCCCGTATAGATTTCGGGCATCTCGGCCGTTTCCCCGCCGATAAGGGGGCAACCGACCTCACCGCAGGCTTTAGCCAGCCCGTAGACAATCGCCGCCACCCTCTCCGGTATGAGCTTGCCGATACCGATGTAATCAAGGAAGAATAGCGGGCTGGCGCCGCAGGTGAAGATATCGTTGACGCAGTGGTTGACGATGTCGATGCCGATGCTGTCGTATTTATCTAAGGCGACGGCAATCTTGACCTTGGTACCCACGGAATCGGTGCTGGAAACGAGGACGGGCTTCTCGTAGCCCTTGAACTCGAACATGCCGCTGAAAAAACCAACGTCGCTGAGCACTTCGGGGCGGTGGGTGGCGCTGACCAGCTTGCCGATAAGGCGGTTGGAAAGGTTCTTGGCATTGATATCGACACCGGCTTTGGCGTAGCTTTGCTTAATCGGCCCTACCTCCCTTAATAACTAGTTAGATACCAGCTATTAATAATGGATTAAAGCCCTGGTGTCAAGCAGGATAACTAGCTTAACCTTGCTTTATGCCAAAGGGGCTGCTGTATTCTTCAGCCGGCAGCGAGCTTTCCAGCGCCAGCTTATCCATCTCAATCTGCACCGGTATGGGATAGTCGCCGGTAAAGCAAGCCAGGCAGAACATATCCTTGGGTAAGCCAATCGCCTTAATCAGGCCGTCAATGCTCAGATAGCCAAGTGAATCGGCACCAATAAAGTCCCTGACCTCGGGTATGGTCTTCTGCGCCGCGATCAGCTCCCAGCGGCTGGCCATATCGACGCCGAAAAAGCAGGGGTAACGGATGGGCGGGGCACAGATGCGCATATGGACTTCTTTAGCCCCCGCCCTTTTAAGCAACTTAACCACCTTGGGGGTGGTGGTGCCCCGGACGATGCTGTCGTCAACAACCACCAGTCGCTGGCCGTCCAGCATCTGGGGAAGGGGGTTGAATTTCAGCTGAACGCCGAGGTCACGGATGCGCTGGTCGGGCTCGATAAAGGTGCGCCCGACATAGCGGTTCTTGAGCAGTCCCTCGCACAATGGTATACCCGAGGCCCGGGAATAGCCGATGCCGGCGATGGTGGCCGAATCGGGCACACCCATAACCAAGTCGGCTTCTACCGGGTGTTCCTCGGCCAGAACCTCGCCCATCGCCTGCCGGGCGGGGTAGAGCAGCCGACCGTCAATCACCGAGTCGGGGCGGGCAAAGTAGATATACTCAAAGACACACAAAGCCTTTCTTTCCACCTCTTCACGGTGGCTTTCGAGGCCGTTCTCGTTGATGGTGACTATCTCGCCGTTCTCAACCTCGCGGAGAAATTGAGCGCCGATATGGTCCAGGGCGCAGCTCTCGGAGGCGACAACCCAGCCGCCGTTAAGCGTCCCCAGGCAGAGCGGGCGTACGCCCAGCGGGTCGCGAACGGCGTAGAGGCTGCGGTTGGTGAGCAGGGTCAGGGAATACGCCCCCTGCAGGCGGTGCATGGCGTAGCGTATCTTGTCCACCCAGTCTTTAGCCGGCGAGGAGAGGATAAGGTTGGCCAGAACCTCGGTATCGGTGGAGGTACGGAAACTATAGCCCTGCTCACAGAGTTCCTGATAGAGGTGCTCGGCATTAACGATATTGCCGTTATGGGCGACGGCAATGGTATTGGCGCCCTTACCGACAACAATGGGCTGGACATTGGTCATGCGGTTGGAACCACGCGTTGAGTAACGGTTGTGACCTATGGCCAAATCACCGCTGAGCTGGCTTAAGGAATCCTCGGTAAATACCTGGGAAACCAGTCCCAGCTCGGCACAAACCTGCAGTCGTTTGCCGTTTGAGGTGGCAATGCCGGCGCTTTCCTGGCCGCGGTGTTGAAGAGCAAATAAAGCAAAAAAGGTAAGGCGGGCTACATCTTCTCCGGGAGCATATACCCCAAAAACGCCGCAACTTTCTTGCAAGCTACTCGCCTCTCAAATCCACCCAGACTGACCCTACATTTAAATTATAACTAATCTATAGCCAGAGGTCAATTTTTCTTGCGCCCGATAAAGGGCAAAATTATATGCAACGCCAGTAAGACCACAAAGAAAATCCACAAACCAAGCGCGGTATGAATCTGATGCGCCACGTTCTTGGTGATCAGCCCGAACGAAATTGTTTCCACGATTCTATACTCGGTAATACCCAGGCCAGTGATGAGCAGCAGCACGGCCACCGCCAGCAACAGCCACTGTATTATTTTCCTGGCCAAGCGTAGTTTAGTCATAATTAATCAAAGAAACTCTCGTCCAGGTCGCCGCTATCTGAGTAGCCCCGGCTCTCCCAGTAACCCTGGTAGTCCTCATCATCAGACAGCTCGATTTCGGTTATCCATTTTACCCACTTATAGCCCCACTTGCTCTCGGCAACCAGGGCGAAGGGGAAACCCCTCTCCGCGGGCAGGGTCACCTCGTTCATCTTGTAGGCCATCATTATATCGTTATCGGTGATGTAATCGAGAGTTAGCGAGCTGGTATAGCCGTCATAGGCGTGGAATATGGCTATCTTGGCTTCGGGCAAGGGGCCAGCCGCCGCCAACAGTTCTTCGACCAGCACCCCTTCCCAGAGAATATTGACGCTCCAGCCCTCCACGCAGTGAAGCGTAACCACCTTCTTGTAGCCTGTATAAGTATTAAGCACTTCATCGTAGCTATAGCTCCGAGGGCTTGCCACCAGGCCCGTAATCTGTAGCTGATAGCCGTCGATAGCTACCTGCTGCGGGCCCTTTATCGAGTTTTCCCTGAAGTCATTTATCGAGGAAAGGTCTTCGCCCTCATATTCCCTTACTTCGGCGGGGTCCAGGTCGACGGCTCCGCCGTTGCAGCCGCCGATAACCAGTAGCACCAGCAAAACGGAAGCCAGAATAAGGGCGGTCATTCTCTTCATCGTCACACCTCCCATCCAAAGGCAAACACTGTCCTTACTATAATTTTAACAAAAACGGCGAACGACCTGCCACTCAAAGGACGGTCTTCCCGTCACCCTGAGCTTTTGCGAAGGGTCTCTTCCCCCCTTTGTTATCGAAAGTTGTTTTGACTCACCCTACCCACCCAACAGAAGTCTTTTCAAGAGGGGGCTTTGCCCCCTCTTGGACTCCCCTCAAAGTGGGGAAACGGGGCGTATCCCCAGGTTAAGGAGTTTACTCATTAGGGCGGGCTGGGTTGGGACGAAAAACCAACGTTCGTCAAGGTGGGGTTGAGGTGGGAAGAAAAACCTAGGTGGGTGGGGCCAAATCTTTTAGCCAGTCCAGCGCTATCGCCATCGCTCGCTCATCATGGCGCAATCGGTGCCCAGCCCCATCGACAATGATCAGTTTCTTGGGCTCGCCAGCTTTAGCGTAAAGCCGGTGGGCGTCATCGACACTGACGATATCGTCAGCGCTGCCGTGCACGATGAGCAGGGGGCGGGGTGAAATCTGCGCTACATAGTCGATGGGCTTGACTATCTTAAAGCCATCAAGCCATTCCTGGGGAGAAGGGGAAAAATCTTTATCCCTGATGGTGCCGACATCGCGGAAATGCTCGATAAGTGACTGAGGTTCTTCGCCTGTCCACAGCCCGAACTCGGCGGGGCAGGCGCCAGCAACAACTGATGTCACTCGCTTATCCCTGGCCGCCACATAGACTGAGACCGCCGCCCCACCGCTAAAGCCGAGCAGCGACAGCCGGGACTTGTCCACCTCGGGCAAGGCGTATAAATAATCGAGCATTGCCCTCAGGTCTCTCGTCCAGCCTAGCATATCCAGGTTGCCGCCGCTGGCACCCGTCCCCCGGAAGTTAAAGATCAAGACGGCCAGGCCGTTGGCGCAGAGGTATTCCGCAAGCGAGGCGTAGCCAGGGTCGTTCGGGTCGGGGGGGCCGGCGGGTATGCCGCGGCAGGTGCAGACGGTGTGATAGGGCGCGTCGCCCATGGGCAAGTAAAGCTTCCCGATGATATCAATGTCGTCTACCTTCAAGGCTACTGACTCAATACGCATTATGTCAACCTCAAGAGAACAAAAAACTCCGTATTTCCCTCAGCGCCCAATATAGGTGAAGCCACCACCCCCCCTATCCTGAAGCCGTTCTTCACCGCCCAGGCGATAAACCGCCCGATAACGCGGGCATGTACTAGGGGCTTTTTGACGATACCACCCTTGCCCACCTCGTTGCGCCTGGCTTCGAACTGCGGCTTGAGCAGCACCACCAGGTAGCCGTCCTCTTTGAGTAATTTAGCTACCGAAGGTATCACTTTTTCCACCGATATAAAGGAAAGGTCGATGGTGGCCAGGTCTATCTTCTCGGGCAAAGATATGGGGTAGCGGGCGTTAACCCTCTCCATAACCACCACCCGCTCGTCCTGTCTTAGGCGATAGTCAAGCTGGCCATAGCCAACGTCCACAGCGTAGACGCGGCTGGCCCCCCTCTGGAGCAGACAGTCGGTAAAGCCGCCCGTCGAAGCGCCGATATCAGCCGCTACCTTTGAGGAGACGTCGAGGCGGAACTGCTCAAGGGCATAGTCGAGCTTGATACCGCCGCGGCTGACAAAAGGTGGTGGCTGGCGAAGGGTAATAACCACCTCTTCGGCCACCATCGTCCCTGGCTTGATGGCGGCCTTCCCCTCCACATCCACTTCCCCAGCCATAATCAGAGCCTGAGCCTTGGCCCGACTCTCGGCCAGACCCCTCTCCACCAATAAGCTGTCGATTCTACGCTTGGCCACCGCTGGTTATCATAGCAAGCAGGGGAAGCGAAAGCAAGGAGATATTATTTCCACCCCACCCTTATTCTATCTATTCCCACCCTCCGCCTTTTCAAGGTAAAGAGGGGGCTTCGCCCCCTCTTAGACTCCCCCAAAAGCGGGGATGCGGGGAGCGCCCCAGATGAGAGATATATAAGGGTCTAACCCTTGTAGGGTGGGTATTGGGTGGGAAATCACACGTACGCTAAACAAGGCGGGGCAGCATAAATAGACATAACCACCTTCTATCTAGTAACATTGTTATAGTAAAATAGTAGCAGGGGAATAGATGCACGAAACTATCCGGGAAAAGTTTATCAGGCTGATAAAGGAGCACGGGCTGGAGGGGGAGGAGGTCACCGTCAAAGCGAAGGCCCTCTCCCCGGAGCAGTCTATCGGCAACCCCGAGGACAAAGACTACCCGCTGGTTAAGGGGCAAGAGAAACTGATGCAGGCCGAGTTTAGAGGCTCGCGTGGGCAGGCGTTTACCGACCGCTACGGTAATTTCAGCGGGCGGCTGGCCGATATCGCCGAGATGGACTTGAACAACAACTTCCGCCGGGCAGTATTCATCGCCAGCCTCAACGCCGTGATGAATTATCTCGGCTTGGCCGAGCGGACGGTGCACTGCAAGGATAAGCAGCCCAAGGAGTGCGCCGCCGAGCTGGCAAGTTATATCAAGGATAACTACGGCCAGCCCAAGATAGCCATGATTGGCTTTCAGCCCCGGATGGTAGAGGCGCTGGCCAGGCAGTTCGAGATAAGGGTAACCGATATGGACAAGGCCAATATCGGCCAGGAAAAGTTCGGAGTAAAGATAGACGACCCCAGCCACACTAAAGAGAACCTGGAATGGTGCGATATCGCCCTGGTGACCGGCACCACCATCGTCAACGATACCATAGACCAATTCCTCACCGCCAAGCCGGTAATATTCTACGGCGTTACTATTGCTGGGGCCGCCGCGCTGGAAGTACTAGAGCGGTTCTGCCCCTTCGGTAGCTAACCGCTTGCATTACCTCAGGTCGGGTGTTAAAATTCCCCCCAATGAAGGTCTTTAAGGTCGTACTGCTGGTTATCCTGGGCATCTGCCTTTCCCTTTCTATTTTCGTCTTCGGCTTGACGCTGATGCTGAATCAGAGCCTGCTCAATCCCGATTTCATCGCCGAGCACGTGGAGAGGCTGGATATAGCCGCGCTGGCCGAAGAAACCGTCATAGACCAGGTCCCCACCGAGGCGGCGGAGTTTATGGGCGAGTCCCTAAACGAAGTTTTGGGTGAGACCATCGTAGACATCGAGGAATGGATGCATGAGCAGGCACAAGACGGCATCTATGTCTTCTATAATTATATCGAGGGTAAAAGCGATACTTTGAGCCTGATAATATCGCTGGAAACGGTGAAGGAGAGCTTCCGGGCCAACCTGCTGGCGGCCGTCTTGGCTTCACCGCCACCCGAGCTGGTCGGCTTCCCCCCTGAAGAAATAGAGCTTCAGTTTAATGAATACTACAGCCAGATTGATGAAGAGGTACCGTCGACGCTGGAGCTCGATGAAACCACGCTTGACGCCGATGTCATGAATCAGATCTTACGTGCCCGGCAGTATGTCGGTTATTTCAACAGGGCTTTTATCGTGCTGATTGCCTTCAGCCTGCTGATGATACTGCTCATTATACTGACGCATTTCTCGGTGAGGGGCAGCACCCGACATATAGGTATAACCTTCCTGGCCGTCGGCGCCGTTAGCCTGGCCGGCGCCCTCATTGCCCGCAGCATCGCCAACAGCCAGCTGGCCGGTGGCGATATACCGTCCACACTGCAGGCGTGGGCGCCGGAGGTCATCACCGACGTGCTCATGCCTTTGGGTATATACGCCATCGGGCTGCTCGTGGTGGGAATAGTGCTGACTATCGTCTCCTTCATCTATAAGCGAGGCGAGGAAGAGTACGACTTTTATTATTAAGGCTTTTTCCGCTTCCCTTCCCTCTCCACAATGAGCTTGAGCCCTCTCTGTCCGACCACGGTCACCTCTTCGCCGGTTTCTATCTTCCTGCCCGCCGACTTTGCCTTCCAGAGCTCGCCCTTGATCCTAATTATGCCCTCGGGGTCAAGGCGCTTGACCACCTCTCCCTTCATCCCCAGCATGTCGGCCAAGCCGCCTTCGGGCTTTCTCCTCAGCGCCCGGCTGCCCAGACGGTAGGTGAAGACGGCGAAGCCCGCCCAGGCCACCATTACGAGAATAATGGCGAATAGGGGCAGATTAACGTCTATCTTGGGCAGGAGCCAGAAACCGACGGCGGCGATGGCGGCTTCCTCAAGGGCGGTGGTGATGATGGCGATTATGAGGCGGGTATTTATCATGGTGTTATTATAGCAGGAGTTTCTGTTGCCTGCCCTCAAAGGCGGGTGCTATAATGACTCCATTATGAAACTGAGCCGCGAAGAAGTGCTGCACATCGCCCGCCTGGCGCGGGTGGGCTTAACCGATGAAGACGTCGATCGCCTGCGCGAGCAGCTATCCGACATCCTGGAGAACTTTGAGATACTGCAAAAGGTGGACACTACCGACGTCCCCCCCACCGCCCAGTCCATCCCCCTGCAGAACGTGACCAAGGACGACGCTGTTGACCCCTCCCTACCCCAGGAGCAGATACTGGCCAACGCACCCCGAAAAGAGGGGCAATACTTCCGGGTAAAGGCAGTGCTGGAATGAACGAGCAGCTGACCATACACGAGGCGCACGGGCTGCTCAAGGCCAAGAAGCTGTCTTCGGTGGAGCTGACCCAAGACTGCCTGAAGCGCATCAAAGAGGTCGAGCCCAGGGTCAAAGCCCTGGTCAGCACAACCGAGGAGCTGGCACTGAAACAGGCGGAAAAAGCCGACAAGCGCCTGGCCAAGGGCGACACCAACCCGCTGACGGGAATACCGGTGGTGCTCAAGGACGTGCTCTGCACCAAAGGGATAAAGACTACCTGCTCGTCAAAGATGCTGGAGAATTTCGTGCCGCCTTATGACGCCACCGTGGTCGAGAAATTAAACGATTGCGGGGCGGTGACGGTGGGCAAGGCCAACATGGACGAGTTCGCTATGGGCTCCTCCACCGAGCACTCTGCCTTCTTTCCCACCCACAACCCCTGGGACCTGGACCGGGTTCCCGGCGGCTCCAGCGGCGGCTCAGCGGTGGCGGTAGCCGCCGACGAATGTGTATTTTCTTTGGGCTCGGATACGGGCGGTAGCATCCGCCAGCCCGCCGGCTTTTGCAGCGTGGTCGGCATGAAGCCAACCTACGGGCGGGTCAGCCGCTACGGTCTGGTCGCCTTCGCCAGCTCGCTCGACCAGATCGGGCCGTTGACCAAGGACGTTACCGACTGCGCATTAGTATTGAACGCTATCGCTGGTTTTGATAATAGGGACTCGACCTCCGTGCCCGAGCCGACGCCCGACTATACTAAGTGCCTGGACGGCGACCTCAAAGGGCTTAAGCTGGGCGTGCCCAAAGAATACTTCGTCAAGGGGATGCAGCCCGAGGTCGAGGAAGCCTTAAAAGACGCTATCGCCAAGCTGGAGGAAATTGGCGCCAGCGTGGACTGGAATGTTTCGCTGCCCAGCACCCCCAACGCCCTGGCCGTATACTATATCATCGCGCCCTCGGAGGCTTCGGCCAACCTGGCCCGCTACGACGGCGTCAAGTACGGCTTTTCCTACAAAGACACCGAAAGCATGTGGGAGGCCATGGAAAAAACGCGCCAGTACGGCTTCGGCGAGGAGGTCAAGCGGCGCATAATGCTGGGCACGTACGCCCTCTCCGCCGGCTACTACGACGCCTATTACCTCAAAGCCCAGAAGGTGCGCACATTGATAAGAAGGGAGTTCGACGCCGCCTTTGAGAAATACGATGCCCTGGTCACCCCCACCTCCCCCACCATCCCCTTTAAAATCGGGGAGAAGCTCGACGACCCGGTGCAGATGTACATGAGCGACGTTTGCACCCTGCCCATAAATATCGCCGGCGTGCCTGGTATTTCCATACCCGCTGGCTTCGGCAACGGGCTGCCCATCGGGATGCAGATTATCGGCAAGCCCTTCGGAGAGGAGACTATATTGAAGGTCGCCTACGCCTACGAGCAGGCGACGGATTGGCACAAGATGAGGTCTAAAATATAAGCGAAGAAAGCAACGTCAGGAACGAGTAAATACGACAGCCTTAAATATTGGGCAGAGGTCAAAGCACGAATCCCACATCGTTGTGATAAATGTGACGGCTTAATCACAAAAGGAGAAGTTTATTACTCAGAGAAACTAAACGGATTTGTGCACGCACCGCGTCTTAAACTTGGAAAGCTATGCCAAAAATGTTATAAGAAATCAGAGCAAGGGACAAATGGTTGAAATCGAATGCCTCGCCTGCGGTAAAAGAGTTAAACTACCACCATACATCAACACGGAAAAGTATGATGGAGAAGTAGTTTGTCAAGAATGCAAAGCTCTCCTGCATGTGAAACTAATAAAAGATAAAGTCGAGAAGTATAAGATTGTGGAAAGAATTAGACCAGGCGCACCCGCAGTATTTCGCGTAACTTACGATAAAGACAAGGAACCCTCTTGAAGAAGGGTTAAAGAGGAGGTGGGGAATGGATGAAATCAATTGCATCGTATGTGAAAAGCCGATTAAGTTTCCTTCATACATTGACCCTGACGATTTCGATGGTAATATTTTCTATCATAAATGTAATCTATTGCTATATTTGAAATTAAAATCAGCTAAGGTAAAAAAATACAAGGTTGTCGACAAACAAAAGATAAATATTCAATCTAAACCACCTAAAATAGTATTTAAGCCCGCTATACCAAGGCCAAATAGACCTGAGGAGAAGTAAAGGGGAGTTAAAGAGGTAACACCCTTTTAGGGTGGGTATTGGGTGGGAAGAAAAACCTGGGGTGGGGCAAAAGAGGAGATTGCTTCGTCGCTACGCTCCTCGCAATGACAGAATAGAGGGGAAAAATATTGGAAATTAACTGTCTGGTCTGCGACAAGAGAATAGAGATACCGGAATTTATCGACACCGAAAGCTACGACGGGCAGATAAGCTGCCCCGCCTGCCATTCGCTGCTGCACGTTAAGCTCTACAAATCCAAGCTGCGGAAATACGAGTTGGTGGAGAGGGGGGAGGTGCTCGCCGCCAGCAATCCCATACAGCGTATCGGTGAAGAGCTGGTGGATGTGGAGAGTGTCGCCCGCTACAACCCCTTGAGGGACTACCTGGCCAGCTACCGAGCCAGCCAGCTGAACCTTGCCTTCGGCTATATCGAGAGCATTCTGAAGTTCGAGCTGGAAACAGCCGCCTATACCTTTAAAAAGTGGTGGGCCAACGATAGAAAGAACCCCCAGGCGATGGCCTGGCTGGAAGCCGGATGGGAGGTGGCCGATGTCGACATGCAACGAGAAGGGGTCGTCTTCAAGCGGGTCAAGAACAAGCAGTCTTAAAGTCAGCTGCTATTCGGGGCGACTTTATGCCGAAAGACCCCTGTCCTTCACCTGGGAGGATAAGGACTACGAGATAGCCGAGATAGAGGCGGAGTGGCGGGGGGTGGGGACGAGAAACTTCCGCGTCAGGACCAAAGACAACAAACTTTTCCAGCTATGCTATAATGAGTCCCAAGACCAGTGGTCGCTGACCGAACTGGTAAGGAGTTAGCCATGTTAAAAGAGATTCTTAAGATACTGGAGAAGGACGCTAAAGCCACGCCCAAGCAGATTTCCACCATGACCGACGCCAGCGCCGAAGAGGTGAGCAAGCTCATCAAGAAGGCGGAGGCCGACCATACCATCCTCAAATACAAGACCATCGTCAACTGGGACAAGGTGGGCGATGAGCAGGTGAGCGCCATCATCGAGGTCAAGATTGCCCCGCAGCGGGACGTCGGCTTCGACGCCATCGCCGAGCGCATCTACCGCTTCCCGCAGGCAAGGTCGGTCTACCTGCTCTCGGGGACATACGACCTGCTGGTGATGGTGACGGGCAAGACCATGCACGAGGTCGCCGAGTTCGTCACCACCAAGCTGGCGCCCATCGAGGGCGTGAACGAGACGACCACCCACTTCATGCTCAAAAGATACAAGGAGGACGGCGAGATACTGGGGGACAGTGGAGAGACCAAGCGGCAACCGGTAATCCTCTAGGAGCGCTATGTCGACACGCGTAAAAGGGATTACATCTCAGATAGTCAACAAGATAACGCCTTCGGGGATTCGGCGCTTCTTCGATTTGGTCGCCTCCACCGAGGGGGCCATCTCGCTGGGCGTGGGCGAACCCGACTTCGCCACGCCCTGGCACATCCGCGAGGCGGCTATCTACTCGCTGGAGAAGGGCCAGACCATGTACACCTCGAACCTGGGCATGCCCGAGCTGCGGCGGGAGCTGGCGCGCCACCTGAAAAAGAGCCACGGGCTGGACTACGACCCCGAGACCGAGCTTTTAGTCACGGTGGGGGTGAGCGAGGGGGTGGACCTGGCCTGCCGCGCTATTCTAGACCCCGACGACGAGGTCATCATGCCCGACCCCTGCTATGTTTCCTATAACTCCTGCACCATTCTGGCCGGGGGCAAGCCCGTCATGGTGCCGACCAGTGAGAAGAACAACTTTGAGATTGGCGCCGCCGACATCGAGGCGCAGATAAACGACAAGACCAAGGCCATCATGCTCGGCTATCCGGCCAACCCCACGGGCGCGGTGATGCCCAGGGACAAGCTGGAACAGGTCGCCGAGGTCGCCCGCCGCCACAACCTCTTGATAATATCCGACGAGATCTACGGCAGCCTGGTCTACGGCACGGAGCACACCTGCGTGGCCACCCTGCCCCGGATGAAGGACAACACCGTTCTCTTGGGCGGCTTTTCCAAGGCCTACGCCATGACCGGCTGGCGCCTGGGCTACGCCGCCGCCAGCCGTGAGGTCATCGCCGCCATGTTCAAGATTCACCAGTACTCCATAATGTGCGCCCCCACCATGGCCCAGTTCGCCGCCATCGAGGCGCTCAAAGCGGGCGAGGACGACGTGACCGCTATGGTCGAGGACTATAACCGCCGGCGACTGGTCATGCTCAAGGGCTTAAATAAGATAGGTCTGCACTGCTTCGAGCCCAAAGGAGCTTTTTACGCCTTCCCCTCTATAAAAGGCACGGGCCTGACCTCCGAGGAGTTTGCCGAAAAGCTGCTCATGGAGGAAAAGGTGGCCGTGGTGCCCGGCGAAGCCTTCGGCCAGTGCGGCCAGGGCTATGTCCGCTGCTGCTACGCCACCTCGCTTGAGGACATCGAGGAGGCGCTTAGCCGTATGGGGCGGTTTGTGGGGAGGCACAGGAAGTAGCTATGGCGTGCCAGAGTTACGAATAGCACTAGCAATAAGAGAGTTCGTTATTGAGTGACCACCCCAAGCCTGTAAGCAACTGTTTCGTTCATTTGCAGGTAAGTATCTAGAGGTAAACAAAATAGCCGCTCTTACATATGACGACGGTTCTTGGTCATACCTATGTCTGAGCAATCGTCGCTGGCCAGCATTACCATGTTTAGCAACTAAATGAGCTGCTAAACCTCTCAAACCCTCCAACCTACGACTATCTTCTATTATTCTTAATGCATTGTTTGTAGTTTCGCCGCCTATAGAATCTACATCAATTAGCGTTGCAATCGGCCATATCAGGGACCAGTCGTAAGGCAACTTGTCATTTACAATAATCGACTCCAATTTTTGGGATACATCACTGTTGTCTCGGGCAAAAGGCATGAGATAAGAACAATACATTTTAGCTAGATATGGCCGTGATAATATCCCGTCTAGTGACCTTTCCACAGCTACATCATCACGTGTTTGTGCTAAGTATGGCAGACAGAATTTTTCAATCTTGTCTGCATCTATCCCTGCCTCTGAGACTTTGTAATATAATTCTTTCATAGCAACCAGTTGTATTTCTTCTTCTGGTAAGCCCTCGTCTGCTGTAAGCCATATGCTTTGAAAGCCGTAAGGTGTCTCTAGCATCACCTCTGCACCGACTCTACTAATCTCCTCTTTTGCTTCATTGAATAATCTGTCTAACTCAGTTTCTTCAGCCAAAAGTTCGCTAGTTTGTAGTATCTTCGTTTTACTTTCATTCAGATTCAGACCCTCGTCACGAAGAATTCTGCATAAATCAAAAAGTCCCTTCTGGGCTTCCAGCTCTGATGGATAAAACAGATACAAATCATCAACGTATCGAATGGCTGGAACGTCCTTCACTTTAAAATCACTGTCAAGGCTGACTAAATAGAAATTCCCCAGGAAATCTGAAGGAAACATGCCCTGCAAGATACCGTGCGAATCTTTCTCCGTGAAGACCGACAAGATCTTCTCTAGCAGATTAACCGGTCTTGAATCACAGCCGGATGAACGGAGTAAGTTTACCAAATTGTGTTGGTAAATCCTCTCAAAAAAGAGGCGACATCTGCCTTAATAACGTAAGAGAGTTCAGTATTTTGACACTGTGCTTCCAAGGCTTGTTGCATGTTTCTCCAACACTCATCTGAAGGTCTAAACATTTTAAACTCGGGGTCTTCAGTGAGCAAAACATGACTGAACACACAAGACCTATCTAACTGAGCCTCCGCTTGCACACTGATTGAGTCTACAAGCAGTTGGTATACAAGCCTGTCTATAGGGAGCAGGATTGCCCCAGGCCGAGAAAGACCACTTCGTTTTGGGATATCAACGGATATTGGTAACTCTGGGGTATATTCTCCATTACGCAATAAAGTCTTTCTACGGTCAATCAAATCATCGGCGGCATATGTATATACTGCTGAATAATGAGGAGCTAAAAGGAAATCACTCAAAGCGTCTGTTCTCACCCTGCCCAGCGCCAGAGCGAAATCTATTTCTTCGATAAATGTTGAATCTAATCCAAGCATATCTTAACACCTACATGGGAATTATACTATTAGGGTAACTAGTGTCAAGATAGAGATGCCTAGTGGCAAAAGTAGCTGCTTTATATGGTCTTATCCCAACCCCACCCTCTCCCTAACTGAAGCCAAGACCTTCTCGGCTATGGGGCGGGCGCGGTTGGCGCTTTCGGTGAGGATGGAGTCGATGTGGGTGGGGTCGGCGGTCAACGCCTTATAGCGCTCTTGGAGGGGGCGCAGGCCCTCGACGACCACCTCGGCCAAAGCCTTCTTGAAGTCGCTGTAGCCCTTGCCCTCGAACTGCGCCTCGATGTCCTTCTGGCCCTGCCCGGTGAAGAGTTGATATATCGTCAGCAGGTTAAAGATACCGGGGCGGGCGGGGTCAAAGCGTATCTCGCGGAGGGAGTCGGTGGTGGCGCGCATTATCTTATTGCGGATTTCGTCGGGGGGGTCGAGGAGGTCAATGGCGTGGCCCGAGGCCGTCTCGCTCTTGCTCATCTTCTTGGTGGGGTCGTCCAGGCCCATGATGCGGGCGCCGACATCGGGGATAAACGGCTCGGGCAGGACGAAGGTTTCGCCGTAGATGTTGTTAAAGCGTTGGGCGGCATCTCTGGCTAACTCAACGTGCTGCTTCTGGTCTTCGCCCACCGGCACGACATCGGTGTTATATATCAGGATATCGGCCGCCATCAGGGCCGGATAATCGAAAAGCCCAACGCTCACCTGCTCCTTGTGTCGGGCCGATTTCTCCTTGAACTGGGTCATGCGCTGCATCCAGCCCATGGGGATAAAGCAGTTGAGAATCCAGGCT
>Ga0209427_10001292_pt1 | contig 28592 bp, 23 predicted proteins | sample DeeMarSWOR136_30_FD_187465 | JGI IMG/M metagenome (GOLD analysis project Ga0209427, IMG submission 187465) | Marine sediment microbial communities from White Oak River estuary, North Carolina - WOR-1-36_30 (SPAdes) (version 2) | ecosystem: Environmental > Aquatic > Marine > Intertidal zone >...
GTACTGAGCTGAATGTGTAATTCCTGCACTCAGAGCATACAGTGTTCCATAGATCATGGCATTACCAAATATATCCCAGGTGTAAAATCTCATTAGATCTTTAGATCTGGCGTTAAATAGATGATCTGAAATAACCATCATACCGATACGCTGTCCCGCATAGCTGAATGCTTTTGAACTGGAAATAAATAGTATGTAGTTATCGGTATATTTTGCCACTGTTGGTTGGAAAGGGGGAACGCCCGGCTTAGACATATCTTTACGAAAATCCATAGCCAGATAAGCCAAATCTTCTAAAACGATGACATTATATTTGTCCGCTAACTGTGCTATAATTCTCAACTCTTTATCTGTAAAACAGATCCAGGAGGGGTTGTTGGGATTAGAATACAAAACCGATGAGATGGTACCCTTTTGGAAATAAGCTTCCAATTTGTTTTTTAATTTTTCCCCACGGTAATCATAGACATCAAATGATTCCCATTTGAATCCCAGTACATTCAGTTGTTGTTTATGAACTGGAAATCCCGGATCGATGAATAGGGTTGTATCTTTTTCGCGGTACATTCTATTAACAGTCATGAAAGCAGCGAAACAGCCTTGCATAGAGCCTACTGTGGGTATGCAGCTTTCCTTACTAACTTTGATGTCAAGGAATAGTCTGACGAAACGTGCGATTTCGTATTTAAGCTGAGGAATCCCGTGAATATCGGCATATATAGCTGCGACACCCTTTTTCAAGGCTTCAATTTCTGCCTGAACACCAATATCGACAGGGGGTAATCCAGGAATGCCCATTTCCATTCTGATGTACTTTTCTCCAGTAGCAGCTTCAATAGTGTCAACTAATTTTTTTATTTCTCTAATAGAAGCTTTACCAACACTGGACAGTTTGCTTTCTATGATTTTTTGTTCGACTATTTTTGAGTCAATCGGGGTATCTCTCATCTTTGATATCATATTGTTATAAGTAAAGTATTTTATTTATAATGATAAGGGCTTCTACCAATTAATTCAAATAAAAATTTTAACCGAAACACCTATTCTATAGTAATAAGAACATAATTATGTCCGGTCAATTTCACGAACACAATCAATCACTGTTCCATCACGCCATTCTATCAGTGCCACGACATTATCTTTGGTGCGTACCGGTTCAGGTTTTCCAGTAAAGCTGAGGGCCTTTTCATGTAATTCTGCGATCGACATGATGGGAAGATCTGAGTTTTTAAGTCGATCTAATAAATCGTGACGTTTAGGATTAACGGCAACACCAAAATCTGTTACCAAAACATCAATAACATCACCAGGAGCTGTAACTGTATGGACACGTTCAACTACAATGGGATTGGTTTTGCGGTATAAAGGTGCCGTAATTATAGTCAAATATGAATCGGAAGCGTCTTGAAAGCCTCCGATACCGTGTAATAACCAACCGTCGGAGTGAGAATTTACATTTACATTAAATTCCAAATCTATCTCAGTAGATCCCAAAACCGACGCTTTAACCCGAGGTGCGAAGCAGCCTTTGCTATGATAGTTATATGACACAAATGGATTTGTTTCAATATGATTCCAGTTATCCCTCAAGGAGCGAACACCGGCTAAATCAAATGATTGACCGTCGAGAATAAATTTAGTTAATCCAGATTCGAGCATATCAACCAAAATTTGTGTAGATCCACCACGCACAAAATCGGCTACGACTTTCTTTTCCCGCATGTACTTGGCAATATATTGGATGAACGCTAAAGACATTCCACCGGCACCAGCTTGAAAAGAGAATTCCGGTTCATCAATCACACCGGAATCATTGACAATTTGGGCGGCATAGGAAGCAATTTTCAATCTGTCAGGATCTGTTGTCACCTTTGTGGTACCCGAGACAATTTGCTCTGGAGCTCCCAACTTGTCAATTGGTGCGACGAGATCAACATTGCCCCCTTCAATTGACCAGGGCCAGGTGGGAAAAGGAACAAGGTTGTCTGTAACGACTACAACCTGATCGGCATATAGCGAGTCAGCAAGAGCAAAACCCAGGGGCCCACACGCTGAGCGTCCATGTACACCATTAGCATTACCATGAACATCCGCAGTAGGGGCAGCAATAAAGGCAATATCGATTTTTAAATCGCCGTCTTGAATGGCTCTATAGCGTCCGCCATGGGAGCGAAGTATGGCAATTTTTTTCATACCCCCTGTGGTACACAATCTGCCTACAGGTCCGTTCATGGATCCAAGGACATGGGAGACGGTTCCTTTTTTAATAAAATCAACAACAGGTTTGTGTACCGGAAATAATGCTGAGGGGGCTAATATGATATCCTTAACACCTCTTTCGTCTAATTTTTTCAGGAGTATATTAACCAGATAGTCACCATTTCTAAGATGATGATGAAATGAAATTGTCATTCCGTCGAATAGATTTAGTTTATCCAGCGCTTGATCAAGATCTTTTGTAACTTTATTGTTATAGTCGGATCCTGTGGGTATGGGTGGGCCTACTTTGCGTCCCTGCGGTTTATGTTTACCAATACCCTTAAAAGGTATATTTTTACGTCCATTGCTTTCTTCTGGAATTTCTCGACCAATGGCATTTTTAATCATTTTCATAGTGACCACCTATTTGTCAGGCAAATTATAATCTAGATTAGTTAAACCTTTTGATTATTAAAAAATAGTAATTAAATTATTAACTACTCAGGTAGATAATATACGCATGGCAAGCAAATCCACGCAATATGAAAAACATTCTTCAACTATTGCACAATCTTAACTTTTCGCAGAATGAGGCCAGGGCTTATATAGCTCTCTTAAAACGAGAAAACATATCGGGTTACGAACTGGCAAAAATTTCTGGAATACCCGCGTCAAAGATATATCAGGTTCTTAACCGCTTGATCGCGAAAGAAATTGTGGTGGCCCTTGATTCTGATCCGGTGAAGTATACTCCGATTCCTCCCCAAGAAATATTGTTGAAAATGAAAGGTGATTATTTGTCAACATTTAAAGAGTTAGGTGCTGCTTTAGATAAAATATACAGCGGTAAGCACATCGCTAATAATTACATATGGAATGTCTCTGGTCGATCAGCAATCATGCGTCGCTTGATTGAATTTATCAATCAAGCTAAAAACCAGGTATACCTGACGGTTTGGGATGAAGAAATTGGTGAAATTAAAAATGCCATACTCAGAGCACATAAAAGAGGCGTCAAGTTTTCAATTGTTCATTATGGTAAGAGTGCCTTAGGTATAGGTAAGGAATACTACCATGGCCGGGAGCGTCAGATTCGCCAACAGCGCGGAGCCAGAAGAATTGCACTGGAAGTTGACGACGAAAGGGTGATTTTAGGTAATTTTTTGTCGGATAATAATGCTAATGCTGCATGGACCACCAATAAGGGCCTGGTATTATTAGCAAAAGATTATGTTATTCATGATATTTACACTATTCGCATGGCCGAAAAGTTTGGATCGGCAGCAAACGAAATATTTGAAAACAACTATTAATTTCCCAAATAATAAGCATGTATTTTTAATAAAAGTAGGAGATATATTATGCCTGAGCTGCCGTGGAAGACGGCTATCACAAAAATTGAACCTAATAAGATTAGTATACGCGGTTATCGCTTAGATGAGCTTATGGGTGAGGTAAGATATGCCCAGATGGTATATTTGTTATTTAAAGGCGAGATGCCTTCAGAAAATATTGGCAAATTAATTGAAGTAATATTGGTATCTTCAATCGATCATGGTACCACACCACCTTCGGCTTTAAGCGCAATTACGGTGGCCTCGACGGGAGCGACACTCAATGCTTCATTGGCCGCAGGTATTTTAGCCATTTCGAAATTTCATGGCGCTGCCATTGAAGAATGTATGTTGCTTTTAAAGGAGGCAAAGGAAGAGATTAAAAACGCCGCTTGTAATGAATCTGAGGCTGTTCAGAGGATAATCACTGCGTATCGCGAGCACAAGAAAAGATTATCCGGCTTTGGCCACCGCTTGCACAGTGATGATCCGCGTACTAAGAAATTGTTTGCGCTGGCAGAAGAGTATGGTATTGCTGGTACATACGTGCAACTGGCCCGTGAGTTTGAATCGCAACTACAAAAATCATTAGGTAAAAAATTACCTATTAATGTTGATGGTGCTATTGCCGCATTGCTCTGTGAAATGGATTTTGATCCCACTTTGGGCAATGCTTTCTTTATGATTGCGCGCGTTCCTGGACTTGTGGCTCATATTTATGAGGAAAAGATGCGATATAAACCGATGCGAATGATACATCCCACTAATGTGGAATATGATGGACCGCCTGAAAGGATCTTGTAAATAAGAAAGGATTCATAGTTATGAAGGAACAAGTAGTGCAATTATTGCCAGAGTTAAATGAGATTAAAGATTTGGAACTAAGAGAGAAAGTAATCGCAAGCTGGGTTGAAGCCATGCAATATCGCGACTGGACGGTGAAGGAACTGCAAAGCATTCCCTTTACCTTACTTGCAGAAGATGTAAAAATATTTTTTATAGAACATGTACGTACCTGTACAAAAATGGCTATTGCTATAGATAAAGTATTATCCGATGCATATGGTAGCCGCAAGAAGCCTATCAATCGCGATTATCTAATAGCTGGATCTCTGTTAGCGGATGTTGGCAAACTATTTGAATTTGATAAAAAACCTGATGGAACTATTTATAAGAGTGAATATGGGAAACATTTGCGACACCCATTCAGCGGTGTGGGATTAGCATTTAAACATGGCTTACCATCGGAAGTTATGCATATAATTGCGGTGCATTCCAAGGAGGGTAGCGGCGAAAAAAGATCCCCGGAAGCAATTATTTTTCATCATGTAGATTTTATTGATTTTGATCTGGTAAAGTAACGCGTAACCAAAGACTAAATTACTACATACAATGAAGAGGTAAATATGGCAAAATATAAGATAGCGTGGTTACCTGGTGATGGTGTCGGAAACGACGTAATGGAATCAGCGCGCATTGTTCTTGATGCTTTGAAGTTCGATGCAGAATATATTCATGGTGATATAGGCTGGAAATTCTGGCAACAGGAAGGAGATCCTTTACCACAAAGGACCATCGATATGATGAAAAATACCAGGTGCGCACTATTCGGTGCGATTACATCGAAACCCAAAGAAGAAGCGGCTAATGAGCTGGATGATCATTTAAAAGACAGGGGATATGTCTATTTTTCGCCCATTGTTCGCCTGCGTCAGGAATTTAATTTGCATACTAATTTAAGACCGTGTAAGGCATATCCGGGAAATCCATTAAACTATAAAGAGGGGATTGATCTGGTTATTTTTCGCGAAAATACAGAAGGGATGTACGGGGGAGTGGAATTTCATCCCATACCGCAAGAAGTATTTGATATCTTGGACAAGCACCACCCTAAAATGAATAAATTCAAAGCCTATGGTCTGGAAAACTTAGCGCTTTCCACCAGAATCATGTCCCGGCAAAAATGTGAAAATATAATCACGCAAGCTTTTAAATATGCAAAAAAATATAGATATAAAACGGTCACAGTCGTTGATAAACCCAATGTTTTGCGCGAGACAGGTGGTTTGATGATTCGTACAGCCCGGGAGGTAGCCCGTAGATTTCGGGATATTGATTTGTGGGAGACCAATATAGATGCTCAGATGATGTGGTTGATTAAGAATCCCCTGGATTATGGCGTAATGGTGGCAGAGAATATGTTTGGGGATATTCTGTCGGATTTAGCAGCGCAATTAGTGGGTGGATTGGGTTTTGCTGCCAGCGGGAATATTGGCGATAATTATGCGGTATTTGAACCAACCCATGGTTCTGCCCCCAAATATGCAGGTAAATATAAAGTTAATCCTATGGCCATGTTGATTACCACCCGGCTTATGTTGGACTGGCTGGATGAGAAGGAGAAAAGTGAAAGATTAGAAGTGGGTATTGCTAAGGTTATTAAAGAGGGGAGTGTCAAAACTTACGACATGGGAGGTACGAATACATCTTTAGAAGTGGCCATGGAAGTTGCAAAAAAATTATAATACAATATTGTTGTGTATGTTTCAAGCAAGAGGGATCTGGTTTATAAGGGAATCTAGATGGAAAATATGACTCACAAGATGGCAAAATTAACTAATCAGCTCAAGTATGAAGATTTGTCGCAGGATGCTATCAGACTGGTAAAGCGATTTTTACTGGATTCAATTGGTTGTGCATTTGGCGGACGTGAAACGGAAGATGTACAAATCATGTTAGGTTTATTTCAAGAAATGGGGGGGAGAGAAGAGGCGACGGTAATTGACTGCGAGAAGAAGCTACCCATGATTAACGCCTGTTTATTAAATAGCCTTATGATCCGTGCTTTGGACTATAATGATATTTATTGGGAACAAGATCCTTCCCATCCCAGTGATCTCATCCCCGCCGCATTAACACCCGCTGAAGTGCTGCATAAAAGCGGTAAGGAATTAATTTTAGCAATCGTTTTGGCATATGAATGGGAGCAGCGCTTATGTGAATTTGCGATCCCCGGTATCAGGGAGCGGAAATGGCATCATGCAACTTTAACACAGTTTGCAGCCCCCCTGGTTGCCGGGAGAATATTGGGATTGACTGAAGATGAAATGGTTCATGCGGTTGGGATTTGTGCCAGCCATAACCTTACTCTGGGAGCAGTTACCGCTGGAAAACTGACCATGATGAAAAATACCGTAGATCCTATGGCGACACAGGCAGGACTGTTTTCGGCTCTATTGGCAAAAAGAGGCTATGAAGGACCTGCGCATGTTTTGGATGGTAAGGAGGGATTGATCGATGCTTTGGGTGGGCACTTTGAATTAAATTTATTAACCGATGGATTTGGAGAAAGCTTTCGTATCACTAAATGCTCGATGAAAGCGTTTCCTACAGAAGCTCTTACTCATTCGCCTATATCGGCGGTTATCAAATTAATGAAAAAGAATAATATAGATAAACAAGACATAGTTGAGATAAAAATTCGCACTGTAGCACGTGCTGCAGATATACTCTCCGATCCCTCGAAGTATGATCCCCAAACCAGAGAAACCGCAGATCACAGTCTACCTTATTGTATTTCTGCCACGATTGTTGACGGCACCGTTACACCACAATCATTTATACAAGAAAAAATATGCGATCGTGAGATTAGATCTTATTTAAATAAAGTAAAAGTTGTAGCGGATGCAGGTTATGAAAAAACTTTTCCGGTATTAAAAAAAGCGGGGGTTGAAATTAAATGCCGAGAAAATAAAGTGTACCGGCTGGAGGTGGACTATCCGCTTGGGGATTATAGAGATCCGATGGATGATAATACTCTTTACACCAAGTTTGACTCAATGGTCCTGCCGGCTGTGGGAAAAGAGAAAAGAGACAGAATTGTCGCTGCGATTCATAACTTGGAACATATCGCAGATATTACGGATTTTACCAATCTCTTGAGACCGCAGTAAAAAAAATGATGGTGAGGATATATGTTCAATCCATTTCTGATCGGTAAAAAAATATATTTACGAGCACCAGAGGGGGGTGATGAAGAGATTAAAGCTCTTTCAGAAAATCATCCCGATCCCCGTGAATCATTATTTAATGCCTTTCCCAGTACCCTTGAGTATCATCGCGATCACCTCAAACGATTGAATAACGATGATAAAACCATAATCTTTACAATTTGTACCAAGGAACCTGATAAACCTATCGGAATAACAGCCTTCTTTCGTTTGGATTGGGTAAGTAAAGCAGCTATTTATTATATAGCTATTGCAGAAGCTAGAAATTGGTCGCAAGGATATGGTAAAGAAGTAACACAATTAATGGTTTCTTACGCTTTTGAAACGCTTAATTTAAATCGAATTCAGTTGCATGTTGCCGCAGAAAATGAAAGGGCAATCCAAGTATACCGCAGTATTGGTTTTATAGAAGAAGGTACCTTACGTGAAGCTATGTTCCACAGAGGAAAATATTGTGATTTTTATGTGATGGGACTACTTAAAAGAGATTGGGAGAAACAGAATAAAGAATAAAGGGCTTATAGATGGGACGCAAATACATTAATTTGCGTTATTATACCTCATTTGTGCGTTTTTTAACATGTTCATAAAATAAACAACCTAGAAATTCATTAATCTCCCCTGTAAAGATTTAAGGCATAGTAATTGCAATACCTACTGGTTAAAGTAGTCTACTTGCCTGATGAAGCCGCAGTATATAAAATCATTCTTTTTTCTGTGCACTCTTTTCCTCATTTTATCTTCGGAGGTACAAATATACGGTCAAGTCGATTCTTTATGTGAAGCTTTTAGTGAATTTGCACATGAGGATGAAGATATAAATGAAGTACTGGAACAACTCACTCTTCATCCTATTGATATTAATACAGCGGATAAAGATGATTTCGAAGCTCTACCTTTTCTTAACTCTAAACATATAGAATTAATAATAAATAAACGACCTTACAAGAATAAAAAGCAACTTAAGGTTTTGTTGGGAAATCAAATGTATCATCTCTTGCAACCTTATTTTGTTGTTAAAAAAGTTAAGCGCCATTTAAGAGTAGAACAGGTCAATCGTGCACAGTATATTTTAGAAAAAAATGAGGGTTTGAAGAATGGTAAATATTTAGGATCGCCGTTTGCCCATTATTTCAGATTGAAAATTTTTTATGACAAAAAGATCAGCTGCGGTGTTTTAGCACATAAAGATGCCGGTGAACCAAATATTACAGATCATATGTCCGGGTATATTCTCTGGCAGGCCTTAAATGGTAAATTCAAGTTCATATTAGGTGATTATCAGGTACATGCAGGACAGGGATTAGTACTTTCAGCTCCATATGTTTTGGGTAGAAGTTCCCAGGCTAGTGTGCCATTACATGTGCGCCAAATGAGGGGAAATGCATATTTATCCAGTAACGAAAGTGGAGGTTTCAGAGGCGCATTTATAAATTATAAATTTTATAATAAATTGCTATTAGCTGGCTTTTATTCCAGTAAATTACAGGATGTTATTTTAGATTCAGAGAAGAAAGTCATAATTGGCATGGATCGCAGCGGTTATCATCGCACCAGGTACGAAATCGAAAGGGAAAATAGAATTAAGGAAACAGCATATGGAAGTATCTTAGAATTATCTGTTTGGAATACTGGTAAAATCGGATTTTCTTATGTTGAAACACAATACAATCCTAAGATCAAACGTATCGAAGGCGTTGAGTATTTAAGATTAAATTTTTACAGATTTAGCGGAGAATATATTCGTAACTATTCGTTTTTTTATACAGCAAATTATTTACACTTATCAATTTCAGGAGAGATTAGCGCACATAAAAATAGCACATTGGCTCAGCAACATGGTTTTTTAATTTTTGTCAAACCATGGCAGGTAGGTGTGAAATGGTGGCATCTGCCAATAAATTTTCATACACCATTTGGCCATGTATTGTCAAATAATCAATCATTTCCTACAGCGCAGCAGGGGATTTATATAGGATTAACCGGAGAAATACATAAATTCTTTTTATTAAACATCTATTGGTATAAGAACAAAGATTTATGGCGCAGCTATTTTGATCCCATGCCTGGTAGAAGAAGGGATGCATTTGTTCAATTTGAATGGTTGTGGAATCCAGGTAGCACGTTATTGCTGCGCTGGCATACTTCATGTGATCAAAATTATTCTTCTGATAATAATAAAACGGATGAGGTAAATAAACATGTTATGCGATTTCAAATTAATAAATCGGTTACGCGCAATATTCTCCTGCGTAGCAGGGTAGAAAAAGTATATCTTACATATTCACAAAGCCATATATTAAATCAAGGTATCAATATTTACCAGGATTTGCGCTGGAAGGTATCGTCACACGTTCAATTATCTTTCAGGTATAGTAGCTTTGAAACCTCGGATTATGAGACCAGGTTATATGAATATGAGAATGATTTACCAGGAGCATTTTCGACCTACCCCCTTTATGGGAAAGGCATCAAGTGGTATGTCATTTTGCAATTAGCTATATGGCAAAAGCTAACAATATGGATCAAATATAGAAACATTCGTTTTGACGGCATTGCAAAAATTGGTAGTGGACTATCGGAAATTATGGGGGATAAGAGACAGGATGTAAAATTACAAATTCAGTTTAAATACTAGTTTTACAAGTCACGGTGATTAAACTGCCATATTGATATGACCAGACATATTAAGGTTAATAGTAACGATATAAGTATACAATTTCCTGCATTTACCTGATTTAATACCAACTTTCCTGGCTGATAAAGCTGAAAATAGCTGTAAGAGAGTAAGTATTCGAAGGACTTATTAATTTTGAATATCGTATCACAGAAATAAAGAAAGACGATAATGCCCATTATTCGCGACAGAGCTTTGCCCCTTTCATTGTGAAAGGAAGAGATTGCCAAGGCAAGTGCAGCAGAACTGAGATAGAAAAAATAGCCAGCAACAGCTGCTCGGGCGTAATCAAGTATATTGATATTAAGATCGAATCGCAGATATGCGATCCATGTCCCCAAAAACATTGCAGTTATTTGCAGAAAAAGAGCTATTATGATAATCAAAAAGATCTGCACTGGAATCACAAATCGTTTGATGGGGTGGGATAACAGAAGGTCAAATGTCTTCTGTTCTATCTCCCCGGTCAGATACCTTGTAGGTAAACTTATAGGCAGAAAAAAGAGACTTACCAGCATTAAAGGGTGAGCATAACTGAAGGCGAGTACCTGCATACTTAAATATGTTACGCCAGAATCAATTCCCAAAATGGTAGTAAACTCAGGTGGTAGAAGTTGGATATATGATTCAACGATCTGACTTATTTCCGATTTAAAGAATAACCAAGCGTAGCTGTATTCATATAGGATACTAAATACGATTAGTAATAGAATAATTAATTTTTGGTCATAAAATAGTTTTTTCAGATAAGATATTTGCATAACATTCAATTCAGACTTTTTATTGTTGCTTATTGTTATAATAGGTAAAAAAGGTGTCTTCAAGTGTAGGTTCGGGAAAAACCATATTATCTACCTTGTACTTAGAAATGCGCTGGATCAACTCATTTAAGCCACTTGTAATGGAAAGTATCAGCTGGTTATCATTATATTCAATTATTTTAACCCCTTCAATTTGGAAGTCAGAAATGTTTATAGTCTGAGCAAAACGCACTTCCATATGCCTTACCATTTTCTGTTTAAGCGCTGATATCGATTCCTTTGCAATAAGTATTCCATCGCGCACCAATCCTACCCTGTCGCATATTTTTTCTACTTCAGCCAGGTAATGGGATGAAAAAAAGATAGTTTTGCCCCCTTCTTTGAATTTTTTTATAAAGTGGTATAGTATATTTTTATTCAAGGGATCCAATCCTTCTGATGGTTCATCCATAATTAACAACTGTGGATCATGCTGCATCGCTTGAATTATTCCCAGTTTTTGTTTCATACCGTGCGAGTAATACCTTATTTTTTTTCTTAAATCTGCATGTGATAGCTGAAATGCTGCGATTAACTCTTTCTGAAGAGGTGCCTTTTTATTGGAAAAGCTGTTCATGTAATTTAAAAAATATTCACCGGTCAGCTCCTCATAAAGTTTCAGCTCGCCAGGTACATTGCCTAAATTCTGAAATATCTTAACATAATGTTTTCTCATCGTTTTCCCGAATATTTTAACTTCACCTGAGGTGGGTCGAATCAAATTAAGCATGAGGCGAATGGTGGTGGATTTACCTGCAGCGTTAGGTCCCAAGAAACCGAATATTTCACCCTGGTTAACTTGGAGATTGAGGTTCTCAATGCCTCTTGTTTTGCCGTAATATTTGGTGAGATTTTGCGTTTCAATAATATATTCAGGCATAACTCATACTATTCTCAATTTACAAGAATTTACTAATTCTGTCAGTTTATACCTATCAAAATTTATGAGAATTCTAAAATGTCATTTTAATATTTGTATCAAATTTATTACATTCCAAGCCAAATATTTTTAAATAAAGATAGAATATTAAAACAGAAAAAGTAACCAAGTGAGGTGGAGAAGGTGAAAAGGATATTTTCAATCTTATTGATATTTATTATAGCTGTAGGAATGCGCAACTGCCTATCTCAAAATACATCTATTAACAATCGCGATAATTCAGATTGGGAAGGTGGATTTCCGGATGGCTGTACAAGCATTACTGTAGGTAAAAAGGCTACAGCCGATGGATCGGTTATTACATCACATACCTGCGACAGTCATCGCACAAGAGGATGGTTTGATATTATGCCGGCAAAGAATCACCAGAAAGACGTTTTGGCGACTATGCTTAAAAGGGTACCTTATGATTCTTTGGCTATGCCCACTTATTCATATATACCCACTGGTACTATACCTCAGATCGAACATACATACGGATATATAAATACAGCTTATCCTTGTATGAATGAACATCAACTGGCAATCGGTGAGTCTACTTTTGGTGGGCGCAAATCTTTACATTCCGATAAAGGATTGATTGATTGCCAACAATTGGTGCAATTAATGGTAGAACGTTGTACTAATGCCAGAGATGCCATAAAATTAGCCGGTGATTTAACCAGCAGGTACGGTTGGAATGATGAAGGGGAATGTCTGACCATCGCAGATAAGCATGAAGTATGGCATTTGGAAATTACTGGAGCTGGAAAGGGTATTACAGGATCTGTTTGGGCAGCTCAAAGAGTGCCCGATGAACACATTGCGGTAAACGCCAATGCCAGCCGCATACGGCAAATTAATCTGGATAAGCCGGATTATTTTATGGCATCAGATAATGTATTTAGGGTTGCTCAGGATAGTGGCTGGTGGAATCCCGAAGATGGGCCATTCGAGTTCTGTTATGCTTATAATCCTGAGGGTCGAACTTCATTTGCTGCCAGGCGCAGGGAATGGCGTGTTTTATCGCTCGCCGCGCCATCACTCAATCTAAATGCCAATGCTGAAAATTTTCCTTTTTCTGTTAAACCAGATACACTGATTACCCTGGATAAATTAGTAAAAGTTTTCCAGGATTATTATCAGGGGACAGATTATAATTTTGTCAAAGATCTTACATGGGTTAATGAAGAGGGAAAGACAGAGATTTCACCATTGGCCAATCCGTTTATGCCCTATGATATGAACAAGTTGTTCAAAATAAATGGTGGCTGGGGATGGCGTGGAGAAAGGACCATCGCGCGATGGTATACGATGTATGCAACGATTACACAATCTCGAAGTTGGTTTCCTGACGAAATTGGAGGCGTTGTATGGCTGGCCTGGGACAATGTTGCTACTTCTATTTATGTACCTCATTATTGCAGTATCAGCGATGTTGCCAAATCCTATAAGACACCTGGACGGCCTGAGGGTTTTACCCATGAATCGGCATGGTGGGCATTCAACCGCCTGGGTACGCTTGCCGCTCAGCGTTGGGGTGATATGCGTCATGATGTAAGCGCAGTTTGGGCACCGATGCAGAAGGAATTGTTTAACAAGCAGGTAATAATCGAAAAAGAAGCACTTAAATTATTGGAAAACGATAGAGAAAAAGCGCAAAAATTTTTAACAGATTATGCAATCGAATGGGGTAATAAAGTAGTAAAGCGTGCATGGCAACTTGGAGATGAATTGTGGACTAAATACGATGAAGAATTCTGAGGTATGATTGTATACCTGTAAAAGTGATCACTCATCATAATATTACAATAGAAAGTTCAAAGTTCCCCCCACCATCAGAGTTGATATAAGCATAATAGCGAAAGCTTTAATCATGTCTGTCATGCCAAGTTCTTTTATGAGGACTGTAAAAGTGGCTATACAGGGGAAATACATGGTCAGAATGATTGAGGCAATGACAATTTGTTTCATGGTTAAACCCAGGGGTATTAACATACCAACAGCAACATCCTTTCGAAGAAAGCCAATGAGGATAGCACCAACAGCATCTTTAGGTAATCCCATCATACCAGTAATAATCGGTGCAGTTAAGTTACCGATAAAATCGATGATATGAAGAAAGTATAACAAATTTATAATGAGTACACCGAATAAAACAAAAGGTACTGCTTCCCTTAAAAACCACCTGGTACGCATCCACACTTTTTTAATTAAAGCTTTAAAATAGGGTAAACGATAGGGGGGTATTTCAATAAAGATCTCAGGACTCTCACCTCGTAGTGTATGGTTAAGAATTAGGCCGAGTGTAATCCATACCAAGAACAAGGTCCCAAAAACAAGAAACAGGGCGATAATGCCATGATGACCTACAAGTCCGAAAATCATGGCAATTTGTGCCATACAGGGAACTGCTATGGCCATCAATGTTGAAACAATGAAACGCTCGCGTTTTGTTTCTAAGATTCTGGTTGCCATTGCACCAGGAACGTTGCATCCAATACCTAGTAAAGTTGGAATAATAGCTAATCCATGAACACCTATTTTATGCATTAAATTATCCACCAATACTCCTAGCCTTGGAAGGTAGCCAGAATCTTCTAAAAAACTGAGCAGAAGATAAAATGCAATAATATATGGTAGTACCATACCAACAGGTACAAATAATCCGGTGGTTAGCAATCCAAGTGATTCAACAAAATTAATTTGACCATCAACAATTCGACCCAGGAGTATATCATGTAAAAGTCCAGATTCGCCAAGCTGCTGCGACAATTTTAATATTATCGGGGCCCATAGATTTTCGAATATTGGTTCAATTATATAAGTAATAATAGATTCACCTATAATTCTTATTAAGGCAAATGATAAGAATAAGATGAGTACAGCTACAGGAATACCAGTCAGGGGGTGGATAGAGATATCTTCGATACGTTCAAAAAAGGTATGGTGCCGATGGGACAAGGTTTGTGTATTGGTTACTATCTGTCCTATATCTATCCAAATATCGGAATTCTTAAACTTGTACTGGCTAATTCTGGCTTGTGTTATCCGTGAGACTAAATTTTTTATTCCTTCACCGGTAAGGGCACTGGTTGTTACCACAGGCGCATCAATGATATTTTCTAATTCGGTTATATCGATATGAACACCCAGGTGTTTTGTCTCATCCCAGAAGTTTAGGGCCAAGATAAGGGGCACTTTATGTTTAATTAATTGAAGCGTTAGGTTTAGATTTCTTTCTAGATTTGTAGCATCAATGACGTTTATAAAAATAGCTTCGTTATTTTTAACGGCATTTGAAAAAATGTTTAAGGCGACTTTTTCTGCTTGTGTGTTTGGTTCAAGGGAATAAGATCCAGGCACATCAATCACTTCAGCCTTTTCTCCTTTAATACGAATATAACCTTTAGAATATTCAACAGTAGTACCGGGATAATTCGAGGCAATCACATGTACCCCCGTGAGTCGGGAAAAGAGCGTACTTTTACCGACGTTCGGATTGCCTATCAAGAAAATTTTTTTCATGGTTGATTTGATTGAACGAATATTTTTTGAGCCATACCAAATCCGATTGCAATCTGGGAATTGCCTATTTGGATGGTTATAGGACCTCGCCAGGCCTGGGAGGACAGTTTTTTTAATTTTACGCCAATCCGTATGCCCAAAGCATTAACTTTACTCAACATATGCTGCCCACCGATAATTTCAGTAATCATGGCTTCTTTTCCTGCCGGCAATTGTGTTAGATCTAATTTATCCATATATGAAACCTTATACCTTTTCCAAGCAAATAACGCACAGAATAAAATGGATTAGCTATTTCAATTAGCGTTTGCTATTGTTTAAGTAACATTCTAATTCACATAGTTGGCAATCATTGATTGATTCACAAATGTAATTGAATTTTTTAAACTCCTTACGAAATTTAACTGCGTCTTTCTGATCTGATAAGAAAAAACCCATAAAGCTAATCAATTTTCTTCCAGCGGGTTCGCTTATTAAATGTTCGGTTTTACAGGCATTTATCTCGGACTCATCAGGTGACAATTCCAGTACTTTTGTAAAAAACAATTCAATGATTCTTCTTTTTGACAAAACAGAATTGACTATAGAATTCCCTTTTTTAGAGAGCTGTAAGAACTTATTTTTATCTTCAGCAATGAATCCTTTCTCTTTGAGTTTATTAACTGTAATTGATACACTGGCGCGACTGATATTTAGGTGATTGGCGATGTCTACAGATCTGGCATATCCATTTTCTTTGCGTAATGTTTTTATTGCCAGCAAATGGTGTACACTGCTATGGGTCAGTTCTGTTTGATCATATTTTTTCCAAACGTCTTTCATAGTAGCAAAGTATATTTAACTTTTGTTAATATAACTTAACAAAAGGTATAAAATTTTATAGATATTGTCAAGCAGAACTCTTATGATGCAATTCTTTATACTATTTTCTTTCTTACAATCCGGCTATATTCGCCAAATTTGGGAGATAACAAAACAAAGAATTAGCCCCATAACAATCGGCAGGAAGGTAGAAACGGCTGTCCATTTTAGACTGCCAGTTTCTTTATATATAGTATAAATTGTTGTGGAGCAGGGATTGTGTACCAGGCTAAACAACATCAGATTAATAGCGGTTAACAATGTCCATCCGGCGGCATTAAATACCATCCTGTAATCACCAATATTTTCTAATTCAAATATAACTCCGGTACCCGAACCAATTCCAGAAATGTCAACGCTTAAAACAGTTAGCATGAGAATAGTAGGGATGACAATTTCATTTGCAGGAATGGCAATTATGTATGCTAACAGTATTACGCCGTTTAGTCCAATAAAAAGGCCAAAAGGATCGATATAAGTTATTACATGTTCTGCTATACTAATCCCGTTAAATTTTATATTGGCCAGCAGCCAGATGAGTGCACCTGAAGGTACCGCAAATACAACGGCACGCCAGAGAACGAAAATGGTACGATCAACCAAAGAGGTATATAAGGTCTGAAGAAGTCTAGGGGGGCGGTATGGGGGTAATTCTAAACTAAATGCAGATGCTTCACCTTTTAAAAAAGTTTTAGATAAAAACCACGAGATAAGGAAGGTAAAGACAATTCCTAGCAAAGCGACTGCGACAACGGCAGAGGCAGAAACAAGACCGGCCAAAGCCGGCGGTGCTACGGCACCAATATAAATTGTAGCGATTAGAATCTGTGTAGGCCAACGACCATTACAGAGAGAAAAATTATTAGTGATTATAGCTATTAGGCGCTCACGTGGACTATCGATTATTCGCGTAGCAATAATCCCAGCTGCATTACATCCATATCCCATTGCCATTGTTAACGCCTGTTTTCCGTGTGCTCCTGCCTTTTTAAATAAGCTATCCAGGTTAAAAGCTACACGTGGCAGGTAACCAAAATCTTCAAGGAGCGTGAAAAGTGGGAAAAATATTGCCATGGGTGGTAACATAACACTCACTACCCATCCCATTGCTAGATACATACCATCAATGAGTATGCCATCCAGCCACCAGGGCAAGCCAATAGTCATAGAAAGATTTTTCAGAGCAGGATGGATTGTATCAATTAAGAAGCTGGCAATCAGACTTGAAGGGACATTGGCTCCTGCAATGGTAATCCAAAAGACTGCGGTTAACATCAAGAGCATTACAGGAAAACCGGTCCAGGGACCAGTGAGGAGTTTATCCAGAAGGCGATCCCAATTAAAGCGAGGTTTAGCTCCAGATTTTTGAACAACTTTTTGTGAGATATTAGCTGCATCTTGATAAATAGACTCCATAACCGAATCATGCAGATTTTCTCCAAGTTCCCAGCGCAAATTATTCGCATGCTGCAGTATTTGATCTCGTGAAATATCAGTACCTGTCATGTCTATTTACTCAATTATGTGAACTGGTTAATATGATCCCTTTATTGGTTTAGAGATCCCAGTTCACCTGATTTGACGGCATCAATGATGCGTGGATCACCTTCTAGTAGCCTCAAGGCCACCCAGCGTGCATTTGTTAATCCAGGGAAGGCCATTTCAATTTTATGGATTAATTCTTTTAATGCTTTAGTGAGGACACTTGAACCACTTTTAGAACGGTATGGTTTACAAATATAATTACCGATAGCTACTTCGTGAATCGACTGCAATAATTCCGGAATACCTTTACCTTGTCTTGCACTTGTTGGTACTACAGGTATACCTAATTCTTTTGATAACAATCGATGGTTTATTTCCAATTGGTGACGCCGCGCTTCATCCATTAAATTTAGGCAAATAATTGCGCGATTGGTGATCTCTAGAATTTGTAAGGCCAGATTTAAATTACGTTCCAACCGGGTCACGTCCATTACCACAACGGTTACGTCAGGTTTTCCGAATAAGATAAAATTTCGCGCTATTTCTTCGTCTGTGCTTGTTGATAAGAGAGAATAGGTTCCAGGTAGATCTACAATCTTGTAACGAGAGTCATTATATACAAATCCCCCCTCTGCCCGTGTAACTGTTTTCCCAGGCCAATTTCCTGTATGCTGACGTAAGCCTGTTAAAGCATTAAATACAGTACTTTTACCTGTATTAGGATTACCCGCAAGCGCGACCACAAAATCCCATGATTCCATATTAACGCCTAATTTTTTTAAATTTGCCGTGTGGTGTACTGGACAATTCTCACAGTTGCTGAGTTTAGGATCAGACATGTTACAATGCCTCCCTTATCGCTTTTATATTGATATGTTTAGCTTGATCGTTTCTTAAAGCAATGACGGCTCCTCGAATATTATATGCTATCGGATCACCGGTAATGCTATGCATCTCCTTTGTAATAGTAGTCCCAGGAACTAGGCCCAGATCCAAAAGCCTCCTGCGTTGTTGGCCGCGACATGCCCGTGAAATCGAGACCACTTCGGCTTTTTCACCACTCCTTAAAGAAAGCAGATTCTGATAAGGACCTTCCAACATTTCTTCTTTTTTTAGTGGTAATACAGTTATATTAGTAGCAATGAATGGAGTTAATATAGTCTCCTTACCATTTAGTAAGAAGTGGATTTCATGTTTGAAGATTTTAAAAATCTTAATCTGCATACCAAGCGAAACACCTTTATTAATGATCTCGGAATATATTGATTCTGGTTCGTCTTCGATGTGTATGACCTTAGCATATTCTCCTTCTTTAAGTTTGGGCAGGGGTATACCTCTCCGAGGCGGCAGGTAACCAGATGAAGTAGGAATAGGATCTCCATGGGGATCATATCTTGGATGCCCTAAACGATGGCTAATGGCATTTGCTTCTTCTACTGAGAATTCATGCTCTTTAATATCTGCTTCGGTATGCCATCTGGATTCGGGTATACTCGTTTCTTCGGCTAGGTATCTTTCCCACAAGCGGTGTACGCGTATAATCCGCAGGGCGTATGTTTTGCCACTCTGTGTCAATATAAAATCTGTGCCATTTCGTTCAAGTAAATTGAGTTTTTCAAGACGGGTCAATATTCTCATAACTCGGTCTGTAGTGATTGACAGCGCGCCAGCGATGCTTTCAAATGTACAGGAAACTTTATTACGTTCACACATATATATATGTTTTAATGCGTCCTCTATTAAAACGCGTATATTTGTATACCTGATATTTTTCCACCTTGCTAGTAATCCTTTATCAGGCCAAAATGTAAAAGCTAAAATTGCGGTAATGATTGTAGCGATTATGAATATAATAAGGGGATCAGGCATACTTTTAACCTATAAATATATTCATTATAATTTTGGTACAGTAAAATATCATAAATTTCCAATTTATTTTCAATATCTCAGAGCTCGTTAATAATGTAAACAACGTTACAGGATAATTTAATCCCTTATTTAATTAGACATGTCTTATAATTTAATTAACTTATAATATCAAACAAGTATTTTTAAATGCTGAACAAATAATGCAAATGTGCTATTTTAAGTAGCAAAGCACAATATATGAGTATATTATTCTTGTACTGACTTATAACTTATCGGGATCCGTTTGCCCAGACAATTCTATTTGGCATGATATTTGTTTTCCTTATTTATAAGGCTAATTTTCTGAGAGGGAAAATGATTAAGCTCATATTTTATGTTTTTTTTATTTTACCGCTTATAGCTCGTGCGGCATTTGAAAAGGTTGAAATTGGTGCAGGGCCTGTTGCTTTAGGCAATGCTTGTGTTGCCTGGAAAGATAATCCCTATGCCATATACTATAATCCAGCGAATATACAGTATTTAAATGATTCTTATTTTGGTTTTAGTTATCGAAATTTTTATGCCATGAATGAAATTAGTGAACTAAACATACTGGGAAATTTCAAAATTTTTAATACACCCGTTTCATTAGGTATAAATCGCTTTGGTAATAAAATTTATCAAGAATATCAGTTTCATACAGCTGGTTCTTTTCCCCTAGCTGATGATGCAGCAATAGGTTTTGGTTTTCAATATTATTATTTAAAAATTGCTTACTATGGCAGTATAACAAATTGGGGTGTAAATTTAGGCTTTCAATACCGTGTATTAGCTGAATTCTATGTGGGCGCAATGATTACCAATCTCAATCAACCGAAGATTGGGAGTAATAATGAAAAATTGCCGCAGAATTTTGCTTTAGGATTTTGCTATATGCCAGTAAAGTCATTATCCATTAACTTTGAATTATTTAGAGATATACACTTTGGTCAAGATTATCGTTTAGGCCTTATCTTTGATATCACTCCTAATATTGCCCTACGAGCGGGTATAGGGGATAAGACAAATTCTTATAGTTTAGGACTTGGTACATGTCTTAACTTTATTAAATTTGATTATGCTCTTGTAATGCATGAAATTATAGGTATATCACATATCTTAACATTAATGGTCAAAATATGAAGACAGTATTCGTACTATTTATTTTGGGTATTATGACCTTGGTCGTTTTTGCTCAAGAAGTGGTCAAAGAGTTGGAAAAAAATCAGGAAGCTTTAAATACTGTCAGGGAGGAAATCGAATCATTAAAAAAACAGATTGCCAAAACAAATATTAAATCAAGTTCCAATTTAGAACAGATTAAGATCATCGAAAATGAGCTGGCATTACTGAGCAAAGCTAAACTTCTGCTACGAAAAGAATCCCGGTTATTGAAAAAAAAAATAGATATTACGCGTCAAGAGATGAAAGAAAGAGAGGAAAAATTAAAAAAATTGCGCACCCATTATGCTCAGCGTGTTGTTCATACATATAAATATGGTAGAATTCAGAATCTTGAATTATTACTTGGTGCTAAATCTTTTAATACAGCGATGGTAAGATACAAATATTTATCATTCTTTGCTGAGCAGGAAAGACGTATAGTAAATAAACTGAGATTCGAAATTGAGAGAATCCATAATTTGCAAGAAAATCTAAATCAAGATTTGCAACGGTATGAAGCCAATTTTAAAGAGAAAGAACATGAGCAACAGAAATACCTGGCACGAAAGAAGGAAAAGAATGAATTGATAAAGCAGTTTAAATGGACGCTTGCTGATCAGCAAAAACGGTTAAAAGATGCTGAACAGGAGTATCAAAGGTTGTACCAGATTATTGTGCAATTAGAGCGGCAACGCAGATTGCGTGAGAAAAAAGGTGAAGCGCAGGCTTATTCTTCTCTCAATTTCAAGAATTTTGAAAAGGCAAAAGGGGGATTATCCTGGCCTGTAAATGGATCTATTTTGCATAAATATGGTAAGCAGAAAGATCCAATCTTAAAGACCACGATTAAAAATGATGGTATCGATATCAAAGCAGAGGCAGGAAGTCAGGTAAAAGCTGTTTTTACTGGTATTGTCAGCATGGTAACAAATCTTTCGGGTTTAGGAAATACAATTATTTTGGATCATGGTAGCGGGTACTATACTGTTTATTCACATCTCGATGATATTTTTGTGGAAAGAGATGAATTGATCGAAACAGGAAATATCATTGGTTTAGTAGGTGATTCTGGATCTTTGGAGGGGGCAAAATTACATTTCGCAGTGTTTGTCAATCAGAGAACCGAAAATCCTCAATCGTGGTTGAGATAGAATTGATGTAAAATATCCAAATGATTTTCAATTAATATTAAAAGCGTCTTCGTCTTCCTTTCTGTGTAGAAAAACGCCCGGTGTGAATATCGCAGCTTTCTGTCGGTACATCCTTCAGCATAAATAGTTCCTCTACCACCTCAGGGCAATACATGGTAGCACGTTTTTTAGTTTCTTTACATATCTGTATTTTAACCACATTTGGTGATTCTGGAAAGTCAGCTTGCGGAAAATCAATTGAATCGTATACCATTTCCATAAAGTTTGCCCAGAAGGGCAATGCTGCCTGTGCACCAGTTTCACCTCTTCCTAGAGATAATTGAGGATCATCAAAACCAACCCAAACACCAGCCACGAGTTGAGGCGTATATCCAATAAACCATGCATCCGTATAATCATTAGTCGTGCCAGTTTTCCCCCCCGCCGGTTGATAAAATTTGTAATCCCTGCGAACAGCATAACCTGTTCCGTGATTAATGACATGTTTTAGCATATCATTCATAATGTAGGTAGTTTCTTTTCTCAGAACTTCACGACTGGCAGAGCGATTCTGATATATTACATTACCTGTCTTGTCTTCGATTTTCAAAATAGAGATTGGTTTTACACATACACCATTATTGGCAAATATACCATAAGCCGAAACCAATTCTATCAGGTATACTTCTGAAGAGCCTAATGCTAGTGATGGTACTTCTCGGATTTTTGTTGTTATACCCATACGTCGGGCATACTCAGCGACCAGAGAAGGACTAATTTCTTGAATAAGGCGAATGGTAACTAGGTTTATAGAACCACGAAGAGCTTCACGAAGGCTCGTTAATCCTGAGACGGAGTTATCGTAATTATGAGGTGTCCACCTTGTCCCATCGCTATTAATTAAAACAAAGGGTTGATTTAAAAACTCGTCTGCAGGATTATATCCGTTATCAATTGCTGCAGTATATACAAAGGGTTTAAATGCTGAGCCGGGTTGTCTGGGGGCTTGAATAGCACGGTTATATTGAGATTTTTCAAAGTCACGTCCACCTACCATGGCTAGAATTTGTCCATTATGTGGATCAAGACACACGAAGGCAATTTGTACGGTTGTTAATTCATTGAACACGGAGTCAGAAATAGTACTGTCTGCTTTAGCATTTAAATATTTGCGCAGTGAAGATTTACCTCTAATTCGTCGTTGAAATGAAGGTAGTACCGAATCTATGGCTGCATCCATATATTTCTGCAAACGCGTATCTAAGGTAGTATATACTCGCAAACCGTCCTCATACACGTTTACATCTAGAGAATCCTGGAGACGATTTAATTGTTGTCGGATATATTCAGTAAAATAAGGGGCAATTTTTTTCTGTTCAGCAGAGGGGTTTAGTGTTATTGGTAGTTGAGACAAGCTATCGAATTGAGCTTGTGTTATATAACCAATATCCTGCATAGATTTAAGAACAATATTTCGACGCAAGATGGCACGCTCGGGATTGCTGAGCGGATTATATAATGATTGACCTTTTAATACACCGATCATCAAAGCACTCTCCTCTATACTCAGGTTTTCAACGTCTTTAGAGAAGAATGTATTTGCTGCAGACTGGATCCCATAAGAATTGCTTCCGAAAAAATTAATATTCAGATACATCTCTAAAATTTCTTTTTTAGAGTATGTGCGTTCTATCTGAATAGAAGTGAGGATTTCCTGAAACTTTCGCTTCCAGGTTCTTTCCAGTCCAAATCCGAGATTAAGATTTCTGGCTAGTTGCATTGTTAATGTACTTGTACCTCTGGCTTTCTCGAACTTAACAAGAGAAAAAAACAGAGCCCTAAAGAAGCTTTTAAGATTAACACCCCAATGATCAAAGAAACCTCTATCTTCTGTAGCCAACAATGCCTGAACGAGGTGTTCCGGGAATTTATAGAAAGGCGCGATCGTTCGATTCTTGCGATGAAAACTATCTATGATTTCGCCATCTATGGAATAAACATGTGTGGCTAAAGCCGGATCAATGTTCTCTAGCTTAGTCAGAGGTGGTAGATCCTGGCTTAGATGCCATATATAAACAGCAGTCACAATGATAACGATTATGATACTAGCTAAAGTGATATACAGGCGCTTTTTTGAATGAGAGGGGGTATAATTTGTTCGAAGGCCAGCGTAGCCATTGTTGCCATTATATACAGCACGAAGTTGAGTAGAAGTTTTATTGCTTCTTTTTCTTCTTTTCATAAATGGGGAACATTTTTTAAAGTATTCTATTTATCTAATTATCGACATTTAAACTATTAAAATAAATATTACATTTACTTAAAGCAAGTTCTTTGAAGATATTAAAAAAATTAAACTTGTTATTCAAAGGTTATCCAAGTAAATTTTCTGATTTTAAGATGAAAAAGTTATTAGTCATATTTCTACTCAACACATTAATTGTTTTTGCCTGTGGTAAGCAAGATTTTTATCGAGCAACAGCCGATCATGATAAATTGCAGATAATACGAGCTCATGATTATTATACCACCGGCATGTTTTACCAGATTAGGGGTCAACATGAAAGTGCTTTAATTGAATTTTATCAAGCGCTTTTATATGATTCAACATCATCTGAAATTTATAATAGAATTGCTGAAAATCATATGGCATTGGGGCGTTATGAAAGCGCCTTACGCTATTTACAAAAGTCCCAAATCTATAATCCTGAAGAAGTGGAGACTTTTCGCTTAATAGCTGATTGTTACTACAGATTGAATAATGAAGATCAATCTATTGAGTACCTTAATAAGGTCCTACAAATCGATCCTTTGGATCAAAATGCACGTAGCTTGTTATTGCTTTTATATCGCAAGACAAACGATCAACTTGGATTAGCCAGACAATACGAACAGCTTATTGAGTTATACGGCGAAGATCAGGAGTGGATTCAGAGAGCGGCAGAAATTTATATTAAGGAGGGAAAACTCGATAACGCACTCATTCTTTATAAGAGCTCGGTAGTGGCAGATTCAACTAATGCAGGTTTGTGGTTCAGTTTAGGAACGATATATGAAATGATGAAAAAAAAGGATGATGCAGTGTTGTCCTACCTCAAAGCACTTCACTATGCACCTGAAAAATCCCCTGCTGCGGAAGGATTATTTCGTATATATCGGGAGAATGGCGATTGGGACAAGATAATTGAGGTATTTAAACCATTTCATGCTGCATATGATTCGATATCGTTCTATAATATATATATAGCTGAGGCATATCTGTTTAGCAAAAGATTAAACGAGGCAAAAGAGCTTCTTACGCCTTTACTGAACACCGAGAATATACCCTGGCGAACATATGAATTGTTGGGTAGAATTGAATTGGAGCAAGATCATTATCCTGAAGCATCACAATACTTTCAAAATATTATTGAACTTGATACTAAAAATAGAGTTGGTTGGTTGTACCAAGGAATCGTACTTGCTGAGACTGACAGCGCGAATGTACTCGAACAACATTATCGTCGTGCCTTGGAATATTTGCCTAACGATCCTTTGCTTCTGTCATTCCACGGTATCAGTCTAAGTAGAATAGGACGGCAAGAAGAAGCTCTTGTACCTCTTGAAAAGGCTCTAAAAATTGATCCTTATAATCTTAATGCGCTAATATCATATGGTCTTGCTCTCAACCAGCTCGATAGAAACCGCGAAGCTCTTATTCCTTTGAACAAAGGACTCACGATTGATTCGACAAATATAACCATTCTATCAACGTTAGGAATGATATATGATGATTTAAAAATGTATAATACCTGTGATAGCCTTTATGAAATAGCATTAAAAATACATCCGGATAGTGATTTATTACTAAATAATTATGCCTATAGTTTAGCTGAAAGATCTGAGCGTCTGGAATTCGCCCTGGAAATGGCAGAAAAAGCAATACAAAGCCAGCCAAAGAACGGAGCATATCTTGATACCATTGGATGGATACATTATAAACTGGGAAATTATGATTTAGCTTTTAAGTATGTAAAACAATCGTTGGACAATCGAGAAAACAGCCCAGTCGTTGTGGAACATTTAGGTGATATTTTGTTAAAGTTGGGTGATAAGGAGCAAGCTATTAACTATTGGAAGCGTGCCATAGAGTTGAATGGTAATAAGGAAAAGTTGAGACAGAAGATTGAAAATAATTAAGATGAGAGCGGGTATTTTTCTTTTAAGTTTAACAATTTTTATTGCCTGTTCAAGCCCCAGATATACGCTGGATACAAGCAAAATTACCTTTAATGATATTCTTGACAGCATTGTTCGTGAACAGGATCAAATTAAGTCTCTGGAAGCTACAAGTCGTATTTCTGTTGACTCACCTGAATTCAGTGGTACTTTTTTTGCTGAAGTAATTTATCTCGAACAAGATTCTCTGCTCATTTCTGTTTCGGGTCCATTTGGTATACAGGCAGGGACGTTATTTATTGGTAAAGAACGATTTATATTTTATAATCAAATAGCTAATAAATTTTATAATGGCTCGGTCTATGAATTTAAGGATAAAAAGTTCTTTCAATTTCCTCTAAGTTTATCGGAACTAATGAAAATATTGGTTGCAAAGGAAACGCTTACATCCATGAAAATACATGATTTTACTATAAAAGATAAAATGTTTTATATCCTCGCTGAAAAAGGGGATAGTGAGTATCAAATGTGGATTGATCATAAGACAGGGCGTATTAAAAAGATTACAAGTCTTGTTGGGGGACAAATACATTTTATCAGGGAATATGATGATTTCATAAAAGTCATGGGAATAAATTTCCCCAGGAAAATAATTATGACCCGACCGAAAGAAAAACAGGCCGTATCGCTGTATTATACCAATATCGTTCTAAATAAGGATATAGACAAAGAGAAATTTGTAATAAATGTATCCGACCGAGCTGAGCAAATGGACTTCTTTTTAAACAATGAAACGAGATATTAGAATAGGACGTTATATGAATATATCGGTTGTTATACCGCTATATAATGAAAGAGAATCGCTACACGAGCTTGCCAGCAATCTCTCAGTTAATTTGAAAAATTTGGGATTGAGTTATGAAATCATTTTTATTGATGATGGTAGTGATGACGGATCCTTACCACTTTTAAAGCAGCTGCACGAAGAGCATAAAAATATTAAGATTATAAGCTTCAGAAGAAATTATGGTAAAAGCGCTGCACTTTCTGAAGGTTTTCTAATCGCACAGGGCGAAATAATTATTACCATGGATGCTGATCTTCAAGATGATCCTGCCGAGATTCCCAACCTTATAGATAAAATAAACTCGGGTTACGATATGGTCTCGGGATGGAAGAAAAAGCGGCAAGATCCTTTGAAGAAAACCATTCCTTCAAAAGTATTCAATAAGACAACAGCCTTATTAACGGGAATAGAGATTCACGATTTTAATTGTGGTTTAAAAGCTTATCGCCAGGAGGTAATTAAGGAGATTCCAGTTTATGGGGAGTTACACCGCTATCTTCCTGTTTTAGCACATTGGCGTGGATACCGTGTTGGTGAGATAGTTGTACAACATTATCCCCGCAAATTTGGTTTAACAAAGTATGGCTGGCGCAGATTCTTTCATGGCTTTTTTGATCTATTAACGGTGTTATTCTTAACGCGTTACCGTCAGAGACCTTTACATTTGTTCGGTTTTTTTGGATTACTATCATTTACAATGGGATTTGTTATTTCCTTATATTTGACGATTTTATGGCTTCAGGGGGTGGGAATCGGTAATAGACCACTCCTATTTTTAGGGATTTTGTTAATAATTGTAGGCATGCAGTCATTTTCGATAGGACTGATTGGTGAGATGATAACTAGTGTTAGAGATGAGAAAAATATTCCATCCATTAAAGAAAAGATTTTGTAGGATCTATTAAAGGAATAGAAGATGGCCAAGAATAAGTTTTTTGTGCATGAATCGAGCTATATAGATCGTCCGTGCGAAATTGGGGAAGGTACAAAAATTTGGCATTTTTCTCATATAATGAAAAATTCTAAAATTGGTAAAAATTGCAATATTGGTCAAAATGTTGTCATTTCCCCTGAGGTCGTATTGGGAGATAATGTAAAAATTCAAAATAACGTTTCGGTCTATACCGGAGTCATTTGTGAAGATGATGTCTTTTTAGGCCCTTCCATGGTTTTTACTAATGTTGTCAATCCCAGAAGTCATGTTATTAGGCGTTCTGAATACCAGAGGACATTAGTAAAAAAAGGCGCTTCAATCGGGGCCAATGCGGTTATCATTTGCGGTAATGATATTGGGAGTTATTCCTTCATTGGTGCTGGAGCGGTTATTACCAAATCCGTACCGGACTATGCGCTAGTGGTTGGGAACCCGGGAAGAATAGTTGGTTGGATGTGTTATTGTGGGATTCGATTACATTTTAATGATGCCAAAGAAACAACATGCAAGGCATGTGGGAGGCCATATTTAATGCTGAATGACGAGGAAATTAAAGAGAAAAATGATCAATCAGAAGTGAAGAGTGTTCCCTTGTTGGATTTAAAAGCTCAATATGCTAAGATTCGGCATGTTATTGAGCCAGTCATAAAAGAGGTTGT
>Ga0209427_10001293_pt1 | contig 28590 bp, 30 predicted proteins | sample DeeMarSWOR136_30_FD_187465 | JGI IMG/M metagenome (GOLD analysis project Ga0209427, IMG submission 187465) | Marine sediment microbial communities from White Oak River estuary, North Carolina - WOR-1-36_30 (SPAdes) (version 2) | ecosystem: Environmental > Aquatic > Marine > Intertidal zone >...
GGGCGAATCCAATTTCTTCTTTCTCTCCCAAGATGTAGGCTCTTACGAACTCTCCAAGTCTGATTGGGATTAGGGTGTTGACCATGGAACCGATGGCAGTGGACCAAAATGTAGTGCTTTCGCGGAGGTTTTTCTTGACGGGGAAAAGAAGAAGTTTCCAGCGGATCGCCCTCAGAATATATGCAGGGAGAACAACTGCGCCAGCGGCAGCAAGCCAAACTGGTGAGGCAGAACCGATTGCCGCTCCGATTTTGTCTATACCTGTCCACCACATCAAAACTACTAGTAGGAGGACGCCAATGGCTAGAGATGTGCCTATTCTAATAGTGTTTTTTTTGTTGGAACCCAAGAGCATCCACCTTCGATCTGGACTTAAGATAATGGAAAAATATTAAAGGATTATCCCCTTCAATTTTTAGGATTCTTAGCTGGTTGCTGGAGAATTGCAGCGTAGCTTGAAGTCAACGGCAACAAACAATAAATTAATCGCAACGTGAATATTGCACGACGAAAGCGAGGTATCAAAATGAAATCAGCTACAAAGGGAATTGCCCGACAGCGAATACAAGCTCTCTTTCAGCAAGCTAAAAGAGTCTACCGCGATACTCCTCAGCTTTCCAGACGCTACGTTAAGACTGCATGCAAAATAGCTATGGCCGCAAAAATACGCTTGCCAACAGTTTATAAGCGTCAGATTTGCAAAAACTGCAAAATGCTGCTTGTGCAGGGCGACAATTGCCGAGTGCGGATAAAACAGAAAAGGGAGTCCCACGTAGTAGTAACCTGCCTCAACTGCGGTTACCAAACGCGGATGCTTTTGAGGAAGAAGAAGGAGACGGAAAAACTTGTGCAAAATAACTACCCGCATGAAACGCCACATTAGGCACGTACTGAAGGAAGAGAAACCTACAATATGGGTAGGCAAAGAAGGATATACTCCTCAGCTTTTAGGTGAGATTGAGAATCAGCTAGACAAGAATAAGATGGTTAAGGTTAGGATTTTGTCAAGCGCGATGCAAACCGAAACTGCTAAAGCTATAGCAAATAGAGCTGCTGAGGACACTGGTGCAGCATTGGTTGAGGTTAGAGGGCACGTTTTTATTCTTTATCGACGGCATAAGAAGTCGCTTTAATTATTCTCTCAACAACCTATTCCATCTATCTTACACTGTGGTTGTGTGCATGAAAGCACATTAGTATTCCCAGAGAATATTTATATTGGGCTTAATGATTTTACTGCAAGGAAAAACCAAAAGGAACCAAGCATATTGACAACTCCTTACGACGTTCCAGCGGCGCAATTCATCGAAAAAATAGCAAAATACCTAAGGGAAAATATTGACGAGGTGCAACCTCCAGTTTGGGCGAGTATGGCAAAAACTGGCACCCACGTACAAAAGCAGCCTCAAAATCCCAACTGGTGGTATACACGCAGCGCTTCGATACTGCGCAAAGTTTATGTTCATGGTCCTTTAGGGCTTGAGAAACTGCGAGCTGAATATGGCGGAAGGAAAGACTTTGGTGTCAAGCCGGAGCACGCAGTGAAAGCAGGTGGAAGCAACATTCGAAAAATACTCCAGCAGCTAGAAGCTGCAGGTCTAATTCAAACCGAAAGCTCCCATGGAAGAAAAATGGCACCTAAAGGAAGGAAACTTCTGCAGGAAGTGGCTGAGGACCTGCAGAAAGAGCTGATAAAAACGGTTCCTGAGCTCAAGAAATACCAGGGCGAATGAGATGTCGGATGAAGAGCTCGAGGCCATTCGTAGAAGAAAACTTTTAGCTATGCAGCAACGGGGAGACGAGCAAAAACAGGATCAAGCAGAACGCAAGTTAGAAGCGCAGAAACAAGCGTTGCTAAGAAAGATACTTTCGCCTGAGGCTAGACAAAGGCTGACAAACCTGAAGATGGTTAAACCTGAATTCACAGAACAGTTAGAGCTCCAACTGATACAGTTGGCGCAAACGGGCAAATTGCCCATACCCTTGCCAGATGCTCAACTGAAACAAATATTAATTCAACTTCAATCTCGGAAGCGAGAAACAAAAATAAGAAGGATATGAATATGGCGCGAACCAAACCTCCAGCTAAGAAACGCAGGTTAGCGAAGGCTAACAAAGAGAAACAGGCTGTTCCAACTTGGGTGATTGTGCGGACAGACGGAAAAGTCAGGACTAACCCCAAGCGAAGAAGAAACTGGAGAACAGGAAGAATAAAGGCATAGGAGAGCTAATAATCAATGGAAAAAGAAGACCAAGAACGCCAGGCATCTGAAGAAGCGCAGGCTGAAGAAGCAGTAGCAGAAACAGAAGAAGAGTTTAGCGAAGAGCAAACTAACGCAGAGCTCGAAGAAATCTTGGCGGAAGAAGAACCCGCAGAAGAAACGGCTGGGGCTGAAAAGGAAGCAGAGATTCCGGCGGAAGAAGAGGAAGTCAAACCTCCTAAAAGGAAAAGAAAGAAAGAGGAAGAAGAGTTCGTTGAGGAGAGAATTTACACAATCCCGCTGGGAAAAGCTTGGGTTCGACCGCCTAAAAAAAGAGCTCCCAGGGCAATTCATATGATTAAAGCTTTTATAACCAAGCATATGAAGTTGGCAATGAGCGTTGAGGAGGAAGAGGAAGCAGAGGAATTGCCAAAGCTTGTAATAAGCGCCGATGTAAACCAGAAGGTATGGAGTAGGGGAATAGAGAAGCCTCCGCGAAAGATTCGGGTACGCGCTGCCAAAGACAAAGATGGAAATGTCACGATATTCTTGGCTGAAGGAGAATAATCCTTGGCCGTTTACTTATCCAGTATTGTTGGAAGTCCCAGCTTAGGTGTTTATTCGCTTGTCAACGATCGTTTTGCTCTAATTCCTCAGATGGTTCCGCGGAAAAAAGCCGAGAGAGCAGCTGAATGGTTGAAAGTACCGCTTGTTTACACCTCCATAAGTGGATCCGTGCTGGCTGGTGCGTTGGTTTGCGCCAACTCCAATGGTATTCTGCTTCCTAATTATGTTCAAGAAGAAGAATTGGCTATCATAAAAGCGGCATTTGAGGGCAACATTGCGGTTATGGAGACGAAAAAGACGGCTTACGGCAACTTGGTTTTGGCTAACGATCATGGCGCAATTGTTGACCCACTCTTCAAGGAGCGTGAAGTAAGGCAAATCTCCGAAACTCTGGGCGTTGACACAGTCGGAGGCGAGATTGCAGGTTTGCCTTATGTTGGTTCTTTGGCTGTGGCTACAAATAAGGGCGTGTTGGCTCATCCCTTGTTGAAGGACGATGAAAAGAGACTTTTAGAGGACGTGTTTAAAGTCCCTGTTGACGTTGGCACAATTAACTGCGGAATCCCTTACGTAGGCACAGGCTTGATAGCCAATTCCTATGCTGCCGTTGCTGGTTCTTTAACAACTGGACCCGAGATATTTATAATTGAGAATGTACTGGATGTTGTGAAGGAAGATGATTTAGATTGAAGGTTTTCAGAGTAACCGGCGAGATTAGTAAGCCAAACTTGGTGACGTCGTTTGCTAAAGAAGTTGTTGCGGCTAAACCTGAGCATGCTGTTGAGAAGGTTTATGCGGAAATCGGCAGCAAGCACCGCGTTAAAAGGTTTCACATAAAAATATTAGATGTTGAAGAGGTTTCGCCTGAGGAGATTGAAAATCCTATTTTGAAGAAAATGGTTGCTGGGGAGTAAGACTTGGCTGACGTAAGTAAAGAGGAAGAAGAGCTTCGTAAGCTCGGCGTTGAGATGCGCTTCTTGGAGCAGACTGCGGAATCTTTGCAGCAAAGAATCAGCATGGTGAACGCAGCTATGACGGACTTAGCCTATGCTAACATGGCTTTGGAGAGTATAGAGAAAGAAAAAGAGAATGCAGAGCTTCTTGTTCCGATTGGCGGTAGCTCCTATATCAAAGTGAAGCTGGCCAACTCTGACAAAGTGATTGTTGGGATGGGCGCAAGCGTTTCGATTGAAAAAAACTTGCCTGAAGCAAAGGCGATAATGAAGGGGCGGCTGGAAGAATTAGAAAAAACTATGCGTTCTGCACAGCAGCAGTTTGGGCAAGTTGCCCAAAGAATCAATGCTAGTCGAAGCAGGGTTGAAAGTTTACTCGCCTCAGTGAGAAAAGGGACAGCTTAACGCGATGTTTGAGAAGCTCAAGTCAGGATTTAAAGGGCTCGTAACCAAAGTTACGACAACTGAGCTTAAGCCTAAAAACTTGCAGCCTCTTCTCGAAGATTTTAAAATGAGTCTTGCTGAAAACGATGTGGCTTTTCCAGTGGCAAATCGAATATGCGATGAATTGGAAAAACGGTTAACCGGTGTTCAGGTCAAGCGTTTGGAAGATCGCAAGAAAATTGTGGAAGAAAACTTGCGGGAAGTACTTCTTGAAGTAATGCTTGCCAACAATAAGGTCGATCTGCTGAAAGAAATCGAAGAGAAGCGCCAGACATCTGAGCCATACCTCGTACTTTTTGTGGGCATAAACGGAACGGGAAAAACCACAACTATCGCAAAAATCGCGCAATTCCTTCGGAATAAAGGTTATTCGGTAGTACTTGCAGGTAGTGACACCTACCGAGCTGGATCAATTGAGCAGCTTGAGGAGCACGCCAGACGCTTAAGCTTGCGCGTCATCAAGCATGGTTATGGCGCGGACCCAGCAGCTGTAGCGTACGACGCGATTAGCCACGCGAAGGCACATGGGATAAACGTGGTTCTAATCGATACAGCGGGCAGAATGCAGACCAACCAGAATCTGATGAATGAGCTTGCCAAGGTGAAGCGGGTTGTTTGTCCTGACTTGACAATTTTGACTTTGGATTCGCTTATTGGTAATGATGCGGTTATGCAGGCTGAAGAATTTCACAAGTGCATAGGCATTGACGCGACAATACTGACAAAGGTAGATGCTGACATTAAGGGTGGTTCCGCTCTCAGCGTAACCTACATAACGCATAAGCCCATACTTTTCATTGGAGTGGGGCAAAAGTACGGAGATTTGGAACTTTTTAATCCTGAAAAGTTCGTCAAGATGGTTCTAAGATAAAGGCTTAAATTTTAAGAAAAGGGTGATGGTGGTATATTTAAATCAGAGCTACCGCTTTTCTTTCCACGAGCTCTTTAGCTGTTAGCATTCTTATTTCGGTTCTATAGTTTAGTCGCGCTCTTGTTATTCCTCGGTATGCGTCATCACTGAAACTGAATGCAATAATTATTCCATTCATTGCTTTTATGCGTCCCATCGCAGCTGCAAATCTTTCAATTGCGTTTCTGCCAACATTATCTGCCTGTTCAATATGCACAGGCTTCCCTCCAGTTGTAAACGCATCTATTCCCATGCTAGAGTCTCTTGCTGAAGCCGCTTTGCCCGAAAGCCTTTGAATAACCCAATTTTGAAATTCAGTGGATGAGAGCTTCCTAAGGTCTTTTTCTGTCATTTTTCTTCTCTTCAGGGCAACAACGACAACAACAGCTGCTGCTGCAACAACGCCAACGCCAATTAGAGCGCTATCAAAAGCAAATGCTGGTACTTCTGCTTGCTGTGTTCCACTGCTACCAGTTCCACCGGTACCAGTTTGGATTCCAGTGCCAAGGCAGTCGGGGCAGGTTATGAAACCAGTGCCTAAGCAGTTTGAGCAGTCCTCTATTACAGCGGATGATGTTCCAGTGCCAGCGCAATCTGGACAAGCTACATTCTCAACATCAGTAACTTTGGCGCTCACGAGTAAAAATTTTTGCCCGCTAAGATATCTGTAATCGTTATCTGTGATACCGTCAATGGTGAGGGTTACAGTAACATCTTGTTGGGGCGGGAAGTAAGTTCTCTCTGAGGGACTTGTGTATGTTGTAGTGCTTCCATCCACTTCTGCAACAACATTTCCATATGTTCCAACGCTCTCCCTATTCAGGAAAGTTCCTCTAACAATTACTTTTCCGTCGCTTAATGAACCAACCGTACCCCTATTGGATACGGTGGCCTCTACTTCACCAGATCCAAGACACCTTGAACAAGAGCCTTCCTGTCCGCCACTTGAAATTTTTCCGCTGCCTCGGCACTCGGGGCAAACGATTCTTCCTACTCCATTACATGTTGGACATTCCGCTGCCAACGCTGGGGCTATATTCAGTATTGTAAAGAAAAGTATTCCAATTAATATAATTTTGATCATTATTTTCTTTACCACGTCTTTCTCCCTCTCAAGGAAACATAAGTGAGCTATTATATGCGGGTCTTTTTAAATTTGCGGTAAGTAGGGTTGAAATACGTGTTTTAAATCGGCGATCAGTGGCGACATTACCCCCAGATCCAATACTTTTTCTTAGCTTGGTACTGGCATGAAATATTAAGTGAGAAATACCAATCTTGCTTAAACATGGCAGATGTGTGAAGTGCATGCTACTTAGCTTACATAGCTTGGCAGGCAAAAAGACCAATTTTTATTACTGGTCTGAAAGAAGCTAGACACTATGGAATTATTGAAGGGCAGAGACAAGTTTTTTTCTCATAGCACCTTTGGGATTGGACAAGAATAATCTGTTATCGATTCAAATACTGATTTAAGATTGAATCAATATGCTTGAATCATAAGGTTTATAGGTCACTAACGATATCTCGAGTGAGATCATTGGTGATACGATTTGGGGCGATGGATTAGACGAACCGCAGGAGTTCCAAGAGGTCTTCTCCGATTTCTAGTTTTGAAGTATCTCTCAGAGAAACCTATGTCAGGCACAGAAATTGTCGCTATAATTGAAAGGGAAACATGTGGAAAGTGGAAACCAAGTCCAGGGTCAATCTATCCACTTCTAGCTTGGCTTCAAGACAAAGACTACACCAACGAGTCATTTTCAGTGGAAGACGGAATGAAACGTTATGCTCTTACAAACAAAGGAAAACAATTCTTTGAAGAACAGGTGAAGTTTGGTCAAAATTTCTTGGAAAAATTGGAGTGGCTTGCACCGATGCTTGTTGAAGGTTTTCACTTCGGTACCAATCATGAAAATTTGCTATGTGCTAGAGAATCTGCGAAAAGACTTCTAAAAACATTTATGGAAATTCAAGCCAAGCAGGACAATTTATCGAAACATGATGTACAGGAAATTGCGTTAATCTTGAATGACACAGATAGACAGCTTAAGGAATTTGCTCAAAGGATCAAAGAGGAAAAGCCAGCGTAAAGTGTCTAATTAGAAACATTAAATTTGGTGTTTTGTATGGGATTGAAAGCTAGTTTCATGATTGCTTGGAGGTCGTTATCCAGAAGGAAAACAAAAAACCTCAGCGCAATTCTAGCCGTGACCTTAGGAGTAACATTACTTGTAGGCATCCAAATAACTACGAACACCTTGGAGAATGCGTTTCTAACAAGCCTTCTTCAAAGAGAAGGAGAAGTAGACCTCCAAATTAAAAACAGCACTAGCGGAGGTTACCTCAAAGCAGCAGACCAAGAACTAGTAGGTAATCTGATTCCCGAAGCGGTTGGAATCATGCCAGAACTTACGACGCAGATCCCAGCGTTGGTAGAAAGCCAATTTGATCCCAAGATGAGGGCGGCTGGAATACCTCTAGATTATCCCGAAGCTTTTGGTGATTTTTATGATTGGAAGACAGGGAACAAAATAGACCTCAATACGCTTTTAACTGACAATAAAACTATCATGTTATCTAGTGATCAAGCTAAAAAACTGGGGCTTGACCAAGATACACCTTTACCCAGCGCTTTAACCACTGAATTCACCAACCTAACGAAAATATTCATACCGCCAATTGTTCCTTTGTCTGATTGGGTGATAAACACAAATCTCACAAGCGGTAACTACATAATTAACAGCAGCAAGTCGAATCTATTTCTTGAACTTGACCCAGTGAATTTCACAAGCATTGCAACAATTTACACACTCAACTGTCCTCAACTGAATCTCTCAAATTATACTTACGTTAATGTAACAGCTACGGGTAGCCGGAACGCTGCGGTCATACTAGGTTTCCTATTGGATGATGGCAGCACTATTGCCGTGGCAAACTTCACAGACCCTACTTCTCTTGACGCACTAGTTTTTGATCTAACCCCCTATGCTGGAAGAAAACTCAGAGGGGAAGGTTTCATGACTCTCGCTAGTTTTAATGGAACTAGGGCTATCGTTAACGTAACCGAGATTGCTTTTGAGGGTCCAACTTTAACCGATTCCTCTCGATTACCTATCATCAAACTTGCCTCTGAGTTATCTAGAGTAGAGTTGCAAGTTGTTGGTATATTCGATTCCAACCGGCCAGGAATTGGCTCACAATATTCTGGGGCTGTGTTTAAGTTGGAGCATCTCCAGGATTGGATCAGTCTAAAAGACCCTGAAAGGGAAAAAGACATAGTTAGTGCTTTTTCGGTGGCCTACAAAACAGATCATTTTATTCGAGAAATAGAAGAAGATTATTTGAGAACCAAAATAGACTTATTAGAAGCTGCAATTCCCGAAGAGACAGATCCTCAAACAGGTGAAGCTCAACAAATCTATCAGGTTAGTTCGGCTCGGTTGAATTTTTTTGATTTTGCATCATTTTTCATCACACTTATAGGCACGATATTGACTTCTTTGGGTTTCCTTATTACGCTAACTGGAGTTTTGCTGATCACCAATATACAGCTCATGAGCGTAGAAGACCGGGAATTTCAAACAGGTGTTTTACGTGCAGTTGGTGCCAATCGCAGGGCAATATTCCAGTCTATAATGATCGAGAATTTGTTCCAAGGAATAATAGGAGGAATTCTAGGTCTAGTCGGAGGACTTGTCTTTGGTCAAGCAGTGGCTTTGTATTTAGTGGGATTATTTGGAACTGGAGAACTAAGTGTTCAACCAGTCATTTCTCAGGGAACCGTTTTTCTATCAGTCATTATCGGCGTAGTTCTCAGCATAATAACTGGAATTCTTCCAGCGTTAAGGGCTTCTCGAGTTAACATTGTAGAAGCTCTTCGTGGGATAAAAGTAACATTTAAAGCAAAATCAAGTCGGAACTTAGCAGCATTTGGAGTTTTAATGATTATAGCAGGCAGCATGATGCTTCTATTCAACGGAGTATTTGATGAGACGTATCAAGTTTTTTGGAGCTTCGAAGGATGGGATAGCCTAGGAGAATGGAGAAATCTCATGATTGGATTCGGCTTTTTTACTGGAGGCCTAGGTTTTGTTCTTTCGCGCTTTATGGACAGGGTTAAAGCTTTTAACATAACGGCTGTCACCCTTTGGGTCTTTCCTTCAATTTTATTTGTTTTTGCTATGGGCAACTGGGTAACCGACATTACTGGATTATCCATTGAAGTCTTGGTTATAGGAATTATTGAAATAATTATTGGATCTATTCTGTTCGTTGCCCTCAATCTGCCCATACTGATGCGTGGCTTAAGAAATGTATTGATAAACATTCGGGGCGCAAAAGGTGTTGGACAAATATCACCATCGATGATATCCGCACATATTACTCGTTCCACTCTAACCTTTGCCATTTTTGCTGTCATCTTGACTCTTAATGTTCTTGTGGCTGCGCTAATTCCTACAAGCTTGGGAACTGCGGCACAGATTGAAGAAGACTCAATGGGCGTTGATTTTGCGGTATTCCTAAGCAAGCCTGAAGCAATTATTCCTGGCACATCCTACTCTGATGAGCTTTACGAAATTGATAGTCGGATAACAGACGTGATAGGTTTCAAAACCTTCCAACCCAATCAGGATTTCACCAAGTTCATAGCTTTGGAAGACCCTCTTTCATCCGAGTTTGACTACAGTACAGATTTGCTACCAATCGGATTGGGAGAATTTAAGGCAGAGCAGATCCGGGGCAACGCTTCAGACTTTTCAGATGACAATTGGCGTTATCCTTTTTATCTATCTGCATATCCTGATGGAATACGTACCTCTGTTATTTCAGACATGTCCGATAGCGAACTACTAGAATTGTCAAAGAAAGCTTGGGATCAATTCTTCGACTCGCAATACAAGATGGCAGCCTACAACGTTACATCTACTATATTAAACATACTCTCAGGAGAAACCGAGCTCTCCGATTTTCAAATAGGCTCTTCAGACGGTAGAGGGGCTTTAAGAGGTTTGGGTGAAGATCCTCTTGAAGGCGTCGAACCTCTAAAGGATGAGAATGGTACCATAATTAAAAATCCGATAGTCTTCACAGATTCATTTCTAATGCCTGTTGGGCTTCAAATTTGGGTACCGATGAATGCTTCATCCAACGGTCTTCCCAAATACCAAGCTTTTACCATTGGGGGAAGTCTAAATTTTGAACGCGCTGGAGGCTTCCCTTTAGGAACAGGATTCAACTTTGGATCAGGAGAAACCGATTTCACCGCAATTCTAGGAACTGTTTATTTACCGGAACATTGGACAAATCAAACAGATTTTCTCGGAGAAGCTAGCGGTCAAACTTTGACATCTAGGAAGAAAGATCAGTACAACTCCTACCTTGTCAAAACCGATCTCTCAACTGATGATCCTCAACTTGAAGACATAGCTCAAGCGATTGAACAATTTACCAATACGAATGACCAAGGATACCGCCTTCTGGCAGATGACAACTTCTTTGTGGCAAGTACAGCTTTACTCTATTCTAGGATCGAGTCCACCTTTGAAATGACGGACCGAATAACCTCTTTCCTCCAAATCTACGTTACCTTCGGTCTCGTGATAGGCGCAGTAGGCATGGGCGTAATCGCTGTTCGTAATGTCTCTGAAAGGAAACGAGAGATTGGAATGATGAGAGCCATAGGATTTCCAAGGAGACAAGTTGTTCTTTCGGTTCTCCTCGAACTAGTTGTGCTTGGAATAATTGGATTAGTCATTGGTGTTGTTAACGGCTTGCTGATAAGCATGGGTTTTGCAAATATGCAAAATACAGCATTAGTAATTCCTTGGGAAGAAATTGGATTATATCTATCTATTATCGTGCTTATAGCGTTGGGGTCAGGCTCCCTCCCGGCCTTGGCAGCTTCAAGAATCCCACCCGCAGAAGCTTTGAGGTATGTAGGATGAAAAAACCCAAGAAAGAGAAAGCTAAAATTTCCCAGGACCCAATCCTCAAAATCTCAAATCTACATAAACGCTACAACGAGGGCAAATCAAATGAGGTTCACGCTCTAAGAGGAGTGGACCTAACAGTCAAAAGAGGAGATATGATGGCCATCATGGGGGCTTCCGGATGTGGAAAAACCACACTACTTAATATGATAGGTAACTTGGATCGCCGATCGGCAGGAGAAATAATAATCGATGGAGTAGACACCTCAACATTATCGGATGGGCAAAAAACGGCTTTTCGTAGAGACAAAATTGGTTTCATATTCCAATTATTCAATCTCTTTCCATTCTTAACAGCCGTGGAAAATGTGGAAACTCCATTACTACTAAAAGGAATGAACTCTGGACTAGCTAGAGAACAAGCAAAAATGACTTTGCGCGAATTAGGAATGGGAGATCGCCTATATCATCTACCGACAGAACTCTCCGGTGGACAACAACAGAGAGTAGCCGTAGCTCGAGCTTTAATCAATCAGCCTGCAATAATCTTGGGAGATGAACCCACAGGCGACTTAGACTCTGCAACAAGTTCTGAAGTCATGGACCTTTTCCGACGAATAAATAAAGTCAATAAACAAACTCTGATTCTCGTGACCCATAACCGATGGATAGCAGAAAAATGTGATTACATCGTTCACATGACTGACGGCAGAGTCTCAGGGATAGAAAACAATCACTCAATCAAGAAGGAGGATCAATCATGAAAACCTATTTTTCTGCTTTAATAGACAAATCCACTCCCGGGGAAACCTTGAAACTGTCAAAAAAACTAAGTAAAGAATTGAAGAAATTATTGAAAACACCAAAATCAAACATTGTCCTCAAGGAACACAACGCTTTTCTCTTCCTAGCAGCAGAAAAACATCTAAAAAAGCCCCTTGATCCAAAAATCTTAGAGAACGTTCAGACCCAATTCTATCTTCATCTAGAAAGATACTACGCCAAAAACAAATCGAACCTCCAGAAACATCTAAAAGGTAAGCGAGAACTTAAGGAAACATCACAGATCGTTAAGGACTTTCTAAAGGAGATCGATCCAGGGCTCAAAAAGGTATTCGATCTTCGACTAAAAAAATTAATCTCTGCATTGCCCGCAAAATTTTATGATCTCCAGACTGATAGCATGACAGCTATATGGAACTTGCGTGAAGAGCAGAAAGTCCAGTTCTGCCTCTCAGGATGGCCATCTAAGTCCTTCATGATACCAGAAGTGGGACAGGATGTCGAGCTTGAAGTGATGGTCGATAAACTGGCATTTCTCAATTTCTTTTGCATCTTTTTGGAGCCTACATTAATTCGCTTGCGAGAAATGAATAAAGTGTTGGAAAGATTGGAGCTGGGCCTTCAAGGAACACACTACAAAAGCGGCAATTCTGCGACACAATCCAAACTTGAAATGTTTCTAAGGATCTTATCAGCAAAACTAAGTTCACTCCAAAACATGGACAAAACCATTGTTGGCATCTTCAAATTATTCAATGAGCCTAAAACTTTCTTCAATAGCCACGATTTTATTAGACTCTCCCAAGATCTGCGAACTGCAGTCAGACAAATGTCGTGGAAGATAAATCAAGGAAAGAGTCTCTTAGCAGAGGTTCAAGAAAAACTCGAAGAATGCCAGATAAAACTCAAAGACTATCTAGATGAGAAAAAGAACGGCGTCAAAACTACAGATTCTAGGGAAGAATTCAAACTTGCCCTTCTAACCATGGCTGAATTGAGCTCTGACTTATTTATTGAAGCAGAAGAACTGAAACTATGGTTGGATTTTTTTGGCTCCGACCTCCCATTCTTCACTTTTCAATCCAATCCCTTCACCATTCAAAAGATGCGAACCTTTACAACTTCGGCTGAGCACATTATCTCCGTACGGAGCTTAGTGAAGAACTATAGTCTGGGACAAACTACCGTTTATGCCCTCAGAGGAGTAGACCTTGATGTCGGAGATGGCGAATTTCTAGCAATAGTTGGCAATTCTGGAGCAGGAAAGACCACTCTTCTGAATTGCATCGCGGGACTAGATGACCCCGACGATGGGGTTGTCTTTTTCCAAGGAAAAGATCTTCACCGTTCAGACGACTCGGAAAGATCTAGGGCACGTTTGTTGGACATGGGCTTTATCTTCCAAAGTTATGCTTTGTTACCACACTTCGACACTCGTGAGAATGTAGCCCTTCCTGCCGATCTCGCTGGATTTAGCAAAGACCTGAAAAGCAGAATAGAAGAACTCCTTGAAGGCGTCGGCATCGGCAATCAAGCTAAACAGTTCCCCGCACAATTGAGTGGAGGGCAATTGCAACGTGTTGCCATTGCCCGAGCGTTAACTAATAGACCTAAAGTTTTATTCGCGGACGAACCTACCGGCGATCTAGATTCAAAAACTGGACATCAAGTAATGGAGCTAATTAAGAAATTTCATGAAGAAACAGAAACAACTGTCATCGTCATTACTCATGAGCAAGATATCGCAAATTATGCAGAAAGGCAGATCCTGATGGAAGACGGGAAAATCATCGGTCCACACGACATCAAAGATCCACATAGCACTAAAGTAATTAGTCGAAGGGAAGAAGCCATACCGATTATTCGTCACGAGGAAAGGGCTAATAGAAAACAGAAACAGCACTCAAAGTTGTTTTTTGCCGCTTTCGTTGTACAAATGATGCTAGCTGTCTTGATCATCATTATGCTCCTTCAACTTGACCAAATAGTCCATGGCACACTATACTCCTATGGCTTGCAGTTTAGCAACACGTGGGCCTTACCCTACTGGACTCTTCACAGATTTGTAGCTGGATTAGCCTTGCTAATTTTTGGTTTGAGTGCTTTATTGATAGTTTACTTGAAGCGTGTTGCCAACTAAGAGTCTATCGAATAAACAACGTCCGAGGCATAACGTAAAAGTTCAAGGAAAATAAACGGCATCAGGAATGAGCTGAGAGTGTTTTAGTTGAATTCGCTGGAATTCAAACCGATGCTCATTATTCCTAATCGGATTGAAAGAGAACAATATACGAGTTTCTATTGCTATTGTTCTTACTAAGAAGAATGTTCAAGTGCCTTTTCCAACTGCATCCTGATAAAAAGAAATAATAAAAGTTTGGAATTTGTTCAAGAATATTTTCTCAAAAAAGACTGACGAAACAATCTGTGAAAAGCTAATTTAAAGACTAAAGATTAATGTGTACTCTGCTGGCTGAATTACTAATGAAGAGAATCCTGACAATAACTTTTTTGAACTTCTTTATATCTGGGGGACTTAGACTTGCGATTCCATTGTTGTTGTTGGATAGAAACGTCGATTTGGTGGAGATCGGTGTGGTTATATCTGTTTTACCTATTGTTTTCATGGTTGTTCGACTTTTGATGGCGGTGATAGCGGATTTAAGAGGATGGAATCGGTTTTATATTCTACTAAATTGGCCTTGGAGCGTTTTGTCCACTTTTGTGTACTTCATTGCTAGCTCCACTCCGATGTTTCTGTTGGGAAAGTTTTTTGAAGCTTTAAAAGAATCTTCTTATTGGGCAGTTAGTCGAACGGCAATTTTTTCTTTATCTCCTAATCGAGAAGAAAAGGAAGCTACTAGAAATATTGCTGTCTCAATGCTTTCGACCGCAGTAGGTAGTGTTGCAGCAGGATTTGGAATTGCATTTTTTGGCTTCTCTTTTACCCTTACTATTTTAATTATAACAGCAGCTTTGATTGCGATTCCAGCAGCAATGCTTTGGAAAATCCCGAAACAAAATTTGAGGCAAAAAAATTCCAGATTTAGAGAAATTATCAATCCAAGAAAAAGAGGCAAAATGTTCTGGTTCGCCTCAGTAATATCTGTTTTTTTCAGTTTAGCTTTTTTTCCACTGCTAAATTTACTTCTTCCTGTTTTTATGGCTCAAAATATCGGCTACGATTACACTACGATAGGGATAGCGTATATGCTTTACAATTTTATCGCTTCTTTTGTTGTTCTTGGTACTTTGAGGTTTTCACTTGGAATTAAACGTGTTATCTTGCAGAGTTCTATCGCTTTGGTTGCAACTTTTATGCTTGCAACCTCAAATTACTACTTTTTTGCGCCATTTTTAGCTCTAGCTGTAGCACAGGGCCTCGGATGGTTTTTCTATGAGTCAATTATCGCGAAGGTCACAAAGAATGAACCGAATGTATCTGTTGATATAGGGTTGCTGATTATTCCTTTGAGATTTGCAGAATTTGGTTCCGTATTGTATGCTGGAATTATAGCTCAATCTTTTGGATATTGGCCCTTGTTCGTTTCCTCGGGACTTTTCTTTACCTTTTTCTCCATACTTGCTTCATATTTTCTTAGAATCAATGATTCAAGCCAAAGATTATCTATGAAGCGATAAATTGGGCAATTATGAAAGCTATGTGTGTTGGGAAAACCTCTTCAAATAACTTACTTTTATTGACCAAGTGATTATTGCCTAGTTTTGAGTCTCCATCTTAGCTGAACTTGCACTCTTCTAATTAACCCCTGTCTCTCTAGAGAATGCAAACTGCGACTTATAGATGAATATTCCTTTGTTTTATATCCAACTGGCTTGCCAAAAACCAATTCAGCAAGTTCTCTCGTTGTCATTTCAGGCTTAACTTCTAGAAATCTTAAAACCAACTTTTGATATTTCGACAAGCCTGTTATTTTCTACCCCCCAATCCAAAAAATGCGAAAATAATTTATATTACTTATTGTCTTCGCTTGGCTTGACATCCTTCAGGGAATAGTGCGTAGAAACATTCTAGCAAAACACAAAACGCTTCAAGGAACAAGTTTTTTAAAGGTAATATACGAAAAAGGAGATTTGAAAATGCGATAGTCTTTCTAAAAATATAGATACACAACCCATTCGCTGTGTAAAGCCTAAACGGTCTAAATCCTCTAATTAGAGCAAAAAAAGAAATACTCAGATTTACAAAAGCAATCTTATGATGTCTTACATGCTTATTGTAGCTGTTTGGTTCGCCATTTTGGTTATCGTTTTAATATTAGGATACTTTTATTTGCGTGATCGGAAAAAGCGTAGAAAGACAGATGAGGAAAATTTGAACAAGATTGAAGAAATTAGAAGAAAAAGAAAATTAGCTCATGCCCAGCTTTTGTCTCTGGAGTCAAAAGTTTATGAGAAATTTCTCCAGTTAGAGGCAGCCACATATGCAGACGGTGCTTTAAAGAAGAAAGACAAGGAATTAATCGCCGTTGGTATCGCTGTCGCAACCAATTGTGAATCTTGCATGGAATGGCATATAAGTGAGGCTGTAAAATCAGGAGCAACATTTCGCGAGGTTCTCGAAGCTATTGAAGTTGGAATTGAATTTGTTGGAGGAAAAGCTACAGTCTCAGCGAGGTTCGCTTTAGAAGTAATGGATAATATTTCAAAAAATATAAAAGATAAAGCTGTTTGAGTTTGTTTTTAAACAAAATTTCTAAAAATTGGTTGACATAAGGTCGTATCGACAAAAAGGATTTTGTTGGACAAAAACGTAACAATATTGGATGATAAAATAGTTTTGAAACCAAACCTGGTTTTTCTCTCATTTCTCCTGAAAAGCAATCGCTAAAAATAATCTTTTTATCTTGCGACTACATCGATGATAGAAAGGAAAGAAGAAAGCTATCGGCTTTGGCTCACCTCCTTCCGATTTCTTTCTTCTTTCCTAAAAGAAAAGAAAAAAACTGTTCTATTGCCAGCTTAAAGCGCTTCTGCCATTAGGCTTATGATGGTGACCAACATAGATCGCCACTATCTGAAACATGCGTTTTTGAGAGTTGTGAAGGTTTCATTGAATCATCAAAATCAAGAGAAAAAGCAATAGTAGGTGAATATGTCAACAAAGTATTAATTGATGTAGACAGAAATCATAGCTTAAATTTATCAAGAATCATAGAATAATCCTTCTCGCGCATTTGGAACTAAACTACTTAGGAACTCAAAAACTGAAACGCCTCCAACTGAAAACTCATCTCTTCCCAATTTGCTTTTTTCTGAAGAAAAGTCAAGTGCCGAGGGCCGGGTTTGAACCCGAGATAAATGGTGATATCTCCCGATGTCCCCCTGAAAAGTTGGCTTTTCAAGTGATGATATACCGATGTAATGATGGGTTTATCGAATATATAAATCATTAATGTTAATCAGCATTAACAAAACATCCAAACCACTGTGGTTTGTAAGACTAATAAAACTACATCTTTTTCCGTCTCTTCAGCAGTAGCGCGCGCTAAAAAATGTTAAAAATTAAAATCAATACTATTAAGGCGTGGGCGCGCGCTAAAATGGCGAACCCGGAAAACTACGAGTCAATCATAGAGAGATTGTTGGCCTATATGAATAGGCGAAAACTTAGGAGGCTAACCGGGGATCAACGATATTTTTTTACCTTTTTCTCTCTTGAGATAAGCAAGAATGGCGCACCGCCCGTAAATCCAGCGGATTTTAAAATAGCAATAAAAGAAGCAATCAGGAAGGGGCATCTTGTCAACTCTACATCAACAAAAAGCCAACTAATTATACTCTCATTACCCGATCTTGATTCTGCTTCTGAAGAAAAAGTGGTTGGTCAAAAACTTCCCGGAGAATGCCCCGAATGTGGAAAATATGAACTATTAATTTTTCCCGAGAATGACAAGATCAAAATACAGTGCTCAAACTGCTTTACCTCTGATGAGCTGCTAAAGACAAAGGGATTCGAGAAGATAGACTATTACTGTCAGTTCTGCCAGCGATTTAGCGATGCCTGGAAAAGAACAGAGGGGAACACTTTGGAAATTGGCGTTCTAGAGCAATCTTCGGGTCATGTTTCTGCAATCCTGGAAAGCAACTATTCCTTATATGTTGTATTCACAAAAAACGGAAAACGTCCTTGGCAGAGGATAAAAGAAGGATATGTTTGGTTTAAACTAAAGGGAACGACAGAAAACACTTATAGAATAACCTCTGAATTGGAAACGGCTTTTACTAATTATAGTAGAAGAGTCGAGTTGGGTGAAGACACAACTTTGACTCGGGAAGTTGTTCACTATAAGGATGGCGCATTGTTCTTCGAAGATAGACCTTGAATAAATGATTATGTTTTCGTCCAGCTACCTAGCGCGCTCTATGGTCTCAGTTGTAGAATATCTAGTAATGGGACGCAAGCCTGGTTACGCTACATGCAATGATGCGATTGACTACGCATTGGAGGAGGCAGTAGATAGACTCTCTAGAACGGATAGACGTGGCATACTAGTTAAAGCTCTAATGGAATTCTTCAAAGAATACCAGAGCAAAATGAAGCGGAAGGAATCAAATATTCTCAAGGAAAGAGAAAACGTGTTAATCAGACTGCCCAGTCTTCTACCAGAAACTATCGATTGAAGCTTAAATGGTCAAAAATCTTATTAGGTGTTGAATGAGGAATAAACTTTGAAAGTTCTTTTCGTTTGCTCTGGGAATACATGCAGAAGCCCAATGGCGAAGACAATCTTCGAACAGATTCTAAAACAGAGGAAAATGGACGCGGGGATTCTTGCGGACTCTGCAGGAACCCTTAGAACAAGGGGTGACCCAGCCAGCAGGAAGGCCCGGAAAGTGATACAGCAGCTCTACCACGAGAATTTGCTCGCAAATCATAAATCAAAATGGATAGGCTCGCTCGACTTATCTGAATTTGACCTTATTCTAACAATGACCGAAGAACATAAGAGAGATCTGCCGCACGACATACGTTCGAAGGCACATACATTAAAAGAGTATGCTGGGCTAGAAGGGAAAATTGTTGACCCTATGATGTTGGACGAAAACTCTGAAGACGACAACTTTGAAGTCTACATCCGCTGTAGAGATGACATAAAATACTGTTTGGAAATAATAGTTGAATTAGGAATAAAAGAATGGAAACTTGACAAGTAATCTTGGGAAAACAGAAGCTCACTCTAGAAGATTCTTCTATCTACCATTAAATCTAGGTGTGCTGTAAGTCTCCTGAGAAAGAAGGTCTATTTTGATATCCTGAAAGGGATACCTGACTTCGGGTGATAGCCCGACTAATAATCGGGAGTAGATATCCATCGCCAGAGGACAATTTGCTACTAAGGCACGAAATCGCTTGCGGACCTGCTTGTTTGGAAGTATTTAGAAATAGGTATAGCGCGTTTTAATGGTCTGTTCTAAATCCAGAGCTAGCCACTAAACAAATTGCCTTTACCTCAGCACTTTCTTTGAAGAATTAGACTGGGGCGGCTCTTATGTCGGGGACAATAGTTGGATTTTGGTCTGTTCCATGAACGGTTATATTAAGATCAATCAGTAATGTCGATGTTTGACCAGCATTAATGACTACACCACCTTGAGTAATGGCAATCTGAAGCTTACCGCTTGGCACGTTAGCCGTTACATTCTCCGCGTTAATAGTGACTGTTGCGTCGGTGATTTCAAAACGAATAAGGTTATATATGCCAGGCTCAAGCCTATAAGAACCAAGGGTTTCAGTTACATCAAGAAGTTTTGTAAGATTAGTTGTGTCCCCTTGGCTTATTACCGTATACCAACCTGAAGCATCAGCAGCGTCAGCCCGGTGGACTTCTATTGCCCTCCAACTTAGGTATATTTGAGAGGCATTAGCCCAGCCTGCAGGAGGATCGGTTAACTCTACGATTAACGTTCCTAAGGAAAAGTATGAGTAGCTGATAAACCCGGCTAGAACAATTATGATAATGACAATAGTTATCCCGGCGATCTGTCTCTTTTCTTGCAAATTAACAGACTCCGAAATGATATTATTCATATAACATTATTTACGTTTTCTCCAGCTAGCTAGGAGACGGTCATATTTCTGATGAAATTGAAGAAGTGGCAACAATGATGAGGTTTCTGGAAGAAATAGCATTGAAATTTCGGGTTTTCGCTCGATGTGAGAGTACTAATTTTTCGATTGTGTAATGTGTTGCTGCGTATTGATATGGACGTTGTTTCTGTTAATCGACACTAACAAAACATCGAAAACCACTGTGGTTTATAAGACCTTGGACACTATAGCAAAAGCTCTCGCATATGGTCTAGACATAGAGTTTGAATGGGTTCCTAAAAAGAAATATTGAATTCGCGCAAAAAGCATCTTTTTCCCAAAGCATACAGTTCGTGAAAAGTGGTTGGTTGGATTAAATTTTAATCTTTTTCCCCTGTTGCATTTCCTATTTTGTCTTTTCTCTTTTCTTTTCTCTTTCTTTAAGCTGTCTATATCGCCTCTCTCTATCTCTGTGCTCTCTCTATGCTTCATGCAAACGAAGAATAGTTAGCGTTTGCGTTTCTTGAAGTAGAACAGCAAACCCAAGCCGACAATTGTAGCTGAGGCACCAGAAGCAACTGCAGCTAACGTTATCAGAAAAGCATCTTGTGATTCTGGGGTTGGAGAAGATGAAGGGGTGGGTGACAGCGAATTTTGGTCAGGTGATTCCCAAGGTCGGTAAAGGTCGATATTCGACAGCTGAACTGTGGGCACTAGTATGTTATAGAGAAATCCACCCTTAAACTCATCAAGCCGAACCTGCTGGATGAACTCATCGCCTGACAAGTCACTCTCTACGGAGTCACCGTTAACAGTAATCCAACCCATCCGCTTTACGCTCAAGTGAAAGGGTTCCACCAAAGCAGGATTAAGAGGTTCATAAAAAACCGAAACGGTTGTTAACCCAGTTTTGCTGGTTGCATAAAAAGAGTGAAGGCTCATGGTGAAACTCATCATGGTTTCCATGGGCAAGCCTTCGCCGATTCGCCACCCAACTGTTTTTTGACCTACGCAGTTCCCGTCTGCATAAATCTGCGTTTCGAAAACTTCAATTAAACCTTCTGAAGATGGTGGAAGGTCGGAGACACGCGTTGCGTTGAAGACAACATTTCCATAGGAGTCACCTTGAAAATAAGCGTACACTACTTCAACATTGAATTGACGGTTGAGGTCTGAAGATTGCACCGTTTGCACCTGAAGACCATTCGCCTCGCCAAACCGCGTAAGCTGGGTTCTTGTCATAATTGAAATTGAGAATGTAGCAACGAGTGCAAGGGCTAATGCTGTTCTTTTTATATGCTTCACCTTTTACGTTTCTTAAAGTAGACCAAGAGGCTTATGCCAATAATCGCCATTATCAATATTATCGCTGCGACCCACATTGTTATGAAAGGCTCTAAGCCATCCTGTGGTTCAGTGCTTGGCGAAGGCGAAGTTGGGTTAAATGAATCCAGTGGATTGAGCAGGTCTATTTGCGACATTTCCTCTGAGGGCACTAAAACGTTGTATAATAAGCCGTCTCCAAACTCTTCAAGCTTAAACTGTTGGATAATTTCATCGCCTGACAAATCCTTTTCAACTAAGTCACCGTCAACCTTAATCCAACCAAGTCTCTTCACAGTTGCAGAAATAGTTCTCGACAAGTCTACTTCAGCATCAAAATCATGCTCAAACGCAATTATATTCTCCCTTAACCATGATACATGAGGCTCATCACCGCCACCAGAAATTCCTGAGTGAGTTGCGGGTAGACTGATAGTGAGTCCCATTATGACATCCATAGGCGGGTCGCCGATATAAAACCCAGCTGCGTTGCTGCTTATGAGGTGCCCATCTGAAAAAAACTCTATTTTGTAAACCTCGATTATGACTTCTGAAGAGCTGGGTAGGTCAGAAACGTGTGTGATGTTGTAGACAAGAGAGTTGTCAGTGCCTTCTTGAATATAGGCGTACAATATTTCAAAATCGAATTGAGGTTTGATATCTGATAATTGCACCATCTTAACTTGAACCGCATTTGCCACTCCAATCGCAGAAATAATTGATGCTATTAATGCCGCTATGAGTGTTAAGGCAAAAGCTGTTTTCCTCATCACAGCACCAAATAACTTGACGTTCACCGTGCCCTTATCTCTTGCGTTTCGATTGCGCCTCGCTGTTGCCGTGTTGGTTTCGCGTGGCGCAACGGGTGCAATGTTGCTTGTCAAAAAAAATTGGGTAAAAATAGCAACTCAAAATTATTTGCGTCAAGTAATCTTTATAAAAACGCTTTTACGGCGAAAACAGTCCATAATCAAACAGGAAAAACCTTTGTTGCCAACAAAGAGAAAAACAGTAGCACTAACACCAATAATGACACTCGCTCTCAGCAATTGCTCCAAAACAGTTAACAAACGTCGGGAGAGCACACAAGATTGAACAAACGATATACGTTCCTTTTGGCAGGCGGTTTAATTTTTATTGTTGTGTCATTAGTTGTAATAGCTGAATTTGGCTTTAATGATCAAAGCGGCTTTGATGAACAAAACGTTCCCATCGACCTCTCGCCTGCTTTCACGGGCAACCTGTTACAGCGCCCCCTTGAGTACCCTGCAAAGGCATTAGCTATCGATGTTGGAAAAGTGTTTGTGGCTGCAAGTGACTTTCGGGTCGGCGGGGGGTATCCTTCAATTATAAACTGTTTTGATGGTCAAAACGGCAGGTCACTTTGGAATAACTCAGATTACGGTGACTCTCTTGTGGTTTCAGAAGGTCGGGTTTTTTTTGGGGTTACTGTGTGTGAGGTCAGGTGTTTAAATGCAACATCTGGAGATTTGCTGTGGAAGGTCGTGAACAAGCAGGGAACGGGTGAGTCAGCTAGTCGCCCAAATGTAGTAGTGAAAGATGGGCGGTTATTCACATTCACTGACCATAGGATAGTTCTTAATGCAACAACTGGCGATTTGTTGTGGCGAGAAACTTACAGAGATCTGACTGATTTGAAGACTTTTAAAGTGGACGGTTTTACGCTGAGGGGCTACCCGTACGACGGCAAGTTTCTTTACGGGACAAGTGGCTATATTCGAAATTTGCACTATTTCGATTGGTCAAATATGTACTATTTCAAATTGGATACAAGTAATGGAGACATACTATGGCACAGCAATGTCACTTGGGAGAGTAGTCCCTTTTTTTGGCCTATTACACCACAAGTTTTGGCTATTGCCCCGACGCAAGTAATCATATACAGTTCAGGGTTCAGCTCGCCAAGCTACAGTACAAGTACCGAGTTTTTTAGTTTAGACTCTAGCACAGGCGAAAAACTTTGGAGTAGCCCTTTAGTGACAAATTTTTATAGTCCAATGGTCTGGAATGACCAACTGCTTTTCTCAGCGTCAGACGGATATTTTTATGCCTTACGTTTGGCGGATGGCACCGTTGCGTGGAAAACTGAAGTTGATACTCAAAACCTACTTTCTCTAAAGAGTACTCCGTGGGGTGTGTCTCCAATCGTGCATATGGACTTTGAAAATCAACGATTGTTCTGGTGCTTTGGGACCAAGACGGATGCTTCCCCAGCCAACTATACAAGTGAAATAGTCTGTCTTGATTTGAGCAATGGTAGTACGATTTGGAATAATCAAACTGTGGGTCCATGGTTTGAACCTAACGCTGGCATGGTTGTTAATAATGGCAAGGTCTTCTTGACTGGAAATAACGCCCTTTGGGTTTATAATGCATCAACTGGGGACTTGATTGATAGTCATCGGTTTGATGGCTCAGTTTTGGCACCAGTTGTTTCAAGTAACACAACATTCGTGGCTGCCGGTCGTAAGCTCTTTGCCTACGTAACCCCAGAGTTGTCTGATTGGGTCTCTCCGCCCTCTGTACGTCTGATTAACCCCAAAAACACGACTTACAATTCTGAGAATGTTACGTTGAAGTTCACGATTGACAAACAAACCTCATGGATGGGATACAGCCTTGATGGACAAGATATCACAACTATCACGGGCAACACTACTTTATCAGGGCTGACAATCGGATTACATAACGTAACCATATATGCGAAAGACCCCTTTGAAAACATCGTAACCTATGAAACAATCTTGTTCAGTATAGTAGAACCTATAACGGAACCTTTCCCCACAACACTTGTAATGGCTGCATCCGCGACCTCAGTAGTCATAATGGCAATGGGTCTGCTATTCTACTTCAAGAAACGCAAACATTAAGAAGAATTCAAACATAAACTCTCTAATTTCTTTCAAAGTTTTTCCAAGTTCTGCACTCACTCTAGCTCTTTTCCTTTCCTCATCCATAACTAAATCCCAACATAGGCTCTTTATTTTGAAGACCAGCAAAAGTCCCTTACAAGCTCTGCATCTGCCATCAAAACAGACGAAGCTGCGCTTGATCTCTATTCTATTACATGTTGGCTTAAATCGGGTTGGCTTATTTCCCGACTTTCCTGATTTTACATCCTCAGTCATTATTTTCACATCCTGTTGAATCTTAAACTGATAAAGCATGAATTCGTTTGGCTTTATTACGCGTCCGGTAGAGTTTTTTGTACTTCGATTCAATATTACTTGAGTCAATTCCTCGCTTTTTCATGTCTTTCAATTCCTTTCTGGGGTGCCAATTACGTTGGGTTTTCAAGTATTTAGAATGCTAGTGCAGTCAAATTTCTGTGAGAGACCGAGCGTTTTCTCACTTTTGATATGTGCTTGAAGTGTTCCTTTGATGATTAATTACATTAAAGTTTGCGCTGCTTATGACCCCATGAGCCAAGAAACGCTTGACGAAATTGTTCAGAAAATTCAAGGAATAGCATCTGCTATTCAAGTTACTGAGGACAAAGGAAAAGCAGTGTTCTGGATGATTATGAGTCTTTTAGGCTTAGGTCTATTGTTTGCAGGGATGCCGAGTGGAGCAGATCATAAGCAACATGGATAGAAAAATATGAAAGTCCAACCCCCATTTTTTTACTTGAAAAACAAACTAGCTAGAAGGTGATTCGTTATCTAAAGCTCAAAACTCTTTCCATAAACTGAAAGTAGCCTGTATTTTATCTCCTTTATAGCCTTGTAGGGCACTGAATCTAGCGGAATCGTATAATGAGATGGACCCTCCAAGTCGTGGTGGATCATTATTTTACAGCTGTTCGCCGTCATACAATCTAGCTTAACATGTAAACGCCCTCGCTTGGTAGTTCTATAAAAATCAACCTTTCTCTTGGTTGTGTATCCAAGCAAAAACAGGATGTTTTCCACTTTGTCTCTACTGCAGGCGAACCTTCTTTCAAGATAAGTTTTGCTAAACATCACATCACATGCTTTTTATTTATCCTCTTTTCTTGAATTTTCGCGCTTTTCAGATTCTATATTTAGCTCTCGCCCAAGTGCTATTCCTTGAAAATGGCGTCAGTATCTAGTTTCGTTATGGAAAACGATTTGCCGTATTCTTCTAACCATCCCAAAAAAAAGTCCTCAATGTCAGAAGTGTCGGCAAAAGCGTTCTCTTTGACTCCTATAAACAGAGCTTCGAGGAATGCCACGGTTGTCCCTAAAGATAGTTTTTCCCTTGAAAGATTGAACTTTTCATTTTTAATTGCCAAGGCTGTCAGCTCTTCCATGATGTCTATCATAACCATGTGCGTGATGTCACTTACGCGGATAGTCTTAACCAAAGTCACACCTCATCATATATCTAATATATGCGATATATATAAAACTACTCATATATTGGGTGAATGCAGTATATTATTAGTATAATGTACACGGGTTATGTCCAAAGCCCCTATGCGCTTTGTTGATTTAGAAGAAAAGGACGTGCGTTCACTCCTTCTTCTCAATTCCCATGAAACCCATCTTCTCAGCTTTCTCCAGAATTGTTGTCGCCCTCTGCGCTTCTTTGAGCTGATGACCCATATCAATAACCATGCTTTTTAGTTCTGAAAATCCTTTTGTTACGGTGTCTGTAATCAGTTTCTGCTGTGCCAATTCTTCCTGAAGCCTAATTATCGCATTTTCAAGGGCTTCCATTTTCTCATGGTCCTCTGGCTTTTCAGTCGATACTATGGTTAAGAACTTCTTCAGCTGGATGAACTTGCCTCTCAAGTGAACTGTAGTTAGGTATGTATCATCACTCTTAGCAATCGCTTTGCCACAAAGTTTCTTGCCGGCTGTCAAACCTATTCCTGAGTCTATGCTTGCAGACATGAACATCTTTCTGAAACAGTGGAAAGTCAGTTTTTTGCCTTTCAAGTCTATCCGAGCTTTATCTGCAAGGTTTTGAAGAAGTCTGTTCAACCATTCGTCCGAGATGTGGCTCTTTCCGTTGGAAGAAAACAAGTATGGGTCGCCCTTCTTCTTAAGAGTTGGAAGATACAATTTAAGCAGCCAAACAGATTCCTGGGAAATAAAACCATGAGCAACAATCTTTTCCTTGTTAGTCATCAACTCAAAAGAGATTGGCGGTTCTTGAGATAAATCTGGTATGTCATTCTTTTTGAGCTGGAGGAAATCTCCTATTCTTAGTCCCATATCCGTGGCCATAGAGAGAATCACTCTTTCTCTCAAGTCCGCAAACTCATACATGGCTCTGATGTGCTCAATAGTTAAGGGAAAGTTGCTGGTGCTCTTCACGGTCTGGGAAACTTTAGACCCCTTCCTAATTCTAACAGGCATCTCATAGAACCTAAAGAGCTGACAAACACCGACAACTAGGCTTCTTGCCGTGTTTATACTGTACTTTTCCAAGAGATAGCTGTGAAACTTCTCTATTTCCCTCTCCAGTCTCGTAGCCCTATTCTTAAATTCAACAAGACCTTCCCCGCTTCTCTGAGTCAAATCCTCTTGTCTGAGCTTGAGGATTTCTTCTGCACTTTTGCCAAACCACTCACAGAACTTCTTGATTCCAAGCTTATACCCTTTCCTTGTACGTTTGTTAGATACTGAATCCAGAAACTCTTGAAGACTCAATTCCATTTAACCACACTCTCTTTATCTTGAGTGGTATATCAAATTTATTGAAAAGCCAACTATTCGTGGGGGCTACTCCCGCAATTCTTCCCTTTTTTTTGTTTAGCCGTGGCTGTTTAGGCGATCTTTTGATTTCGGCGTATGTCTTCACTAATGGGCTATCTTCGAGGATTGGCAGAAAAAGGGATTTACGATTTCTATGACATTGTTGCTACGTACGAAGCTTGGGTTCTCGACCCTCGTTATATGGTTATGGCTCATCAAATAGAACCTTGGAAAGAGGACGCGGGAAAATTTGAATACATTGCTGTTAAATGTACGAAGCGGGGAAATGATGTCGTGGAAGGTTCTCGGCTTCATAAGCGCTTCATTGCTTGATTTTGACGTGGAAATTTGGACGTTTACGCTAACTGCGGGGCAGATGCAGAGGGTTTTCAACGAGTGAGAAAAAGGCAATTGCTGCGAGTAATTCTTGGTCTATCTAACATGCGACAAAATAACCGCTAACAGTTTAGGAATATTGCCACCTGTAACACATCTCCTACTAAAAATTTGTTGAGACAGTGATAAATAAAGAAAAGAAAGGTTGTTGCGTTGTGCTTAGTCGATTTTCCATATGCGCACTCTTACTTAGCTCCAGAAGGGGCGCGCGGTAAGAATTACGAGTAAAAAATCAATCGTGTGCTTTTGGTAATATGCCATTCGGATAATTTCATAATCCAGAACTTATCATCAGCCGTCAATTGATTCGTATAAAAAGATCCAAAATAATTGACTCCGGTGAAAACATATCCGCAATCTTTGGTCTGAATTATAGATGCTGGACTAGAGAAAAAGTAACTATCAACTTTTTTGATATTAATCTGCTGCCGAACGTTGCCTAAGCTATCTATTTTCCAAGCCCAAATGTATTGTCCACTAGTTGTATCATTAATAGTCTCTGATCCGATGCCTAGAAACATGAATTCGCCCTCGTTAGCTCTTGAAATGGAGAAAATAGTGCTTGGATATGTGTAAGTCCTATTCCATTCCATGTTTAATTCTGAATCAGTCTTTAAAATAATCCCTTTTCCAGCTTCTCCACTCGGTGCTGCTGAACCAGCAATTAGGTAGCCCCCATCGGCCGTGGCGATTGCTGAATAAGTAATAGTGTGATAATAGTTCCCTTCACCTCCATATTCCTTGTGCCATTGAAGGTTTCCATTAGAATCAAGTTTGGCTATTCTAGACGTAATTGGAGAAATGGGTCTACTGCCAGCAGTTCCTATTATAATGTAGCTGCTATCATTTGTTTGAAATAGCGCTGAAGCTCTGCCTCCGAGCCATGGTGGGATACCAAAATCTGGTGGCAACTCGTTTTTTATAGAAAGTTGCTTGCTGAATTGTAAATTCCCATCAGAATCAGCCTTTAAAAACCATAGATAAGTGATTGAAGGAGCTGGACTAGAAAATGACCCAACTAAAGCATATCCACCATCATTTGCTGGAATAAATCCTCCAAGGTCATAGCTTTCGTCTGAGACTCCACGTGTATAGGTTTTATTCCAAACGACATCGCCATTGAAGTTAATTTTTATCAAGCAGAAATGTTCAGGAAACCCATAAGCTGCTGGAGAAAGGGTTCCTGCAAGAACATATCCATCGCTTGTTTCAACAACCTTAACTAATCTAGTTTCAGTAATTCCGCTCACAATTGAATATGTTTTAGCCCAGATAGGATTCCCTGACTCATCAGTTTTAACAACGATGGAAGTGAAATTCGTAAATTCGCCAAATTCGCC
>Ga0209427_10001295_pt1 | contig 28573 bp, 29 predicted proteins | sample DeeMarSWOR136_30_FD_187465 | JGI IMG/M metagenome (GOLD analysis project Ga0209427, IMG submission 187465) | Marine sediment microbial communities from White Oak River estuary, North Carolina - WOR-1-36_30 (SPAdes) (version 2) | ecosystem: Environmental > Aquatic > Marine > Intertidal zone >...
ATGGCATGATTGGCTCCTTTCCATAGTTAACCATCATGCCAATATAACTGTTACCTATGTCTCCGAACATGTGTTACCTATGTCCCCAGTCTATACACCTCCCTATGAGGGGGGGCAGTATATCCCCTCTCCTTTCAGAAGAGGTCTAGGGTGAGGTCGCTAATAGGATTGACAATAAAGAAAGAACCACAGATTTTGACCTTTCAAGAAACCCCACTCTACACCTACCCTCCAGGGAAGGGAAGCACATTTCTCCTCCTTTCACCACACTAACTTTCCCATTAAACCTCTTGACTCTTGCTTATTTTTTCCTTCCTTAAGCTAAAGTATAAGAACAAAAGGTCGAAAAAGAAGAAAGGAGAAGGTGTGAAAGTAGGGTTTATGCAGTTTTCTCCCCTCTTCGGGAGAAAAGAGGAGAACGTTGAGAGGGTCATAAATTCATTAAGGGGGGCTAAAGCTGACCTCCTGGTTCTTCCGGAGCTTTTCAGCACCGGCTATCTCTTCTTGAATGAAGAGGAACTCAGGAGGTCAGCCGAAACTATTCCCGATGGTCCGACCGTCTCGAAATTCATAAAGTTGGCAAAGGAGGAGAACGCTAATTTAGTTTTCGGAATTGCGGAAAGGGCAGATGATAAGCTTTTCAACTCCTCAGTATTGTTGACGCCAAAAGGAGAGTGCTACGTTTATCGAAAGCTTCATCTTTTTGATACGGAAAAGCATCTATTCTCTCCCGGGGACAAGGAATTGGAGGTATTTGATGTTGGTGAAACAAAAATCGGAATGATGATCTGCTTCGATTGGATCTTTCCCGAGGTGGCAAGGATATTAGCCTTAAAGGGAGCGGAAATAATCTGTCATCCCTCGAATTTGATACTTCCTTATTGTCAAAATACCATGATCACCAGATCTGTAGAAAATCGAGTCTTCACCATAACCTCTAATAGAACGGGAACGGAGAAAAGTGAAGACAAAGAACTGACTTTTACTGGCAATAGTCAAATAGTGGATCCAAAAGGGAGAATTCTTGCCAAAGCCAATGCTGAGGAAGAAAAGGTGTGTTTAATCGAGATAGATCCCTCTTTGGCTAAGGATAAAAAGGTAACTCCCTATAATCATATTCTTCAAGACAGAAGGATAGATTTTTACTTGTAGTGAGCGGATTCGAACGATAAGAAAGGAAACTAATGTTAGCGGACAAACCAAACACCTCGAACATGACTAAAGTTTCTGAAAAAAAGAAAACCATATCTACCAAAGTCTTGGTGATAGATGATGAGCCGGAGATAACCGATATAATCGAAACTTTTTTGGAGAGCGCCGGCTACGAGGTGAAGTCCGAAAACTCCAGTGTGATCGGAATCGAGAGATCAAAGACCTTTCTGCCGGATTTGATTCTTTTGGACATCATGATGCCCTTCATGGACGGATATGAGGTCTGTAAAGAATTGAAAAAAGACGTGAAGACTTCCAAAATACCGGTCATCTTCCTAACCGGCAAAGATGCACGAAGCGACGAAGGTAGAAGTTTTCAAGTGGGCGGGGATTTGTTTATCAAGAAACCCTTCAGTTGTGAAAGGCTTCTGGAGATCGTGAAAATGGTTTTGCTCAGCATGAACAAATGAAATAAGCTACCTATATTAGACAAAATCTATTGAATTTTGATATCCAATTAACTATATAAATCGTAATGCTGGGGGGCATACCAGCATCTAATTCCGTCTTTGACAAAAGTTAGGTGCTGGTTTCTTTTTCCAAATTTCTCCAGAAGCAGCGGTTCCTTATTCTCCACTTTCAATCCATAGAACCTTATAAGGAAAAATAAAATATCTCCCTCTTCAAGTGCGAAACTTGTTGACAAGGCAGGAAAAAGTTATTTTATTGTTTGAGTGAAAAATTCAGTATAAGAAGGATGAATTCTGTAACGGATATCTTATTCGCAACGAATATGGAACATAGGTGGGGGGATAAAAGCGCCTCTCACCAGTGAAATCTACGAGGAGGAAGGCATATGCCCAAGACCATAATACATACAGAGAATGCTCCCAAGGCGGTGGGACCGTATTCACAGGCGGTGAAAGTGGAAGGAGAGTCCCTTATCTTTGTCTCGGGACAGATCGCGTTGGATCCAAAGACCGGGGACAGAATCCCTGGAGGGATTGTTCAAGAGACTCGACAGGTGATAGAAAATCTTAAAGCTATACTGGAGGCGGCCGGATCAGGATTGGACAAGGTGCTGAAGACCACCGTTTTTCTGCACAGCATGGATGATTTCGGGGTGATGAACGAAGCTTACAATAAATATTTCACCGCAGACCCACCAGCCAGATCGACCATAGAGGTCTCTCGTTTGCCCAAAGGGATGAAGATCGAAATAGAGGCGATAGCCTTCGCGTAGTATCAGCGAACTGTTCCGAAATTTGGAGCAAGCGTATCTTTTCGTTTTTGACTTCCCAGACAGCTGGCCCACAGCTGCGCCGTGGGAGAGTTGGTTGAATAAGTCAGGGCAGCCTGCCCACAGCAGAGCTGTGGGGCACCCTGGCCGTGGTTAGCCGCTGTTTTCAATTAAATCAGCACGACTTGCACTAAATCATCCTGCTGCTTTAGTTTCTCGCCACTCATCAGCAAGCACGGCATAGATATATGTATCCAACCATTCCCCCTCTCTATAGACCGCTTCTCTCAACTGGGCCTCCCGTCTCATCCCAAGACGCTCCATTAATCTCCAGGAGTCAGAATTACCGCTGCTTGTATCGGCCTGTATGCGGTGCAAACCAAGCGACCTAAACCCATAGTCCATCAATGCCTCGGCGGCTTCTGTGGCATACCCATGACCTCGATGCTCAGCACCCAGTGCCCATCCGATTGTACCCTGCCTGTGGTCTCGACATATCAGCGTCAACAACCCTATCACCTTACCATCTTCTTTCCGTTCTATTGCCAGGTCAAAAACCTTGTCCTTTTCAAAGGGCTGATATGAATTCTGCAAGTCGATGTACCTCCTAATCCCCTCTTCAGTGGGTTCTATGTTTGCAGATGTTACCCTAGCCACCGAAGCTTGGGAAGCAAATTCAAGTACGTCTTGTAGATCATCTTGGGTGTATCTTCGTAGGACAAGACGTTCAGTGGTTATCGGCAATGCCAAAGGGTGGTCCTTCAATAAAACCTGACCATAAAGGTGGTTAACGCTGGGCGTCAGTTGCCGGGCGGGTGATCTCAGAACGGCTCAATGACCAGAACCGTCGTGCCCTGCGCGAAACTTGAAAAACCGCGCCGATTAGCCCGGTCAACTGCAGGCGGATGTTAGGCCGCATAGCTCGCCAACGATATTATTCAACCGCTCTAACTGAGTAAACACCGAGCAGATGGGGAGCAATCTCCATCACTTTGTAGGCGTCATCTTCGATAAGTTTATAAGGCCCGGGCGCCCCACCCCTTGCGGTGGGCATTATGTTGCTCTGTGCCAAACCGTAAAACTCACCACCATCAATCTCTGACTTCACTCCCACAAGTGGAGTGGTTGGCAGCCGAACTCTGAGCCGCACATATTCCTTCATCATGCATACGTGAGCATCAAATACGACGGCCTAATATACTGCAATCGGAATTCGAAATCAAGCAGAAATTCCAATAAAAGCAAGACGCCTTTGGCATGTCAAAGTCAAAGGCTCGAGTAGTTGAGCAAATCAATATGGATTGAACCTGTCCGTTCAGCGCGGAATCTACTTCTTTTGTTCCTCCTTCATCCTTCTCACGCTATTGGACTGACATTTGGGGCAGGCACGTTCCACCAGAGGTCCTTTGGGGTCAAAGGGCATTTTAAACTCATGCCCGCATCTTAAACATTTAAAGGTTGCTTCCTCAGCCATTTGAATTTCTCCAAGTACTCTGATTCACCTGTAGCCAAGCCTTCACGGCCTGGCGCGTAGCCGAGGGCTTGCCCTGAAGGGATAAACACCGGGCTACGCGTATTCCAATAAATAGATGCTTAAAACAATTCAATACCAAGCTCAGACCGCAACCTTTTCTGCTTTTGCTTTATCTGCCTGTAGCTTAGCCTTTCTTTTTTCGCGCTTGAATTTCAAATCCTTTAGCGCATTCTTGGTGAATTCCACTTCCTCCTTGGTGACCTTCTTTCTCATCTCCTCGAGTTCTCTCATCACCTTAGCGAACTTCTGTCCTTCTGCGGCGCTGATCCATTCCAACTGTAATCTCTCCGGTCGTACTCCCATTTTTTCCAACTTGTCCCACAATTTCTCCACTCTCTTTTGGGTCCAACGATTAGCATCAATGTAGTGGCAGTCGGCAAAGTGACATCCGGAGACCAGGACAATAGGTGCTCCCAACTTGAAGGCATAAAGCACGAAGTCCTCATCTACCCTACCGGAGCACATGGTTCGGATTATCCTCTGATTGGGAGGATACTGCAGACGGGAGATGCCGGCGAAATCCGCACCCTGATAAGAACACCAGTTGCAGGCGAATACCACCGTCTTCTCCATAGGATCTTCATCCAGAATGGCTTCTATCTGGGCGATGATCTGATCGTCGGTAAAATGCCGCATGGTGACGGCGCCAAAGGGACATTCCGCTCCGCAGGTACCGCATCCGGCACAGGCGGCTTCGATGATCTGAGCCGGTATCTTGTTCTCCCGATCCACCTCTATGCACTTGTAGGGACAGGCTCGATAACAGATTTCGCAGGCGGTACACATCTCCTTGTCGACCATAGAGGTTATGGCCTCCACCTTTATCTTGTCCGCATTCAAGATTATCTCAGCTCTTGCGGCTGCAGCACTGGCCTGGGTGACGCTATCTTTAACGTCCTTGGGGAACTCGGCACAGCCAGCCAGGAAGACCCCTTTGGTGGGTGCATCCACCGGCTTCAGTTTGGGATGAGACTCCATGAAGAATCCATCCGCGGTGCGTGATAAAGTCAGGAGCTTCTGGATGCCGCTTCCATCCTGTCTGGGCAGAACACCTATGGACAATACCAACATGTCCAGCTCGTGCTGTTCCACCTCACCAGTGGTGGTGTTCTCCACAGTTACTATCAAATCCCTGGTCTTGGGGTCTTCTCTCACTTCTCCGGGCAGACCTCTTATATACTTGACTCCCGCCTCTTTACTTCTTCTGAAGAGATCCTCGAATGCCTTACCGAAAGCCCTAATATCCATGTAAAAAACCTTCATCTCTATGCCAGGATAGTGATCGTTCAGAAGGACCGTGTCTTTTATGGTATTCATACAGCAGATATTTGAGCAATAGCGATTGCCTCTTTTTTCCGATCTGGAGCCCACACATTGAATGAATCCGATGGTCTTAGGGGTTTTTTCATCGGTGGGACGGATGAAATGTCCCTGAGCAGGACCACCAGCGCAGATCAACCTCTCAAACTCCATAGAGGTGATTACATTCTCAAAGCTTCGATAGCCATATTCATCCAACTCCGTAGGATCATAAACATCCATTCCGGTAGCCACTATGATGGCTCCTACCTTCAGATCGATCATCTCATCCTGCATATCGTAATCTATACACTTCTTATCACACACCTCCAGACATTTCCCACAGGCAATAGGATTGTTCCCTAAACAGGCTTCCATGTCTATTATGTAGGAGGAAGGGACAGCCTGCGGAAGCTGCATATAGATGGCTTTACGTGAAGAAAAGCCCTGCTGAAATTCATCCGGCACCGCTACCGGACAGACCTTAAAACACTCTGCACAAGCGTTGCACTCATTCTCATCAACATACCTTGCCTTTTTTCTTACCTTGACGTTGAAGTTCCCTACATATCCCGATACTTCCTCAACTTCCGAGTAGGTCAAAAGCTTTATGTTGGGATGTCGACCGACATCCATCATCTTCGGTCCCAGAATTCATATGGAGCAGTCCATGGTGGGATAGGTTTTATCCAGAGCCGCCATTATCCCGCCTATGGAAGGGTCCTTCTCCACCAGATACACCTGAATACCAGAGTCTGCCAGATCCAAAGAGGCCTGAATACCTGCCACTCCACCACCGATAACCAGAGCCGCCTTGGTGACGGGAACCGTTTTTTCTATCTGGGGTTCCAGATGCCTTGCCCTAGCCACTCCGATTTTCACCATATCCTTGGCTTTATCGGTCGCCGCCTTCCGATCGTGGAGATGCACCCAGCTGCAGTGTTCTCTTAGGTTCACCATTTCAAAAAGATAAGGATTGAGTCCTACGTCAGCTACACAGGCTCTGAAGGTGGGCTCGTGCATCAAAGGGGTGCAAGATGACACCACTACCCGATTCAGATCATATTCCTTCACATATCTTTTGATCTCATTCTGTCCCGGATCCGCACAGGTATACTTATTCAGAACCGATACGGCTACGTCCGGCAGGGTTTCCGCATATTTACGCACCTCTTCACAATCCAACGAACCAGCGATGTTCAGCCCGCATTCGCAGACAAATACACCGATTCGTAAATCATCTTCCTTTCCTGGGTTTTTCTTATCAGCCAAATCATTCACCTCCTACGCTTTCATGCATGTATATGTCAAATCAAGAAACCTATTTTAGAACTCCGACAAATTCAAATTAGGAGAGCCTTTTCTGGAGTGTCCCCGCCTTTGGCGGGGACCTGAGACTTCTTGTCCTCAGGATCCCGCTTTGCGTGAAAATACAAAAAGCTCAAACCTGGTTCACCTAAAGGTGAACACTCCAGTTTGTCTCCCTAAAGTGGTTTTCCAGAGACCTCCATTTTATTCTCTCGATGGGAATTCGCTCCTACGCTTCATAAGTCTTCATCCCACTCTCGAAATCCTCCCACCACTCAATCTTGTCGACGTTTATTTTCAACACGCAATAATCCTCCGATTCTGGACCATTTGAGAAGTATTGCGAAAGATCATAAGGGGCTAAGCCCCAAACCCTCTTTTTCTGCTCCAAGTCCGCAACCATCTCAGCTTCGCCGATTACGGTTGCGGCCTTTTCGCCGCCCGGATGTTGGACAAAGGCCAAGCTGATCTTGGGATTTTGCTTTATCTGTTTCACCTTTCTGGACCTGGCGGAAGTAGCCACCCAGATGGACATGTTATCTTCCACGATGGGAGCGACTGGACGAACCCTCGGCTGATCGCCGTCACCAGTCGCCAGAAATGCGAAGAGATTTGTCTCCTTCATTATGGCAACTACCTTCTGTTTATCCGAAGAATTCATGTTTCAACCTTTCTCCTTTTGGTCTGTTGTCGACTTCCCCGTCTCTTCTTCCCGGGAGCAATCGAATGGTCGTCAAATCATCATTTGGAGAGCACAGAATCCAGTTCAACAGGATTAACAACCCCAGTGATTCCTTCTTCTGCCTCATAAGCAAAACTGCCGTATTCCATGAAATGCAATGCCAGGAAGTCGACGCGAATTGACGTATTCCTTTGCGGGTTGGTTATCTCGACGTATCCCATATTTACAGTCCTGCCGCACTTGGAGCATCTATAGATACCAAACATGTGCCTATATTTGACTTCTATCCAGTCGATCCAATCAGGACGGTTCTGTATAGTATTCCACATGCTTTTTGCCAACTGAGGACCATCAAGCATGCCATCTCGATCTGTGTCGCGTTTGGACGGGCTCAATCCGAAATGCGCTTCCCACTCATCCTTTAGATAATCCCTATCGAAATCCTTTTCCAGGGTTATCCAGTGAACATCGGCTTCTTGCGTTGGTCCGGTGGACTTATGTCCACAGCCGGCAAGCAAAAGACAGGAAGCCAATCCCAGAGAAGGAATGAACCCCGCAATCTGCCTTCTGTTAATCTCCCTCGCGTGGCACTCCAGCTGCAGTCGTTTGGCTTCTTGGTACACGTTCCTGTATCTCGGCAGTAGTTCGGCCGTTGCTTGACAGTTGGGGCACGACCAGTGGAACAGGATTTCCTGGTCTTGCTCGTCCAAGCCGTTCGCCAGGTAACCATGCTTCACAAACGATTGCACGCAGCACTCTGGATAACCAAACAGTCTTCCTTCCAGCCGTGTAGTGCAGCGAGAATAGTCGATTGGCTTTTTCATAAAGGCATTTGCGTATTCGCCTATCAGGCCTCGATCTTTACTAAAAATCAGTTCCTCAGAGATCCGACCCCGCTGCAGACGTCGCTCCACGGTTTTCGTCTTAAGCCCCAACGACTTCAGCGCCTTTAACTCGGTTCGTCCGAATCCCCGCTCCCAGCGACTGAGCGGCTTGACTTGCTTCTTCGTGAGCAACCCCAGGTAAAGTAATTCGAATTCTATACTTCCCAATCTCATATCATACCCGCTTTAAAGCGTTTAGACTATGTCGGATATCGCCAAAAACCCATTCGACGATCTTTTTATGCTAAACCCTCAGCAAACAAAGAGGTCAAATCGATAATCCTTAGCTTCAATTCTTCTGGATAACCTTCAGCATTCTGTGTGCATGAAAAATGAATCTGACACTTAGGGCAGGCGGTGATCAAAACCTCTGCTCCGGTGTTTTTTGCCTCCTTCAATCTATTGGTCTGGATCATCTTGGAATAAATGTCGCAGTTTACCCAGGAAGATGTTCCGCAACAGATGGCATTCCTTCCGCTCTTGGGCATCTCCAAAAATTCCACGCCCGGAACCGAACCCATCACCTTTCGCGGCGGATCATAGATATTCAAAAATCTGCCCAATCTACATGGATCCTGATAGGTTACTTTCTTTTCCACCTTATTCAATTTTATCTTGTTCTTGGAAAGCTCATCTGAGATCAACTCGGAGATGTGCATAACCTCAAAATCCATTTTGCCAAGAAATTCGGGGTAGTCGATCCTTAGAGAAACCAAACATTCAGGACAGGAGGTTATGATCTTTTTTGCCCCGGATTTTTTTATCTGTTCGATGTTATGCTCAGCCAATCTCTTGAAGTTCTCAACATCTCCCATCCACAGAAGATCATGTCCGCAGCATCTTTCGTTGGGCAACACTTGAGGTTCGATTCCTAAGAGATTTAAAATCTTTAACGTCGATCGGGCGGAATCCAAGGAATTGGCTTTGATCTCGGTGAAGAACACATCAAAATAGGGAAGGCAGCCCACGAAGTACAGGTATTCTGATTTGCCTGACGTTTTCAAATCGGAGGTTATCCATTCCAACCTGTTTTGTTTGAGCTCCGGTGCTGTCATTATCTTCATCAGGGATTGCAAAGCTCCCCCATGCGAGCATTTGGCCTCCTGACCGTCAGAACTTGCATCAGCCCTCACTAATCTGGTAAATTGAACATAATCGATATCCGAAGGACATTTCTGTTGACACATCATGCAGGTCAGACATGTCCACAACGTGTGATCATTAAGGACATTTTCATTCGAACTGACTAAAGCCTTGGTCAAAAGCCTTCGGGGAGAATAACCTTTATTTACTCTGGAAATGGGGCAGATTGCGGTGCACTTGCCACAGTCCAAACAAAGGTATGCTTTGGTTCTTTTGGCAATTTCGTTCATCTCATATCGACCTTTTAAAGTTCAAAATTAAAAATTCTTTCGTTGGTAAAAACCAAAGAGATCCTTTCCCATTGCGATTTTCAATTTGGTATTGATGTTTTTAATTCTTCACTTTACGTTTTTAATTTCTACGGCTTGGGTTTTCTTACTCAAATCTCTTAGCGGACTCGGTCCAACCTTTTTCACATCCTCCACGAACTCCTTGATCAGCTGGGCAAACCTTCCGCCCTCAGCTGCTGAGACCCACTCCAATCTCAGCCTCTCCTCTCCTATACCTAATAACTTGACCAGTCGTTTGGTGATCTCGAACTGCTCCGCAGCTCGGTGATTGCCAAAAGTATAATGGCAATCACCGAAATGTCACCCAGACCACATCACGCCATCTGCACCTTTTTCAAATGCGCGGAATACGTGTGCCGGGCTGATCCTGCCGGAGCACATCACCCGGATCAGCCTTACATTGGGCGGATATTCCATCCTACCCACTCCGGCAGTATCCGCAGCCGCATAAGAACACCAGTTACAGGCGAAGACGACTATTCTGGGTTCAAAATTATCTGATTGTTTCTTCATATCATTATTCCCTTAAGGAAATATAGTCATCAGACCTTCCGACAGATTCAATGCTCATTTCGCCTAATGTTCTAAGTATATCCAAAGGCAAAGCTTGGTACGAGCTATTAGGAGACGTGGCTTTTAAGGCTGATTGAAAGTGGTTTCTGCCCTTTCAATGCACTTACTTTCAAGATGGAAAAACCGATAATGTTTCCTTCCTCATCAAGTTTTTCCATTACTGCATCATTTTCAGTCTCTCTGAAATACCCAGCTCTTAGCTCAAAGAGGACTTCCAGATAATCTCCTTCCTTGTCATACCAAATTTTTATTTTCTTTTCCATAGCACCGCACCTCTTTTCATCGAATCGGTGAAGTATGCAGTTATGATAAACAAATCTTTGACTAACGCCTTAATAACAACACATAAGTATTTCTCGGTAATAGGTGTGTTGTCATAATGCTGATAGAATAGTTCAACATCTGGGTCTGTTCTTGATCTGACCACTGTTTCGGGATTCAATAAGGTATCATGTATTTTGTCAGTCTGCCCGGACATTTCTGAATGATCAACTTCGATATGTTCTTGCCTTTCATCTGTTAATCGAATTCGCCGATTGTGAATGTCTTTAAACCATTTCATTCACCCATTCCCATTTTTCTGTTACTTATCATATGGTGGAACCCAAAATAACCCAATTCTTTCTTAAGCTCAAAACTTGTCTATTACCTCCACTTGTCGTATGCTCCAAAAACTTTGAAGGATATTTCGGGGCTACCGACGTGCCTCATTATATCTTAATAATGCCCTATCAATCGTCTCAATATGTTCCCTTTCATGTTCCAAAAATCTTCTCAGCATCTTTCCCGCGGTCCACACCTCGTCTTTATGCCTCGCATACTTTTTAGGGATATTGATTCTATATCTATCCTTCAGTGAGAGATTTTTTAAAATCTGTATGGCTAATTTTCTCATGGTATCCAACTTCTCAAAGATTCTTTCCGGAGGATAGTCTTGAGGCACGGTATATAACTTTTTCCAATCCTTGAAACGAGAAAGATACCACCAATCGCAGTTGGCGACATGGCTTAAAGTCTCCCTGATTGAGCGGGTCTTTTTGTCCGGTTTCCAATCCAAAACCTCATCCGATAATCTCTTCGTCTTTGTCAGAAGTTCCTTGCGATTATAACCCATCCATCTCAGCACCTGTTTGATCTTTTTCTCCGAAGGAGGAATCAAGTCAAAGGAAAAAATTGCCGCTTCGTTTCCGCTGATTCTGGGGCAGGTACCCATCTGGATTTCGCAAATCTTCATCTCGATCTTCTTTGGCTTTGTTATCTTTTCGCCATTTCTTTTAAGCCACAAAATGTGCTCACTAATCTTCTGTGGTAGTTTGTTCAACGCCTGCTTTTTGCTCTTCTCCAAGGTAAAACAACCTAAAGGCTCCGGGACATGCGCCATGCACCAACCCTGATCGTCGATCTCCAAATATACTCGATAAACGCTCATAGTTTTTTGGGTTGGGGGCTCATAATCCCGATGCAACGGAACAAACAATCATTCCTTATGATCATACAGGAACGGCGGCTTGATTCCCAAAAGCCTCATGTAAACATACAGCTCTCCTCGATGATGCCAGTGATGATCGTAATTGTCAGAAAAACACAAAAACGGATTGTATTCCACTCCAAAGAAGTTTTCCACCTTCTTTTTCATGTCTTCGTCCGTTAAAGATCTTGCGATTTCGTTTGCCTCTTTATGAACCTCCTCTGCATAGCTTATTAATTCCCGCAGAATCTTGAACTCCCTTCCCAACTCTTTCTTATAATCCTCTTCGGTTATGGAGCCTTTCTTTGCACCTTGTGCGTTTACTCTCTCACAGGCAAACATGTGGTGTATCAGCTCCTTGACAGACATCACCTCCGGAGTTGGTTTGAAATCCAGCTTATCTTCCGGTATCATTTTTATCGCTTTCAGGGTCACCTTCTGCACCTTATCGAAATAACCCAACATTCCCATCAAAGTCTCTTTGTCCATCACACATTTCTCCCTTTAAAAACCTCCTGTTACTTCAAGATATTATTCAGTTATCCTTGGGTCAAAATCATTGGTTTTTTTATTGCGACCCGAATCCACAATCCTATAAGAAAAAAATCTCCGCTTCTTTAACTTTCTCAAAATCTCTATCCATTGTAACTACTTTCAAGCTGTAATGTTTAGCTATGCTGTACTGATAAGCATCATCAAAGGCTAAGTTAAAGTTTTTCCTTGCGTTTATAACTTCTTTATATAAATCCATTGGCAGAGAAAGGAGTCTGGTGTTTGGGATGACATCTTCGATAAATCTCTGGAAGATATCCTCCTTACCATAGTTAAATAGGATTACACCAATGGAATGTAAGGAAAAATCGGTTAGATTTAAATTCCCGATATTATCATTCAGAAATTTCTCACAATCTTCCCTCTTATCCTGCTTCAGAAGTATCTCCAGAAAAATATTTGTATCTAGTAAAAACATCATCTCCACTCCAAAGCTTTATGTTGGAGCTCTATAGAGGTGAATTTTTCTTTCAACTCGGCTATACCTCCCTCCCAATCAAACTTGAATTTCTTCCCCACGCCTTTTTTGTGTCGATACTTGCTGAGCAGAAACTCTATGTAATCTAAAACCTCCCTCCTTACTTCATCGGGAAGCTTTCGCATTTTTGACTCAATTTCCTTTTCATACATGGCTTTCCCCTCTTGCGGGCACGGACGATTTTAATGTACGACAGGCTCGGCACTTTGCTCACAATACTAACTCCCGCACCTGTCCGCCTTCTTCAACAATCCAGTCATCTTCTGTCGGTTCAAGGTAAAGCTCTATCGCCTCCCGAATGTTCGCCAAAGCGTCCTCGACACTGTCGCCCTCGCTAATGCAGCCGGGAAGCGAAGGAACATAGACGGTATATCCACCTTCATCACTAGGCTATAATACCACCTTAAGTTTCATCTTTCGGTTTCTCCATATGCCAATGCCTCAACTTCTCATTTATCCCACACCAGAAGCGAATCCACCATCACATCGATTTGCTCATCGGTGAAATGACGAGCTCCGATTGCACCGGTAGGGCAGTAGGCAGCGCAGGTGCCGCAGCCCTTACACAATGCCTCGTTTATTTCGCACACCAAAACGCCATCGCCTCGACCTACCAATTGAGGTGCATTGAACTCGCACAACTTCACACAGATTCCACAGGCTCTGCAAAGTTCTTGGTCGACTACCTGACATACGAGCGGCTCCAGGTCAATATGATCTTTCGAGGTCAGAATGCAAGCTTTTCCAGCAGCTCCCTGGGCTGAAAAGATGGAGTCAGCTATTCCTTTGGGAGAATGGGCGCAGCCGCAGATGAAAATGCCGCTGGTGTTGGTCTCCACCGGACCCAGCTTGGAATGTCTCTCCAGGAAGAAACCATCCAAACCTCTGGGAATCTTCAAAAGGTTCTGCAATTCAGCAAAATCTTCTTCTTTTGGAACCATTCCCACCGAAAGGATTACTGCATCTACTGGCAACTCAAACTCAGTTTTGGACAAAGGTTGAGAAAGTGTAATTGTAGTCGCTTTATCTTTTCCTAATACCTCAGGCGGGACATCCTCTTCATATTTCAAGAAGACCACCCCCAATCCTCTGGCTTCCCGATAAGCCTCCTCTGCACCTTTATCGAAAGTCCTGATGTCCCGATAAAAAACGGTAACATGGATTCCTTGCTTTGCCAACTCGATGGCCTGCTTGATGGCAACCTGACAACAATATCTGGAGCAGTATTGATTTCCTTCCTTTTCTCTTGAACCGACACATTGGATAAAAGCAACTTCTTTTGGCTTTTTGCCGGCTATTTTCAATTCTTTACTCTCTTTAGCCAAAAGCTTTTCGAGTTCCATATTGGTCAGGACGTGAGGAAATTTTCCATAGCCAAATTTATCTTTGGGGAGGTAAAGATCGGAGCCAATGGCGAGAATGATCGACCCGACTTTTAACACTTCCTTTTTCGGTTTTTTGCCTTTTTCTGAGGGGGGCTTTTCTATGGTGACCTCAAAATTACCGACGAAACCTTTTACCTCTTTGACCTTAGCCTTGGTGATAATCTTAACTTTTCTTTTCTTTAACTCATCCAGCTTCCTTTTGATTAATTCTTTTCCATTCAACTCGCTATTTAGAAGCCTACCTAATTCTTTGACCCGGCCACCCAACTGATCACTTTTTTCGATCAAGGTCACCTTTTCCCCTTTAATGGCCAAGTCCAGAGCGGCAGAAATTCCAGCAATACCTCCGCCTATTATCAATATTTTTGAATCCATAGGAACCTGTCTGGTCTCCAGAGGCTCAAGATGATAAGCTCTGGCTACTGCCATCCTGAGCAAATCTTTTGCCTTATGCGTGGCTGCTTCCGGCTCTGCCGCATGTACCCAGGAACATTGATCCCGGATATTAGCCATCTCAAAAAGATAAGGATTAAGTCCTGCTCTTCGGCATGTTTCTTGGAAAATGGGCTCGTGGGTTCTGGGAGTGCAAGCCGCCACCACCACCCTATTTAATTTCTCTTCTTTGATCTTTTCCTGCATGAATCTCTGAGTTCCATCGGAGCAGGTAAAAAGCTCCCGAGAGACGTAGGCCACACCGGGAAGCGATTTAGCGTATTCCTCAACCTCCGCCACATTGACCACGCCAGCGATGTTTATACCACAATGGCAGACAAATACGCCGATTCGGGGTCGCCCATCTGTCTGGATGGGGATGACCTTCTCCTCCTCTCTTTTCACCCTTTGACCCTTCAGATGCTCGGAGACTTTCAAGGCCGCTGCTGACCCTAAAGCAACCGAATCGGTGATGTCCTTAAGCCCGGCCGCACTTCCGCAGAGATAAATGCCCTCTTTTGCGGATTCCAAAAATGAGGTGGGATCTTTCTGCTTGAAAAATCCGCTCTGGTCCAGCTCGATCCCCAGGATTCGGGCAAGCTTGGCCGTCCCTTCAGCCGGCACCCCGGCCGAGGAGAGTATCACTATGTCCGATCTGATCTTTTCCACCACCTTGGTGTCGGTGTTTTCAATATAGATCCAGAGATCTTTGGTCTTCGGATCTTCCTCAATCTTGGCAGGTTTGCCCTTATAAAAGATCACATCTTTATCCTCTTTGGCTCGCAGATACAGCTCCTCATAGCCCTTGCCGAATGCTCTTATGTCGTTGTAGAAAATATAGATTTTCTCGATGTCAGGCTCGTGCACCTTTGCCAGAAGCGAATTCTTTATAGTGTTCATACAGCAGAAATAGGAGCAATAAGGATAGCCCCTCTCTCCCACCGATCTGGAGCCCACACATTGGACAAAGGATATGGTTTTGGGAGTCTTCATGTCGGCGGGACGTACCAGGTGCCCCCCGCTGGGACCAGAAGCATTCAGTATTCTTTCAAATTCCAAGCCGGTCAAAACATTCTCATACCGAGCATACCCATAATTGGTCCAGCCTCGCGGATCGTATTCATCAAAACCGGTAGCTACGACAATGGCACCTACCTTGAATTCTTTCTCTTCAGGGGGCATATCGAAATCGATACACTTGGGCTTGCATGCCCGGGCACAGTTTTCACAAACCAGAATGGTCTTATTCAGACATGCGTCCCGGTCAATCACATAGGTGCGGGGTGCCGCTTGAGGAAAAGGTGAATAGATGGCTTTTCGGGCACCCATACCCAGATCGAAAAGATTGGGGACAATCACCGGGCACACTTTGGCGCAATCGCCACAACCCACACAGGATTTTTCGTCCACAAATCTTGAGTTTTTCCTGATAGTTACGGTGAAGTTGCCCTTCTCCCCTTCAACCCTGACCACCTCTGAATAGGTCAAAAGCTCGATGTTGGGATGCCGACCGGCATCCAGCATACGCGGACCCAAAATTCAGATGGCGCAGTCCATGGTGGGGAAGGTCTTGTCTATCTGGGCCATCCTTCCCCCAAGGGTGGATGATCTTTCAACCAGATAAACCTGAAAATGGGAATCTGCCAGATCCAATGCGGCCTGAATCCCGGCTACCCCTCCCCCGATGACCAAAGCACCTTTCTTTGTCAAAACAACCTCCTGAAATCAGTTGAGAGTTCAGAGCAGAATGTTTAGAGTAAAGGCGTCGAATCTTGAACTTCGGACTCTTAACTCCAGACTCTAACCTGCTTTGTTCAGAAGCTCTTTTCCGTATTGATATCCTTTGTCGAAAGCTCTCAAGTTAAGGTCAATTATCTTCTCTTTGAAGGAGTCCTTTATCGCCTTTTTGGCTGATTCCTCACTGATAAGTTCAGTAACTGCGGTGAAGAAGCCAAACATCACGACGTTGGCAGCGATCTTTGCTCTCATCTCTTCAGCAAAGCGGGTCGCAGGAATGGCGAAGAATTTAATCCCTCCCTTTATTTTGTCTGGCTTTACCAAATCCTCGTCCACCAACAGAGTCCCCTGATCAACTATGTTCTGTCCGTGCTTGGCAAAACCTTCCTGTGACATGGCCACCACAATGTGGGGAGTTGTAACATAAGGATATAGAACTCTGTCATCCGACACCACTACTTGAGAGCTGCAAGCTGATCCGCGAGCCTCGGGTCCAAAGCTTTGAGTCATGGTGGCTTGCTTTCCGTCAAAAATCGAGGCGGCCTTGCCGAGCAGGTACCCGAAGCGAATGATCCCCTGTCCTCCAAAACCAGTTAATCGGATCTCAGTGAGCATTGGCACCTCCATACGGCACGAATTTATCTTTCAACACCTGCTTTAACCAATCATTATAAGAGTCCAGAAAAGTGGGTCTCTCTCTATCAACGAATTTGCCTACAATAATTCTTTTCTGAAATTCTATGTCCAGTTCCGCAGTGTTTGCACCATGTTTGATCACACTGTTGTCGTGATAGAATTGCATCAGACTCAATCCGTCTCCCAACCTATTTCTTCGAGCATAAATGGTGGAACAAGGACAGATTATTTCAATGAAGGAAAATCCTTTCTTGTTTAGAGCCTCAGCCATAGACTTGGCCAATCTTCGCACATGCAGGGCGGTCCAGCGAGCCACATATACCGCTCCACAGGACGCGGCCAAATGAGGAAGATTGAACGGCTGCTCGAAGTTACCGTAAGGAGAGGTGGAGGTGTTTGCGGTTAAAGGGGTGGTTGCGGCCACCTGTCCGCCGGTCATGGCATAAATGAAGTTATTTACGCATATCACGACCATGTCAATGTTCCTTCGTGCGGCGTGGATAAAATGATTGCCCCCAATGCCCACCAGGTCTCCGTCTCCCGAGAAGACTACCACCTTCAACTGGGGATTTGCCAGTTTCAGCCCGGTTGCGAAAGGGATGGGTCTGCCGTGAGTGGAGTGGAAGGAATCCAATTTTATATACCCCGCTACTCTTCCGGTGCACCCGATGCCTGAAACGACACAGATCTTCTCCAGAGGCATTTCGGTCCGCTCCAGGGCATCGGCGAATGAGGTTACCGTGGTCCCAATCCCGCAGGTGGGACACCAGATGTGCGGAATGCGATCCATTCGCAATATGGATTCCATAGGATGTTCTGCTACTTCAACTGCTTCAACTACTTTCATTTCGCTGCCTCCTTTATAGCCCTGTAAATATCTTCGGGATCATGCACCCAGCCACCTCCGTGAGGGACCAAAATGGTCGGGCAGTTTCCTGCAGCACATCTTTCCACCTCGTAAAACATCTGTCCATAGTTCATCTCCACCACCACAAAGGACTTAATCTTCCTTGCCAGTTCTCTCACTTTTTTTTCCGGAAACGGCCAGACGATAATCAATCTAAATTGGCCGACTTTGATTCCTTCCTTTCTTGCTTTTTGGATAGCTGGGATAGCTACGCGGGAACTGATGCCGTAGGATAAAACCACCACTTCGGCATCTTCCATATCAATCTCTTCGGTGTGCACTATTTTATCAGCATTTAACCTTATTTTTTCAACTAATCTTCTTACTAATTTCTCCTGTGCCTCCCAGCTCATCACCGGATAGCCCTTCTCGTCGTGGGTCAAGCCGGTGACGTGAATTTTGTACCCATCTCCAGCTTTAACCATCTCCGGGACCAGGTCCTTTTCTGGTTTAAACGGCAAATATTCACTGGGGGATAGTTTGGTGTATCTACGGGGATAAATCTCTATTTCGTCAGCTTTCGGGATCACCACTTTTTCGGTCATGTGCCCCACGCATTCGTCGGTCATCACCAAAACCGGAACCCGGTATTTTTCAGAAAGGTTGGCTGCTTCTATAACCACTTCAAAGCATTCCTGGGGGGAGTTGGGGGATATCGCAATGATTTCGTAATCTCCATGAGAGCCCCAGCGGGCTTGCATCATATCCGCTTGTCCCGGCAAAGTTGGCAGGCCCGTTGAAGGACCTCCTCTTTGAACGTTTACAATCACACAAGGTATTTCCATCATTGCCGCCAATCCGATGTTTTCCATCATCAAAGAAAATCCAGGACCGGAGGTCACGGTCATGGATTTGGCCCCACCCCAGGCGGCTCCAACCACAGCCGCCATAGAACCCAACTCGTCTTCCATTTGAATAAAAATGCCTCCCACATAGGGGAAGCGTTCGGAAATCCTCTCCGCCATCTCAGTAGAGGGAGTTATGGGATAACCCGCCAAAAAACGACAGCCGGCTGCAATGGCTCCCTCAGCACAGGCATGGTCCCCATCCAGATAATGTTCTCCAGTCAGCACACCTTTTGGATCAGCTTTCAACTTTCCTTACCTCCTCTTTCGGTTTCTCTGTAACGAATATGGCGAACTCTGGACAAAGCATTTCACAAAGACCGCAGTGAACACATGTGTTCTCTTTGACCACATATGGAGGATGATACCCCTTAGTATTAAATTCACCAGAGAGCTCGAGCACATCTTTGGGACAATACTCCACGCAGAAGCCGCAGCCTTTGCACCTTTCCTTTATGATATGTATCTCCCCCTGGGGGATCTCCAACTTATCATAATCCAGAGGCTTTCGCCAAAATTTACCATCAGAACCTGGTGACATATTTTTTTACCTCCAAAAGCTTTTGCCTCTCAATCGCTTTAAATCATATACTTTTAGCGAATACAAAATACAATCACAGACCTTAAAGTCAAGTTATTTTTTTCACAAAGTCGTCTACCTAAATCTTCTTTTTAAAGAGGGCAAGCTTATGTGTTCTCGCCAAACAATACATTTTCAATCTACTATGATACGCAGAAAAGTCGTACCTTGATAAAGTAACCTCAGGTTTTGGTTAGTAAACAAAGTGGGTGCATGGGATGGGAAAGACTCCCTTTCGACAACTTCCAGTTGGATGGCCTTTTCTCAAATGAAGTATCGACTTGCTTTATCTTTTATACAAGGCGAGGATTTTCCCTAAGCATAGGGAAAGGGAGAGCACACAATCGTAAGGCAGCGGAAGCCTTTATTGGCAAGACACTTACATAAACGTCCAACGTAGAAGGATGTAGTCTTCCACTACGTTTTTGAGTGGAGAAAAGAGATAATTTAACATCGAGCAGCAACTTTTCTTTGCCCCCCTCGTTGGTGAGGGGACACACTTCACCCCCTAGGTCGAACCCTCTGCAAAAAGCTGCGCCAAAGATGGGGATGCAAATAAGCTCTTATGTTTTCCCTGCTGAAGCTTTTGTTGAATGCTCTGTTTTTTGAACCCTTGTTTTTATGGTCTGGTCTTGTACTGCCTATTTCCCTCCTTGGTCTGATAGCAGGCTTTAAGTGAAAGCCATCCAGCATCCACGCTCAGCTCTATAACCTGTATTTTGCCATAATGATTGTCTCCGGTCTTGATAGCATATACGTGTCCGGGGTGGGCATACAAAGAGTACCCCGTTGGCGCATAGCCTGTCTCCGGGGCAATGTCTGCATCATTCCAATCATTCATGTATCCGAGATCCATTATCCCCCCCTCGTTGGTTCCGGCCAACCAGAGGCGATCTGCCACTCCTCCCTCGAAATTAAGTTTCTCAAGGATGAAGTCTCCTACTCCATCATCAGTATAATACTGAGGACGATGGAGGTCAGACATGTCAGTTGTGTCAAACGTCGAAAGCTCGTATCCAGACCTGTTAAGAGAGATGGAGAGGGTGTCGTAATCAAATTCGGCCGTTTCCGGACGAGGGGTATCGGTTACGATGTTGGATGGTCTACTTCTCTCTCCTCTGGTGTTGGTGGCAACCAACAGGAAAGAGTAGGTGGTGCCATTTTCCAGGCCGTATTGGGTGGCGGACTGAATGGTGTTGCAAGGGCTGCTCTTGGGGATAGAGGCAGCTTTGGTGAAGCCAGAAGGAATGTCTTCAGGAGCTGTAGTATCTGAATAAAGAGTACCCAATCTGTAAATCTCGTAACCATTAAAGTGACTCTCATAGTTGCTGGTGTACCAAACCAGTGTAACTTGTGTGTGTCCGGTTATGCTCCTCAGACCAAGAGGTGCGGACAAGGTCTCAGCGACTACCTCCTCCGTGGTCTTTTTCTCACATCCCTGAATACCGACAAATAGCACAAGTACCAGGAGTAAGAGGAATGTTTGTTTCATAAATACCTCCTCATGTTATTTGTGAACTAACCATCGTTTTGTTTGAATATATAAGATCATACTTTCAAGGTCAACTTATTTTTTGCCCTAACAGGAGAATGATTAAAAAAAATGCTTAGTACCCAAAATTAGAATTGAAATGGGGGGATATTCCAATTATATTCTAAAAAGCTTTAAGGAAAAATATTTGATGGATAAACAAAACGTCGAGAACAAAGATAAACTGAGAGCACTGGTCACCGGAGCAAATGGATTTGTGGGAAGCCACCTGGTGGAGGATCTCCTTTCCAGAGGTTATCGGGTAACATGTATGGTCAGAAAGACCAGTAACTTAAGATGGCTTTCTGGACTGAACGTGAAATATGACTATGCTGATATAAATGAGAAGGAGTCCCTGAAAAATGTTTTAAAAGAGATCGACTTTGTCTTTCATGTTGCTGGACTTACCAAAGCCAAAAGCAAAGAAGAATATTTTAGAGCGAATTATCAGGGAACCAAAAATCTTATTGAACTTTGCGCTGAAGATAATCCTCAAATTAAAAGATTTATTTACATAAGCAGTCAAGCCGCCGTGGGACCGGGCAAGGATACACAACCTCTGGATGAGAATTCGCCCTGTAACCCTATCACCGATTATGGAAGAAGCAAATTAGAAGGAGAAAGAATCGTTTTAAAGTATTCCTCCAAATTGCCGGTAACCATTATCCGACCTCCGGCGGTCTATGGTCCGAGAGATTCAGATATCTTAAGCTTTTTCAAAGTTGCCAATAAGGGACTCAGGACCTTATTTGGAAAAGGCGAAAGCTACATGAGCTTGTGTCACGTCAAAGATCTTGTGGATGGAATCGTCTTGGCCTCAGAAAGCCCAAAAGCGATAGGGCAAATTTATTTCATTGCGGATGATCAAATTTATTCCTGGAGAGAAGCTTTCCAGATCATAGCCAAAGTTCTGGACAAGAAACTCATCACTTTAAGAATTCCTAAAGCATTTTTGTTCACCGTCGCTTTTGTTTCAGAAAATTTATTCAAACTATTAGGAAAATCCGCTGTGCTCAATGTGCAAAAGGTGAGAGAGATAACCCAGAAATATTGGCTATGTGATGTCTCCAAGGCAAAGAGAGAGTTGGGTTTTTCTCCCAGCTATGAACTTGAAGAAGGAGCAAAAGAGACGGTGAGGTGGTATAAAGAAAAAGGTTGGCTTTAATAAGAATAGTTCTGTAATTGCCTGACCCATCAGGCAATAATAAAAGCTCGATCATCCCGCCTTTGGAGGAACTTTCAATAAATCGAGCAACTACGTTTTTTGCCTTATGAATTTACCAAATTTATGCATTGCAGTGCTGATCGCCAGTGGTCCCTTTCAGATTTTGAGATTTCTTGCTTGGCTCAGCGAAAAATATCTGAAGCCTTTCGAGGGGGCTCATTCCCAAATAGTTGTAAATAGTTTTAGATCAAGGTGGAGTCTTCAGGCAGTTGTTACCTCAGAACTTTTCGAGATCGCTCTACCTGCTTTCTTCTTTGCTTTAATCCTGCCATTCTTGCCCTTTTCTGGAATAAAGGCAGGAGTATTTTTTGGAATTTTAATTTTCTTTGTGGGAACTCTACCTCAGACGATAATATTTCCTCAAAGCATCAAACTGCCTGTGAATTTTATGGTGATTCATTTATTCTGGCAGCTTTTAAAAAATTTGATGGTCTTCGGAATAATAGGAGCAATGTATAAGCTTTAGGTGAAAGATTGAAGGGGAATTATTGGAGCAGCGAAACTTGTTTCGGGCCAAGAGACTACTCCCTCTCCCCTGGTATGAACCGCATGGTTCATACCCCTGGGAGAGAGGGTAAGGTTGAAAATCCCACCAGAGGCGTGAACCGTATGGTTCACACCAGAGGCGGGGGTGAGGGGGAACCAGATCGACTGCAGCGCATTTTATTGCTTTAGTATTAACACAAGCGTCTAAAATGGGGTGTCATTGCGAGGAGCGAAGTGACGAAGCAATCTTCACTTTAAGAGATTGCTTCGCTATCGCTCGCAAAGACAATGTAAGAACATTCATTGCGCTTGTATTAGTGAAGGGCACAAGATGAAAACATCAAAAAGTATGGATCTGGCGAAATACCGCAAGGAATTTCCATTCACCAAAGAAATAATATTTTTCAATCATGCCAGCTTCGGACCTATGCCGGAGAGAAGCTGGAAGGCAACCAAGGAGTATTACGATGGTCTAAGATTAAAGAAGGTGATAGACGACGATCTAGAAGCCTTCCAGATATTGGAGAACATCAGAAAGTTGATAGCCAAGATGATCACAGCTAAACCAGAAGAGATCGCATTTGTCCCCAATACCACTTATGGGTTGAACCTGGCCGCATGGGGATTAGATCTAAAAAGAGGGGACAGAATCCTCCTTTCGGATGTGGAATTTCCTGCCAATGTCTACCCCTGGACTAACCTCAAACAAAAAGGGATAGAAACAAAGTTTGTCCCCGGCAAAAATAAATATTTCGATATCGACAATTTTGTGAAGGCTATCGATAAAAGGACAAAAGTCTTGTCCATAAGTTTTGTCCAGTACTTCAATGGATTTAAAAACGATTTGGAAAGCATCGGCAAGATTTGCGAAGAAAATGAAATTTTCCTTGTAGTGGATGGCATCCAGGGAATCGGTTCGGTCGATTTGGATGTCAAAAAATGTAGGATCGACCTTTTAAGCTGTGGCGGACAAAAATGGCTTCTCTCCTCGTTAGGAACCGGATTTTTCTATCTTTCCTCTCGAGCCAAAAGAAAAGTAAACCTTAGCTTTTTCGGTTGGATGGGAGTGGATTGGAACTTGGATTTCACCGATCTTTTGAAATTTGATCTCAAACCCTTCTCTGCGGCTCGCAAATTCGAGATAGGAACGTACCCTTATTCTCTTCTGTGGACCATGCATTCTTCCTTAAAACTGCTCTCAGAGATTGGGGTAAAGAAAATCGAAAAGCACAATTTAGAATTGTTGGACCTATTGATAGATTATTTAAATGATAGCCCATACCCGATAAAAAGCTCTCTTCAGCCCAAGCACAGATCTTCTATACTTTCCTTTACGGGGAAAAACATCAGAAAAGCATGTGAGAAATTGATCAAGAACAAAATTATGGTTTCCTTTCGTGAAGGAGCCATCCGGGTGGCACCGCATTTTTACAACACCAAAGAGGAGGTGAAAAAGCTTATAGAAATTCTTGAATAAATGTGTGGCTTCGCATATTGTCGTCCTCTTTAAGGGGTCACGACTGTGCGAAACACAGAGACTATTCCTTGCGTAAACTTGTGAAGACTATATCTTGGAAAGGAGATTTAAATGTCAGCTTATCTTTTTCAAACCAATCTGAAAAGAGTTAGCTTGAGTCTTTTGATTGTGGTTTTTATATCTTTAAATTGTATTGTATCCGCTCAGGATTACACTTTGGTGCAGGGTAAAAAACTTCTCGAGGATGAGAAATTCGAAGAAGCAAAAGAAGTGCTTTTGAAGGTGGTAGAGCAGGAACCTGAAAACCCGGAGGCGAATTTCCTTCTGTGCAAAGTTTATTATCTATTGAAAGATCATGATAATTCCATCAAATACGGGAAAAAAGCGGTTAAGCTGGATGACTCCGAATCAAACTATCATCTTTGGTTGGGGCGTGCCCACGCAATGCAAGCAGAAAGGGGAAGCAAGCTCAAAGCTATATTCCGAGCGAAGAGGGCTAAAAAAGAATTTGAGAAGGCGGTGGAATTGGACTCGACCAATCTAGAGGCAAGGCGTGATCTTATGCAATACTATATTGCGGCACCCGGAATTGCAGGCGGCGATAAAAAGAAAGCCAAAAAACAGGCGGAGATCATTGAAAAAATGGACCCCTGTTATGGTGCGTTCGCCTGGGCGCTTTTCTGGGCAGGCGAAAAGGATTTTGATAAAGCCGAAACCTTCTTCAGAAAAGCCGCAGAGTTAGATACTACTTCAAATTACTGGTTCACTTATCAATTAGGTTTCTTTATTCAAGGGCAGGAAAAATACCACCAAGCAGCAGAGATATTTGAAAAACTGTATAATGAACATCCAGATCAGACCGGAGCCTTATATCAAATAGGGCGCACGTATGTTTTCGCCAAAGATAGCTTAGATAAGGCGGAAAGGTGCTTCAAGCAATATCTCCAAATTGAACCTAAAAAGGAGACGCCCGATTGGGCCGCAGCCCATTGGCGACTGGGAATGGTTTATGATCTGCAGGGGAAAAAGAATTTGGCTATTGCGGAACTGGAAGAGGCAATTCGCCTTGATCCTAAAAACAAAGATTATCAGAAGACGTTAAAGGAAATTAAGAAGAAAAAATAGAACCTCTCCCCCTCGGCATATGCATCTTCGATCTTTCTCTTCTCCACTTAAGAGGGTGGGGCGCAACCCGAAAAAACGCAGTTGTCATTCCGATCCCGCCTTTGGTCTTCGACCCTGAGCTCAGACCGAAGGGCGGGAGAAGGGCACCCCCAACCAACAGATTTTTTCCATTAACCCGCAATTGGTGCAGTATTGGAAGAGATGGGCGGAACATAAAAAAAGACCCCCGCTTTCGGTCGGGGATCTTTTGGTTTAGACTCTAATCAATGTATAATCCTAGAAGGATTACGGGGCACAGCAGCGCGGAGGCGGTCCGTTCTTAAATAAGTAGTTGATCAAAAAGACCACATCGGCGGAGTTTACGATGTCGTCACAGTTAACGTCTCCCTCTGAGAGTGGATCTGGGGCAGGTCCGCCTTTGAACAGGTAGTCGATTAAAAAGACCACGTCTGCTGAGTTTACAATACCATCGCCATTGACGTCACCCCGATAATCCCATAAATGCACAGCGGTGGTACAGTAGGAGCTATTCCCACAGATATCGGTTAGAGCATGGGTAACCTCATGGGTGTCGCAGGCGGTGCAGCCGCCGGTATACCAGGTGATCTCCCAGGTGCCGGACGAAGTTCCCTGCCCTGAAATTCTGCTTATCGAATACCCGCTGCCACAGCCGGGCTGAATGTCTATGAAGGCTGAATCCAGAATAACGTCTCCCTCCGGATCAGTGCAGGTGATGGTATACTTAACAACAGAGTCCACGCAGCCTTCAAGAAAAGCAGGTTGTTCGATATCTGGCTCAAGATTATCGGCCAAATGGCAGTAGGTGGTGCACCAGGAGGTGTTGCCCTGGTCATCAGTCAAATCTACGATAATCCGATAGGTGATGGAATCCTCACAGCCAGCTGTCTCCCAGGTAACCTCCCAGGTTCCTTGTGAGGTTCCGTGTCCGGTGAGCCTGTTCACCCAATATGTGCCGCATGAAGGCTCCATGACCAGCGAAGCGTCATCCGGGATGGGATCACCGTCCGCATCTATGCCGTCAAAGGTGTAGATAACGGTATCGCAATCGGTGTATCCATACAATGTATCCGGCTGTATGATGGCAGGCGAGCGGTTTTCTATTCTAACCACGATATCGGTAGCCACATCGATCACGTGCCAATAGGTTATCTCATGGGTCTCTAAGTCTTCTATGTCAATGGTGTCGCAAACACTCAGGAAACCATCACCGTTGTCAGACCAGCTACTTAGATGGTAATTTCTGCAGAATACCGGCCAGATCTCATGCAGATTGTTGCACACCGGGTTCAGCAAGAGAATCAGTGGATTTTCTTCCCCCTCATAAAGCCATTCAACTGCCATGGTATCGCCAGTATCAAGTGACTCCAGAATTAGGGTTACTGTTTTGTTCTCCACGTGAACGATGTCCACCTCTTGAGTATATTCATTCCTCAATGCCAGCCAGTCACAGTAATCCAGCACACCACTGCCATTGTCAAACCAATCATCCACGTGGTACCAAAACCTGTTGACCGGATAGAGATCGTGCCAAAGGGTGGAGATGGGCTTTCTGGTGAGATGCAAATCGATACATATCTCATACACATGATAATGACCTTCCAATCCAGTTTGTGTGTTCGCCAGGTAGATTTGATCGGAGATACTCAAAAAACCATCTCCGTCATCCTCCCAGTAGGAGAGCTGATAGCTGGAACAGTATACCGGATATTTTTCATGCCAGATGGTGAACTCAGGCTCCGTGAGCAGCGTATCTGACATGCCCAGATACTCAAGAATCATAGTGTTACCAGTCAAATCGTAAGCACCACCTGGACAAAGAGGAAAACTGGCGCAACCAAGATCATCATCCGGTGTCCAATCCAGGCAGCAACCGGGGTATGGCGGAAGCGGAGGTGAACCCCCGGTGTACAGAAAGTCGCTAAGATAGTCGCAGTCAGCCATATCCAGTATCCCGTCATCATTAACATCGACGGCATCATCGCAAAAGAAAGGACCTCCCATAACGCACGCGATAATATCAGCATTGTCAATAATCCCATCCTGGTTAACATCTCCTCTGATGAACTCTTGCTCTTCTCGAGGTGTTTTTTCTACCACGAAGATGGTGGTGGTCACACTGTCTATGTGGTACCAGCTGGTATCGGTGGTGGGGTTTCCCTCTTCGTCCTTGAGCACCATATCGATCTGATCAGAGGGAGAAAGCACCCCATCTTCATTATCCTCCCAACTGGTAAGTTGGTAGCGTTGAGAGTAGTATGGGAAAAGCTGATGCCATTGAGTACCTAAAGGGTCAAACGGCTCTCGTTTGAGCATGATATTGGTCGCTACTCCCCACACTAGGAAGAGGGGTACGTCTTCCACCATGCCTGTCAAGAAAAGCAGGTCCAAGGAGTCTAAGGAGCCGCTGCCGTCATCCCACCAGCCGGATATACGATGCCACTTGCCGAAATTCGGCCAAACCTCATGCCACCAAGTGCAGGAGGGGTCCTGAAGGATGGTTGGATCATACTCAGCAGTGTACTCGAGGTACGTGGGGCGCGCGGGGTACACAGCTAACCCAAAGAGCGTGAAAGTCACCTCCTTGACGTGATAGGGGTGCACCTGACCGGTTCCGATGTGTTCCAGATCAATCTGGTCACAGGGACTTAAGACGCTATCACCATTATCTTCCCAGCTGGCCAAATGGTAGCGCTGGCTCTCGTGGGGGTAAGACTCGTGCTCATACCAATAAGTGGATATGGGTTCATCCAGATCGATCAGACCCTGCTCGGCATAAATGTGCAGATTCTCCAGGTGGAAGTTCAGGTTCTGGAATAGACCATCATGAGCATGAAGATACATGGAGACGGAATCAGCAAGCGCAGTTGTCTGTTGATTGGGCGATATTGGTGACTTTTGGGCGGTTCCTAAAGAGAAGCTGACCAGAATCAGAACGATAATGCCCAAGATAAGTGTTGACCTTTTGTTCATTTCTTCCACTCCTTAAGTTTGAGGGTTGAAAAGGGATTAGTCCTCAGTGATGAATTGAAGTAGGTGCTCATCATTTAGGATTAGCATGAAATCAAACCATATCTCAAAATGCCACCGCCCTTTTTAGATGGTGGAAAAACAGACGTTCTTTACAAATAAATTGACCTATCTATCATCTTCAAAGAATGGTAAAATCCTAAATTTGATTCTTTCATTCGATCTTCGTGGATTCGAAAAGATTTCTGTTGAGGAAATAATTTCACTGCGATTTTGCAACTCCTCTTACAACAGATCAAAAAGAAAAAGTCTTCGTTGCCAGCACTTTGCAGGCGCCTCTTCTTTTTCTGACCGTCATTTGCCAGAAAAGATTATAACTTCCTCTTCCCCTTCCAGAGTTAAAGATAAGCGTTTTGTCAATTTTGTCAAGTAAGAAATGGAGGGCAACGGCCCAAAAGGCACATAAAAAGACCCCCGCTTTTAGGCGGGGGTCTTTTTGCTTGAATCCCGGTCTGGCATCCAGAAAGGATTAGGGGTCACAGCAGCGCGGAACCGGTCCACCCTTGAACAAGTAGTCGATCAAGAAGACCACATCGGCGGAGTTTACGATACCGTC
>Ga0209427_10001296_pt1 | contig 28572 bp, 24 predicted proteins | sample DeeMarSWOR136_30_FD_187465 | JGI IMG/M metagenome (GOLD analysis project Ga0209427, IMG submission 187465) | Marine sediment microbial communities from White Oak River estuary, North Carolina - WOR-1-36_30 (SPAdes) (version 2) | ecosystem: Environmental > Aquatic > Marine > Intertidal zone >...
CCTCGCTGCCGGCCCTCGCGAATGTCATCTCTCAGATCCCCGCTGCACGTTTGGTTGAGCGCGCCAGCGATAGGAGAAAGGTTCTCCTGCTTTCAGGCCTGCTAATGCGTCTACCAGTCTTTGTCGTCGCGCTGGCCCCCCTCTTCCCTGCGCGGATGCAGGCTGGTGCAGTCGTCTACATCACGGCACTGGGGACGATTCCTGCCGCTGTCGGAACGGTCTCTTTCACCGCGATGTTTGCCGATGTAGTCGCACCCCCGGATCGAGCCCGTGTTGTAAGCCTGCGCAATGCTCTCTTGGCCGCAGCAACCACGCTGACAGTGCTCATGACTGGCCAAGCCTTGGACCTGCTCCCCTTTCCTGGAGGGTATCAGCTCATCTTCGCTCTGGCCTTTGCGGCTTCTCTGGTTAGCTTGTACTATCTGGGCCGTGTGGCCATTCCTGACAGCGGCGCAACCCGCCGCAACCCAGCGCCGTCTGGTGAGCGCCTGGACGTGCGCCGGTCCGTGCGGAGGGTCTTGGCTCAGCGGGACTATCTGCGGTTCGCTCTGGGCTCTTTCCTGTATCACTGGGGCCTCCATTTCCCGGTTCCTCTATATGCGATCTACCGCGTTAGGACGCTCGGTATTTCCGAGGGATGGATCGGTGCACTCTCGACGCTGGAATCCGCAGTCACGATCGTGGTCTACTACGCTTTGGGCAAGGTGGCGCAGCGTCGAGGCTCGCGATCTGTGCTGCTTCTGGGAGTCCTGCTTGTGTGCTTCTTTCCCATAGGTACTGCGCTCAGCACGAGTCCGTGGCCCCTGCTGCTTGTTTCCTTCGTGGCTGGCATCGCTAATCCGGCGTTTAACCTTGGCTTGTTCAACACCCTGCTGGAATTCGCACCGACGGAGCGACGTGCCAGCTACGTGGCGCTGTTCAACACGCTGATGAACGTTGCTGCATTCGTGAGCCCTCTCCTGGGTACCACGGTGGCAGAATGGATCGGCATTCGAGAGGCGCTATGGATTGGTGGGGTGGCGCGAATCGCAGGCTTCGTGGCGTTTGCGTACCTGCTCTCAGGACGACCAGGTCCGAGACGCATTGTCAGCACCCTCCGGTCCTAGGAACTGAACCTGTTGTCAGTTGAGTGGCGGCACGTGGGCTCTCGGGGCAGTGCAACAGCACCAGCTTGCCAACTGCTGTGAAGGATGCAGCCCCGGAAGGCACAACAACCCCGTGCTTCGGGGGAACTACCTGGACTCACTTTCTGCGCGGTAGCCAGAATCACAGATTGTGAGTACAATGGATGGACCGGGCTCGGTTCCCTGTGGTCACACCAGTCATCCACATTCGAGGAGGAATTGCATCATGGTAGCGAAGCGGCGTGTTGTGATCACCGGCGCGGTGCGCACTGCTATCGGGCGCTTTCAGGGGGCGCTGGCCAGTTTCCCTGCGCCAGAGCTGGGAGCTATCGTCATCCGCGAGGCTGTGAGGCGATCGGCCATTGACCCAGCGCGCATAGACGAAGTCCTCATGGGTGACGTGGTTCAGGCTGGCCAAGGGCAGGCCCCTGCCCGGCAGGCAGCTATCAAGGCAGGGCTGCCGCCGACGGTGGGCGCTACCACGGTCAACAAGATCTGCGGCTCTGGCATGAAGACGGTGATGATGGCTGCCCAGGCCATCGTCGCCGGAGACGGCGACATCTTTGTCGCCGGTGGCATGGAGAACATGACCCGTGGCCCCTACCTCCTGCAGAAGGCTCGAGAAGGCTACCGTCTCGGGAATGGCGTGCTTGTAGACGCCACGGTTCGCGATGGGCTGTGGTGTTCTTTCCAGGATCAACATATGGGCAATGCCGCCGAATGGATCGCCCGAGAGTATGGCCTGACGCGGGAGGAGCTGGATGGGTATGCGCTAGGCAGCCACCGCAAAGCCGTCGCCGCCATCGAAGCGGGCAAGTTTGAGGCAGAGGTCGCCCCCGTTGAGGTGCCCCAGCGCAAGGGCCCACCCCTGGTCTTCGACACCGACGAGTGTCCCCGCAAAGACACGTCTATGGAGGCATTGGCACAGCTCCGCCCGGCATTCGAGAAGGACGGTCTGGTTACTGCTGGCAACTCACCGGGCATCACCGATGGCGCAGCTGCGCTGGTGGTCATGGCAGAGGACACAGCGACGGAGCTTGGGGTCCAAGGCTTGGCCCGTATCACCGGGTACGATCAGGCAGCTGTGGAACCGCTGAGGATATTCACCGCGCCGATCTTTGCCGTGCGGAGGCTCCTGCACAAGACAGGATACAGGCTGGAGGACTTTGACCTGGTCGAGGTCAACGAGGCCTTTGCGTCGCAGACTCTGGCCGATGGAAGGGAACTGGGTTTTGATTGGGACAAGGTAAACGTACACGGTGGGGCCATTGCCCTTGGCCATCCCATTGGGGCAAGCGGCGCACGTGTGTTGGTCACTCTCCTCCACGCCCTGCAAGACAGGGGTCTCAAGACAGGGCTGGCCACACTCTGCCTCGGTGGCGGGGAGGCCGTGGCGATGACCATTGAGCTGATCTGAGGAACCGAACGCAGAGAAACGACACAGCCACAGGAGGCGAAGACGATGGACTTGCAGTTCACTGAAGAACAAGAGATGGTACGCAAGATGGTGCGTGATTTTGCGCAGAAGGAAGTGGCGCCCATCGCTGCCGAGATCGACGAGAAAGCAGTAGTGCCATTTGAGAACATCAAGAAGATGGCTCAACTGGGCCTGCTGGGAATCACTGTGGCTGAGGAGTACGGTGGCGGCGGGGCCGACAGCGTCAGCTACGTAATTGCCCTTGAAGAATTGTCCAAGGCGTGTGCTTCCACCGCGACCGTGATGGCTGTTCAGAACTCGCTGGTCGATGCCAGCATTGAAAAGTTCGGTACGGAGGAGCAAAAGATCAAGTTTCTCAAGCCTCTGGCTCGCGGCGAGAAGATCGGTGCTTTTGCATTGACCGAGCCCGGGGCCGGCTGCGATGCCTCGGCCCTGCTGTCTACCGCCGTTCTCGATGGCGATTCCTACATAATCAACGGCCGGAAGCATTTCATCACCAGCGGAGGCTTCGCCGACCTCATTGTGCTGTTTGCCATGACCCACAAAGAACAACGCCATCGTGGTATCACCGCCTTTATCGTGGAGAAGGGAACTGAGGGCTTTGCCGTGGGCAAGGAGGAGCACAAAATGGGCATCCGGGGCACCAACACCTCTGAGTTGCTCTTTGATGATGTGCGTATCCCTGTGGCCAACCGCCTGGGTGATGAACGGGAAGGGTTCAAGATCGCCATGACGGTGTTGGATGCGGGACGGGTTGGCGTCGCTGCACAGGCGGTGGGCATTGCACAGGGAGCATACGAGGCTGCACTCGAGTACAGCAAGCAGCGAGTTCAGTTCGGACAGCCGATCTGCCAGTTCCAGGCCATCCAGTGGATGCTGGCGGACATGGCCACGCGCATTGAAGCAGCTCGATTGCTGACCTATCAGGCTGCGCTCGAAAAGGATTCAGGTGAGCGTTACAGCAAAGAAGCATCTATGGCCAAGCTCTTTGCCTCCGAAACGGCGGTCTGGGTAGCGGACCGCGCCGTGCAGATCCATGGTGGGTACGGCTATATGAAAGAGTACTCTGTCGAGCGCCACTACCGCGATGCCAAGATCACCGAGATTTACGAGGGCACGAGCGAGGTGCAACGCATGGTAATTGCCCGCAGCATCCTCGGATAGGGGGAAATGCAGCGCATCCGAGTCCTCGACAAGATCCGGGTGGAGCCCGCAGAGCGCATGGGCGGCAAAGAGAGTGTGCATCGCGGGATGCGAATCTGCTGCCACTGGCATGGGCGGGGCCCTCAGCACGGCCTGCGACTCATTGGAGGTCTGCTGAGGGAAGCCCACCATCTTCATCGCCTGACCCTGGATGCGATATCGCATTGGCGCCTTCAGTAAAAAGAGCCTCGGTTACTGTGCGGCAGCCGGCGAGGACTACGTGTCGTTGGATCATTCAATGATCGATACGCACAACAGGTATATGGAGCCGTGGTTCGTCCTGTATGAAGGCTCCACATGGAGGCCGTGAGCAGCTGTGCGCGACTGGGCGGCGTTTCTTTGGTTGCTCATATTGGGTGGACCGTGGGTCGTTTGGCTGCGTCAGTCGCTGCGCACCCGTGATCGAGAGCGCCAGATCCGGCTTGCCCGCCACAGCAGCGAGGTCGGGTATAGCCTGGTGGCCGAGCAGAGATGGCCGGAGGCAGTAGCTGCACTGGATGATGCTCTCTCCCTGACTGTGAAGCACGCGCTGACGCAGGAGGCCGATCTGTACTTCTACAAAGGCTATGCGCTGGAGCAGATGCAGCGCCATGAGGAGGCGCTGTCGGCGTACGCAGCATGCCAAGCGTGCAAGGCAGGCCCTTCGCTGCGCAAGTATCGACCCCTTGCGGCATTCCGGCGCGGATATCTTCTGGCCCAGCTCAGCCGCTGGGACGAAGCAGCAAGTGCACTGCGAGAGAGCATCAGCGGAGCGAGCCGGAACCGACAGCCTAAGCTTGAACTGAGCGCTCGGCGCGTTCTACTGAGAGTATATCAGGCTGCGGGCCGCCATGAGCAGGCGCTTGCATGCCTAGGGGAGGCGCTCAGTCTGACCCACGACCTGGAGGATCAGTCAGCAGAGGCTGCTATCCTGGACTTGGCAGGAGATGTCTACGTGGCGCTGCGGCAGCCAAAACAGGCCTTGCGCAAGTATGAACAAAGCCTCGATCTGTTTCGCAGATTGGGCAACGTGGAGACAGCGCTGGTCGTGCAGCGAGACATTGGCGCATTGTATCAGGCATTTGGTGAATGGGACAAGGCCTTTGTCTGGTTTGAGGCCTGCCAGCAGGAGGCTGAGCGCGCTCAGGACGTAGTGGGCCACGCGCGGATTGCGTACGATGTGGCCTGCCTGCACATCCACAGAGGGGACCCCGAGTCAGCAGCTGCCCTGCTGCTGCGAAGCATGAGCTTGTTCCGCCAGGCAGAGGATCGAGAAGCTGCTGACCAGGTAGGGCGCACCTTGATCGGGCTGGGGGTCTCGATGCACCGCCAGGCGACCGCCGAGCAGATGACCTACCGCGACATACAGCGGGGCAGTGCTGCAGCAGAAGATGAAGAAGAGGGGTAGGACACACGTATGTCTACTGACCCGAAGATCGAAAAGCTACGGAAACTGAAAGAGGAAGCCAAACTGGGTGGTGGGGTCCAGCGCATTGAACGGCAGCATGCGGCTGGGAAGTTGACCGCGCGGGAGCGAATGGAATTGCTGCTGGATCCGGGCAGCTTCCGTGAGTTGGACATGCTGGTGCGTCACCGCGCTGTGGGCTTTGGGATCGAGAAGAGACGACCGTTTACTGACGCGGTAATCACCGGCTACGGCACCGTCGACGGTCGGCTTGTGTACGTATTCTCGCAGGACTTTACCGTGTTTGGCGGCTCACTTGGAGAAGCACATTCCGAGAAGATCTGCAAGGTGATGGACCTAGCCATGAAGGTTGGGGCTCCCTTGATTGGCCTCAATGATTCGGCGGGCGCTCGCATACAAGAGGGCGTGGTCTCGTTGGGTGCCTATGCCGACATCTTTGTGCGCAACGTAGACGCTTCCGGAGTCATACCTCAGATCTCTGTCATCATGGGCACATGCGCCGGCGGTGCAGTGTACTCACCCGCCATGACCGACTTTATCCTGATGGTCAAGGGTACCAGTCACATGTTCATCACGGGGCCGGGAGTGATCAAGGCCGTCACCCATGAGGAGGTGGATTTTGAGCAACTTGGCGGTGCCATGAGGCATAACGTGACGAGTGGCGTGGCGCACTTTGCTGCAGAGAACGAGGAACACTGCTTCAGGTTGCTGAGGCGCTTGTTAAGCTATATCCCGTTGAACAACATGGAAGATCCTCCCACCATCCCTCCTACGGACGATGCGATGCGCATGGATGAGGAATTGGATTATATGGTACCCGATAGTCCTAACAAACCCTATGATATGCGTGATATCATCAGCTGCGTTGTAGACAATGGAGAGTATCTTGAGGTGCAAGAGCATTGGGCACGGAACATCACGATCGGTTTCGCTCGTCTGAACGGGCGCTCCGTGGGCATTGTGGGGCAGAATCCAGCCCACCTAGCTGGGGTGCTGGACATTGACTCCTCTACCAAGGGTGGGCGCTTCGTCCGCTTCTGTGATTGTTTCAACATCCCCATCATCACCTTTGTCGATGTGCCTGGCTTTCTTCCTGGAGTGGCTCAGGAGCACGGGGGTATCATCCGACACGGAGCCAAGTTGCTCTATGCCTACTGCGAGGCCACCGTACCCAAGATCACCGTCATCACCCGCAAGGGGTACGGCGGGGCCTATGTAGTGATGGGTTCCAAGCATGTGCGGGGCGACATCAACTATGCGTGGCCCAGTGCCGAGATTGCGGTGATGGGACCACAAGGAGCCGTAAACATCATCTTCCGCAAGGAGATCGCTGAGGCGGAAGACTCTGAAGCGAAACGTGAGCAGTTGCTGCGCGAGTACCGGGAAAAGTTCGCCAACCCTTACGCGGCAGCTGAGCGCGGCTATGTTGATGAGGTCATCGAGCCACACCAAACGCGTCCGCGTCTCATCGATGCCCTGGAGATGTTGCAGAACAAGCGAGCCAGCCTCCCGCCAAAGAAGCATGGCAACATCCCTCTGTGACCCGGTACTGCTCACTGAGTTGCGTGATGCCGATTCAGGTGGGTCAGCGAGGCACGATTTGACGCAGATTACAGGGCATCGTAGGATATGCCAGGAGATGTGGCGGAGGACTTTTGCCTGACACTTGGTTGTGGGCTCGTGTCCCGTCACCGGCGCCGATTGCATGCGCTTGCTCTACTCCCGAGCGTGTGAGATAGAAGCCTTGGGGTACCGATGAGTCTTGGACCGCTACGCATAACCGACACCACACTGCGCGATGCACACCAATCCCTGTTGGCCACGCGGATGCGCATCCAAGATATGTTGCCCATCACAGAGAAGATCGACGCCGTTGGGTTCCATTCCGCCGAGATGTGGGGTGGGGCGACCTTTGACTCTGCGATGCGTTTCCTGGGCGAGGACCCGTGGGCAAGAGCGCGCACTATCAAAGCTCATCTCCCAGCTACGTCCTGTCAGATGCTCCTCCGCGCTCAGAATATCGTTGGCTACAAGCACTACCCCGATGACATTGTCGAGCGCTTCATCGTTCGCGCGAAGGCCAGCGGCATCGACATCTTCCGCATCTTCGATGCCGTGAATGACACACGCAACATGGAATGGGCGATGAAGGTGGCCAAACGCGTGGGCGCACACGTGCAGGCCAGCATCTGCTACACCACCAGCCCATTTCACACCCTGGACAAGTTCGTGGACATGGCGGTCGAGCTGGAGGGCATGGGCGCTGACTCTATCTGTGTCAAGGATATGGCTGGCCTGATCACTCCCTACGCTGCTTTCGATCTGGTTTCCCGCCTCAAGGCTGTGCTGCGCATTCCCGTGCAGCTCCACACGCACTGCACCAGCGGCATGGCCACCAGCGCCTGCTTGAAAGCTGCCGAAGCCGGCGTAGATGTGGTGGACACGGCCATCTCATCCTTAGCACTGAGCACTTCTCAGCCACCGACTGAAGCCATCGTCAGCTCCCTGAGAGGCAAGTCCAGGGACACGGGCCTTGACTTGGATCTGCTCGCTGAGATCGCCAGCTACTTCGGCGAGACGCGCAAGAAATATGGCAAATTCGAGGGCGGGATTGTTGGCGTCGATGTGCGTGTGTTGCAGTACCAGATTCCTGGCGGCATGATTTCCAACCTGGTCTCACAGCTTCGTGAGCAGAATGCTCTGGATCGCTACGAAAAAGTGCTGGCTGAGGTGCCACTTGTAAGGGCCGAGTTGGGCTACGCGCCGCTCGTCACGCCAACCAGCCAGATTGTGGGTACCCAGGCGACCCTGAATGTGCTGCTTGGCGAGCGCTATAAGGTTGTTCCCGCTGAGGTGAAGGCCTACGTGCGCGGCTTTTACGGTCGTACGCCTGCGCCGATGGATCCACAGATCACAAAGCTCATCCTGGGCGATGAAGAGCCCATTGACTGCCGACCAGCAGACCTGCTGGAGCCTGGTTTTGAGAAGGCAGCGGTCGAAATCGGCGACCTTGCCGAGAGCGAGGAGGATGTGCTCTCCTACGCTCTCTTCCCACAGGTCGCCCGTGCTTTCCTGGAGCGCCGGGCCAAGGGTGCGGCGAGGGAGGAGACGGTCGCGGCAATTGCCGCCGCGCTTGCGGCGCAGCAGGCAGAACAGGCACAAGGGGAGGCCGTCCCGGCCCTGGCCACGGTCTCGATGTGGAAGCTTGCCGGGCGTATGGGGCGAGGCTCGAGGTTCCCATGAGGCGCTTTGTGCTTACCATCGAAGGTGCGGACTACCGCATTGAGTGGGGCGAGGGTGCCCTCACGGTTAATGGTCGCCCGTTCAATGTGCAGATGGGTGATGGCACAGTGACTGTGGACGGCATCGAGTATGGTGTTGAGATCAGCCAAGACACTGCCTGGGTCGACGGGTTTGCCTATCCCTTTGTGTTTCGCGATGGACGTGGAAGGCCTTCCACGCTTGAACGGGAGGTCACGCCGCCGGTCGATTCTGCATCAGACGCTCCTGTCGTCGTCCACGGGGGTCACAGTGTGGTCTCCGCTATGCCGGGCAAAGTGCTGCGTGTGCTGGTGAAAGAGGGGGATGCTGTTGAGGCCGGGGACATGGTGTGCATCCTGGAAGCGATGAAGATGGAAAACGAACTGCACGTGGAGATAGGGGGCACAGTGCAGCAGATTCTGGTGAAGCCGGGCCAGAGTGTAGAGGCGGATCAACCTTTGGTAATCATCGCCTGAGTGGGTTGTGTGCTGCGGAGCACGTGCTCTGCTTTGCCGTGAGGATCCAATTCGCTTTGTGGGGCGGCTGTCACAGCCGCCGTTTCTTTGCCGTCATTCGCCACGAGTGGCACATTGCGACAACTGTGTACGCTGGCTTCTCCAGGAGGAACGATGGCACTGGACTGTGGCTTGATACAGGTCTACACCGGGGATGGCAAGGGCAAGACGACCGCCGCCTTGGGGCTGGCTTTGCGCGCATCTGGCGAGGGGCTGCGGGTCTACATCGTCCAGTTCATGAAGGGCTGGCCTCACTATGGCGAATTGGTGGCGCTGCAGTATCAGCCGAACATCACCCTCGTGCAGTTTGGGCGTCCGGAGTTTGCCAGGCGAGAGGGTCCTGACCCCAGGGATGTGCGCATGGCGCAAGACGCGTGGCAACATGGCCTTGACATCCTTACCGGTGGGAAGTATGATGTGGTCATCCTGGACGAGATCAACGTTGCGCTGGATTATGGGCTGCTGTCGCTGGATCAGGTCCTGGCGTTGCTCGACGCCAAGCCGCCGCATGTTGAGCTGGTGCTCACGGGACGGGCTGCTCATCCCCAGATTATAGAGCGTGCCGACCTTGTGACCGAAATGCGTTCCATCAAGCACCCATATGACAAGGGCGTCAAAGCGAGGAGAGGCATCGAGTACTGAGAGTGTGCGACCCCACGCACACAAGTCTCCGAGTCGCCTTGTCTTGCTGAAGGGAGGAGGCCCCTTCACGTCCACTCAGATACACGACGTTCCCCAGCGCTCTGAAGGTCGCTACGTCCGGATGGAGGGACGGGATGCAGAGTCAAGACAAGCTTGAATCCATGCGTGAGGCAATGGATGAGTGGGAGCGTACGACGCTCCGCGGCGCCCTGGATGCCTGGCCCGAGAGATACGATGAGTTCGTCACGACGTCCGGCGAGCCCGTGAAACGACTATTCACCCCTGATGATGTCGCTGGTCTCGACTATCAGCGAGATCTGGGCTTTCCAGGCCAGTATCCCTTCACGCGTGGCGTGCACCCCACGATGTACCGCGGCCGCCTGTGGACCATGCGCATGTTTGCCGGGTTCGGAAGCGCTGAAGAGACCAATGAGCGCTACAAGTACCTGTTGGCCCACGGTGAGACCGGTCTCTCCGTAGCGTTTGACTTCCCCACCCTGTACGGCTATGACACCGATCACCCACTGGCAGAGGGCGAGTTTGGCAAGTGTGGCGTGGCTGTCTCATCGCTTGCCGATATGGAGATTCTCTTCGATGGCATCCCGGTGGACAGGATCACGACTTCAATGACGATCAATGGACCCGCCGCAGTGATCTGGGCGATGTACATCGCAGCTGCAGAGAGGCGCGGCATTCCCATGGACGCGCTGGGCGGCACCATCCAAAATGACATCCTCAAGGAATACATCGCGCAAAAGTCGTGGCTGCTGCCACCTGAACCATCCATGAGACTTATTGTGGACACCTTCGAGTTCGGCAGCCAGTACCTGCCAAAGTGGAACACTATCTCCATCAGCGGTTACCACATCCGCGAGGCAGGTTCAACTGCGGCACAGGAGCTGGCCTTCACCCTTGCAGATGGCTTGACCTACGTGCAGGCGGCCGTCGACCGCGGACTTGATGTGGACACTTTTGCGCCACGCCTCTCCTTTTTCTTCAATGCCCACAATGACCTGTTCGAGGAGATTGCCAAGTACCGTGCAGCACGGCGCATCTGGGCGCGTGAGATGAAGGAGCGCTTCAAAGCCCGGAATCCCCGTTCCTGGTGGCTGCGCTTCCACACCCAGACAGCCGGTTGCTCACTGACCGCCCAGCAGCCCGAGAACAACATCGTACGTACTACGATTCAGGCGCTGGCTGCGGTCCTCGGTGGAACGCAGAGCCTGCACACCAACTCTATGGACGAAGCGCTGGCCTTGCCATCGGAACTGGCGGCGCGCGTCGCTCTGCGGACCCAGCAAGTCATTGCGCACGAAAGTGGCGTGACCAACTCAATAGATCCGCTGGCGGGCAGCTACTTCCTAGAGTCGCTGACCAACCGTCTGGAAGAACAGGCTTACCAGTACTTCGCCAAGATTGACGCCATAGGTGGCGTGGTGCCGGCCCTCGAACAGGGGTTCTTCCAACGAGAGATCGCCGCCAGTGCCTACCGCTACCAGCGCGAGATCGACGATCATCGTCGTGTTGTTGTTGGTGTCAATGAGTACCAGATGGACGAGCCGCTGTCCATCCCGCTGCTGAGAATGGATCCCGAGGGGGAGCGCCGGCAGCGGGAGCGGCTGGCGCGCGTCCGACGTGAGCGCGACAATGAGCTCCTACAACGACGCCTGCAAGCGTTGCGCGCTGCAGCACAAGGTACGGAGAACCTCATGCCGTACATCCTGGATGCGGTTCGCGCCAATGGCACGCTGGGTGAGGTCTGCGACGTTCTTCGCGAGGTGTTCGGCGAGTACCGGGAGCCGGTGATTATCTAGTAGAGCGACCCTCTCGCAGCGTGATGCTGTCGCGAGCGCTTTGCAGGGCATCATCTGCCGGAGGATCCTAGGTCTATGGAGGGTGCATGGCACAGGACAAGATCAGGGTGCTGATTGCCAAACCAGGTCTGGATGGCCACGACCGAGGGGCCAAGGTCGTGGCCCGTGCTCTGCGTGATGCCGGCATGGAGGTCATCTACACGGGCTTGCGACAGACTCCAGAGATGATCGCCGAAGCAGCACTGCAGGAAGATGTAGACATGGTCGGGCTCAGCATCCTCTCCGGGGCACACATGACCCTCGTTCCTCGAGTTGTCAACCTGCTGCGTGCTCATGGCCTGAGCGATGTGCTGGTGTTTGTTGGTGGCATCATACCGGATGAGGATGTTCCGGAGCTGCTCAAGATTGGAGTGACGGGCATCTACGGCCCCGGCGCTCCATTGGATGACATCGTGCGCGATATTCAGAGGGAGGTCGCGGCGCATTGACGGAGGCGCCCCAGCGGAGCGATACCTCGTCTCCTGGCATTGCAGAACTCGTGATGCACACACTGGCTGGAGACCGCCGGGCCATCGCTAGATTGATCAGCCTGATGGAGCGCGGTGGCGGTGAAGCGCGCCGGGCTCTTGCACAACTATATCCTCACACAGGCCAGGCACACACGGTGGGGGTGACAGGTGCACCTGGCACTGGCAAGAGCACGCTTGTGAATGCCATGGCCAAGGTCTATCGGCGGCAGGGTTTGTCGGTGGGCATTGTTGCCGTGGATCCCACCAGCCCATTCTCTGGCGGTGCAATTCTGGGCGATCGCATCCGCATGAGAGACTTGGCCACCGATCCGCACATCTTCATTCGTAGCATGGCAACCAGGGGCAGTCTTGGCGGGTTGGCGCGGTCCACTGTGGATGCCGTGCGGGTCTTGGACGCCGCTGGGTACCCGGTGATCCTGGTGGAGACTGTGGGGGCGGGGCAAGACGAGGTGGATATCGCCCGCGCCGCACACACCACTGTCGTGTTACAGATGCCTGCCTCCGGGGATGACATCCAAGCTATCAAGGCGGGTATCCTGGAAGTGGCCGACATCATCGTTGTCAACAAGTCGGACCTGCCAGGGGCTGAGAACGCGGTGGCAGCACTGCAAGCCATGCTGGATTTGAACTCGACGCACGCCGAGCTGCACCACGGGCAGCTGGTCCGTGTCGAAGGCCCGGCCACCGATGCCATTGCCAGACCCGGGGCTTGGCGGCCGCCTGTGCTCCAGACGTGCGCGATACGGGACGACGGTGTGAAGGAACTCGTCGCTGCCATTGACAGACACTGGAAACACCAGCGCGCCAGCGGGATGAAGGAGCAGCGAGAGCGTGAGCAGGTCGCCGAGGAACTGCGCCGCATACTGCGCTATGCTCTACTGCAGCACGTGCTGCATCAGATCCCGCGCCAAGGCTTGGAGGACACCGTGGAGCGGATTGTCGCCCGGCAGGAGGATCCCTACTCTGCTGCCGACAGGCTGATCGCCCAGGCAGGGCTTGCGTTGGACCGACACTAGGTAATGGGATTTGCATGCAGCTGCTATTGATACGGCACGGCCAATCGGAGGGCAATGCAGCGCGGCGTATTCAGGGGCCGGAGGATGAACCCCTGACCGAGCTTGGGCGAGCACAGGCGCTGGCCCTGGCGAAGCGCTTGCAGCAAGAACATGACATCTGCGCCCTCTATTCCAGTTCGCTTCTCCGGGCTCGTCAAACCGCTGAGATAATCGCTGACGTTCTTGGCCTCACCATCAACCTCGACGAGCGTCTGAGGGAATATGATCCAGGTGTTGTGACAGGGATGTCCCTGGAGGAGGTACGGGCGCAATACCCAGAGATCGCGAGGGGCTGGGCCGAGGATCCGTGGCGGGTCCCCATTCCCGGTGAAGAGGGGGCGGAGGCCTTTCAGCGGCGTGTCTTGGAGGCCATGGGCGATATTGTCGCGTTTCACGAAGGGGAGGCTACTGTTGCGGTCGTGGCCCACGGGGGGACACTCGGTGCTTACTTGGCAGGCCTGCTGCAGCTCGATTACCGCAAGCGGCAGCCCTGGGTGTTCGACAATGCTTCACTGAGTGCCGTGATCCTGGGCGGGGTACGCCCTCGGATCGCCTTGCTTAACGACACGTGTCACAACAACCACTCATACGGGGGTGCGCCGGCATGACGATTCCAGGGAAGCGAGTTCGGCTGCGTGCCATTGAGCGCAGTGATATTCCCACCTTTGTGCGCTGGTTCAATGACCCGGAGGTCACAAAGCATCTTCTGCTCTACCTGCCGATGTCGCAGGCGCAGGAGGAGCGCTGGTTTGAGCGATACCTCCAGGATGAGCAGCGCCACATCTTCGGCATTGAGACTGTGGATGGCACACTGATTGGGAACATTGGACTGGAAAACGTCAACTGGAAGGATCGCAACGCAGAACTGGGCATCGTGATCGGCGAGAAGGACTATTGGGATGAGGGTTATGGAACCGATGCAATCACCACGTTGTTGGACTTTGCCTTCCGTCAGATGAACCTGCACAGGGTGTACCTGCGGGTATTCGAAGACAACCCGCGAGCGAAACGTTCCTACGAGAAGTGTGGATTCCAGCTGGAGGGGCGCTTGCGCGAGTCGAGCTTTAGCGACGGAAGATACCGGGACGAGTGGATTATGGGCATTCTACGGGATGAGTTCATCGGGGCCTGAGGGGGCAGATGTGACCTACACAATCTACGGCGAGTTGGCATTGATCAGTGGTTCGGCAAATGAAGAACTGGCGCGCGAGATCAGCCGGCATCTGCAGACGCCCTTGACTGGGCGAGACATTATTGACTATGCCAACGAGAATGTCTTCGTTCGGCTCCATAGCAGCGTCCGGTCGCAGGACGTGTTTATCATCCAGCCCACATCCTCCCCCGTCAACCGCAATATCATGGAATTGCTGATCATGATTGATGCGGTGAAGCGGGCATCGGCTGGACGCATCACGGCGGTTATACCGCACTATTCCTACGGACGCACCGACAAGAAGGACCAGCCGCGCGTGCCCATCACCGCTCGCCTGATTGCGGACATGATCGGCGTAGCAGGAGCTGATAGGGTCCTGCTCATGGACCTGCACGCTGGGCAGATCCAAGGCTTTTTCAGTATTTTCGTGGATGAGATCAGCGCCTTTCCGATCTTGTCGAAGTACATGCTGGACAGGGGTCTGGAGAATGTGGTCGTCGTGTCCCCTGATGTGGGTGCAGCCAAGCGAGCGCGAAACTTTGCGGAAGTGCTGAATGCTCCTCTGGCCATTATCGAAAAGCGCCGTGTTGGCCAAGGCCGTGCCGAGGCGTTGAATGTAATTGGTGAAGTAAGCGGCAAGAACGCGGTGATATTTGATGATGAGGTAGACACGGCGGGCACATTGATGGAGGCTGTACAGGCTCTCGAGGACCGCAAGGTCCGCGGCATCTGGTGCTGTGCGACCCACGCTGTTCTGTCACCACCGGCAGTGGAGCGTATCGAAAAGAGCACCATCCGCGAGCTGGTCGTTACAAACACCATTCAGCTGCCGCCAGAGAAGCGCCTGAAGAAGATCACTGTCCTGTCGGTGGCTGAACTGCTGGGCGACGTGATCAAAAGCATTCATCATGGTAGGTCTGTGGGCGCCACGCTGGAGGAGTTCGACAGGGCCTGCGGTATCACCAGGCCTCCGCAGCCACGGCCTGGCATGGTGTGAGAAGGGCGCCTGTCCACGGGCTTGGCGAACGCCGCAGTGGCGCAGTGGAGCACAGGTGCACGTCTCGACGCGGCCTGTCACCTGCTACCCCGTGATTGGCTGCATCCGCAGCGGATGGTCAACCTTTTGAGGACCTTTCGGGGCTTGGCCTGGTCGCCAAGGTGCCCGCTGCCAACCTTAAAGTGTACCCCAGTCAGCTGAGCTCTTTTGGATTCGCTTCGCGGCGAACAGTCGCCTCCGGGCGGGCTCTCCGAGCAGCGCCTTCCTTTCCTGCCCTGTCTATGGTATAATCCAGGCGATAACAATCTACCAGAGGTTTGTCATTTCTATGCTCAAGGGCATTCTTAGCAAGATCGTGGGTGACGCCAATGTCAAGGAGTTGAACAGGCTTCAGCCCATTGTTAATGAGATAAACGGCCTCGAACCCCAGTACGAATCGCTTCCCGACTCGGCATTGCGAGCGGCCATCGCTACGTTCAGGCAGGAAATCGACGCTGCTGTGGCCGAGCAGAGGGCCATTGTCACGCAGCGGCAGCGCGAGGCAGTAGCAGAACCTGCCGCCGATCGTCGGCTGGAGCTTCAGGTCAGGCTTCAGGAGGCGACGGAGCGCCTGAGGGGTGCGGAAGAGGGCATACTCGAAGAATACCTGACGCGTGTCTTCGCTGTGGTGCGCGAGGCAGCAAAACGCACCCTCGGAGAGCGACACTACGATGTGCAACTCCTCGGTGGCGTCGTTCTGCACCAGGGCAGGATCGCAGAGATGAAGACCGGCGAGGGTAAGACGCTTGTGGCTACCCTGCCCCTGACGCTCAATGCGCTACTTGGCCGCGGTGCACATCTGGTAACCCCCAACGACTACCTCTCGAAGTTCGGAGTCCAGTGGATGGGCCCGGTCTACCACCTGCTGGGTCTAAGCGTCGGCGTTATCCAGTCTGCCGCCCAGAACCCGGAACTGGGTTCCTTCGTGTTTGATCCTGAGTATCCGGCCACAGACGACCGCTACCAGAACCTGCGGCCTGTTCCCCGACGTGAGGCCTACCTCGCCGACATCACCTACGGAACCAACAACGAGTTTGGCTTTGACTATCTGCGTGACAACATGGTGTGGGACCTTGCGCAGTGCGTGCAGCGCGAACTGCACTATGCCATCGTGGATGAGGTGGACAACATTCTCATCGATGAGGCGCGAACCCCCTTGATTATCTCGGGGGCGGCGGAGGAGTCCACCGAGCAATACGGACGTTTTGCCGACCTGGTGCGTCAGCTTCGTCCCGAGGCAGACTATGCCGTCGAGGAAAAGACGCGGGTCGTGACACTCACTGAGGATGGCACGGCCAAGGTTGAGAGCTTGCTTGGCATTGACAACATCTATTCGCCAGAGCACTACGAGCTGACCCCTTACCTGGAGAATGCGCTGAAGGCGCAGGTGCTTTTCAAGGCAGACCGTGACTATATCGTGAAGGATGGCCAGGTGATCATCGTCGATGAGTTCACCGGCCGACTGATGTTCGGTCGGCGCTACTCGGAGGGCCTGCATCAGGCGATTGAGGCCAAGGAAGGCGTGCGCGTGCAGAGGGAAAGCCTGACTTTGGCCACGATTTCCTTCCAGAACTACTTCCGGATGTACAACAAGCTGTCCGGGATGACCGGCACAGCAGCGACCGAGGCCGAAGAATTTCAGCGCATCTACAACCTTGACGTCGTAGTGATCCCGACGCACAAGCCGATGATTCGCGAAGATCATCCCGACCAGGTGTACAAGACGGAAAAGGCCAAGTTCCGTGCCGTGGTGCGTGAGATCGAAGGGTTGCACAGTGAAGGGCGGCCTGTGCTGGTAGGCACCACCTCCGTTGAGAATTCAGAGATGCTCTCCGGTATGCTGCGTCGTAAAGGTATTCTCCACCAGGTACTCAATGCCAAGCATCATGAGAAGGAGGCGCTGATCATCGCCCAGGCTGGACGCTCTGGCGCAGTGACCATCGCCACTAACATGGCTGGCCGTGGCGTGGATATTTTGCTCGGCGGCAATCCCGAGGGGTTGGCGCGCGACCAGTTGCGACGCCAGGGTGTGGATCTAGCTCAGGTGGATGAGGAAACCTGGGTAGACGCGTTGGTCCAGGCCCGAGAAATGTGCGCAGCCGACAGGGAGCAAGTCGTAGGGCTGGGCGGTCTCCATGTGACGGGTACAGAACGCCACGAGGCACGCCGCATTGACAACCAGCTCCGCGGTCGCTCGGGTCGTCAGGGAGATCCCGGGTCCTCGCGCTTCTACGCATCGCTTGAAGATGACTTGATGCGGCGCTTTGGCGGTTCGACCGTGGCTGGCTTGATGGATCGCCTTGGTGTGGAAGAGGACATACCGATTGAGCATGACTTGATCACACGTTCCATAGAGAATGCCCAGGTGAAAGTAGAAGGGTACAACTTTGACCTGCGCAAGCACTTGCTCGAGTATGACGATGTGGTCAATGAGCAGCGTAGGCTTATCTATGATCAGAGACGGTTGATCCTCACTTCTGATAGCCTTAGGGATACGGTCCTGACAATGGTTCAGGAGGAGCTCAGCTTCGCCGTCACGGCGCACACCGCCGGTGATCCCGTGGAGTGGGACTTGGCCGGACTGCAGCAGTCCATTCGTTCGATCTTGCCGCTGCCTCAGGATTATCATCCCCAGTGGGACGGCATGGTCGCCGAGCAGATCGAGCAGTGGCTGCTGGAGCGCGCTGAGGAACTATACGCGCTAAAAGAGCAGCAACTGGGCCCTGAGTCAGCGCGGCAGTTGGAGCGGCTGCTCATGCTGCACATTGTAGACTCCCACTGGGTCAGACATCTCACTGCACTCGACGAACTTCGGCAAGGAATTGGCTTGCGTGCATTTGGCCAGCGGGATCCGCTGATCGAGTACAAGCGCGAAGCCTTTGACATGTTTGATGAACTGAAAGCAACCATTGCTCACGATGTTGCCCACAGAATCTATTTCACCACTCTCGCAAGGGAACCAGCGCGGCGGCCCATGCGGGCCTACCGACCCGGTGTGGCAGGACAGCAGGCGGCTGCCAGGCGCGCGTCACCTGCCCGTAGTGTGGGTCGCAACGACCCGTGTCCCTGTGGCAGCGGTCGGAAGTACAAGAACTGCTGTATGCGCAAGGAGGCAGGTGCTGGGCAGCCGGTCGCACGGGGTGAGGGGATGGCGGCGACCTCCAAAGGTCAGGCCAAACGCCGCAGACGGCGGAAGAAACGCAAGTAGCAGCAGCTTTTGGCGAAGCAGTCTGCTGGGCGGGAAGCCAGGTAGACCTGCCGCGGGCGGAGGATGAATGGCGATTACTACTTTCGAACAACTGATGGAAGAGGCCAGGAAGGTCGGTCCCAGGATGGTGAGCGTAGCTGCGCCGCACGAGCCGGAGATACTGCTCGCCATGCAAGATGCTGAGCGCCAGGGTATCGCCGACTCCACTCTTGTCGGGGACCGGGATCTGATCAAAAAGCTTGCTGCGGAACATGAGATCGACATAAATAGAATGATGATCGTCCACGAGCCAGAGCCCATGGCTGCGGCTCGCAAGGTCATGGAGCTGCTGCGCTTGGGCCATGCTGACCTGGCGATGAAGGGCAAAGTTGAGACAGGGAGCTTCTTGCGTGCAGCCCTCGATCGCGAGGCTGGTCTGCGCGTTGGGCGCCTGTTCACCCACATTGCCGTCTTTGAAGTTCCGGGCTTTGACCATTTGCTGTTCGTTACGGATTCGGGCGTGGTGGTTGCACCCACTCTGGAGCAGAAGGTGGAGATTGTACAGAACGCGATCCTCGTCGCGCAGCGTCTGGGTGTTGCCAGACCCAAGGTGGCCGTCCTTGCAGCAACGGAAATGGTCAATCCCAAGATCCCAACCACAATGGATGCCGCGAATTTGGCCAAGATGGCCGACAGAAAGCAGATCCAGGGTGGCCTGGTCGATGGTCCACTGGCCTTGGACAACGCCATATCACGAGAGTCCGCGGCCATCAAGGGCATTGAGAGTCCGGTTGCAGGGACTGCCGATATCCTTGTGACTCCCGATGTGGAGGCAGGCAACATGCTTGCCAAGGCCATCAGCTATTTCGCCAAGGGCAAGATGGCCGGTGTAGTGGTGGGAGGCAAGTGCCCGCTCATTGTAGCTTCCCGTTCAGATCCTCACGAGACCAAGCTGGTATCCATGGCGCTGGGCGTATTGCTGGCCTCATAGGGTCATCGACCACCGAGGTTACGTAGACGGCCAAGGGACATGGCCAGCTCCTGGGCAAGTACTGAAGCTTGGGTCGCTCCACCCAGCGGCCTTAACACCAAGACTCTTCCACCAAGCAGGTTGACGAAGTAATGAATGGGATGATGCACAGAGTGGTGTGGGAAGGGGGTTGCCGGTGATCGAAGTCCGGATTCATGGCCGCGGTGGCCAGGGAGCAGTGATTGCCTCCAAAGTGCTGGCCGATGCCGTGTTCAGAGAGGGTCGCTACGTGCAGTCTTTCCCGGCTTTTGGGGTGGAGCGCCGCGGTGCGCCAGTGGCTGCATTCACGCGCATCGACGATGAACCAGTGCGTCTGCGAAGCCAGATTTACACCCCAGACCACGTGATGGTGCTCGACCCGAGTCTGATGCAGGTTGTGGACGTCACCGCAGGTCTTAGGGAAGGCGGCTGGGTTCTAATCAACAGTGACCAGCCGCCTGCTGCTTTCCCACTGCCCTCTCAGTTTCGTGTGGCTACTGTGGATGCCAACGAGATTGCGATCAAACATCGCCTCGGGCCACGCACTGCTCCTATCGTCAATACAGCTATTCTGGGTGCCTTCGCTCGCATCACCGGCATTGTCAGCCTGGAGACGGTGGAGCAGGCGGTCCGCGAGGCAGTCCCTACCAAGCCCGAAGACAATGTGGCCGCCACTCGCGAAGCCTATCACGCAGTGCAACCCGCATAGAGAAAGGTGCCGTCATGTCCTACGAGATCGTCTTCAAGACCGAGGCCGACATGCCGCTTCTGCCCATGTCATTGGGCAGCACACTGTACAACAAGACGGGTTCGTGGAGGTACGTTCGGCCCATATACCGCGACAAGACGTCGCCGTGTAACCATGCCTGTCCTGCGGGCGAGGATATTGTCACATACCTGGCAATGGTGACCGAAGGACAGTACGAGCAGGCCCGGCAGACGATTCTGCAAGAGAACCCGTTCCCTGGCGTGTGTGGTCGGGTCTGTGCGCATCCGTGCGAGTCCGAGTGCAACCGCGCACAGCTTGGAGGCGCTATTGCCATCCACAGCATGGAGCGTTTTCTGGCCGACCTCCCAGCGCCACGCGCATTGCCCAGGCTCGAGCAGCGAGATGTGCCCGATGCCAGGGTGGCGGTGATTGGATCCGGGCCGGCGGGTCTGTCCTGTGCCTACCAGCTGGTGAGGAGCGGCTATGAGGTCACCGTATTCGAGGCACTACCGGCAGTTGGTGGCATGCTGCGGGTGGGTATCCCCTCCTACCGACTGCCACGCGATGTGCTGAACGCTGAGATTGAAGGTATCGTGTCACTGGGCATCGAAATCCGCACAGGCATGCGCTTCGGGGAGGACCTGGGTTTTGAGGACTTGACGGACTATCGTGCCGTTTTCCTGGCTGTCGGACAGCAACGCAGTCTCAGGCTGAATGTCCCCGGCGAAGATGCCTCTGGCGTCACGCCGGGTGTTCAATTCCTGCGGCAAGTCAACTTGGGGCAAGAAATCACGGTTGGCCCCACCGTGGCTGTGATCGGTGGCGGCAACACTGCAATGGACGCGGCACGGTCTGCGCTCCGCCTGGGCGCCTCCGATGTGGCTGTCCTGTACCGGCGTTCGCGCCATGAGATGCCGGCCATCCCCGACGAGGTTGAGGAAGCCGAGCAGGAGGGCATAAGGCTGGAGTTCCTGACTGCGCCGGTGGAGGTGCTGACCGAGAATGGCCGCGTCAGGGGCCTCCGTTGTGTGCGCATGCGCCTGGGCGCCCCAGATGAGAGCGGGCGACGCCGCCCCGAAGTGATACCTGGCTCCGACTACACTGTCGATGTGGATATGGTCATCCCCGCTCTGGGGCAGGAGGCAGACCTGTCGTTCCTGGGCGACCGTGGTCAGGTAGAGCGCGGTCGGATCGCAATCAACGAGGCTGGAGTCATGTCCCGATCTCCTTCCGGGGCGGACCGGTCGCCCCAAGGCGTTTTCGCTGGCGGGGATGCAGCAACTGGCTTTGGCACCGTGGCCCATGCAATCGGTTCGGGCAAGCGTGCCGCGCTGGCAATCGACAGGTACTTGCGTGGTCAGGCATTGGAGGGGTTCCCGCCGCTCACCGCTCACCTCCGGGTTGCGCCACGGGATGTCGATCCAACGGTGGTGCGCTTTGAGGACATCAATCTGGCGTACTTCGCGGAGGAACCACGGACCGTTCAGCGCCAGCGACCTGCGGCTGAACGGATCAAGGGCTTTGGTGAGGTGAATCTCGGCTACAGCGAGGGGGATGCGTTGAAGGAGGCTGAGCGCTGCTTCAGCTGTGGAGTCTGTAACCAGTGTGACACGTGCTGGCTCTTCTGCCCTGACGTATGTATCCACCGGCTCGACTCTGGCGCGCCATCAGCTGCGCCAGGCCGCCAGGCTTACGAAGTTGATTATGACTACTGTAAGGGTTGCGGTGTCTGCGCCGAGGAATGCCCGCGCGCGGCCATTGTCATGGAGGAGGAGCTGAAATGGAGAAAGTGATCATGGGCAACCACGCTGTTTCTTACGGCGTGCAGCTTGCCCGTGCGCAAGTTATCGCAGCGTATCCCATTACTCCGCAGACGCAGATCGTGGAGATTCTCTCCGAGTTCTGTGCCGATGGGCGGCTTGATGCCAAGTTCATCAAGGTCGAATCTGAGCATTCCGTCATGGCAGCTGTCGTTGGTGCTTCCATGGCCGGCGCTCGAGCGTTCACTGCTACCTCCTCCCATGGCCTGGCGCTGATGCACGAAGTGCTGCATTGGGCAGCGGGTGGTCGGCTTCCGATCGTCATGGCTAATGTCAACCGCGCGATGGGCCCCGGATGGAATGTGTGGACTGAGCAAACGGATAGCTTGGCTCAGCGCGACACCGGGTGGATGCAATTCTATTGTGAAACCAATCAGGAAGCGCTGGATACCGTCATCCAGGCATTCAAGATTGCTGAAGCTGTCCTGCTACCGGTGATGATCGTTCTCGACGCCTTCGTCCTCTCTCACACGATGGAGCCTGTGGATATCCCTGATCAGGCTGTTGTGGATGGCTTTCTGCCACTATACGAACCCGAGTTCAAGTTGGATCCGGGGGATCCGCACGCCTTCTACGGGTTGGTGACCCCGGACCACTATATGGAGCTGCGCTACAAGATGCATCAAGCCATGCGAGATGCGGTACAGGCGACACAGCGGATCGGTGCACAGTTCGGCGACGTGTTCGGGCGTCCCTACGATGTGGTTGAGAAGTATCGCATTGAGGATGCCGACATCGTGCTGGTCACCTCTGGTAGCATCACCAGCACCGCACGTGTGGTCGTCGACGCGTGGCGCGCCAATGGGCACAAGGTGGGACTCTTGAAGATGCGACTGTTTCGGCCTTTCCCCTTTGAGGCTGTCCGTGAGGCCCTGGCTGGGACGCGCAAAGTGGCGGTCATCGATCGCAACATCTCGCAGGGACATGGCGGGATCTTTGCTGCGGAAGTCAAGTCCGCGCTCTATGGTGCGTCTCAGCAGCCAGTCCTGTTCCCCTTCATCATCGGTCTCGGTGGCCGTGATGTGACACCAGAGTCCATCCACAGCATCTTGAACCACACCCAGAGTCACGACATGCCAGCCGAAGAGAGCATCTGGATGGAGGTGAAGAAGTGAGCTACGACGTGCCAGATCAAGAATTGATGACCCCCGGCCATGTCGCCTGCCCGGGCTGCGGCGCTCCCATGGCTGTCCGATACGCACTGAAGGCACTGGGTGAGGACACGGTACTGATTGTAGTGGCCTCTTGCTGGTCGATCATCGCCGGCCCATTTCCGTATAGCGCAGTAAAAGTGCCCTTGCTACACAGCCTCTTCGCCACCGGGGGTTCGGTGGCCTCCGGCGTGAAGGCAGGGCTGGAAGCGCGTGGTCTCACCGATACGACGGTCATGACCCTGGCCGGCGATGGGGGTACGTTTGACATCGGAATTCAGGCGCTGTCAGCCGCGGTGGAGCGGAACGAGGATTTCATCTATGTGTGCTACGACAACGAGGCGTACATGAATACTGGCATCCAGCGCAGTTCGGCTACACCGTGGGGTGCCTGGACGACCACCACCCCAGTCGCGCATCCCAAAAGTCAGCCGAAGAAAGACATGGTGGCGATCATGGCTGCGCATCGCATTCCGTACACTGCTACTGCCACTGTTGCGTATCCTGAAGATTTGATGCGCAAGGTGAAAAAGGCCAAGGACATCCGTGGTAGCAAGTTCTTGCATGTGTTGTCGCCGTGTCCTTCCGGCTGGAAGTCTGAGCCAGGGCAGACGGTCTATCTTTCGCGTCTGGCGGTGGAGACCTGCGTCTTCCCACTCTATGAAGTCGAACACGGCGAGGAGTACAGAATCACAGTGTGGCCCAGGCAGAAAGAGCCTGCTGAGAAATACCTGCGTCTGCAGGGCCGCTTTGCCCACCTCGAGCCCCAGGAAATTCGGCGAATCCAGGACAACGTGGATCGCGAGTGGGACAAACTGGTGGTAAAGGCGAGAGCCAGCGGGCAGATGATTCCTCAATGATCTCGGTACGGCTGGGCAACCATGGATAGCCGAGCGCGATATCCCGTCGGGAGCCGCCGTCTGCGGCCAGCCAGGCGGAGCGAAAGGTACCCTGCCCCTTGGTCTTGGTGAGACGCGAGATACGTTTGGGCAATGTACAGTGCTTCGTGCTGGACGATGGCGAGTGGCGCATCGACGGCGGGTCCATCTTCGGCGTGGTGCCCAAAGTGCTTTGGGAAGAAGTTCTGCCGCCCGATGAGTTGAACCGCATCCCCATGGCCCTCAATTGCCTTCTCATCATCTCAGAGGGCCAGCGCATCTTGGTTGACACAGGCTTCGGACCCAAGCTGAAGCCAGCGGAAGTGGAGATTCTGGCCCTGCGGCGCAGCGATGGCTGCCTCCTGGATAGCCTGCAACGCCATGGGTACGCCGCAGGTGATATCGATGTCGTGATCAACACGCACTTGCATTCAGACCATTGTGGGTGGAACACGATTCTCAGTGCCGGCGTTCCAGTGCCTGCCTTTCCCAACGCGCAGTATTGGATTCAGCGTCTGGAGTGGTCCGATGCCTGCTATCCCAACGAGCGCACACGCCGGAGCTATCTCGCAGAGAACTTCTTGCCACTTCGGGAAGCGGGGCAGCTCCGACTGTTGTACGGCGACACGCGCGTCACCGGCGAGGTGCGCTGTGTGGTGACGAGGGGCCATACGCGGGGCCATCAGAGCGTGATCATCGAATCAGCCGGGCAGACCGCGGTCTTCCTGGGTGACCTTGCGGCAAGGTCTGTGCATCTGGAGCGGCTGAACTGGACAACCGCATTCGACACAGAGCCGCTCGAGACGCTGGAGACGAAACGAGCCATGAGGAACTGGGTGCTCGAGAGACAGGCACTGCTCTTCTTTGGGCACGACGTCAGCATGCCTGCTGGCTATCTGTCGCAGATGGGCGACAGCTTCAGTGTAGGAGCTGCCTAGAGGCAGAGAGAAGCGGCGTCTATTCCGGACTTGGAAGGCGGGACACAAAAGCGACCTCGTGGGCACTACCTTTGCTGGTAGGCCTCAGGAGGTCGCTTGCTTTTCAACCGTCACCCTGCACAGGAGCGCGGACGCTTCTTTCGAAGCCTGTGTCTCAGTGTATCAAGCCCATCTCATCCAGTGGCCAGTACCGGAACCAGGCTCGTCCGACCACGTTTGAGAGTGCCACCTCCCCAAAGCTGCGCGAATCGTTGCTCGCGCCGCGGTTGTCGCCGAGAACGAATATGTGGCCCGGTGTTATGACGCGCGGTGGCACAGTGCCGTAGGTGTCTTGCTGGAGATAGGGCTCCTCGAGGGCTTGCCCATTGATGTACACACGCCCGTCCCGAATCTCGATCGTCTCGCCAGGCAGTCCGATGACACGTTTGATAAGCGGGTCTGGCGCGTCTATCGCACAGTCCAAGGGCAGCACCGTACAAATCCAGGAGAGTATGCGTTGATTAAGCTGCTGAGGCTGCCAGTTGGGGGGCTTTAGCACAACAATGTCGCCCCGCTCTGGTAGATGCAGGCGATAGGAGATCTTCTCAACGACTAGCCTCTGGTCGTTGTGGATGTTGGGCTCCATGCTCTGGCCTTCCACACGCGTAGCTTGCGCCAGGAACAGATTCACAACCAGAACAATGAGCAGCGCAGGCAGGATGGTCTCTGCCAGCTCTCGAAACCAGCGCGCGATGGTGCGTCCGGCGGAACCAGAATGACTTTTTTGCTCTGCCTGTTCTGTGTAGGGCTGTTCGCTCATCTGCCTGAGATCCTCTGGAGTTATGGTTATCTTTGCTCTCTTGAACGAGATCTGCCGCCCCGAGGGCCTCGAGATCTCGAGGGGGGACGACGGCTACTTCTCCCACCACGGTCTCGCTCACGAGCCTCTTCTGCCGTCCAGCCCTCTATGACTGCCTGCCGGGAGAGCTTGATCTTCCCGTCGGAGTCAATCCCGATGATCATCACCATGATCTCGTCGCCAACCTTCACCACATCTTCCACTTTTCTGACGTGGTAGTCAGCCAGTTGCGAGATGTGCACTAGCCCGTCCCTGCCCGGTAGGATCTCCACAAAAGCACCAAAGTCGGTTGTGTTGACGACCTTCCCCGTGTAGATCTTGCCGACTTCAGGTTCTTCGGTCAGGGCTTCGATCATGCCCACTGCTTTTTCACTGGCCGCCTTGTCGGTGGAAGCAACGTAGACCGTGCCATCTTCTTCGACATCAATGTTGGCCCCGGTTTCGGCGATAATGCTGCGTATCGTCTTTCCGCCGGGTCCGATGACCACACCGATCTTCTCAGGATCAATCTTGACCAGGGTGATCCGTGGAGCGTAGGCGGACAGTTCTGGGCGCGCCTCTTTGATCGCCTCGGACATCTTGTCCAGTACGAACAGCCGCGCCTCCCTCGCCTGGCCCAAGGCGGAGCGCATGATCTCGGCGTCGATACCTTTGGTCTTGAGGTCCATCTGCAGGGCCGTAATCCCCTTTGCTGTGCCAGCCACCTTGAAATCCATGTCTCCAAGGTGATCTTCCATGCCCAGTATGTCCGTCAACACGGCATGGCGATCACCTTCCTTGATCAGGCCCATGGCTATGCCTGCGACGGGCGCTTTGATCGGGACGCCAGCATCCATCAGGGCCAACGAGCTGGCACACACGCTGGCCTGGGAAGTCGAACCGTTGGAGGACAGAACCTCCGACACCAATCGGAGCGTATAGGGGAACTCTTCCTCGCTGGGTATCATGGGCAGGAGCGCTCTTTCTGCCAGTGCACCGTGCCCGATCTCTCTTCGGCCTGGTCCCCTCATCCTCCTTGCTTCTCCAGTGCTGTAGGGAGGGAAGTTGTAGTGATGCATGTAGCGCTTTCTGTCTTCCACTCCTAGGCCATCGATCCTCTGACTATCGCTCACTGTTCCCAGCGTGGCGATTGTCAGGACTTGGGTCTCGCCTCGTGTGAAGAGGCCGGAACCGTGCGTGCGTGGCAGCAGACCCACCTCACAATGAATGGGGCGGATTGTCTTGGGGTCACGGCCATCGGGCCGGTAGCCCCTGTCAAGTATGGCCTTGCGCACTTCGCCCTTGAAATAGTCATCAAATGCTGCTGATGTTTCTGCTTCGGGATATCTCTCCGCAAGGCTACCGACCACCTGTGCCTGCAGTTCGTCCAGAGCCTGATACCTTCCCTCTTTGCTGCGTCCTTCTTCAAAGACTGGCATGATGCGGCCAGCCAGCTGCTCCCTCACGGCCTGTGCAGCTTCTTCAGTCACCTGGAAAACCGGGTATTCCGACTTGGGCTTGCCCACAGCCTGGCGAATCTCCTGCTGCATGCGGATTACGTCCTGATAGGCCTCGTGGCCCTGCCGCAAGGCATCGAGGATGACGTCTTCGGAGACCTCATCTGCGCCTGCTTCGACCATGACGATGGCATCCGCAGTTCCAGCCAGCCTCAGATCCAGCATACTGTTCTGCATCTCAGAGAACGTCGGGTTGAACAGCAGCTTCCCGTCGGCGTAGCCCACTCTGATCGCTCCCACAGGACCGCTGAACGGAATGTCGGATATGGATAGCGCAGCGGAAGCACCTATGATGGAGAGAATATCCAGATAGTGCTCTTGGTCCGCGGACAGTGCGGTCACAACGATCTGTACATCGTTTCGCAGGCCCTTGGGGAAGAGGGGACGAAGCGCACGGTCCGTCAGCCGGCAGAGCAGGATTGCTGCTTCCGTAGGGCGGCCCTCGCGTTTGAAGAATCCGCCCGGGATTTTCCCAGCAGCATACAGCCGCTCTTCATAGTCTACCGTTAGGGGGAAGAAATCCGTGCCTTCACGGGGGGTCTGCGCGCTGGTAGCTGTAGCCAGGATCATAGTATCGCCGCAGCGAACCGTCACTGCTCCTCCAGCTTGCCCAGCTAGTTTGCCCGTCTCTACTGCCAGAGTGGAGTTTCCCAACCTGGCATTGAAACTTTTTTCGTTATTCATGTTTTATCCTTCTTCTGTGATCTGCTTAGAGATCAAGACGGGCAGTCAGGGACTGGGGACTGAGCCGCACCGTGACGGCAAAGCTCGGTCTCGTTCTCTGTTGCGGCGCACTCCCCAATTCCTGGGCTACCCTTTCATGATCTCATGCGGCGATGCCGCAGGGTCTGGTCGGGCACAAGGAAACGAGTAGATGACAGTTTACCATCTACTCGTTCGGTCTCCGGGCTTGTAGCACGCCCTGCACACTATCTCCGCAGGTTGAGTCTTGCCACAATCTCTTTGTAGCGCGTGGAATCTGTGCGGCTCAAGTAGGCCAAATGCCGGCGACGCTGCCCCACCAACTTCAACAAGCCGCGGCGCGAAGCCTCATCATGTTTGTGAACTTTGAGGTGCTCAGTAAGTGCCTGGATGCGCTGCGTCAACAGTGCTATCTGCACCTCAGGCGAGCCCGTGTCCTTCGGATGCACGTGGTACTCTTTGATAATCGCTTCTTTCTCGGCCTTCAACAAGGCCATTGCCCTGCCTCCTTCCTGCTCACAACTCCAAACACAATTGGCGATTATAGCACACTTTCACCAACAGCGCAAATTGGCGTGTGGTGGGGTCACGGCTGTTGCAAAGTCGGTGTTCTTCTGGCATTGGGCGTCCGTCTATGCCAAGAATCTGTGCTGCTGAGTCCCACAGAA
>Ga0209427_10001297_pt1 | contig 28569 bp, 28 predicted proteins | sample DeeMarSWOR136_30_FD_187465 | JGI IMG/M metagenome (GOLD analysis project Ga0209427, IMG submission 187465) | Marine sediment microbial communities from White Oak River estuary, North Carolina - WOR-1-36_30 (SPAdes) (version 2) | ecosystem: Environmental > Aquatic > Marine > Intertidal zone >...
TTACGCCCAGGACTACTCGGGTATCTAATCCGATTCGCTCCCCTGGGTTTCGTCCCTCACCGTCGGACGCGTTCTCGGCGACCGCCTTCGCCACTGGTGGTCCTCCATAGATCATTAGATTTCACCCTTACCTATGGAATACCGTCACCGTCTCCCGCTCCCAAGTAAGGCGGTATCCCTACCAGGCCGACCGTTGGGCGGCCGGATTTAAGCAGGGACCTACCAAACCGGCTACGGACGCTTTAAGCTCAATAATTGTGGACACCACTCGAAGAGCTGGTTTTACCGCGGCGGCTGGCACCAGCCTTGCCCTCTCCTTTCTAGCGCTCCTCCCTACGGATGCGCCACAGATGGAGTTATCCCCCATCACTCGGCTTGGCCCACTCGTGCTTTCGCACATTGGTGAGGTTTCGTAACTGCTGCACCCCGTGGGGCTAGGGCCCTTGTCTCAGTGCCCTTCTCCGGGCCACGACTTACATCGCCCGTTCGGGTCATAACCTAAGTGGGCAGTTACCCCACTTACAAGTATGATCCGGTGCCACCCCGTCCTGCGGCGGAGAGCCCAACATACCTAGGGCACCCATATCGGAGCAACATCATTTCCAGAACAATGCTCCTACGGCGGATTAACGCCAGTTTCCCGGCGGTGTCCGCCTCCACAGGGTAGGTTAGCGACACTACTGAGCCGTTCGCGACGGACTCGGATGCGAGCCCGTTCCACTTGCATGTCTTAACCCCAAGCCGATAGCAGTGTCCTCTAGCAGGATCAACTAGAGTTGATCACAATCATGCACCTTGGCAAGGTAGATTGGAGTAGTATCAACCTAGTGCACGACCTTTTGACACACTTGAACTTAGCTTGATGAAGTACAGGCGTAACGGGGATAGTTGGTGAACTTACCCAATTAATACCTGCACACTGCTGAGCGTATCTTAGACACGAGGGGATTCCGGCACATTTGCACCGGTCTATCTCACGTCCGCATCTTGTTTTCGCGCCTGGAAATCGCGGGCCATCATCGCTTGGCACTCGCCGACAGCATCAGGCCTGACACCGTTAGGGCGCGAAGGCAGCATCAACCCTGAGTAATTCCGATAAAAAGCTTTCCAAGGGACCGAAGGAAACGGTGAAAGGGAGTCCCAAACTGGCTCGTGAGTCGGTCACTGACCACCAAGCGTCCTGCGGAACTTCGAGAGTCGACTGTCACCCCTCAAAAGCCGAAGGAAGTTGGACCTTGCTCTGTCACTGACTTCTTCTGGAGTTGTGCTCCTCAATACCGCTAGGTTCTCTATGACCTCTCTTAGTGAAACTGAAGGCATTCTACTAGGCGGCCTATTGGGCCCATCAGTTTCGACGAGCATCAAGTCATCAGGAACGATTGCTGATATTTTGCGCCTCTCTTCCCATCCTGGTATCTCGGATTTGTATTCGTCCCGGTAGCTCCTATCAAACGAGTAGAAGAAACCGCGGTCAATGATCTTATTCGCCAATTCAAGGGGGCCATAATAATCATGGAATATCACTCTAGACACCGAATAGTTGTCAAGTATTGATAGTACCTCTGACTCCGCCCCTGCGACATGGAGTGTCATTATTGTGTCATGCTTTTGAGCTGCCTCGAGAAAGGTTTCAAGTAGATCCACCTGTAGTGGGTACTTCGAGGCGTCCTCTTCATAGAGATGGTCTAGCCCAATTTCACCCAACATAAGTGCCTTCTCGGCGATGGCTCCAATTGATTCCAATTTGCTCATGTGTTCTGACGCCACTGCCGGGTGAACGCCAAATGCAGGCAATATCAAGTCTGAGAGCCCGGCAATCTCCAGGGTCCTCTCATACTCTGGAATGTTACAGGAAACAGCTCCGACCAGGATGCCCTCGTTTGTAATATCCTCCAAGGCATCATCAAAGTCCTCCACATACTTGTGGAAGTGATTGTGAGTGTCAACATACATTGCCAAGCTTCACCTAGGCTCTGAAGTCCAGAATAGTCTGGATATGACCTTTCTTTTCGACGCATGGGGGCTATTGATTGTCAGACGTTAGTGTACTACCACATTCAGCACATGTAACACGGTGACCTCGTTTCAGCTTGACCAAGTCCTCGTGTGGGAGAGTAGAGAGACACCAAGGACACAGTACTCGGTGTTCACTGCTTGAGGAGGAAACCGGAATGGTCTCGCCCCAATCATCCATTTGCGGGAGCGTATCCGCTGCATAGGAAGGGCCAGAGTACGTATCACTGGTAGATGAGTCGAGCTGCTTCTTCAGACAAGTGAGGCATAGCCGCACCGGGCTTAGTCCCTGCCGCTCCATCCTCGTGATGGCATTTCGACGTAGTCGCTCTATTCGGCGGCCGCAAGACTCGCATGTAGCACGTTCTGAGGCCCTTCGATCCATCTCCTGCAACATGCAAGAATCGCATAGGAGTGGATACCGTCCTTGGCCCCTTCGGTAGACCTGCTCTGCTGAACGGCTCACAGAAGCGCCACATCTGGAACAGAGTGACAAAGAGGTAACTCTCACATTTCTAACTCAGTATTCTGTTTTAAGACATTGCAGGCAATTGGCAAGAACAAGGTGATGGAAGGGCGGGGGAAGCCCCCGCCTTTCTTTCGCAGAGGCAGGAGATAACTGTCCACTGCGTGCAGCCGTCGAATTCTTCCATCTGTGTGACCAAAACTACGTACTAAGAATATAAAGAGTGAATGAACGATGACTCTGTATGATTCGTCTAGAAAGACTCTCCGCAAAAGAACCAGAGAGTGAGCAGGCACCGCTCTGGAGTGTAGGATTCACCACCAATTCACTCAATTGTCATATATGAATCATCCAATCACAATAAAGACGTAAGGGCGAAGTCTAGGAAAGGCGTACATCAATGCAGCCAGAAGCGTTCCCACTAATCAGACTCGACCTAGCATTCGAAAGCATCAGCGGCATCATCGCCTTGATAATCGCATATTACGCCACAAAGGCATACAATCTGACAGACCAGAAGAGACTTGCTGATCTTTCGACTGGCTTCTTTGTACTAGCAATTGGGATGTTCAGTCATGTGATCGGAACTTGGTATTTCTATGTCAGGCTTGGCATAGAAGGTGATATCGTTCCTGAGGTCAGGACCACAATGACGATAGTCACCCTCGTCTATCACTTTCTCCAGATAATGGCATACGGACTATTTGTCCTTTCCACCCGGAGGGGTGGAAGAGCAAGACAGCCTGAGATGGTCACGTTGATGGCACTACCCGTATTGCTTGATTCCAATCTGGAACTCATCACAATCTTGTTAATGCTGGTTGTGGTCGTACAGGCGTTGATGAACTACGCCACTGTGAGGAGTCGATTCGCACTCTATGTTTTTTCAGGATTCTTCCTCATCTTCCTGAATCATTTGGTCCTCATGACGGCGGAAGAGAATGTATTGAGATATCTTCTCAGTCAGGGATTGCAGTTCCTAGGCTTCATAGCGCTCTTGTTAATGGTATACAAGGTAGGCCGAGAGGAATGAGTAGAAAGCGGGCGTATCGCTCCAAGATGCGCATCCTCGCAGACATGATGCGCACCATCCAGAGTGAGGGTGAGGACGGTGCAGGCCCGACAAAGATTCTCTACAGTGCCAACCTTTCACATGATCGACTTACTCAATATCTTGAGGAGCTGATTGAGAAGGAGCTCATCCGAGAAGCCGAGGAAAATGGGAACAGAGTTTACTTGTTGACCGAGAAGGGGCGGGATTTCTTAAGAGAATTCGTCAGAATCGAGAGGTTCTCAGAGGCATTCGGAATCGAGATTTGAGATAGGTGTGGAACAGACTGAATAGACAAGATTTTAAGAATCACGCCTTGGTGTGTCCTGTCAGACATGGGCCGGTAGATCAGCCTGGTAGATCGTTCGGTTCGCAAACCTAGTGGATTATTCCGTAGGTCGAATGTCCGAAAGGTCGTGAGTTCGAATCTCGCCCGGTCCACCATCTAGATTTGTCAGACGGCAATGCATTTTATCAGTTCCTTTCCAGTTCAAGATATGCCAGAAATCTTACGTAAAGAGACGAAGATGAGTTTCGAGGATACGGTAAAGAGGGTTGAAGCACTCTCTGAGGAGGAGGGCTTTACAGTACTGTTGATCAGGGCCATGCATGGTATGTTCAAGAAGAAACTCGGTATTGATGATTATCCGAAGAGAACACTCATACTTGCATGCTCCGCAGATCTTGCTAAGAAGGCGATGGATGTGTCGGCAGACATGTCGCTCTTGATGCCATGTAGCTTCGTAGTTTCTGAGGAAGACGGCAAGGTGATTGTTTCCCATTCTTCCATAATGAAGATGGGCGTGGAGCTTGGTTTCGCCCCAGAGGGGCCAATGAGGCCGGTCATAGAAGAAACAGGAGAACGTGTGCACAAGGTCTGGGACAGACTATAGACAAAGAGCTAGACACTCACATCCAACGAAACTTACACTGGATAACACACGACGAAGAGTATGACGGTCAAATAGTATGTGATGACGGCCACTTCGTGTATATGCAGCGTATCAGGTTCTCCCAGGTTCTCAGAGTAGAGGAATCATCGCTTGGGAAAACTTGAAAGCCCGAATGTAGAGCAGTTCACAGACACTGCTAAGAGGTTGACATAGAATGGTGCTGAATCTTGATGACTTGGATTACCTAAGCCTCGGGAAGCGGACAAGGCTTCACAGGCTCATGTACGAGCATGGTCCCGGCAATGGCCGCATGCTAATCCTTCCAATAGACCAGGGAATGGAGCACGGACCTGTATCGTTCTTCCCGAACCCTCCAAGTGAAGACCCCGAGTTCCAGTTCAAGCTCGCACACGAAGGCGGCTATTCTGGTATTGCTCTTCATCTAGGTTTGGCGGAGAAGTATGGCGCCAAGTATGCCGGAAGAGTTCCAATTGTATTGAAAGTGAATGGTAAGACCAAGATACCCTCTGATACCCATGCACTGTCCCCCATGACAGCATCGGTAGAGGATGCTGTGAGAGTTGGTGCCGATGCCATTGGATATACTCTCTATGTAGGCAGTCCCAGACAAGTGGAGGACTTGAATCAATTCAGGAGAGTAAAGGCGGATGCGGACCGTTATGGCATGCCCATCATCCTCTGGTCATACCCTCGTGGAGAGGCCGTCGACAAGAAGGGCGGCAAGAAGTCACTCTATGCCGTAGACTACGCCGCCAGAGTCGCCAATGAATTGGGTGCTGATGCTGTCAAGCTAAACGTACCGGAGGACAATCCTAAGACGCGGTCCAAACAACCAGAGCCATATGACACCTTGGAACTGGACTATGAGGAGAGGGTCAGGAAAGTCATCAAGTCCGCGGGAAAGACGCTGGTACTCTTCTCAGGAGGCAGCATGCTCAACGATGAGGACCTGATATATCGGGCAAGGACATGTCTTGAACAGGGTGCAGCAGGTCTGTTGTTCGGTCGCAACCTCTGGCAGCGGAAATGGGAAGATGCCCTAGAGATTACCAAGAAACTGAAAGAGTTGATGCTGGAACTGTAGGTGAATCACGTTCCCAAAGCCTTTTCCAGTGGTTTCAATGTAGGCAGAGTGATGCAAATGGGTGAGGAACCGAAACTCTACGACGTTACTGTGGTCTGGGACCCGAATAAGGGCGGAGAAGTCCAGCTTGAAGGCAAATCGAGCATTAAGGTTTCGCGACCCAAGGGTGAAGAGAGCTCTCCGGAACTCTACACACCAGAACACCTTTTCGTGGCCTCCGTCACGGTCTGCTTCATGAACTCGTTCATATATTTCACCAGAAGAATGCACATCGATTTCAAGTCGTTTGAGTGTGTAGGATCTGGTACGCTTGAACAGATTGGTAAGAGCTTTGAGATTACCAAGATTGAGATCAAGTCAAGGCTTGTTATTGACTCAGAAGAGCTGAGGTCAAAGTTTGAACGAGCATTGTATCTTGGTGCCAAATACTGCTTTGTTGGTAACTCTATGAAGTCCTCAATCGCTCATGAGAACGAGATACTGGTAGGATAGGACTGACCCTTTTGCTATTTTGAGAATCGCAGCAATCCTGGTGATTGAGATGAGTGAGGAGTCACACGAGTATCATGTAAGAGTGGACTGGACCCACAACAAGGAGGGCAATCTTATTGTTGACGGGAAGCCAGAAATGAAAATCTCAACGCCGCCTGAGTTCGGCGGACCAGATGGAATCATCTCCCCTGAGGACCTCTTTGTGGCGGCTGCGACAGCTTGCCTAATGACCACTTTTGTCACATTCAAGGAAAAGATGAGATTCGATTTCAAATCCTTTACATGCAAGGGCAAGGGCATACTAGAGAGAGTTGAGAAGGGCTTTCAGTTCACAAGAATCCACCTAACAACCACAGTGACAGTTGAGTCAGAGGATCTTGTGCCAAAGGCGGAGAGGGCTATGGAACTTGCAGGGAGATATTGCCTTGTGTCGAATAGTATGAAGTGTCCTACCGAACATGAGAATCATGTCTTGGTGGGATGATTCAAGGATGATGGTGGTCGAATGAAGATGACATCCTCAGACTCTGGTAGGGGAATCTTTACTAGTCCCTCATCTTTTGGTTCTCCGAGATTCAGATTCTCAATCCCGTGCATCGCTTGAAGGTCCTTTCCCCATGGCTCCAGTTCCTTCGCTATCCAAGCTTCTGGAAGACCTTGGCGTAGTGAGAGTCCGTTCTCACGTTTGAACTTCCAGAAACCTCCATTCGTCTTGAGCAGCATGTCCGTATATTCTGTGAGCTTCGATTTCCATTCGTCTTGGACTGAGGGATACAACTCTCTGTGAATACCGTTCTTATCATAGAGCTCACGGTAGATCTTGTCTGTGATGTAGGGTGTAATCGGGGCCAGTGCTTTCAGTAAGACCTTTAGGACCTCATGAATAGCAGACCAGGCGGACTCTTGCTCTTCTCGAGAGAACTTGCTCTCAGTATTGAGACATCGTCCCTTTAGCAGCTCAATAATGTGGTCTGCGAAGAGATTCCACGTGAAACCACGAATCTCCATGGATGGTCTATGGAAATCAAGCACGTCACAGTCAGGAAGTATCTTCTCAATTAGCTGGTTAGTTTCCGCAAGGATCCACTGGTCTACAGGTGTGAGTTTCTTGAAGTCAATTCTCTCTGGAACTGGGAACATAGAGATGAATCGTGCAACGTTCCATAGCTTCGTGATGAACTTGGATACCCCAGCCAGTCTATCTTCTGCGAATCTTATGTCACTTCCAAGTCCGGCCTCCATCACACCAAAGAGACGCATTGCGTCAGCACCATACTTCTCCACGAAAGGCATAGGTGGTGGCGAGTTGCCTTTTGACTTACTCATCGTTTCTCCCTTCTCGTCTACCACGTGACCTGAGATCCACATCTCACTGAAGGCAGGTTTCCCAAGGAGCTGGTACGTTCTGAGGAGAGAATAGTATAGCCAAGTCCGCACTATGTCTTTGCCCTGCGGTCTCATGACATTACCGAACAACTTCTTGAAGAGCTCATCATCATACAGGTACCCGGCCACATACAGACCACTGATTGACGAGTCCATCCAAGTATCGAAAGTCCGGACCTCACCTGTGAATCCCTCGTTAGACTTGCAGTTCGGGCACTTGGAGAAGGGAGGATCCTCTCTCCAAGGTTGATAGTACCTAGGCTCGCCGGGCTCTGGTAGGACCGGCTCATTGCATGAGTTGCAGTACCAGATTGGTAGCTCGGTACCGTAGTATCTTCGTCTGCTGACAGGCCAGTCTACCGTCACTCTGTTGAGCCAGTCGATGAGAACCTGCCGATGATGCGAGGGGAAGAAGGTGCCATTTCTAGCGATCTCGAGAAGGTCATCCACAAATTCGGTTTGCTTAACGTAGTACTCTTCCATCGCGATGAACTCGATGGGTGTCTTGCTGCGCCAGCAGAGTGGGACCCTTTGAACTGACGCTTCCTCCTTGTAGAGCAAGCCCTTCTCCTTCAGATCTTTGATTATCTCCTTCCTAGCGTCTTCAATCCTCATGCCGGAGTACTCGCCAGCTGCATCAGTCATCGTCCCGTCTGGAGAAATGGCTGCTATTGGTTTGAGTGCGAAATCACGAAATGCCATGATATCTGCTTGGTCTCCGTAGCTACAGACCATGAGAGCGCCTGTCCCAAACTCCATCTGTGCAGTGGTGCTCTCAATGATTGGCACCTCTAGATCGAAAAGTGGGACCTTCGCTTTCTTGCCTGCATATCCTGTATAACGTGTGTCATCCGGGTGAATGAACACTGCCCCACAAGCGCAGAGAAGCTCAGGACGCGTTGTGGCAATCTTGATTGGCCCCTTCCCCTCCACATGGAAATGCAGATAGTATAGAGTGGTTGGACGTTCGGAATACTCGACCTCTGCATCTGCAATGGTGGTTCCACAATCGAAACACCAGTTGTTCGGTCTATAGTCGCGGTACACGAGACCCTTGTTCCAGATGTCAATAAAAGTCGCCTGTGTCACAGCTCTGTATCTGGGACTGTCGGTTCGGTAGCTGCCCTCATCCTCGTAAGTATTGAAGCCAATACCAAGTCGCTTGAACCCTTGGACTACTATCTCTTCATCCTGATCAAGCGTTTCTTTGCACTTCTGAAGGAAGAAATCACGAGGTGTTTCATGCATCTTAAGACCAAGCTGTCGTTCCACCCTTACTTCCACAGGGAGTCCATTTCGATCAATGCCTAGCGGAAAGTTCACCTCAAGACCCTGCATTCTTCTAAAGCGGGCGTTAATGTCAATCTGCGTGTAGTGAATTACCTGTCCCACATGCATTGGACCTGAGAGGTATGGTGGAGGGGTGTCCACAGTGTAGACTGTCTTCTCTGAGTTTGGATTGAAAGCGTACACATTCTCTTTGAACCAGAGGTCAAGTAGCTCTTCCTCAGATTCTGGTTTCCATCGCTTTGATTTGATTGCAGGCTCGAGCTTGGACAAAACATTCATTCTCCTTGATGTCAACAAGGGGCGGACCGTTTCCGCACTCGAGTTCGAAATGCGATTGTCCTAAAAGACTTGTGGGCAACCCGATTTATCCAGTGTACTGTGAGAGGAAGAACCCGCATGCACACTTCCGGGTGTTGAACTATGGATTGCTCAGGGTGACAACAGGGACTTATTATCCCCAACGCCGTTTACCTATGGCAAGACCTGCTACGAGTGCAATTATCCCAGCGGCTCCAGCAGCCACAAGAATTGTACCAAGTGCAGAGTCGAATACGATAGGACCACCCAGACCGCTGGTCCTCGCAATACTTGTGGTGACCGTTTGATCGGATGTGTAGTTCTCGTTCTGTAGATTCAACTGGGCGGAAAGTGACCAGGAGGACATTATGCCATCTGAGTCGTAAGCAGCAGAGAATACGAATGTGTGAGTGCCATTCACATCCTGAAGTGTTCCGCCCACGTCTACGTTGTCTTCAACTTCAACAACAATTCGGAAGGAGAAACTACCATCTCCCATGTTGTGGGTGAAGGAGGACACGGTTGGATCTGCTTCGACACCCGTCGCAGCAGAACCCCAGTCTGTTTGATGGGTGCTCCAAACCGGGTTTACAAATGCATGGCGACCGTGATGCGTAAATGACCATGTGGGGTATACTGTAACATCTGCAGATTCAGAACGGTTGTCTGCATCACCATCGGTCGTTGTAAGATCAAAGTACGCCTTGTTGTCTTGAAACTCAACAGTATCGTTGTGGTCTACATGCACTGACACGCCAACCCAGTCAAAGCCATTGTAGTTGTACTCGTAGACGTCTTCACCGCCAACCTCAGTCACATTGTACACTGTAATCTTGAAAGCTCCTTCTGACTTGGAATGGTAAATCGGGCCTCCGTTCTCTTGGAACGCTTGGTCAACCCAGGTGCCCTGGAAGTAGTATACGTTGCCGGTAACCGATGCATTCGCAGGCAAGGTCACAAAGGCAAACATCAGAAGACCCAAAGCAACCGACATGAACCAAGCCCTTTTGCGTGTCAACTAGCTACACCACCAAGGTTAGATAACTACTCCTCCTGACAAGTGCATAAAAGACTTAGTCGGTCATCTACTCTGAGTTTCCCTCCGAGCAGGATCAGATAAATGGAAACACTTAACTCAGTGTAATTAACAATAGTTTATGTATGAGGCGCAGGAAACTCGGACGAACAGGTCTTAGCATATCCCGCCTGGTTCTGGGAACTATGCAGATGGGGTGGATAGTCGATGAGGAGGAAAGTCGCAGGATACTTGACGCCGCGTTAGAAGCTGGCCTCATGACCATTGACACAGCAGACATCTACTCAAAGTGGGCAGAAGAGTCCTATGCCGGGAAGTCAGAAGAGATCATTGGAAGATGGATAAAGGACCGCGGGGTGAGGGATGACATCCTACTCGCCACCAAGGTTAGAGGAGAGATAAGTCAGACACCAAATGACCAAGGCCTCTCAAGGAAGCACGTTCTCGAGTCTGCAGATAGAAGCTTGAATAGACTGCAGACAGAGTGGATTGACTTGTATCAGAGTCACTGGTTCGATGAAGATACACCACAGGAAGAAACACTGCGCGCCTACACAAAACTCGTGGATGACAGCGTGGTCAACTACATTGGTGCATCGAACTTCACTGCCGCAGAACTTGTGGAGTCTTTCTGGATCAGTGACAAGCATGGACTCGCAAGGTATGAATCACTCCAACCTCCATTCAGCCTTGCGAGAAGGAGGGACTACGAGAAGCACTTGGAGCCGGTTGTCCGGAAGTACGATCTTGGTGTGATAGGCTACAGTCCACTTGGTGGAGGATTTCTCACAGGCAGGTACACAAAGGATGCTGCACCCGAATCGAAGAGGGCAGTAACTATCCAGACCAGATATGCAAAGGAGAGGAACTTCAACATCGTGGCAACTCTGAGGGGGATTGCCTCAGGTCATGATGCCAGTATCGCGCAAATCGCGTTAGCATGGGTCCTCAGCCGCGAAACTATTACGGCTCCGATCATCGGAGTCAACTCAGTGGAGCAGTTGAACGAGAATTTGGGTGCGCTTGACATCAAACTCTCCGATGATGACCTAGGAAGTTTGCACGAAGTGTCCAACTGGGAGGAGATGGACTTCCTAGCACGTTGATATATTTCTAGTAAACTCAATCGACTTTCGAAATATCGGCAAACCTGTCCATTCAAGAAAGCTTCTTTAATTGAATCGAGAAGGTGTCCCTGTTCGGAGATTGTCTCAGGGGACTAAACATGCGAGCCGTTCTGAAACTAGGAGGTTCACTCCTCTACGACGACATGGGCCAGATTCTCACAGACCGAGTGAGAGCCTATGCCAAGGTAGTGAACTCCTTCGTGGATGATGGGCACAGCATGGTCGTTGTGGTCGGCGGTGGTAAGCCTGCAAGGCTCTTCATCGCAGCCGCCAGAGAGCTTGGGGCCAGTGAGGCCCAATGTGACTGGTTAGGAATCAAGATAGCCAGAAACAACGCTGAGCTCCTGTGTGCGGCCCTCGGAAACGTCGCATATCCCAAGATAGTGGAGACCCTCGATGAGCTTGAAACCGCAATCTGCCCAGGCAAGGTTGTCCTCATGGGAGGGCTAACACCGGGCCAGTCGACCAACGCAGTAGCAGCTCTAGCTGCAGAAACTGTACAAGCTGATATGCTACTCAACGCGACGAATGTTGATGGGATATACGACCGCGACCCAAAAGAACCAGGTGCAAAGAAGCTGGATAGTGTCACGGTTGATGAACTCAACCAGATACTCTCAGGAACTGGCACTCGCGCTGGAGAGTACAAGCTCTTCGATCCTGTGGCAATCAGAGTAGTGGGACGGTCGAGAATTCCTACTGTGATATTCAATGGAAATGATCCAGACAACCTTCTCCGTATTGTGAAGGGGAAGGATGTGGGAAGCAGAATCGTACATGAACCGGGCAAATGATTCCAGAAAGGAGACAGTACAAGTTGAAGAGGCTACTTGAGAAGGTGTTTGCATCCCGCGCTCAGACAAGGGTGGTTCAGCATTTTCTGGACCGGCCGAAGGAGTTCTTCAATCTTAGTAGAATCGCCAAGGAAACTGGTTTGGCGCATTCAACCATCCATCGTGTTATGCAGCCCCTAGTTGACATGGGGTTGGTGAAGGAGATAAAGGTAGGTCAGCAAATACGCCTCTTCATTCTGGAAACCGAGGATACCAAGAGCAAGATACTTGCTGACTTCTATGAACAGCTCAGGCCCCATCTTGACTAGCAGAACGGGAAGGGCTAAATAGCAACATGATGCAGCTTCCTCTGAGATTCGCCGAGGTAGCCAAGTGGCCAAAGGCGACGGACTCAAGATCTAAACAGAGTCGCCAGACTCCGCTGAGAAATCCGTTCTCGTAGGAGTTCGTGGGTTCAAATCCCATCCTCGGCACCATCTCCTGTTAGATTGGTTCACCTTTCTTCTGTCGGATCATTGCAGGTCCAAGACTCCAAGAGGCCCTGTCAAAGAAGGTTTAAATCAAAAAGGCGGCAAAGGTATGTGAGGATATGTACTCGCTTCATGTCTGAATGGACGGGGAATCTCGATGATCTGGGTCTTATTGGTGGCCGTTGCGACTGTGGTCGTCACTGCTTTGGTGATTGACAGGCGTCGAGAAGTACTTCCAGACTGCAGGAAGAGGGATTCTTTCGCACAAGAGATCTTCTGCTCAAAGGTCGTGGACAGCGCCTTCTTCCCTCTCGAATCAAAGGAGTATGAGAGGGCGGTCACCGGTAGCGGGATAAGGGGAAAATAGAGCACTATTCTGATTCCTTATGCTAGTCTGACTGTCCTAGGAACCACAACTTTTACCTTAGATTATCTTCATGCACGTGGACATAGTCACTTCAGAGAGTAAGGAGAAGCCCGACATGGGGAAGATGAGATTTGGACTGTATGTGCCCAACTTCGGAAAGTCCTTTGGCTACGCTGAAACGCTTGCAGACTTGGCTAGAACTGCTGAGGATTCTGGATGGGACGGTTTCTTCATATGGGATCACATCCAGATGGATAAGACCAAACCAGTACCCATGGTGGACCCATGGATTGGCCTAGCAGCCATGGCGACAGCCACCGAACGCATAGGACTGGGTACAACAGTCACACCCATCCCGCGCCGAAGACCTTGGAAATTGGCGAGGGAAACAGTTTCTGTGGATCATCTATCACACGGGAGACTGACTCTGGGAGTAGGTCTAGGATCCCCACCGGAAGAAGAGTTTCGAGTGTTCGGAGAGGTGTCTGACACAAAGATACGAGGTAGAATGTTAGACGAGGGAATAGAGGTTCTGCTGGGCCTATGGAGTGGCAAACCATTCAGTTTTGATGGTCAGTACTACAAGATTGACAACGCAAAGTTCTACCCGAAGCCCTTTCAAAAGCCTCGGATACCGATCTGGGTTGCAGGGACGTGGCCTAACAAGAAGCCGTTCCTCAGGGCTGCTACCCTTGATGGAATCTTCCCCTTGCGTGCAGGATCTTGGAAAAGACTGTTTCCGAGTGACTTCAAAGACATACTCAATTTCATAGAGGCGAAACGGACCGCAAAGACTCCATTTGATGTTGTGGCAATGGGAATAACATCTGGTAAGAAACCAGAGAAGAGAAGGGAGTATGTGGCAGGATATCATGAGGCCGGCGCCACCTGGTGGTTGGATCTCATACTCTCGTCGGTGAAACCAGATGATGTCCGTAAGCGGATATCTGCAGGGCCTCCAGAACTGTGATGCCACGTTCTTCTGGATTGGCGTTACAGTTGGTCTTGTTGGAGAAAGAGCACGATGTGCTCACGCATCTTGATACGTGAGCACCTCAGAGTACTTGGGCCTGATCTAGGCCATGTATGCACGAGCGGATGCTGCAGCGTGGAGTCGGGCCTGACGTAGCTTGAACAGCCGAACATCGACGTTCTTCACTTGATTCATTCTTTCACCTCCGGGACATGTACTCATAGTAGAGAGCCTGAGTTGTCATGACCTTCGCGTAAGCGTGGTCCTTCAGTGATGATGATTCATGAGAGTTGGTTGCTAGAGCCATGATATTTCACAATGAACAACACGCAGAATGAGTATATAATGCGGAGCCACAACAGAGGGTCACGAATTAGAGTCACAAATTGTGACTACGAGTTGCCCCTCTGAGAGAGTCATGGTGAGTGTGGAGTGGGCAGTAGACGTTCTATTTCCTAATCATGCTTAACAGTTCTTCAAGCGGATATGTGTTCACAACGTCTTCCTTCGTAATCCATCCTCTACGTGCTTGATACACACCGAATCTCATGTAGTCCAGATGGTCAATGCGATGGGCATCTGTGTTTATGGCAATCTTGAGTCCCATTCTCGTTGCTGCTCTGAGATTGCCATCATTCAGGTCAAGGCGTTCAGGATGGGCATTGAGCTCCATAATGACCTTGTTTTGTCTTGCAGCCTCAAAGACAGCCTCTAGGTCAATCTCTAGCTGAAGCCTCCTGAGTAGAAGACGACCAGTCGGATGACCGAGTATGTGAGCATACTTGCTTTCTAGTGCGTGGCAGACGCGCTCTGTCATTTCCTTCTTGTCCTTCCCCATACTGTGAACGGACAATGTGACAACATCAAGTTGCTCCAAGACCGAGTCATCAAGGTCAAGCTTGCCTCCTCTCAGTATGTCAACTTCTGCACCTTTCAAAACACGCATCTTGTACTTACCTGATTCATTGATCTCGTCAATCTCTGCGATTCGTTTCAGAACGCGTTCCTCATCCATCCCATTGGCGATGGTCAGGCTCTGGGTATGGTCTGAAACGCAATAGTACTCATAGCCCTTCTTTGATGCGGCCTCGAGCATCTCTTCAAGCGTGTTCTTGCCGTCTGACGCGTCTGTGTGACTATGAAGGTCTCCGCGGATATTCTCAAGTTCGAGAAGAGTAGGTAGCTTCCCCTCCTGAGCGGCCTCCACCTCGCCTCTGTCCTCACGTAGCTCTGGGGGAACTAGCTGAAGACCCAGTTTCTCGTAGATGCCCTGTTCGTTCTCTCCAGCAACTTTCTTGTCGCCTCTGAAGAGACCGTATTCATTGAGTAGAAGCCCCTTCTTCTGCGCGATTGCACGGAGGTGCACATTATGGTCAACACTTCCTGTGAAGTATTGTAGACCCGCACCATAGCTCTCAGTGGGGATTATCCTGAGGTCGACTTGGAGATTGCTCTTCAGTCGAATTGAAGACTTTGTCGAACCTCTGGCAATGATATCAGCAACATCTCCGTAGGTCACGAATGCCTCCATTACGGGCTCGACATCATCTGCATCCACAAGAAAGTCTAGGTCTCCAACGGTTTCGCGTCTGCGTCTGTAGGAGCCAGCGACTTCTACTCTTCTGACTTGAGGTAGAGCTTGGAGGTGTTGCTCGATCTTCTCTGCAACTTCCATTGCGTCAGCCAGCAGACTTCGACGCATTCCCACTCTGACGAGCTTTATTCCCTCAATTATCTGGTCCTGAGTCTTCTTCCCCATGCCCTTCAGAGTAGCAAGCCGACCATCATTTGCAGCCATCTCTAGTGACTCTAGGTCTGTTACTCCAAGCTGGTCGTACACTAGTCTGATTGTCTTTGGCCCAACGCCGGGAATTGCTTCAATCTCCATCACCTTGACAGGCACTTTCTCTCGAAGTTCCTCTAGAAGATCTATAGTGTCGGTTTCCAGGTAGCTCTGAATCTTCTCTGCAATTGCCTTCCCCACGCCGGGTATCTGTTCGAGCTCACCACGTCGTGCAATGGCCTCAATGTCTTCCCCCAACGAACTGACAGACCGTACAGCCCGCATGTAGGCCTTCGGCTTGAACTTGTCCTTGCCCTCCACTTCAATCAGGATTGCAATCTCTTTCAGTGCACGAGCCACTTCCACATTCTTGGTCAAGAGTATGCCTCCCACTCTTTCGCCCACGGAACTATCGACCTAGTCGCATCCACAACAGCACTGATATTCTCTTCGGGGGTATCGACTGTGATAACACAGCCAGGCGCTATGATTAGGTTCTTGAGACCCGCCTTACGTGTTGCCTCGTAGATCTGTGCCTTCACCTCGTCAGGAGTGCCACTTCTCAGTACCCCATTGTGGTCAATGCCGCCTAAGACAGTCTTTCGAGATATTCTCTTTCCCTCCGCGAGACTCAGCTCAACACTCTGGTCTTCCCAGTTCAAAGCGTCCAGACCGGGAGTATGAGCAATCTTGTCAAACCGAATCTCCTCGTTCTGTTCCTTGGCATGCAGATGCATGACAAGGAACTTTGCTTTTCCACGAAGCTTCGATATCAGCTTGAGGTCGAATGGGTAGACAAAGCGCTGGTACTGCTCCTCTGTCACAGTAGAATGAGTGGAGTGTTGTGTCGCCAAGAACACTCCATCTGCACCAGCCTCTATGGTTGCTCTTCCAAAGTCAATCATAACGTCAGTAATCATCTCTAGAACTGTCTCCAGAACTTCTGGACTACTCTCCATAAACTCGGTCAATGGCTCTGCTGACAGCTTCTCTGCAACCATGGCCGGGTCAAAGACAGTAGCCATCGTTGGGACCTTCTCTTGAGCGTACCCACGAATCAGCTCGACCGCACGGACCTGTCTTCCGAACTCTCCGTCGCTGACATCCAGTGGTTCTAGCACTTCCCAATCACTGGAATGCCGTACAACACAGTTCTTGCACGTCGTAGAACCAGTGATAGCTCCGTCATAGACTACTTCACATCCCCAGTCCACTACGGGATACCTTCCGTGAAAGGAAATCTTGAGCAGATCATGATCGAATTGCTGGTGGAATGCGATTTCTTCCTCTGCCAGCCACTCCGGAGTGCGGTCTCTGTTGGGATGATGCTTCCACACCGAGACTGGGATTGTTTCACCCAGATTTCCTAGGAAAGTCTGCTTGAGGAGGTCGAACTTAGACATGGTACTGGGAAGACGGACCATCGGATAATGAGGGTTTCGAACTGGTCCTTGTCCAGAGGACTTAACGAAACAGACGAAAACGCACGTGATTTCGGAAAGGTCATTAGCCCGAAGAATGCTCACTTGACGCTGACAAGGGGATTGGTACAATGGGCCTAGCAGACTCCATTCGGAACTACTTTGATTCTCATCCCAGAGCGAAGAAAGCTCTCGGCGTAGCATCAGCCATTGCAGCAAACTTCGCAATGCTTGGATCCGGTTCAGCAGTACTCGCGGTTGCTGCTGGAACGATCGTAAAGCACCAAGAAGAGAAGAGTAAGGTGAAATCCGACGAGCTGATGGATTTCTTCAAAGACGCGATACAAGACCCAGCTGTGCGAGAGTCAATCAAGGATGCTGTCAGGGAGGGCGGGGTAAATGTTGCATCCAACGTAAACACATCAATGAACCAGCTTAGTGCAGTTCGTCCAGACGCGGGCCAGTACGTTGACACAATGAAGTCTGAAATCTCGGTGATAGCACAACAGATGGGCATCATTCGCGACCTGGTTTCGTACTATGAGATACCTGACTCGCTTGACAGAGTGAAGAACGTCTGGAGATTGCCATCTTACATTGACAGTGTGATTGTAATTGATTCGTCACTGAGAAGCGTGCTAGACACTGCAATTGGGCACATTGAAGATGGAAAGAACGTTGTCATCTTGGGAGCGCCGGGTTCCGGGAAGACCACGGCTTTGTATGCTATCTGGAAGGAGCTGGATGAGGAATCCAATGCAGCCATAGTATGGGACACCAAGGATGTAGGGAGAGTCCACGAGAAAGATGGTGTGATTCTATTCAACGACGACATCCCTGAAACACGCAAGTTGGTCAAGGCGGTAATTGAGAGAGATGTGCGGGGATTAGTGACGACGGCCAGGGAGCAGGACTGGGCGAGGCTACCGATTGAGCTACGAGTGAAGTTCACGTCCGTCAGTCTCCCGATGGTTCAGGACGAAGTAATGCGTAAGATTGCTGTGAAGCACCTTGAGAGTCAAAATGTCAAGTATAGTGAGCAGGCAGTAGCCAAATTGGCCGAGAAAGCCCAAGGCAGTCCGATATACGTGAGATACATGATAGAGGAGATTGCAGCAGATGTCAAGGCGGGAGGATCCAAGAAGCTTACAGAAACGCGGGTTCGAGAGGCACCCAAAGGCATGACGGACTACGTTGCAGGAATCCTGACAAGGATTCTATTTAGTCTAGATGGTACAATCTACACACCAAGAGAGGGCGCCCTGCCTGTCATCAAGACTCTGCTCTGCCTAGCAGACATGCCAAACTATGAGACTCATGAAGCGCATCTCAATCAGATGTTCTTCAAGTTGAAATCACCGACTGATTCACCGGGCCCCTTCAATGCAATCAAGCAGTACCTGTCACGTGATCCAAGCTTCTTCTCTCTCAAGTTCATGCATGACACTCTTGCGGACGTGCTACGAGGGAGAGTGGACCATCCGATTGTAGGAGACATCAGGATGCTTGCTCAGGAGATGGGCGCGTCAGGCAGGCGAATCGTTGAAACAGAAGCACTCGTCGACGGGTGGCAACATGTCAAGGCGGAGTATGAGATGGACCATGCGGGAGGGCTGGAGCCATTGCTTGCTTACGGCTACTTCGCGACGAAGAACTTCGGTATTGACCACTTAGACAAGTTGGCAATAGACCTGGCAAATCGGCACATCGAGAATCCGTTGAGCCAGGGGCTATTGGCAATGACAGGACCTGTGACGGAGGCAGACTCGATGAGAGCTATAGAGCCCGCTGAACCCAAGGTAAAGAGTCCAGGAATGCCGGCGGCACCAAGTGGGGATCAGTTCATTCCGGATGATGTCCGAGTCATGCTGGAACAGGATGGCATCGAGCTTACGGAGTCAGTCATGAATGAAGTGCGAAGAGGTCTAGCGGAGCTCGAACAGCTACAAGACATGGGTGATTTTGGAACCAAGATCTATGATCTCGTACAGTCGAACCTGGCCAAAGCGGGACTAGCAGAAGCAGGTGTCGTCAGGAAGTCCCGATATGATGAGCTTAGAGAACTCCTCAAGCAGGACTCCGTAAGTCCAAGCAGACTCCAAAGGGCCCTTGAACGGGCGTCCGAGAGGGCATATGATCTTCGTGAGGACGGCAAGTTGACTGATGCGGCACAAAAGGGAGAGCTACTTGTTGAGGCGTCTAGTCGCCTCGTCCTTCTGGACTCGGCGCTCTATCTTGAGATACTCGAGGAGATATCATCGGGACTCTCAGCCACTCTAGGAGAATCACGCACCGCAGAAACCCTAGCGAAACTTACGGACAACATAGCTGTGTCAATGCTGGACGAGAAGTCACGCAAGCAGATCATCAAGGTCTTTGACGGGGGAATAAGACGTTCCCAGAAGTCGGGGGACTATGACGGAATGCAGGCGCATCTCGTAGGGAAATGGAGTCTTTTCGGAATTGATCCTAAGGACTTGGATTTCGCGGCCCGCAGCGTGAATAGACTGATGAAACTCGGCAGAACAGTCTTTGCATTGGAGAATCTCATCAAGCTGAACAGCAGCTTTGATGAAACTCAGATTGAGCACAGACTGGGGATGACTCAGCAAGCGTTCCGGGGCTTATCAAAGGCAACGGTTACAGAGAGAGGTGATTTCAACAGAGCAGTCGGAATCTGTCATCAAGAACTCCTTGACATAATCAAGGTTCTTGAGGGTGGAGGCCTGCTTCCAAGAAATGACACTGCAGCGGGATTGTGCAATGTGTTGCTGGCCTCAACCGTGCCGTTCATGGATGGATTTGTCAAACGATCTGGGAAGTCGATAGCCGCAGAGGCCGTCTATCCACTGTTGCACGAGAGCATCAAACCGCTTGTACTCTCTGTGGTCGATACACTCAGGAAGATTGGTATCGAGAAATCTTGGAAGACTGCTGCTGGCACAGTCCAGAAGCTGAATGGGGAGAGTATCCACAAGGAAGAGATGCTGTCAGCCATTCAATCGCTCAAGTAGTCGTTAGTAGCTCTTTGTGATCGAGAGCTCTATACCAGAAATCATATCAACTCAAAGAATAGTCCTGACACTCTGTTCGTCCGCGGAGGAGAAAACTTGTCTCACTTGACAGCTGTGTTCAGTCCCGAGAGAATCCTGAAGCTGGACGGGATTGACGAGCTGGATACTATGCGAACGGAGCCAAATCCCTTTTGGAACAGACCACGTTTCGAAATCACTTGGAGTCTTCCTGTAATGTCAGGACTGCTGAAGAGTGACAGAATAGCCATTCAGCAAATGCGCCTTGCTACTCGTGATGAGCTTGGATTGTACCATGATCCCTCCTACATTGAGACTATAGAGCTGTTCGGGAACATGGGATCGGCGTTCGCTTCGCGATTTGGGCTTGATACGGATGAGTGCCCCGTCTTTTATCAGATGGACAAGTATGCGAGCTATCCAGTTGGCGCAACGACCGATGCGATAATGGGGGTTGCCGATGGCAAGTTTGAGGATGCTATGTCAATAATCGGTGGTTTTCATCACGCCTATAGCTCCAACGCTGGAGGTTTCTGTTACCTCAACGATACGGTTGTTGCGATCAAGAAGTTCAAGGAGAAATATCCGAGTAGGAAGGTGCTCTATCTGGACACCGATGTGCACCACGGTGACGCGACTCAGCAAGCGTTCTACGACGATCCGAAGGTGCTCACGATATCCACTCATGAGCTGAGCATGGGTTTCTTCCCTGGAACAGGAAGGCCTGAGGAGGTCGGAATCGGAGAGGGAAAAGGATACTCTGTGAACATTCCCTTGCCTCCACTCACTGATGACTTCGAGTACTGGAAGGCCTTTGAGGAACTGGTTGTACCCATATGGCTGGCCTACAAGCCAGACATTGTTCTATGGAATGTCGGGGCTGACGGCCACATGGATGACCCTCTGGCGGATCTTCTTCTCAACCTCGATACCTACCACCGTCTGTCCAAGACAGTTCGCCAACTCGTGCATCTCGGGAACAAGAAACTAGTGATTGTTGGAGGAGGTGGTTACAATGCTGTTGCAGCGGCTAGAGTATGGACCGTTCTGCTGGCCGACCTCGCAGACATTGCTCTACCACCACTACTTCCGGCTAAATGGATTGAGATGTGCCACAAATATGGGTTGCAAGTGAAACGCGGAGGTTGGACAGACCGTCCCACCCGGATGTACGCTGAGCACGAATCGAAGGTAAAGAGAGCAGTGGACGAGACTATCGAGAGAGTCAAGGAGCTGATCTTCCCGACATTCGGGCTTGAGTGAATCTCACTTCTTGATTCCCAAGACACACCTGTGCTTTGTTTCATCAGTGAATATGTCTAGGATCTCAAAGCCGCTGAAGACAGAATCAACCTCTTCCAGGGTGAAGTAGTGATGAGGAATCCCAGCCTCAGGTCCGTTTCGAGGGATGTAGGTACCTGGTTCTATCTGTTCAAGCCTCCAGTCCCTGTCACCTTCAGATGGAACATAGGAGTAGATCGGGAATGTTACGAATATCACACCCATGCTTCTCAGGACTCTTTCAATCTCGTTCACGGTAATCATGATGTCAGCGATAAGGTTGTGATGAATCACTTGAGTTGAAATCACTGCATCAAAGAAGTCGTCCGCGTACGGGAATGGGTCTTCCATTCTATGTTCTCTGATTTCTGCCGCCAGACCTTCCTCGGTCAACCACTCGCGAGCCAATGATAGGGCCATGGGCGACACGTCAAAGCCGTAGACTTCGAATCCCAGCTTAGACAGATGGATGAGATGGCGACCCGTTCCGCAACCCAGGTCCAAAACTCTCTTCACATGGCGGTCACGGAAGACTCCCAAAACTCTATCGAAATAAGAGTGGGGTTCCGTGAAGACCCTTCCCTGCTCTGCAAAGATGTCGTCCCAGTCTGGCATCAGTGATATTTGTGATGAAACAGACTATGATATGCATTGTGCTCACCATGATTCGGACGAAATAAAAGGAGGGCAGAGAGATTCTCGTCCGGTCCTTGAAGAAAGGTGCGTACAGAATGAGGCCGAGATACGTAGTACTTCTGCTGAGTATACTCTTGACGGTATCTGGAATCGCTCTGGCATTCAGCGTTCAGAGTGGATTTGGAACTGTTATCGTGACAGAGGTTGACTTTCAGGCTGCAGATGACTCATGGATTCATAGCACCTTACAACGACCAAGTTACGCCACAGACACGAACACGCTGCCGGGTGTAGTAGTAATACATGGTGTCATACAGTGCAAGGAATGGCTCATGGCCTTTGGGATTGAGCTATCAAGACGAGGCTTTGTGGTATTGACGATAGATGCTAACTCACACGGCAACTCAGAACCAGGCTCAGGAAGCGGTGCTGCAGCCTTAGAATATCTTGCAGGTCTTGACTACGTTGATAGTACCGCCATAGGCCTCATTGGGCACAGCATGGGAGGGGGGATATCTTGGAGTGCCATTGAGGAGTCGTCTGTCAATGTGGATGCACTTGTGCTAGTAGGAAGTTGGACTAATCGTACTGAGATGCCCTACATCCCAAGCACATTGTTGGCCGTAGGAGAATTCGACGCCCTCTCCCCGTACACTCAGAATCTGACTGTGTTAGAGGACTTCTTTGGAATCACAGGAGTCGAGGCGGGAGTCACTTACGGAAGTTTCAGTGATAATTCGGCGCGTAGAGTAATCCTTCCAAGAACGAACCATCTGTTCGAAACAGTAGACCCAGTAATAGTGGCAGAGAGTGTTGAATGGATGAAGGAGAGCCTCAAGGATGGTGTAGAGGACTCGTACTGGATTCCGTCTGGGGAGCAGATATACCCTCTCTGGCTTGCTGGTGGGTTCATTGGCCTATTGGGATTAGTCCTTACTCAGTTCCCTCTACTGGTGATTCTGCTCGGGTTCTCGCCGTTTCGAAAGCTAAGGGATGCGTACTCAACTGATCAGGTGATTGGCAATCGATCATTCCTCGGTTTGGGCATTCTATACGCAGCAATCGGGCTTGGGACATTCTATCCTTTGCTCGCAGTAGGTCTGTTTCTGCCCTTCCCACAGACGTACGGACTCTCCATAGCCCTATGGTTTCTAGGGAGTGGTCTGTTGTCTTTCTTGATTCTGAAGCTGATAAGACGAAAGCGACCGCAGATGGTTTCTGAAGTCAGAGCTGTAGCCAGCGACACTCCCAAACATGTGATGTGGGCTACTCTACTGGCTCTGCTCATCACAGTCTGGGTATATGTTTGGACTCTCGTTGTTGATCTAGGATTAGCTCTCGATTTCCGCTGCTTCCTTCCTGGATTCAATGACTTGACTGCATCACGTGCATTGATGGTTCCCGTCTACTTCATCCCCTTCCTAGTCTATTTCTATGTAGAGAGTGGATGGTTGATAGGTGCAATGCGAACCGAAGTCAAAGAAACATGGGCAAGAACTCAAATCGACTGGACTCTGAAGGCGATTCTCATAAAATGCAGTCCGTACTTCATTCTATTACTAATGCACTATGGTTTTGGAATGATTACGGGGCTCGCGCTCGTTCCAGGAATGCTGGGTTTCTCATTTCTGTTCTTCTATGCCTTTGCTCCCTGGTTTGTGATTTCGACGATAGTACTTGTGTGGGGACATCATCTGACTGGTCGATACTGGCTCGGCGCCATAGTGAGTGCCGTGCTCTTCAGTTGGGTCATGGCATCAATGCTTCCAATCGCGTTCTGAAATTGCTTCAGAATAGTCGCTTTAGAAGAAGGTTCGAACTCTATAAGAGATGCAGAATTGTGCATTGATAGAAACACACACATACTTCAATTGAGGTCGATAGCGGCCCTCTGTCAGTAGCCAGTCCTTATCTCGTGGAGTGTTTTCCCAGGTACTACAGTTATCGCCTTTTCCGGACAGACTTCCACACATTTCATGCACCCCGTGCACTTTGAGAGCCAGATTGCATCGATTCTCCAAATCTCTGGATTGTGAGGATCAGGATGATTGTCATTGAGCGTTGGATGCATGAGAAGAACTGCAGGGTCACAGACATATAGACACTGCCTGCAATCCCGAGGGTCCGTACTTGCCCCAGAATGACACTTGGAATAATCGAATGTAATGCTTGTCTTTCTCATCTGACACCACCTGGTCTAGAACCTACCTGCCATGCCGGGAACAGACTCCTTCGGCACAAGCTGAAGTGCGTCATGTTTGCATGCATGACGACACACGCCACAACCAAAGCACTTGTCCAAGTCCACAACGACCTTCTGTATAGATGGCAGATACCGTAGCGCATTAAACTGACACATCCTAATGCACGCTTTGCAGCCCTGACAGTTGTCTCTGCTCACGTCTATCACATACTCTGCCTTGTAGACTGTTTCAAGGTTGAAGTCGTTTCTCAGTCGCAAGCCGCCACACTCAGGCGTTTCACAAGAGCAGATTGCACTGATGTAGGGTACTGGTTGGAACCACACTGTTGCGACGTATCCTCTCTTGTTCTGTTCCTCAAGTGCAGCGATGGCTTCCTCTCGGTCTAGCTTGTACTTCACGTTGTCAGGAATGTATCGAACGTGCTTCTCAATCACACCTGATAGCTGCCCAAAGTTGATACAGACAGCGTCCTTTACTCCTCTCTGCATCCATCGACATACACAGTAGTTCTTGATTATTGGCTCTGCCGCAAGATTGCCCATTATGTGCTGGGCATCCTCTAGGGGAATCACCTGTCCGAAATGACCATCAGCACGAACAGGATTACGCCTAGGGCTTTCGCTGTGGATCTGATTCTCAACCTTCCATCTGATAATGCGGCCAATAATGGGCATCTGCATCTTGTATCCTAGGCCAATAGAGTTGAACCCAAGTATCTTGCGAATGAAGAGGGTTTCCATATGCTTCCATTGTTCTTCCAAGTACTCGCGGGCATTGTACTCGTCAGCCAGCTCGTCTGAGTAGAGCCTAGCATTATTGTACCACTTGCCGCCGTCACCGTGTTTGAAACACCATTTGCACATGAGATGTCCCTGCTGTCCGTTCGCTAGAATCACGCGACTGGCTGCAGCCTATTTTAAGGTTATTAGACTCCTCACTCGACCTTTCTGGAATGCAGGGTTCAGCGGTCACGAGACCATACCCTGCTGTCCATATCCATTCTCTTTATTCGAGTCTTAGATAGCCACTGTTCAAAATGATTGAGGTCCCTTACGTCGTCCTCTGCCACTGCGCGGTAGATTAGATTGCTGATGCCATTCTGAAGAAGACCACGAATGTGGTAGTGTCTTTTGATGTTGAGAATCGCTTCTCGTTGTTCTTCATCTAGGTTTCCTTCCAATGCTTCTACCACCTCGAACCCTGTAGTGCTTACATTCGTTGTAAGCCAGAAGTCGATGGTCCATTTACCCGAAACCCCCTGATACTCGTCGACAGTCAGCTTCATCGAGTCTCTCTCTCGGAAGTCTGTCACTCTTACCTCTCTAATACCGTCCGTACGTAGCAGCACACGAAGAAGATGCTGTGCTACCTCAAGTAAATCGTTGAGCAGGACTAGCGTATGAATGTCGATATCCCTCTTGACGATCAGATCCAGCGCAACGCTGCCAACTATGCGGGCATGACCATAGGCATTCAGAAGATCTAGGATATCAAGTGCCTCGACTATTTGCTCGGCCTCTTCGCGAAGTCTTCCATTATCAGTCATGCTTCCACCAGAATAGAAGGTGCGTTTTGGTCAGGTTTCGAGAAGAATCAAGGTGTCTAATGCATATGAGCTGATTTCATACGGACAGATAGGCTAGTGATCCCGGTAGGCTCTAATCGAGTCCTTGCATTTCTTGAGTTACGGCCCATAGACAGCTCTGGGCGTCCTCATCATACGGAAGCTCAGACTAGGTCTGCTCTAGCGACTAAGTAGAATCAGTATACGATGTCATGCTCTACATAGAACTTCAAGAGGGTGACAGCCTCACCCCAACCGGCTGCACATTCAGCCATCGCAGCTCTGCCGCTTGGTGTATTGCGGTAGCCATGTTCTCGTAGACGAAAGACTGTACCCTCCTCTGTTGCTTCGAGGTCAATCTCGATGGTTGTGACATAGTCGGGATTGTCAGGGCTCCATTGAAACACAAACCGCTTACCCCTCTCAGCCTCCAGCACCTGCCCCTTGGACACTTGTGTATATTTGTCTGGACCCCAATCCTTCCAACTGAACTTGATTGTACCACCTGAACGAGCATCCACCTCAGACCCGGAAGTGAACCAGCTGTCCAGACCGGCTCCTGTGGCAAATGCATCATAGACCTTCTCTGGAGTCGCACGGATTAGGGTTGACTGTATGATCTCAGCTTCTATAATCTCGTTCATTCAGCGACCTCATATCAACTAAACTCACCAAAACTAACGCGAGGTGGAATAAGGCACTCTCGTATGTGGGTTGGAGGTACAACTGGGTGGACTTAGATTGAAACACATGTTTCGGTACGGTTGATGCCTTCCACTTCGTGGACTGACTTCATCAGGCGTCTCAAGTCCTCCACAGATGGTAGTTCCGCATACGCAATGACATCATAGGGACCCGTTACGACATCGGCTCTGGTAATGCCGTCAATTTCCGTGATATGCTTGCAGGCGTCCCAGATTGTTCCGGCCTCGGCTTTGATTAGGACTACGACTGACACCATCTCCTATAGCCTCCAATATGGATGAGTGTGATATGCAACGCCATTGAGTGTAAAAAGGCTTCCGAAGAATGGAAGGGCCATAGGGCCCACTCCTATGTTGTGCATGAAGGAGAACTAGGTGTTCTTCTTCTTGAGAATAACCTCGAGTCTGGCTGTCGTTTCATCAATCTGCTCTTTCAATTCCTTGAGCGTGTCCTCTGACAGGTCTTCTCTCAGACGTCTAAAGAGAGCCTGACTCACTCGACGGAGATTCCCTAGGCTCTCAACGACTTCCTTGGCTTCCTCAGGAAATGAGTCAAACCATAGGAAAGGCATGCCGTGAAAGGGGAATCCTCCATGGTGTTCCTTCCTTCTCTCCTCATGTTCCTCAAGCAGCTTCTCACCCGCCTCTGTCAGTGAATAGCGTTTGACACCGACCTCTTGCTCAGGAGATTCCTCAGTATATCCTGAGTCGAGTAGCCATGACAAGAGAGGGTATACTGATCCAGGGCTTGGCTTCCAGCGATTCTCCGTTTTCTCCGTAATCTCCCTGATTAGCTCGGCACCTGACATCGGCTTCTCTTTCAGAAGCTTCAATACATAATGTCTTAGCAGGCCCTTCGGCGCTGATGCCATCCTTCTGATCCAAGGCCCACGTGATCCGTGCCCATGGGTGCTGCATCTATTCATTCCGAGTCTTTCGTTACACATCTCTTACGACTTCTCCAATTATCTTGTGGATATCGGTTTCGATATCACTTCCGATATCAATATAGATATCACTATTGATATAAGCCTTTGCACGTGAGCCACACAAACACGTCGCTTAAATGACAGGACTCTGAGCGAGTTTCGAGGTCTGCAATTGAAGTTGACTTCTGATGCATTCTCGAAAGCCCGTGACTTCATAGAGAAGAATGCCAGGACAGTCGACCTTGCAATGTTCGAGTATCATTTCGAGAATGGCTCAGTCGATGCAGTCCTTCAAGAATTGATGAAATATCAGAATCCGGATGGTGGATTTGGGAATGCAATAGAGCCAGATCTCAGGCTTAAGGCGTCTTCGCCGTTTGCATCATCTGTCGGGCTGCAGTATTGCGTTGAGATTGGGCTCAAGGCCGACAGCCCAGTCATTCAGCGCGTCATGGAGTATCTGTTATCCACCTACGACTCGGAACATCACTATTGGACTTACACATTCATGGACGTCAACGAAGAGCCTCATGCGCCTTGGTGGCATATGGAGGAGCTTGTACCACCTAAGGAGTCCAGTTGGCCGAATCCTAGTGCCGAGCTGATAGGATATTGCAATAGATACTCAGAGCTTGTACCAGAGGAAATGCTCAAACAGATGAACAAGCGGGCACTTGCCAACTTGGAGAGCTCGGAAACAATCGAGGGACTATACAACGTGATGTGTTGGGAACGAGCCTATCAAAGTCTGCCAGAACCTCTGATGTCCACGGCTCTTTACAAGATAGAACGAACCTTCAGAAGACTTGGCCCTTTCACTCCAGAGATACTTGGCGAGATCAGAATCTTCTGGATCGCTCCGACACCGGAGTCCCTTCTTATGGTTCGACCGGGGGATGTCTACGAACTCTTGGGAGAAGAGGTAAGGAAACAAGCAGACGACGGCGGCTGGTGGCCGACATGGAAGTGGGGTCAGTATGAGGATGTTTGGCCTATTGCAGAGAGAGAATGGGCTGGCAAGATCACTGTTCACTGTTTGGCTGCGCTCAAAGCGTTTGACAAAGCCTTTGATATGATTGAGTGAGTCTAGACTTCGGGCGGGCCCATTCGAATACGTTCTTCGAGTTCCTCGCGCGGCCCTCTCCAAGCATTGAGTCCCTCAGACCACCAGGTAGCGCCCGCCTCAATCCAAGGTTGGAGAATCGTTTCGTCTCTACTTGAATCCCCGAAAGTCTTACCGCCGACCACAACGTCG
>Ga0209427_10001298_pt1 | contig 28568 bp, 24 predicted proteins | sample DeeMarSWOR136_30_FD_187465 | JGI IMG/M metagenome (GOLD analysis project Ga0209427, IMG submission 187465) | Marine sediment microbial communities from White Oak River estuary, North Carolina - WOR-1-36_30 (SPAdes) (version 2) | ecosystem: Environmental > Aquatic > Marine > Intertidal zone >...
TTTCGTGTTTGCCCTTTCGCGGGACAATGCCGAGATTTTCAAGGCAGAGGTAGCCGCGCTCAGGGAAGACAGTACTATTGCCGATGCTGATAAGGACTACAGGTCCCTGGCAGATGTTTACGGTGAGTTTATCGACATCACAGATGAAGATGGCGAGGTGCGACATACCTTTGATGAGGCCGGTTGGTATCTACTTGTGACCGTTAAGGGGGGTTACTATCCCGGCGGATTCGCACCCATTGCCATAAGACCGGCAGTCAAGGCCCTTGGTATCAGGGCCCCGCAAACTGCTCCGGTTGGTGAAGAGGTAACAATCACTGTCTTCGACCGGGTTACTCAGGAACCGGTGGAGGGTGCTCTGGTTTTTGCGCTTTCACCGGGTGCTGCGGAGGCGCTGAAGGAAGAGATAGCTTTGTATAGAGGAGATGAGACCGTTGCCGCAACCGAGATAGACTACGAGTCTCTGGTGCGCATGTACGGTGAGCTCCTTGACATCACAGACGAAGATGGCGAAGTGCGGCACACTTTTGACAGGGCAGGTCGGTACCTGCTGGTAGCTGTCAAACCGCACTACCTGCCGGGGTTTGCTCAAATTACTATTAAACCAATGGTTAAAGCCCTTGGTATCAGGGCCCCGCGTACGGCTCCGGTCGGTGAGGAAGTGACCATCACTGTTTTCGAGCGCGGCACCGGTGAGCCGGTGGAGGGGGCTTTTGTCTTTGCCCTGTCACGGGACAATGCCGAAGCTCTCAAAGCAGAGATAGCCACACTCAGAGAGCACAGCGCTACGGACGCCGCTGATATAGACTATAAGGCTCTAGCGGACATTTATGGTGAGTTTATCGACATCACGGACGAAAATGGCGAGGTGCACCATGCCTTTGACGAGGCAGGCTGGTACCTGCTACTGGCTGTCAAGCTAGACTACTTACCGGCGTTCCGGCCGATTCACATCGGGACTGTCCCTACAGCTCTGGTTATCAGGGCACCCAGGACAGCTCCGGTTGGTGAAGTAGTAACAATCGGTGTCTTTGACCGGAATACTGGTGGGCCTGTGGAAGGTGCCGGGGTCTGGGCGCTGTCTCGGGATAATGCTCTGGCACTGAATGAAGAGATGTCCTCACTCAGGGAGGAAGCCGTGAGTGCTGCTGATACTGACTATGAGGCACTGGTACATATTTACGGTGAGTTTATCGACTGGACGGACGAGAATGGTGAAGTACGGCATGCCTTTGATGAGGCGGGCTGGTATCTGCTGGTGGCTGTCAAGCCGGGCTGCTACCCCGGTTTTGCTCCCATCCGCGTCGGTGAGTTCGCTAAAGCTCTGGGCATCAGAGCTCCGCGAATGGACCCGGTTGGTCAGGAAGTAACCATCGGTGTCTTCGAGCGAAGGACCCAGAGTCCGGTAGAAGGAGCTGGTGTTTGGGCAGTATCAAGGGATAATATTGGCGTCCTGAAGCAGGAAATAGCCCAGCTCAGAGAGAAAGCCGGGACTGCTACCAACGATGTGGACTTCGAGCCTCTGGTGAGCCTGGTCGGTGAGTTTATCGACTGGACGGACGAGAATGGTGAGGTGCGGCATACCTTTGAAGAGCCGGGACTCTATTTACTCGTGGCTGTGAAGGGGGGCTACTACCCTGGATTCGCTCCGATTCAGATACGGTCACTCAGTGTGGATGCGAGCGGGAATGTCCTGCAGGCCAATGGTCTCAAGCAAGTCCAGGCATTGCAGGTAAACGGTCTCAGACCGGTTCAGGAAGAGCAGGCCAATGGCCCCAAGCTGGTCCAAGCGCAGCAGGCTGATGTATCAGCGTCTCCGAAAGTGTTCCGTTGGACAAACACAACCAGGAATCAGGTACAGTTAAACAGTCAGACGGAGATTGCTGAGGCTGATTAAAGTGTGAGGCGGGACTGTTACTCCCCCCTCTATGACAAGTGGGAGTCCCTCTGAAAAAGAGGGACTCCCTTATTTATTGGGTAACCAGGCAGGTGACTTTCTTGTCAATGATAAGAGGGGGGCTATGCTCTCACCACTGCCGAAGGAGTCTCCTGGAAGGGATGGATTCGTGTCATTAGAGAGAAAAGATAGGGATAATTCGACTGCAGGTGCTCGGCGTAATCCACCCACTCGACGATGAGGAGGCTGAAAAGACGTTCGATGTCAATGGCGATATGACCTATGTCGGATTCCGGTAGGTCATCGAGCGAGGCGCGGGCTTCGAGCTCTTCAGTAAGGTGGAAGGTCGCCCATAGCAGGTCGGTGAAACGTTCGTGTTCCAGTATGTTGGGATTTTCCAGTAAGGTGAGCAGGAACTGTCGCTTCCCCACGAGTGTTGCTCTTAGTCTTTCCAGGTCGAGCTCCTGGCAGTCGGGTTCGTAGTGGAGATTTCTGGCGAAGTTTACCGCCTTCTTAAAGTTGGTGCGGGTCCAGTCAGGCCTAATATTTAAATTCTGGCTGATTTCCTTGTTCATCTGCATGCAGTGAAGTAAATTGCGGAGAAGCTGGTCACCTATCTCGCTGAAGAAGGCACCGACAACCATGTTCAGCTTTTCTCTGATGGTCATTTTCTCACGGCGGGTAAGGATACGCTCGATTACTATTACCACGAGGAATACTTCCAGTGGCAGAAAGGCAAAGTCGCCAATCATGTAAATGAAGATGTGGTGCACGTCTTCAAATATGAGGTAGTGAATAAGATAGCTTAGTGCGGAGACTGCCGCGAATAGACAGGCTAACAGGATGTATGTCTGGATACGCCGCATTATTCACCTCCGTTTCGAATATAACTTACTGTTGAGTAGTGTTGGCTAGTAATAAAACTGTATACCTCTACCCTGGACAGGTATTGGGTAAGGCCAAATCAGTTCTACCGGAGAGACCGGTGTTATTGCTCCTGCTGGTGTAGTCTTTCTGGCACAGTTAAGTTAGCTTCGCGATGATAGAATATCAGTCACCGTGTATGGAACCTGGGGCACGTACCATCAGAACGGGCACTGGGGCGTGGCGGAGTAGCCGGTCGGCGATGCTACCCAGGAACAAACGGCTGACACCGGAGCGTCCGTGGGTGGCGATAATAACAAGGTCAACCTCGTTCTTGGTGATATAATCGCATAACTCGTCGAGGACATTGCCGAAAAGAACGCTGGTTTCTACCAGGACGCCTTTATCTCTGAGTAGCTGTGCCTTCTCCTCGAGGTAGGCGGTAGCCACCTCAACGCTGTCTGCTTCCAGGTGTTGTCGTTCCTCGGGGCTAATACTGGTCTCGGTACCGCCGTACATGTGTAAAGGCGGGACAACCCGTACCAGGGTTATCATGGAGACGCTACAGCCGGTGGCAATCGATTCAACATGTGGTAATACACACTCCGCCAACTCCGAACCGTCGAGCGGAACCATAATGTGCTGATACATCTGTTTTACCTTTCTATGGCAAGGGATGTCTTTCTCTGGTTACTTTTATCTTAACATATCGGGTCATGTCTTGATAGTTTTACCTGCTCCCCTATATACTGGATTTCGTGAATGAGACAGTGAAGAAGAACTGGCAGAATCTGCGGCGCGATGAGGTGCTGAAAACGCTCGATTCGCGGCCCTCGGGCTTGAGTGGCGCCGAGGCCAGTGCGCGGCTACACCAGTATGGACCCAATCAGCTTGCGGGCAGGAAGAAGATAACGCCAGCGGTGGTCTTTCTCCGACAGTTCCTCAGCCCGCTTATCTATGTCCTGTTAGCGGCCACGGTGATTTCCTTTGCCATGGATCACTTTATTGACGCTATCGTGATACTGGTGGTATTGCTCCTGAATGCTGTCATTGGTTTCATACAGGAGACGCGGGCGGAGAAGGCTATGGAGGCCCTTATCCAGATGGCAGCGCCTCGGGCGAATGTCCAACGTGATGGTAAGGTAGAGGTGCTGCCGGCGAGACAGATTGTTCCCGGCGATATCCTGCTACTGGAGACGGGTGAAAAAATACCGGCGGACGCACGGCTGATAGAGGTTTCCAACCTCAAGGTCAACGAGTCAACCCTTACCGGCGAATCAATGCCGGTGGAGAAGTCGACCGAGCCCCTCGGTGAGAATGTTCCGGTCGCTGAGAGGAAGAACCTGGTCTACATGGGAACTATTGTCACTTACGGTCGTGCCCGTGCCGTAGTAGTCAGTACCGGTATGTCCACCGAGATAGGCCTGATTGCCAGCGCTATCCAGGAAGCAAAGCCAGAAAAGACACCCCTTCAGAAGGGCATCGGCAAGCTAAGTCAGTATCTGGTGGTACTCTTTCTCGGTGTCTGTGGACTCCTTGTCGCAGTTGGTCTGTTGAAGGGTCTGGAGTGGCTGGAGGTGTTCCTCCTGGCGGTTGCCGCCGCCGTCTCAGCAATACCGGAGGGGCTACCAGCGGTAGTCACTATTGTCCTGGCGATAGGTATGCGGGTAATGGCGAGGCGTAATGCCGTTATACGAAAACTGGTGGCGGTTGAGACACTCGGTTCCGCCACTGTTATCTGCTCGGACAAGACGGGCACATTAACGATGAATGAAATGACGGTCAATCGGGTTTATACCGACGGACAGTGGGTTGAGGTGAGTAGCGAGGGCTACCAGCCTCAGGGGGAGTTCCGCCGGGATGGACAGGTGCTTGACCCAAAGGACGAGGTGGCCCTTGGGTTGCTGCTACGGATAGGGGTGTTGTGCAACGATGCCCTGCTGGTTGAGGAGGGGGACGAAAACTATAAAATTTTTGGGGATCCTACCGAAGGTGCGTTGGTGGTGGCTGCTGCCAAGGCCGGATTGGATAAAGAGAGGTTGGAGAAGAGCTTTCCTCGCCTGGATGAGATCCCGTTCCAGAGTGAAAAGCAATATATGGCCACGATGCACCCGCGCGATGGGGGTAGGGTGGTCTATTTGAAGGGGGCTGTTGAGAAACTCCTCCCTCTGAGCAGCCATTTCCTCACTAAGGATGGCCCAATGCCACTGGCGGAGGGTGATATCCAGGCTATTATGGGTGCCAACGAAGCAATGGCACGTGAGGCCATGAGAGTGATGGCCACTGCCTATGCTGACCTTCCCGAGAGCGTGGATGACCTCAGGGACGAACATATCAGGGGCAATCTGGTATTCGTCGGCCTGTTGGGGATGTCCGACCCACCCCGGGAAGAGGCTAAAGAGGCGGTGCAGTTGTGTCGGCAGGCAGGCATCAGGGTGGTGATGATAACGGGCGACAACCAGGTTACCGCAGAATCTGTGGCGAGGCAGCTGGAATTGCCACCAGGGGAAGTTGTTAGAGGGGTCGAGTTGCAGGAAATGAGCGATGAGGAGCTCTCCAAGCGGGTTGAAGATATCTCTGTCTTTGCCCGGATAGAGCCTCTGCACAAGCTGAGGATAGTCAATGCCCTCAAGGAAAAGGGGCACATTGTTGCCATGACAGGTGATGGTGTCAATGATGCCCCGGCCCTGAAGACCGCTGATATCGGCGTGGCTATGGGCATCACCGGCACCGACGTTGCCAAGGAAGCCAGCGATATGGTGCTGGCTGACGACAATTTTGCCTCGGTGGTGGCGGCGGTAGAAGAGGGTCGGGCAATATATAATCGACTGCGCAATGTGCTTTTCTTTTTTCTCGGTACCAACCTCGGTGAACTGCTGGCTTTGATCCTCAGCGTGTTGTTCGTCGGTCAGGCGCCATTGCTGGCAGTACAGATACTCTGGGTCAATCTGGTGACTGACACGGCCGGAGGTATCCCTCTGGGATTCGAACCGAAATCCAATGATGAACTGAAACAACAACCACGGCATCCAAAGGTGGGCCTTGTCTATCCTGGAGTACTTCTCCGGGTCGGTTATCTGACAGTTCTCATGGGTGTCGGTACCTATGTGATTTTCAACTGGGCACAGGCCAGAACGACCTTGGAGGAGGCACGTACCATTGCCTTTTGTACCATGGTAATCTTCCAGTGGTTCCAGGCATTTAATGCCCGTTCTGACGAGACTACCATCTTCCGACTGGGCTTTTTGGGTAACCGCTGGTTGGTTGTATCTATAGCGATAGCCGCTGTCCTGCAGGTGGCCGTCGTCTATGTACCTTTCCTGCAGACAGCCTTCAGGACAGTACCTCTGGGCGTTGACATGTGGGGGATAGCCTTCCTCGCCGGTGGTGGCCTGTTTATTATTGAGGAGACTCGTAAGGCGTTATTCCCCCGGCTTTTCAGTCTGGGGAAGTGGCAACCATTATCGAAAAGGACTGGCCACAGCTAAAGTCTGGGTAGGAGTGTCGGACTAGGCAGGGTATACTCTATCCAGTGTCTCTTTAAGGCGGGGTACGGTGGTAAGTTTGTCGATATCCTTCGGAGCAATCCACCTGGTCTCTGTATGCTCCCAGTCCGTTTGGATTTTACCCCGGTCTTTGATGCGGAAAAGATAGGGGTGCACCACCCACCTGACACCGAGCTCGTTGTCTTCTATGGGTAGAGGTTCACCCTTCTTGAGCAGTTCAAGGTCCATCGGCTGCAGACTGGTCTCCTCTCTTATCTCCGTCAGGACTTGTTCATCGGGAGTGGTGTCTACGTAGCCGCTGACTCCCGCCCACCTTCCCTGGTAACTGCCGACCTGCTGACTGCGTCGTAGCAGCAGAATTTCCCCGCCCGATTCAATGAAGCAGGTGACGACGTGCTTCTCAGATAAGTTGCTAGTCATCTTTTTCGCTTTGGCTCTCGGCTACCTCATCTGCCTCTGCCGCAGCGACCATGATTGCCGGCCCGACCTGTGCCATTGCCGGTAGTGCCCTACGGACCTCGGCGAGCAACTTATAGAAGCCACGCCTGGTATCCAGGAGCGTTAGTTCTCTGCCTGGATACTTGATATCTTCTGGCATCATGTGTGGGTAGTACCAGTGCGGGACCGGTGATGGTCTGCTCATCGTGGTGTGGGTTCGCACCAGTTTCTTGCCGAGACCGAAGCGGACAGCGTATGGCAGGTCCCTGTCTAGATGCTCTGTTCCTCTGGTAAGGATTAGCTCCTCGTTGGCAGTGAGCCATAGGTAGTATCGGTACGCCTGCCACAGTGTCGCCACAAGGGCACCTTCTTCGGTTCTTTTTACCCGGGCCGGTACCATGTTCAGGTGCCATGATGCTACGCCGAAGACCAACGTAACCCCGCCGACAAGTAGGGCTCCTCCGCCAGCCTGGAAAACAACGGATAGACCGAGGATAACAATGCCAATAATGGAGCACAAGAGACCAATCCTGCCAAGGTGGCTGGCGCCCCGGCCTGTGGTCCGAATGGTCTCTCTGTCAATTTTCCGTAATAGACCGAGGCGGATGCCATCGAGATCCAGTGCCTCTTGAGTCCGCTCGGCTGTCTTACGCCAAGCTTGCCTGTTCTCAGATAGATAGAGACGTGGCCCACCGTGGAAGAGCAGGTCCATGAGGTGCGCTTGATAGCGATAGGGAGGGGTCTTCTCACGTCGCTCCAGTAGGAAGTCCCTTTTCTGACCATACCAGCGCTTCTCGACCCGCTCGGTGATTGTTATGAAACCCTGTTGGGCAAGATAGAAGATGTCACCCAGGAAACCGTAGGCGCCATTTATCAGTCTTCCCACCAGTGCTGGAGGCAGGTCGTCGGGTGGGGTGGTAAGATACGAGGAGGGAGGGTAGATTTTTGGTTTGGCAGTACGCTTGCGCTGAATTGTCAGGAGCCAAGAGATGCCGCCAAGTATAAGAGCAACGCCCACGCCAATCAGGTACCAGTTGATGATGCGCATGGCAAGCGGGTTGTCTTCTATCCATTGTCTGGTCGTCTCGACGGCATGGGTTATCCACTCACCCACTCCCTCCGGTTTCCGCAGAGCAAAGGGGGTGGTATCCACAATACCTTGAGGAAGGATTACCCTGATGCTGAGATCCCCATTGTTAGGTACTGGGCCTGTGGTGAATTCTATTGTCTTATCGTCTATTACCCTGCTTTGTGCTGCCACCCCATAGCTGTCAACAAAGAGTTGGGTGGAAGATACCGGCTCTGGTAGATGGACGGTCACTGTTGCCTTACCGATGGTCGTGTCCCGGTCGCCGAAGATAGCCTTCCAGTAGAGCTGGTCTCCATCATCGAGGAACCGCAACCCGCCATGGACAACATATTTAATCTCAAAGACGCGGCTTCCTCCTTGCGTCTCGGGGTATCACCATCCTATCCAGAGCTTGTTATCTTCAATCCAGCTGTAGTAGGCGTAGTAGTTTCCAGCGGGGGATTCGCCGGTATTCTTATAATTATCTATCCATCGCCTGACTGCGGAGTCTCGTACATAGGGGCTGCCGTCTTCATAGACCTGTATCCCGTCTATTGAATCAATTCCGTCGAGAGGAAGCCAGCGGTAGCCGTAGTGGAAAGTGCCTGACAGGAAGGAGTACTTCTGCGTCTCGGTGATTTCCATGTCGGAGTTGGCGAGGATGTTGATGTCGACCTGGAGGGAGTCAAAGGACGTTACTTGCTCTTCAGCGGCTTGGGCTTGTAGACATAATGACAGTGTAGGAACTGCAGTTAGGAGGAGAAAAAGCGCAACCAGCCACGAGCTTTTGTGAAGCATAGTTACCCACCCCGTTAACCGCCACCGCGGCATCTTTTCTATGACGCAAGGAAAATGTTACTACTGTGGTGAGGTATTGTCAAGAAAAGTGGTGTGTGGATAGTGCTTGATTTTGAAGCTAAAAATTGGGTATCGGTAATAATAAATAGATTTATGTATTTGAAAAATCAACTAACCTTCACTGTGGATTCAATACTTAGGCATTGTACCAAGCTGCTGAATAAGGCCCACATCAGTGACATTCCAGAATTCCACCCACTTACCATCTGCGATTCGGGTTAGAAAAGCGACGTTGACATCAATCTTTTTCCCGGTCGGAGGGATACCCATATATTCACCCCTGTGAGTCGCTCTCCAGTTCACCAGTACAGCCACTTTGTCCCCCTCGGCAGCCATGTCCTTTATAGTGATATGAATGTCAGGGAAGGCAGTGAAAAACGTGTGGGCGTAATTCTTTAGCTGCTCTAGGGATACATCACCGGTGGGTAGGTGCTCAACGTATTCGGGAGCTAGAATCTTGAAAAATTCTTCTAGCTCTCTCTGATTCCATAAGTCAACGACACGGCGTACGAGTTTTTTATTCTCTTCTATAGACATGGTAGTTCTTCTTATTGTTTGGTTCCATATAAGAAGAGTATTATCGCAGACTCTCCAGGTATTCCTTCACCCAGGAAAGGGCAGCCTCGACGGCGTGGCGTTTATTTTCCTCACGGCTTCCCGTGAAGATATGCTTGCGACTGAAGATCCCGTCTTTGTGTGATAGTCCGATGTAGAAAAGCCCCACCGGCTTCTCCGAGGTAGCCCCACCCGGTCCGGCAATGCCGCTGTCGGCGATGCAGATATCAGCACCAAGCACCCGGCGACCCCCCTGTGCCATTTCCTCAGCCACCTGTGGACTGACAGCACCTTGCTGGTTGATGCTTTCTTTGCTGACACCCACTATGCTAATTTTGGCCTGGTTGCTGTATGAAGTAATCGAACCCAGGTAGCAATCTGAGCTACCAGGGACATTGGTGATGAGGTGGGAGAGCAGACCACCGGTGGCGGATTCGACCACTCCCAGGGTCAGCCCTTTCTGGCAAAGCAGAGTGACGACATCCTGCTCAAGTCCAGTCATAGCGTATCGAAATTGACTCCCAACAGTCTGCCCAGTGCCTCACGCTCGTTCTCATGGTCACCCTGGTTGAGTTCGTAGACTATCTGCTCAACCACCTGGTGCTTGCGTACGTCATTGAGTTCATCGAGGCTGGTGTATATACGTGCCCGCCGGCCAATCCTGAAATTGGTACGTTCTTCGGGAGGTAATGCTTGGAAGTGGTTGATAACGGCTAGCATCCTGTTCTTATCATCGGGCAGCTTGCCTTCTACCTCTTGCAGCAGGTTGTTGATATGGTCGCTGACAAAGTTGGAATTGCAATCCAGGTGCTCTATTAGCAGTCGCAGTTCGGCGACCATTTCTTCATCGGTTGTCTGTACCCAGCTGCCTTCAGCGACATCGGCGTACATCGGCAGCATTGGGCTGACACTGAGCGTCCGGATTCGGATGAAATCGGCGTCTATCGCACTGAGCACCCGGGCGGTCTCAATAGCGTGCTCTTGCCACAGTCCCCGGCCACCCAGCCCCAGGAGAACATACTCGGAAAGCGATATACCGGACTCGACCACTTTACGACCACCTGTAATTTGCTCGGCGGCGGTTACCCCTTTATCCATCAGCTTGAGTACGGTGTCACTGCCTGATTCCAGCCCGACATGTAATCTTGTGAGTCCGGCTTCGTGTATTTCTATCAGTTCCTCGAGCGTCTTCTTGGCGGCTGTCTTGGAGCGACCATAGCTGGTGATACGGTTAACGTCGGGGAAGGTCTCCTTGATAAATCTCAGCACCTCGGCCAGTTCATGAGTCCGCATTATCAGGCTGTTGGCGTCCTGAAGAAATACGTTTTGTCCGCCACCATATAGCCAGAGGGCAACATTGTACGTGGCCTGGTCTGGCTGTCGGGAGAGGATCATTCGTGCTGTCTCGCGCAACCGGCCGGGCATGGCCCACTTCCAGGAGAGCGCTACGATTCGGTCATAGATACGCTTGACCGCCTCGATGTCCTTTTTTATCTCCTCTACGGGCCGTAGCTCGAATCTCTGGCTCTTGTACATCCCGCAGAAACGGCACCGGTTCCATGGACAATTCCGGGTTAGCCTGAGGAGTAGTGAGAAGGCCTCACTCGGCGGCCGGAATGGTCCCACCTCAAAGGAGTCTGTTATTATCGGCTGTTGCTCCATCAAACGATGCCTCTGGATTGATTATATCGTAACTATAGCTTAAAATACAGCGAAGTAAGGCTAGGATTCTGTATTACGGGAGAGTCTTTATGGCAACATTATCAATGATTCTCGGGCTTGCAGGTGGGCTATGCGGAATACTCGGTATGCTCACATTTTTAGGAGTACTTCCTACCTTCATTCCGCTGGAGGAGGCTATCGGGCCTTACTTGGCGACCACTATCTTCTGGTGGGGTCTGGCTGGCCTTCTGCTCCTCGGCAGTATTGCTGTCAGCGTCACTCAGCGACGCAGCCCGTATGATTAGTAGCTAATTAAAGCTAGCCGCCACCGGTACCACCACCAACAACGATGGTCTCGCCATTCACGATTCGTGAGGCATCCGATGCCAGGTAGAGTGCTGCCCCGGCGATATCTTCGGGAGCAGCCGCTCTGTCCTCGGCGGGTGTCCCTTTCCACAGGGCCTCGCTGAAGCGTGTCTTTATCAGTCCGGGGGCGATAGCGTTTACTCTTATGTTGTCCTTACCCCACTCCATGGCCATGACCCTTGTCATCATTATCAAGGCGGCCTTACTGATGCTGTACATATGAAGCCCGCTGGGATTGATACCGGCCGTGGAGGCGATATTGATGATGTTCCCGCCACCCTGTTCCAGCATCACTCTGGCAGCCAGCTGGCTGAGCAGGAATGGTCCCTTGAGATTAACATTCATTACCACATCCCAGGCCCACTCTTCAGCATCAATCAACGGGCCCATGTAGGGGTTGGTACCAGCATTATTGACCAGGATATCGAGATGGCCAAACTCCCCCTTCACCTTCTCAATCAGGTTCTTGGATTCTTCCACTTTAGCAACGTGGGAAGCTATCGCCAGCCCCTTTCGGCCGGTTGCCTTTATTTCTTCGGCTACCTGCTCCAGGTCCGGGAGTTTCCGGCTGCTGACGACCACGTCAGCTCCCGCCTCGGCGAATGCCAGCGCGATTGCCCGTCCGATGCCACGACTGCCGCCGGTCACCAGCGCTACTTTATTTTCCAGAGAAAAATTGACAATACCCACGTTTGTGCTCCTTTCTCACGGCTAGCTATGTACCAAAATAGCACACAGCACTACCACTAATCAAGCTCAGGAGGCTACCAAAGCTTGTCTGCGTTATCATAGAGTTGCTATAATGCTGTCGGCAGAGGATTTGCCTGATTGCTATTTACATCACGGACGCTGTGGCGGTAGAATATAGAGGTTAATTTTATTGGCACGTATCCTGGGGCGACGTAGCCAAGTGGTTAAGGCGGGGGTCTGCAAAACCTCTATCGGCGGTTCGAATCCGCCCGTCGCCTCCATTTGTCTCACCAGTTCATTACGGAGGTCTATTCATGAACCAGTTATCTATGGAAGAGCGTTTTCGGTATGATTGTTCGGGCAGGTGGTTCAAGGGCAGTGTCCACGTGCACACGACCAATTCCAGTGGTCGCTTGACCCCGGAAGAGGTAGCCGCCTTCTATGCCGAGGCCGGCTATGACTTTATCTGTATTACGGATAAAATAGTTCCCTTTGTCGGCGAGACAGATAAATACCCCCTGCTGGTCTTGAGCGGAATCGAGCTGGACGATAGAGATAAACAGGATTCCTATTACCACGTTGTCTGCATTGAAGGCGTCAACGGCGTGACCGGGGAGATGGGATTAGATGAGGCGATTGAGAAAGTGCGGGCACAAGGGGGTATCCTTGTCTGGGCCCATCCTCATACGTCCAATAATACTGTTGTCGAAGGGCTTCGTCATGGATTTCATGGCGTTGAGGTGTTTAACTCTATCGCCCAAATGGCCTTCGGAAAGGGCATGGGGGCTTTTCACTGGGATGCCTCCCTGGGACATCAGCCCGATATGCTCGGCTTTGCCACCGATGATGCCCACTTCATTGAAGGACTCCCCGCTGAGAAGGGTGGGTGGATAATGGTCAACGCTCCTGAGCTTTCCCGTGAGGCCATACTGTCCTCGATCCACCGGGGGAACTTCTATAGCTCCAACGGACCGTTCTTCAAATCGATATCCATTGAGCAGGGTAACCGGATAGTAGCTGAGACATCCCCCGTCATCCACGCACGTTTGGTCGGTCATATGGGAAGTAACAAATATAGAGGTGCGGCGGGTGGAGAGCCGTTGACCGACATGCATTTCCGCTTGCCTGACGACTGGTCCTATGCGCGTCTGGAAATAGAGGATGCTGCCGGTAAAATGGCCTGGAGCAATCCTCTTCTCAGGGGTACGGATAATTAACTCTCTGTTGTAACTATTTCTTTAAAACAGTAAAATAGCGTCACCAGTCGGGGTGGCGGAACTGGCAGACGCAGCGGGGCTGCCTGGAATCATTGTTTCGGAGGTCTAGCTATGACTCAGTCATCTATGGAAGAGCGTTTTCGGTATGATTGTTCGGGTAAATGGTTTAAGGGTAATCTCCATATGCATACGACCCGCTCGGATGGCAGACTGACCCTGGCCGAGGCAGTCGCATTATACGCCGAGCGTGGCTATGATTTCATTTCCATTACTGACCACAGGGTCCCGTTTGTCGGAGCCGAGTGCGATGAGCAGTTACCCATTATGATTATAGACGGAATAGAGCTGGACGGAAGGGACGACCAGGGTTCAGGCTATCATGTGGTCTGCATCGGTGGTGTTGGTGGTATTTCAAAGGACATGACTTTGATGGAGGCTATGGAAAAGGCCAGGTCGCAGGGAAGTCTCCTGATTTGGGCTCATCCGTATGCGAGCAGTAATACCGTGGAAGAAGGCACGCGACATGGTTTTCATGGTTTGGAAATATACAACCATTCCTGTGAATCGGGTCTTGGCAAGGGGCATTCATCTTATCACTGGGACTCTATACTCAGGCAAAAAATTGATATGCTTGGCTTCGCTACAGACGATATTCACTTCTTCGATGGTCTTCCACCACAGGTGGGAGGGTGGGTAATGGTCAACGCCCCGGAGCTTTCACCTGAAGCCATACTGGCCTCAATCCGGCAGGGTAATTTCTACAGTTCCAGCGGCCCGGACTTCAAGGTGATATACATAGAAAAGGGGAACCGGGTAGTGGCCGAAACTTCACCCATAGTGCATGCGCGCCTGGTTGGCCCGGGAGGGGCTGGTAAATGGAAAGCCGAGATCGATTTAAAGAATGTGACCGAGACCCATTTCAGGATACCCGATGAGTGGTCTTTCGCCCGTCTGGAAATTGAGGACGCCTATGGAAAGAAGGCCTGGAGTAACTCTCTCCTCAGGAGTGAAGGGTAATCAAGTTTCTATGGTAGAAAGATACGCTTGTTCAGTTCACTAACGAAAGACAGCTGACAAGTTCCACAAGACAGCAATGACATTGGCTGCAATAACTAGAATTGCTATTTCCTGATCCATAGAATCCCAGTTGGATATAGTGTATACAATGATCGCTACCCCAACTATAGCAAGAAACATACCCCACGGAGAGACTCGAGCTGAGCTACTGGGTCGAGTTCTCTGATAGGTCGCTTTTTTCTTAATTGTCGCCTGTGTTATCATAACCACAACTGCCACAGCAATCAGGACGATTGGTAGAATGATTGATTCCAAAGAGTGCCTTGTCACCCCTTCGATGACTCGGTTGATGGTGTCAACTGGGGTACTCCATACGAGAAACAACTTACCAATGCTTTCAGACGTTACCGAGTCTCTTCCAAGGATGTAGATATATAAACCATGCACACCGAGGATTCCGGAGCATAACGATACCAATACCAAGAATGCTCTTAACGTTATCCTCACAAGGCCAACTACACCGGCATATGTTGTTTTGATATTACGAATTGCTGTAGCGAGTTTTATACTACGTCGATGTCTTATTGGACGAACTCTTCTGGAATTCGTCAAGTCGGCGTTTAGTACAATCGGCACACGTACAGCTTGGAGGGTGTGCACCTCTTACGTAATCCCTGTCGTCTATTGGTATTTTCACTACACCTTCCAGGAAAGTAAAGTGGGCTGCCAGTCTGCACTGATGGGTTATTCTAACTAAATTATAGGTTTTTATCAAGGCTTAAACATCTGGACAGAGCTGATATCATTGTCCGCGCAGAAACACAAGATTATATCAATCAAATCTTGACACTGTTTCACACACTCCGTACAATACTTCTAGCTACGCCGGGGTGGCGGAATTGGCAGACGCAGCGGACTTAAAATCCGCCGGAGCAATCCTTGTGGGTTCGAGTCCCACTCCCGGCACCAGCAGGAATTGCTTAACATTTTCTTGCTGGCTGGGCGTTTGCCAGTATCCTTGCTAAATGAGGAGTCGATTCACTTCACATCATGAGGCTTGGACGCTGGGAGTCAATCCAGTATAATAGTAAGAGAGATTAAGGAGAGATTAAGAGTCCCTCTATAGGTCATCCAGATTGGTATCAAGGAATCCCGTTTCCTCACTCCTAGCAGCTGAATGAAAGACTACCCAAGCTCCACAAAGGTCACAATCTACATCATTACCATAGCAGCAATAGGGAGTTACGAATTTGTCACCATCAAGATAAAGCGGTAGTATGTGCTTCTTGGGCTGGCAATTATTAGTGACGGACATAGCATTCTCTGATAGCATCAATTCGAGACTTCGACCCTTGTTCCTGATAACATGAGGATAAGTAGTCTTCAATCTCATTACTTCATGTACAGCCACGTCTCGCCGCTCAAGTGAACCCCATGTGAATTCTGAAGTATCATTCCTCGTCGGTACGTAGAATGAAAATGTTAATCCGTCTATACGAGTGGACTCCAGACATTTAACCAAGTCTTCCAGGGAGTTCTCGTTCTGCCTTGTTACCACGCATTGACATATAATCCTTGCTGCGAAGTCCTGTGGTACGTGTAACAAAGTATTCATTATTCTCTTGAAAGAGCCTTTACCGCGTATAGAGTCATTGACTTCCAGAGGTCCGTCAATCGATACAACGTAGTTGCATCTGGGCAAGTCGAGTAGGTCAAGCGTGCCATTTGTCGTAATCGTATTGCCAGAGAAGAGCTTTGTTCCCTCTATTAACACATCAGGCCTCAGTAGTGGTTCTCCTCCCATCCAAAGCATGAAGCTGATACCATGCTGATTTTGGAGTTCAGAAAGCCTGGCAATCATGGTGGGAGTGTCCATCTCGTTATGTGGATTGTTTGGGTTCTCTTGACGAAAGACAAAGCAGTGCTTACAGCGAAGTGTACATCTATTCGTGATATTTACAATTGCTGAGCGGTACTGACGAGGAGTCGCCTCAATCTCACTCACGACCGTACTCTCCTTACTGGAGTTAAGGATATGATTCTAGTACCACTTGGCTAACATGTCAATAATCAGGTTTATTTGAGAGTAATCAGTGTGATTCACACTAGAGGACTAAGAATCCTTGTTCATCAGTGGAGTGTTAAGCAGATTCGAAATCAGCGGTGTCTTGACTAAAAACTACGGGTCAGGTTAAGATACATAGCACATCTAGGTACACCTTCAGGAGGTGAACACTCTGGCCTGGCTGGTGGTATTGCTTGGTTACTTTGTCGGCTCTATCCCCACGGCTTATATCGTCGGGCGTCTGCTGGGGGCCGGGGATATTCGGCGTCTGGGGGATGGGAACGTGGGGGCCCGTAATGCCTATTTTGAGCTGGGACCGAAGACTGGCATTGGTATATTCTTCATTGATATTGCCAAGGGGGCGCTGCCCGTACTGCTTGCCCGGGCAGTCGGCTTACCCGAGGTGGCAGTCCTGATTACTGGTATGGCTACCGTCATTGGTCACAATTGGCCGGTCTTCCTCGGCTTCCGGGGAGGGCGGGGCGAATCAACGACAATAGGCGTTCTCTTAGCACTGGTCACTCAGCCGATGCTTATCCTCTTAGCGCTGGCATTAGCCACTCTATTGATTAAAAAGAATGTAATCATCGCCAGTTGTGTCCTGTTTATCCCGTTGTCACTGGTGTGCTGGTGGCTGGATGTTCCCGGGATGCTGGTGGGCTACAGCGTGGCGTTACCCTGCCTGGTGGGGGCTACTCACTACCTCAGAACAAGGCAGGTATCCGATACCTCGACTGCCGGAGTAACCTAGCAACTGGCTAACTAGGCTGACTTCTTCCTGGTTAACACCGACCGTACCGCTTTCTCTATAGCGTCTGCGGTCAGGCCGTATTTCTGCAGCAAATCGGCAGGAGAGCCGGACTCGGCATAGGTATCCTTGACAGCGACAAACTCAACCGGCACCGGCTGGTGTTTAACCAGCACTTGGACAACAATGCTTCCCAGACCACCATGCTCCAGGTGCTCTTCGGCGGTGACAATTGCTCCTGTCTCAGCTGCAGCCTGAATGATGGCAGCCTCGTCAATCGGTTTCAGGGTAGACATGTTCAGCACCCGGCAGTCTATCCCTTCCTGCCTGAGGTTATCAGCCGCCTCAAGGGCAGCGATCACCCTCGTACCGATAGCCATAATCGTTGCCTGCGTGCCCTGCCGCATGACCACCGCTTTTCCCAGTTCGAAGCGGTAGCTCTCGTCATAAATCAGGGGTAGCTTGGGGCGGCACAGCCTGATGTAGAAGGGGCCAGGAGTTGCCGCGGCTACCCTGATGGCCTGAGTGGTCTCAATGGCATCGGCAGGGACGACGATTGTGACGCCAGGCAGGGCGTTAGCTAAGGCGAGGTCCTCAATCGACTGGTGGGAGACCCCGTCTTCGCCGACGGTAATACCACTGTGTGTCGTCACCAGTTTTACGTTCAGTTGGGGCTGGGCAATTGACATGCGAATCTGGTCAAAGCAACGCCCCGGGGCAAAGACGGCAAAGGTGCTGGCAAAAGGAATCTTGCCCGAGGCCGCAAGCCCGGCGGCAATACTTATCATATTCTGTTCGGCAATGCCACAGTCAAAGGTGCGGTCGGGGAACTCGCTGGCGAAGGGCTCGGTCATAGTTGAACGGCGAAGGTCAGCGTCCAGAACTACGATATCCTGATTAACTCTGCCCAGTTCAGCCAGGGTTTTTCCATAAGCTTCTCTCTGTGATACGTCAGGAGTCATACCTATGCTAGCTCCTTCAGTGCCAGTTCCGTCTCCTCGGCAGTCGGAGCTATGCCGTGGAAGTGGGGGTTGTTTTCCATGAAGCTGACCCCTTTACCTTTCACCGTGTGAGCAATGATGACAGTTGGTTGGCCCTTTATCAGGCGGGCCCGGTCAAAGGCCTCGTTAAGCTGAGTGAAGTCGTGCCCGTCGACCTTAATCGCGTGCCAGCCAAATGCCTGCCACTTGCTATCGAATGGCTCCAGCTCCATGACATCACGGGTCCAGCCGTCTATCTGCTGGTCGTTTCGGTCGACAATCGCTACCAGGTTATCCAGTTTGAAGTGGGCGGCAGCCATAGCTGCCTCCCATACCTGTCCCTCATCGCATTCGCCGTCACCTAGCAGGGTATAGACCCGGTATGGCTTCCCATTGAGTCGACCAGCTAAGGCTACGCCGAGGGAGAAGGACAGACCCTGTCCCAAAGAACCAGCCGACATCTCCACCCCGGCAGTCCGGGTTCGGTCGGTATGGCCCTGGAGCCGACTGTTGAGTTGCCGCAGGGATTTCAGCTCTTCAAAGGAGAAGTAGCCGCACTCGGCCAGGACAGCATAGAGCACGGGGGCGACGTGACCTTTACTTAGGATAAAGCGGTCGCGGTCTGGCCAGTTCGGCTGCTTGTGGTCATGTCTCAACACTCGGAAGTAAAGGTTGGTGACAATCTCTACGGCTGATAGCGAGCCCCCAGGATGGCCACTACCCGCCCGACCAATCATGGAGACGATATTGCGGCGTACCCGCCTGGCTATCGCCTCCAAATCTGCTACCGAAGGTGACTTCATCTCAATAACCCTCTCTGTGTGAATACCCAGGTCACTAATCTCAGTCATTAAAACACTCCACGCTATTTACTGCCAAATGAAAAAATTCCACACCCAGAACAGCACCGATTTTTGTATACCAGAAAGCGATACATCTGGCTACGTACCATTAACATACCTGCTGTATTGCACAAGGTGTGCCAGTGTCTTGGCGGCTCTCTCTGGAGTCGGATATATCATGAGGCCTTTTTCTCGCAGCTTGGTGTAGATTGGCGACTCCTGTAGCATTGTTGGGTTCATACCAAAAATAAGGACAGGTTTCTGGTACTTATCCATGTACTCGAAGAGCTTGTCCAGGTTGTGCATCTCTTCTTCTTGATATGCCTGGAACATGCGTCCAGCCCTTTCGATAAAATCGGGGGCGTTATCAGCCTGCTGAAGGCTTGCCATGGACATGGAACTCATGGCTCTCATTGGCATCGGGCCAATACCACCAATAACGAGTAGTGAGTCCAGGTTTTCATCTTCTAACAGTGGCCAGAGGCAGGGGTAAGTCACTGGTCCGGTAGCCACAGTATCAACCGGGTTAGCATGTGGCCACCGGTCTGGCAGCACCTGGTTGAGCTTTTCGATGGTCTCTGGTGATAGTGGTGCTACATCTAACCCTAATCGGGCACAGGCATCAGACGTCACGCAGCCGAAGCCGCCGCCACCGGTCAGGATACCCACCCGGTTGCTCCGTGGTAGAGGTTGATGGAGAAGGGCGGAGGCTACGTCGAACAACTCTTCGACTTCATCAACCCTTATCACCCCGGCCTGCCGGAACATGGCATCATATATCTCGTCTGAGCCAGCAATAGCACTGGTGTGTGACCGGGCCGCCCTTGCCCCGACATCTGTTCTGCCGACCTTTACCACTACTATCGGTTTCCTCTTGGTTAGTTCACTGGCAATGTTGAAAAATTCCCTTCCCTTGCGCAGTCCCTCAATGTAGCCGGTGATGACTTTGGTCTCATCATCATTAGCCAGGTACTCGAGGAAGTCTTCAAAATGAAGGTCGGCCTCATTACCAACGCTGACGAACTTGCTGAAACCGGTGCCGGCTTCGATGCCAGCCATTAGGATGTTCATGGCAAAACCGCCGCTCTGGGAAATCACGCCCACGTCTCCTTTGGGGACAGGTATTGGCATGCGTAAGGTTGAGAAACCATTGGCGGTATTGAAGTGTCCCATGCAGTTAGGGCCGACGAGCCGCATCCCGCCCTGATGTGCGGTCTCGTATATTTCCTTCTCCAGCCTGGCACCCTCCTCACCTGTCTCACCGAGACCGGCGGTAATAATCAGCCCCACTTTGACACCGGTGGCAACGCAATCTCGCACCACATCGGGGACGTCCGGGTAAGGGATAACAATCGCTACAAAGTCAACCGGTTCGGGTAAATCCCTTATTGTGGGATAGGCCTTGACTCCCTGCACCTCGGCGGAGGTCTTGTTGACCGGATAGGCTCTTTTCACCGAGGGGGATATCAATACCCGACTGAAGATGCCTGCCCCCCATTTGTCTAGGGCGTTAGATGCTCCGACCACGGCTACAGTTTCCGGGTCAAACAGCAGCTCGATATGATTCATGCGCTGCTTCCCCCCTTCTTTCGCAGGTAACTCATTTGCTGACGGCCCTATTATATCATTACTTGAGGTTGCTGTGGCAAGTTTGGGCGCTGTTGACAAAAGACCAGTCACGTGTTATGTTTTCGCCAGTCCTGTCTGTTTTTTAAAAAATACTTCTTTATGCCTAGGACGATAGGGGGTGTATCATGGCAATTATCGATTTCGGGGGGACCAAGGAAGAAGTCATTACGCGAGAAGAGTTTCCGATGGCAAGGGCGCACGAGGTTCTGAAAGATGAGACAATTGCCATCATCGGGTACGGTGTACAGGGACCCGGGCAGTCGTTGAATTTGAAGGATAACGGCTTCAGGGTAATCGTCGGGCAGTCAAAGCAGTTCAAGGAGGACTGGGAGCGAGCCGAGGAGGATGGCTGGAAGCCTGGAAATGACCTGTTTGAGGTAGAGGAGGCCGCTCAACGCGGGACTATTGTTGAACTCCTCGTCGCTGATGCTGCTCACAGGACGGTCTGGCCGGTGATAAAAAAGCACCTGAACCCGGGCGATGCCCTGTTCTTTTCACACGGATTTTCGATTGTCTACAAAGACCAGACAAAGGTTATCCCTCCGGACAATATTGACGTTATCATGGTTGCTCCCAAAGGGTCGGGGACGTCGCTTCGCCGCAATTTCCTTTCGGGAGAAGGGATTAATGCCAGCTTCGCTGTCTATAACGACGCTACTGGTCGGGCAAGAGAACGGTGCCTGGCCTTGGGAATCGGCATGGGGGCCGGCTATCTTTTCCCAACTACTTTTGAGAATGAAGTCCACAGCGACCTTGTCGGCGAGCGGGGGGTGCTGATGGGAGCACTGGCGGGTATCATGGAGGCGCAATACGATACCCTTCGCAAACATGGCCACAGCCCGAGCGAGGCCTTCAACGAGACAGTGGAAGAGTTGACCGAAAGTCTTATACGGCTCGTGGGCGAGAACGGCATGGACTGGATGTATTCCAATTGCTCAGCAACTGCCCAGCGGGGTGCTCTCGATTGGAAGCCGAGGTTCAAGAAAGCGGTAATGCCGGTCTTTAGGGAGCTTTATGATAGAGTTGCCTCTGGTGCGGAAACTCGCCGTGTAATTTCCGCGTGCGGCAGGCCGGACTATAAAGTGCGATTGGGCAAAGAACTGGAGGCCATGGGTAATTCAGAAATGTGGCAGGCTGGAAAAGCGACCCGTGCTCTACGTCCGGGGGGACAAGCGGGTGCGACTGTGAGTTCCGCGAAGGGTACTGCGGGAAGAAAATCGAACTGATTGCTCCCGGATGTATTGAAGTTCGGACGGCGGTCTGTTGACAGCTTGCAGACTGGCATACGTTTCGCTGTAAGATAGGAGGCAGGGATGATAGTAAAATCGGGGCGTTGGCCCTCCGGGGCCGAAGGATAGCTTATATGGAAATGGACATCATAAATTTGAAAGGAGAGAAATATGGACAAAACCATGTTTATCCTGGATGAAAAGGACATGCCAACTGCCTGGTATAACATCCAGGCGGACCTGCCGGAGCCGTTGCCACCACTACTCCATCCCGGCACGAAGGAACCGACAATCCTCCCCCCGCCGCTGTTTGTCGAGGCCCTCAATGAGCAGGAGTTCAGCACAGAGCGGTGGATAGATATCCCGGAGGAGGTGCAGGCTATCTACAAAACGTGGAGGCCGACTATCCTGCACCGGGCGTATCGGTTGGAGAAGGCCTTGGATACGCCCGCCAAGATATACTATAAGTATGAGGGCACCAGCCAGGCTGGCAGCCATAAGCCAAATACCGCCGTAGCTCAGGCATACTACAACAAGCAGGCAGGTGTTAAGCGCATTACTACCGAGACCGGCGCTGGGCAGTGGGGTAGTGCCCTGTCTTTCGGATGCATGCTTTTTGGGATTGAGCTAAAAGTATACATGGTCAGGGTGAGCTACGACCAGAAACCGTACCGCCGCATTCTTATGGAGACGTGGGGGGCCACGTGTGTTCCCAGTCCCAGCCCGGACACTCAAATCGGGCAGAAGATACTGGCGGAAACCCCCGATTCCACTGGCAGCCTCGGTATGGCCATCAGCGAGGCGGTCGAGGATGCCGCTACTCATGATGACACCCGGTATTCACTGGGCAGTGTGCTCAATCACGTCCTGATGCACCAGACTATTAATGGCCTGGAGACCAAGAAGCTGATGGAAGACCAGGTGGGTGCTTACCCCGACATCATTATTGGCTGTGTTGGCGGTGGTTCGAACTTCGCCGGACTGTACCTGCCCTTCGTTAAGGACAAGATTGACGGTACCAAACCGAACCTGCGTATTATCAACGTCGAGCCGGAAAGCTGTCCCACACTGACCAAGGGGCCCCTCACTTGGGACTACGGTGATGTTGCCGGAATGGCGCCAATTGCCTTTATGAATACCCTTGGGCATGGCTTTATACCGCCCCCTGTCCATGCCGGTGGTCTTCGCTATCACGGTATGGCCCCTATCATCTGTCACCTCCTCAAACTCGGTCTGGTAGAAGCTACAGCCGTGCCTCAGGTGGCCACCTTCGAGGCAGGTGTAACCTTTGCCCGGACTGAGGGTATCCTCTCGGCACCGGAGACGAACCATGCTATCCGTGTGACAATTGATGAGGCCCTCAAGTGCAAGGAGACGGGTGAGTCCAAGGTCATCTTGCTCGCCCACAGCGGGCACGGTCACTTTGACCTGGCTGCCTATGATGCCTATCTGGCTGGGAGGCTCGAGGACTACGCCTACCCCGAGGATAAGGTAAAAGAGGCTCTCGCCTCCTTACCAGAGATACCAGCGAAGTAGGTGCTTAAGTACGGAAAGGGGCTGAGCTAATGCCCAGCCCCTTTCTTGACAGGTGTATACTGTCTCGCTATCATACTTAACACGTCCTTAACATTTGGTTGCTATTCTTTATGGTTAGTGGTGATGCGGATGAGACTCAGGCGAGTATTTCTACCGATTATTCTATCTGCCCTTGTTCTGTTCCTTGTGTCCGGCGCCGGGTGTGACCTCTTTTCTGATTCCGGAGAGCCTGCACAGGATGATACGACCCCATCTAATGGAGAAGACACTACCGCAATAGACCCTGGCTGGCAGGCCCCGCTGCTGGATGGACAGTCCAGCCCGCTACCCAGCATTACTGATGTGGTGGCCGTGGTCAAGCCTTCAGTGGTTGCTATCACTACGGAAATGGTGAGTTATGGATTTACGACTGAGGGCGGTGGCTCCGGGTGGATAATTGACGAGAGTGGGATTATTGTCACCAATGCCCATGTCGTCAGCGAGGCGGACAGCATAACAGTTACCCTTGATGATGGTCGAGTAATTCCGGTGGATATGAGTACCGTGGCCATTGATGCCCAGACCGATTTGGCTGTCCTGAAGGTTGATGTAGACGAACCCTTGCCGGCTGTAGCCGTAGGGGATTCAACAAGGCTTAATATAGGTGACTGGGTAGTGGCTATTGGTAACTCGCTGGGATTCGGTACCAGAGCGACTGTTGGAATCGTTAGTCAGAATGACGTGAAGATAGGTGATGAGTTGGGTCAGCCATTGAAGCTCATTGAGACCGACGCTGCGATAAATCCCGGGAATAGCGGTGGGCCACTCGTCAACATGGCTGGTGAGGTGATTGGTATCAATGAGGCCAAGATTCAGGACGTCGGGGTTGAGGGTGTTGGCTGGGCGATTGCCAGTGCGGATGCACTGCCTATAATTCAGGAGCTGATTAATAATGGTTACGTGGTTCGTCCCTGGCTTGGGGTTGGCACTGAAACAGTCACACCAACTCACGTTTTCTGGTACCGGTTGGCGGTAGATGAGGGGGTACGGATTACCTACGTAACTCCCGGTAGCCCAGCTGATACAGCCGGACTTAAGGCGGGTGATGTCGTCGTTGCTTTTATGGGGATTGATGTCACCACCGACTACCAGATGGTGCGCGGGATACATACTGCTGAAATAGGCCAGACAGTAGAGATAGTCTACTGGCGTGGCAATTCTAGGTACACCACCCAGGCGACTCTAATAGAAAGTCCGCCACCGCAGGGCTAGTCTGCCCGCTTCACACCTAGCCGTATTTCGTGGCCTGATAGCTTGTAGTCTTCGGTGAAAGCGCCCTCTACTGGAACACCCTCAACAAGTTCTAGTGACAATGTCTCCTGCTTGATGTAGTCGGCCCAGTCTTGCATGACCTGCTTTACATAAGAATCACTATCGTAGTATGTCGTGATGTGGTCAGCAATGTCGAAACCGGCCGAGCGGCGCATATTCTGCAGCCGGTGGACTATCTCCCGTGCCAGTCCTTCCGCAGCCAGTTCGGGTGAGACATCACAGTCCATCGCTACCAGGACTCCTCCCTCCGAGCTGACAATCAGGTTCGGCTGGTCAAGTTCATCTTCACTATCGGCGAACTCGATTGTCTTGGTGTTGAGTTCTTCGAGCACTTGCGGTGCCAGCCTTTCCAGGCCCTCCCTGTCCTGCCTTGAGCCTGCTTTGATAATCACTCTGGATAGCGGTTGGCGTACCTTGATGCCTGCCTGGCTGCGGGAGGCCCGTCCCAGACTGGAGACCTTCATCGCCAGCCGCGTGTCGTCGGAGAGACGTTTATCAATCATCGACTCATCGGCCACCGGAAAATCGCTGAGGTGGACACTGTCCGGTGCCTCCGGGAAGGCGGAACAGACCAGGTTCTGGTAGAGCTCCTCGGCGAGGAAGGGAGTAAACGGGGCGAGCAGTTTGACCAATGTTACCAGGCAGTGGTAGAGTGTACTGTGGGCGGCCAGTTTATCGGCGTCACTCTCGCTCTTCCAGAAACGGCGCCGGCTCCTGCGGACGTACCAGTTGGACAGGCCATCCACGAATGTCTCAATCTTACGCCCCGCCCCTGTGGGGTCATAGCTCTCCAGAGCGGAATCGACGTCCTTGACGAGCTGGTTGAGCTCGGACAGTATCCAGTGGTCAAGCTCTGAGCGCTCCGGCTGACCTTCTTCTGTAGTTGGGGTGAATTTGTCGATATTGGCATAGGTGACGAAGAAGGAGTAAACGTTCCACAACGTCAGCAGGAAATGGCGGGTTATTTCCGACATTATTGTGTCGGAGTAGCGGCGCGAGTTGCCCGGCGGTGAGGAGGTGTAGAAGTACCAGCGCAGGGCATCGGCGCCAAATTTGTTTACTACCTCCATCGGCCAGACCGCATTTCCCTTACTTTTACTCTGTTTCTCACCCTTAGCGTCAAGAATGAGTCCCAGGCAGATGACGTTCTCGTAACAGATACGGTCGAAAAGCAGGGTAGATATGGCGTGCAGGCTGTAGAACCAGCCCCGCGTCTGGTCTAGAGCCTCGCAGATGTAATCGGCCGGGAACCTTCCATCTTCGAGCATACTATCGTTTTCAAACGGGTAATGATACTGAGCAATTGGCATCGCCCCGGAGTCGAACCAAGCGTCGATTACCTCAGGCACACGCCGCATCTCGCCTCCGCATTCGGGGCATGCGAACGTTATCTCATCGACGAACGGCCGGTGCAGGTCAAGCTCTCCGCTCATTCCTGTGGTACCCTTTTGATCCAGCTCGCTGATGCTGCCGACGCATTCAAACGTGCCGCAGGATGGGCAGGTCCAGACGGGTAGAGGGGTCCCCCAATAGCGCTCGCGTGAGAGTGCCCAGTCGACGTTGTTTGCCAACCAGTCGCCGAAACGGCCGTACTTGATGTGCTCCGGGTACCAGTCTATCTCGCTGTTACCGCGTATAAGGCCGTCTTTGACCGCCGTGGTCCTGATGTACCAGGTCTGCTTGGCGTAGTAAACGAGTGGGGCCTCACAGCGCCAGCAGAACGGGTAGGTATGGAGTATCGTCTCGCTGCGGAAGAGCAACCCTCGCCGTTTCAGGTTCTCCAGCACCAGCGGGTCGGCATCCTTGACGAATTTACCGGAAAAGGGATAGCTGCCGATGACATTTCCCTGCAGGTCAACGTTATGCACGAAGTCCAGCCCCTCATCCTGCCCGGCCTGGTAGTCAACCTCGCCATAGGCAGGGGCGATGTGGACGATGCCCGTACCGTCCTCCATAGAAACGAAGTCGGTGGCAATGACACGGTAGGTCAGGTTATCGTCGGCGTCCTGAACAGGCAGGTCAGCACCTTGCTGGAACCGTCGCCGCTCTACGTTGAATTTGTGCGGGTTAAACAGCGGCTCATAGGCCACACCGACTAGTTCACTCCCCTCGAAGGTGTCTACAATCGCGTTGCCATCGAGGCCGGTGGCCATCAGCAATGCCGATGCCATCAGCAGATACTCGTTATTGACCTCGACTGCGGAGTACTCGGCGTCGGCCGCCACTGCCAGGGCGGTATTGCCCGGCAGCGTCCACGGCGTGGTCGTCCACGCCAGGAAGAAGGTGTCCTTGCTGGCGACCAGTTCTCGTAAGCTGTCGGGTAATCTGCTGTTATTACCAGCTATCTTGAACTTTATGTATACAGAGGGATCCTCAGTATCTTCCTTGTAGCCCTGGGCTACCTCGTGGGAACTCAACGACGTGCCGCAGCGTGGGCAGTGAGGCGTGACCTTGTAACCCTGATAGACCAGCCTCTTGTCCCACATCTGCTTGATGGCCCACCAGCAAGTCTCGATGTACTCGTTATTCAGGGTGACGTAGGCGTTTTCCAAATCAATCCAGTAGCCGACTCGCTCGATGAGGTTTTCAAACTCTCCGAGGTAACGGTAGACGCTCTCCCGGCAGAGGGCGTTGAACTTGTCTACTCCGTACTCTTCAATCTGTGCTTTTCCGGAAAAGCACAGCTCCTTCTCTACCTCAATCTCTACCGGCAGACCGTGCGTGTCCCAACCAGCAATACGTGGGGCGTAGTAGCCCTTCATTACGCGGTATCGTGTGATGATATCCTTGAAAACAGACGTTAAGACATGGTGAAGCGCCGGGCTGCCGTTGACAGTTGGTGGTCCGTCATACAGGTTAAACTGCGGGCCGCCCTTCCGTGCTTCGACGCTTCGGATGAAGGTTTTGTTCTTTCGCCACAGCTCGAGAATCCTCTCCTCAAGTTGAGGAAAATTGACCCGACTACTGACTGGCTCAAACATGGCTACATCCTCCCTATAAATAAAAAGCCCCGTCCTCTAGGGACGGGACTGATTAAGCCCGCGGTACCACCCTAATTCCCCGACCTATGCCGGGACACTCGTCCAGGGCACGTGCTCATACCCTCGTCACGGCTAACGGTTGACGAATCCGACCAAGCCTACTGGGTGCTTGCCTGATGGCTTAACACCGTTGGGTTGGTGGCTCAGGAGCGATCTTCAGAGAGCCGGACACATCTGCTCACACCTTACCAGACTCGCTGAGTGCCGGTGTCTCCCTTACTCTTCTCCGTCACTGCCTTTACAAAAGAGGAGTATATCATATTATGGAAAATAAATCAAGACGGCTTGGATAAGCTAGCAGATTGAGCTATGAAGTCAATCTTTGTCAGGGAGAATGACCACCTTGCGGAGGTCTCCCTCGCCAATACTCTGGGTGGTGACATCGGGGTGGTCGGCCAGGGCGAGGTGGATGATGCGCCTCTCGTAGGCGGGCATCGGTTCCAGGGTGAACGGTGTGCCTCTGGCCCGCACCTGCTCCGCTAAGCGTGCCGCCAGTGCCTGTAGTGCCTCGGAGCGGCGTTGCTTGTAGCCCTCGACGTCTATTACGATGGGTGTCCAGATTTTCGTCTGGTGACTGACCATTAGCCTGACCAGATACTGAAGGGTGGCCAGGGTCTGGCCGCGCCGGCCTATCAGAATACCCAGGTCTTCTCCCGTCACGTTGAAGGCGAACGGGGATGTAATCTGTTCCTCGCCGTTGGTGGTCTGAAATGTCTGCGGCTGAACGGTGGCCTCTAGTTCCATTAGCTCAAGCAGCTTTTCGAGGACTTTCCTGGTTATTTCGGATGCATTTTCTTCTGGCTCAGACACTGGTGCCAATCGCTCCACTCTGATAACCGCCTCTTCAGCCCCGAGGCCGAGGAGGCCGGACTTACCTTCGCTTACGACGTCTACTTTTACTTCGTCTCGACTGACGTTTAATTGCGTCAATGCTATCTGGATAGCTTCTTCCACCGTCCGGGCGCTTATCTCCAGAGGTTCCATAGTCCGTTCCTTCTTCCGTTGATTCCCTTGGTATCACGATATCACCGTCGACCGCTTTTTCGAC
>Ga0209427_10001299_pt1 | contig 28563 bp, 20 predicted proteins | sample DeeMarSWOR136_30_FD_187465 | JGI IMG/M metagenome (GOLD analysis project Ga0209427, IMG submission 187465) | Marine sediment microbial communities from White Oak River estuary, North Carolina - WOR-1-36_30 (SPAdes) (version 2) | ecosystem: Environmental > Aquatic > Marine > Intertidal zone >...
CCCGCCGTCAACCACAATGTGCACCTCCCGTTGGCCCAGTCGGTTATCGCTTACGTCGAGTGAGGAGTTCATGATGGTAGGGAATTCTGTTGTTATCAGGGTTTTGCCCGTCCACTGCCCTGTAGCCCAATCTCTTTGCTTAAGGTAAAGGCCCATACTTCCCCATTGGCCTTCACCCCAGGCCACGTAAACGGTCCCGTCGACGTCAACGTCTACACCAGAATCATGCCAAGGTCCACTGACGATATCTTCAGGTGGTTGCCATAGGCCGTTTCTGCACACAGCCAGACGAAGATTCTCACCCCACCCGGTCAGATACATGACCACTAAATCCCCAGAGCCGGGGACAAATCTCAACTCCGTTTGATCGGGGAACGATGTCTGTTCTATCTCTTCGATGCTCCATGACGTATAATCAAACGAGTTGGCACTGGTAACCTCAATACCTCGGAAGCATCGACCATAGCTGATCCAAGGAAGCCCAGTGTTCGGATCATAAGCAAGAGATGGATCGTTGAAACCACCATGGTTAGTCGCGATTTGATGATTATGCCAGCCTAATTCGTCCTTCCATACATATGTCAGAGCGCCACTGCCAGCCACAGCAAGGCCGGGCCACCCCTCCACGTTGAAGGCCAGGGAAACCCCACCTGCATCGCCCTCGAAGGCGACCTCACGCAACCACGGCCCATCGTTCGATAACCAGGCAAGATATATCTTATTTTCAAAACCGTAAGCTACATGCGGAACACCTCCCGTAGGATGGTGCGCGAAACCCATGTGGCCTCTGTTAGTTTCGTCTGAAACAGTGTTAAAATCCCAAGTCAAATATTGGTTAAACCAATACCTTATTGGGTATGTACCCGGCCCAACAGCCATTTCGAGCACACCGGGCCATTCGGCGTCATTTGGTACCGAGACCTCAATTTGTTTTGGAGTACCTCCGATAGTATCTCCAATTCTCTCGACATTCCACGTATGAGCAGAACTGACTGCTGCGGTCATACAGATAGTCAGGACAACAAAAAGGTTCGGGATATGGGGATTAGTTGCTTTCATGTCTTTACCTCCTCATACTCTTTCGTTCTTTCTTAAAAGACTTTACCGAGCTATATATTCCTGAATTTTATCGGAAATTCCTATGAATTGTAACTATTCAAAGCCTGTTCACAGGCTTTTCCCGCAATAACAACTAAAAACCAAATCCAGCATTTGCCTCTGCACACGCTCACAACACCGATAAAACTCCGTACGCTAAAATATTACCGAGGCAGTGCAAAATTTGCAACTGTCTTTTCTCTCAAAGTTCGCGGTTTTTTGAGTTTTTTTCAGGTAGATTCAATTTAACGGGCATCCGGCGTACATAACCATCTATCCCACAGGGTAAACTCAGCTAATGAGTCTATTTTTTTCTATCTCACGGGGCAGGGGTGGAAAATAACACAAAAGAAGGGTAAAGGGAAAGGAAAATTTAGTGGATTAGAGAATTAGAGATTAGAAGATTAGGTGGGGCAACCACGTGGGGTTGCCCCTACGCGGGAATGACCCCTTTAGAGTAAACGACACTCTAACGGGGCAGGTACCGAGATTGATTATTTTGGATTGAGATTGACAATGGTAAGGGATGAGCCTATTCAATTGATTATTGATTATTTACTATTGATTATTGGAATTGAGATTCTTCACTACGTTCAGGAAGACCGCCTGTTATAAGACAAGAGAGCGGCTGCCGGGGGTAAGCTCACAAGAATATTTACGATTTTGCCAACAAACATTCAACCATTCGTTGACATAAGAAAGTTTTTAACCTATGATACAAGTGTTAATATCAGGGACAAGAAGGACGGCATAAGTTATGGCAATTAAAGGATTTACCCCGTTAGAGAACAAGAGGAAAAAGTCTCTAACGGGGTTTACGCACCTTCATCTGCACAGCCAGTATTCACTGCTCGACGGCGCGATTGCCTTCGACAAATTGTTCAAACGCTGCAAACAATTGCAAATGGATGTTGTGGCCGTAACAGACCATGGCAATATGTTTGGCGCTGTTGAGTTTTATACGAAGGCAATAGCCGCTCACATCAAGCCAATCCTCGGTATCGAAGCATACATCGCCCCGCGCAGCCGATTCGACAGACAAAAGACCACTATCACCGATGCCGCATATCATCTGATACTTTTGGCCGAGAATAACACTGGTTATGAAAATCTGCTAAAGCTGGCAAGTGCCGGTTTCACGGAGGGATTCTATTACCGGCCGAGAATTGATAAGGAAATCCTTGCCGAATTCAACGAGGGCCTGATTGCCACATCAGCATGTCTGAAAGGTGAAGTTGCAACCCAGCTTTCCAAGGGCGATGAAAAGGCGGCCGTCGCAGCGATAGAAGATTACCTTAGGGTATTCGGTTCCGAAAGGTTCTTTATTGAAATCCAGAAACACGAGAACGATGATCCCAGTATCTACCAGGCTCTTATTGATATTGCACAAAAGATGGGGCTGGGCCTTGTAGCGACCAATGATGTACATTTTCTTGAGGAAGATGACCACGAAGCTCACAATTGCCTCTGTGCTATAAGCACCGGCAAAAACGCCGATGACCCGAACAGAATGATTTACCCGCCGGACGTTTATCTAAAGTCTCCAGAGCAAATGAACCGGCTTTTTGAAGATGTTCCTGAGGCCTGTGACAGTGCCGTAGATATTGCCGGCCGCTGCAATGTCGAGCTTGACTTGAAAAAGCGCCATGCGCCCCATTTTACACCGCCTGGTGGCTCAACACCCGAAGAGTTTCTCACCAGATTGTGTTATGAAGGGGCAAAGCAGCGTTATGGCGAAGTCACCGATGAGATAAGGAACAGGCTCGATAGAGAGCTGGATGTAATAGAATCAAAAGGTTTTGCCAGCTATTTTCTCATCGTCTGGGATTTCTGCCGTTACGCTCATGAAAATAATATTCCTGTAGGCGCCAGAGGAAGTGCTGTCGGCACACTCGTTGGTTATTGTCTCGGGCTCTGCGATGTTGACCCGATTCGTTACGATTTGCTGTTCGAGCGTTTTATGGACCCGCAGCGTAACGAAATGCCCGATGTTGATATCGATATCTGCCAGGCTCATCGTGCGGAAATCATTGACTATGTACGACGAAAATACGGACACGTTGCACAGATAATAACTTTCGGAACGATGAAAGCGCGGGCCGTTATCCGCGATGTCTGCCGGGTGTTGGGTGTCCCGTTGTTAGAGGCAGATAGATTGGCCAAACTTGTCCCATTTTCTCTTGATATGACACTGGATAAGGCCTTGAAGACTGAGCCGCAGTTGAAGCAGGCCTACGAGCAGAATGAGCAGACAAGGAAGGTAATTGACATTTGCAAAAAGCTCGAAGGCCTTACACGCCACGCATCGGTACACGCCGCCGGCGTTGTTATTGCCGACCAGCCGTTGACCAATTTCATACCCCTGTATAAGGCATCCGATTCCGAGGATATCATAACCCAGTACGAAGGGCCTATAGTTGAAAAAGTCGGCCTGCTGAAGATGGATTTTCTGGGACTGAAAACACTCAGCGTATTGGAACGGGCCTGCCAGCTCGTCAAAGATATTCACGGTGAGACAATCGACCTGGAGAAACTCGTTCCGGATGACCCTAAAGTTTTCGAGCTTTTCTCCACCGGCAGGACAAAGGGAATTTTCCAGTTTGAGTCCGGGGGCATGCAGGACCTGCTTATGAGGATGAAGCCCGACCGAATCGAGGACCTTATCGCCGCAAATGCCTTATATCGTCCGGGTCCTATGATTCTGATTCCTGATTATACCGACAGAAAACACGGTGCGAAATGGACTCTGCCGCACATAATAATGAAAGAGGTACTCGAAGAGACTTACGGCATTATGGTTTATCAGGAACAGGTGATGCGCATCTGTAACCGCCTTGGTGATATACCGTTGCGTGAGGCCTATGGACTCATCAAGGCCATAAGTAAGAAGAAGGCAAAAACAATTACCAAGGAGAGGGAAAGATTTGTGGCCGGTTGTATGGATAAAGGCTTAAAGCAGCAGCAGGCAAAGCAGATTTTCGAACTCATCGAAAGATTCGCCGGCTACGGCTTCAATAAAAGCCATTCCACACGCTATGCTCTTATCGCCTACCAGACCGCTTATATGAAGACGTATTGGCCTGTCGAGTATATGGCGTCCCTCTTGACCTTTGAAATGGACAATACCGACAAGGTCGTCGAGTACATTGCAGAATGCACTGTAATGGGTATCGAGGTCCGGGCGCCGGATATCAACAAAAGCGGTGTCTATTTTACACCGCTCTATGAGGATACCGAAGAAGGCCGAGACAAAAAAGGTGTGATACGTTTCGGTCTGGCCGCCGTCAAGGGCGTTGGTGAAAAGGCCGTCGAGCAAATCATTGCTGCTCGTAAAGAAGTTGGTCGGTTCAAAAGCCTCTTCCATTTCTGTGAAAATGTCGATTTAAGGGCCGCCAACAAACAGGTTATCGAAGCTCTGATAAAAGCAGGTGCCTTCGACTGGCTCGGTGGAAACCGTGCCCAGATGATGGCCGGCCTCGAAAAAGCAATGCAAATAGGGGCCAGTTTCCAGGCCGACAAACAAAACGGCCAGATGAATTTCTTTGGCCAGATGACACAACAGACCGACTATTCACAGGACCACAAGAGCCTGCCAAATGTCCCGCCCTGGCCCGAGCCGCAAATGCTCGCTTTTGAAAAACAGGTTCTCGGCTTCTATGTGACCAGCAATCCGCTCAGCCATCATGCAGAGATGATAAACCTGTACTCCACCCACAACAGTTCGCAACTGGCTGACACAGGCCGAGTCCAACAGGTGATAATTGGCGGAATGGTAACAAAAATAAGATACAATCTTACAAAGGCAGGTAGGAATGCCGGCTCAAAAATGGCTGTTTTTACGCTCGAGGATTTGCAGGGTGTGGTCGAAGTGGTTATGTTCCCGGATGTGTTAAATAAATTCGGCGATTTAGTAGTTGCCGATGGTATCGTTTTTGTAAAGGGAAAGCTTGATTACAGAAGAGAAAAACCCAATATCCTGGCTGTAGAGCTGATAAGCCTTGAGGATGTCCGGGAAAAGTTAGCTGCCAAAATCAGGATAAGACTGGATGCAAAGGATGTTACCAGAGAAAAAGTAGCGACCATAAAAAGCATCTGCCGGCATCACAGAGGTAAAAGTCCCGTTTATGTAGCGATAAATACGGAAAAGGGCAGAGTCTATGCGGCCGCTGACAGGAATTTATCCGTTAATCCTGACCTCGACTTTTGCAGAAAGATGCGTCAGCTCGTCGGCCCGGAAAACTTTCAGCTTGCAAAATAGTGTAGCTCGTGCCATCCTCAGTGACACAAAAGGTCTGATTGTTGGAGACGAAAATGAATGCGATGCCATCCGACACATCTATTGAAGCTGCGAGGAAGCAGTTTGAAATCCTGCGAAGGATGGATGCCGAAACCCGGCTGAAGATGGCGTTCGAGTTGAGCGATAACATCAGAGGCATTGTCGAAGCCGGCGTAAGGTTTCGATACCCACAATATGATGAGCAGAAAGTGAATCGGCATGTTATGCGCCTTATGATTGGCGAATTCCTGTTTAAACAGTTCAATCCTGATGATTAAGCACAGATATGAAAAGCCAAGAAGATTTCTTAACGGAGCTGATTGAAAAATTGAATCGGCAGAATATTCCATATATGCTTTCCGGCTCGGTCTCCAGCAGCTTCCATGGCGAGCCGAGAGCAACAAGGGATGTTGATATAGTGATTGCGGCGACTCAAGAGCAGATTTTGAATTTTGCCGCTACACTCGGTGAAAGTTACTACATTAGTCTTGATGCCGTTCGAGGAGCATTTGCTCACAGTTCAACGTTCAACGTAATTGACAAACAATCTTCGTGGAAGGCAGACTTTATTATATGCAAGGACAGGCCATTCAGCCATCAAGAGTTTGAGCGAAGATGTCCTGCTAAAGTTATGGGACTTGATGTTTGGGTAACTTCGCCCGAAGATATTATTTTGAGCAAGCTCGAATGGGCTAAGGACAGCCACTCGGAACAACAGTTTCGCGACGCTCTTGGGGTAGTTGTTGTTCAATGGGATCTTCTGGACATAGATTATATGCACAAGTGGGCCAAAGAATTGCTGATAGAAGCCTCTCTCGAAGAGCTTTTAGAACAGGCAAAACATATTCTTGGACTCAAATAAGGAAACTGAACTTGAATCGTGAAGATTTGACAGGCAAACTTGCAGGCAAATTCATTGTTCTTGACGGCCCTGACGGTTGCGGGAAGAGTACGCAAACAAAACTGTTGATCCAATGGCTTAGTGGCCGGGAAGTAACGACAGAAACGTTTCGTGATCCGGGCGATACCGCCATCGGTGAAAAAATTCGACAGATACTGCTTAATCCCGAACATATCGCGATGAGTACAGCGACGGAAGTGCTTCTGTATATGGCGGCAAGAGTTCAACTATGGCAGGAGAAAATAGCACCGGAACTTGTGAAAAGGAAATGTGTCATTCTCGATAGATGGCTCTCGAGTACCTGTGCCTATCAGGGTTACGCCGGTGGCTTCGGTATCAACCGGGTTATAAAACTTGCAATAGATTCTCTTGGAGTACCCTGGCCGGACCTGACTATTATACTCGATGTCGATTTGGAAACGGCTGCTAATCGGCTCTCGGACCAGCCTGATAGAATGGAGGCGAAACCGCGCCAATATCACCGGAAGGTCCGTGAAGGTTTTCTGAAGTTTGCCGGCCGACAAAAGAAACTTGTGGTGGTCGATGGTTCCGTCAGTATTGAAAAAGTCCACGAAAGAATAAAACAGATTATATCAGAAACCTGCTTTTAACATATGTCACTCAAAGAGATTTTCTGTCAGGATAAAGCAATTGCCGTTTTGCAAAGGGCTCTTGCCGCGGGTAAGGTTCCGCACGCGTATATCTTCGCAGGCCCTGAAGGCATTGGTAAATTCACAACTGCTCGTGAGTGGGCAAAGTTGTTGCTTTGTGAAAATCCCGCTGTGGAGAATAATTTTGCCGATAGTTGCGGCCTGTGCCGGTCATGTCGACTTTTCGAGGCCGGCTCACTTCCCGATTTCAACCACGTCTATAAGGAATTGGTCGAATTCACCAGAGAAGGTAAAGGCAAAAAAACACCCGTTGATTTACCTATAGATGTCATACGAGAATTCCTGATCGAAAAAGTGTCGATAAAGCCGTCCCTTTCTAAAAGAAAGGTCTTTGTTGTCAGTGAGGCAGAAAGGCTGAACAACGCTTCACAGAATGCGCTCTTAAAAGTCCTGGAAGAACCTCCCCAATACTGCTTCATTATCCTGCTGTGCACCCGTATGGAAAAACTCTTATCCACGACCAAATCGAGATGTCAGATGGTTCGTTTTGCTCCCATAGCCGAAGACAGGATTATCGAAAAGCTGACAGAAATGGGCCTCGAGACAAAACGGGCTCACTATTTTGCCCGTCTGGTTCAGGGCAGTTTGGGCCAGGCTTGCCAGTGGGCTCAGCTCGAACTCGCAGATGCGAATCTTTACCAGACTAAAAAGCAGTTGCTCAATTCTCTGGCGAAACACGAGTATGCCTGCTCTTTGGACCTGGCTCAATGGCTCCTGGATGAAAGCAACAAAATTACCACCCTCTGGTCCGACCTTGACAAAACCACCAGCAGAACCGATATCAATAGAAGAGCCCGGAAGGCTATGCTGCAGATCATCATATCTGCTTTGCATGATGTGATGAAGCTCAATGTTATACCGGAAGAAGACCTTATTAATCTTGACCAGAAAGCTCAGATACAAAAGTTGGCTGGCCGTTTCAACGCCGAGCAGGCTGCAGAAAAAATCGACGAATGTTACAGGGCGCTCCGCTGGGTCGAGTCGGGTGTTAACGAAAGGCTTATTTTCGAGCAGCTATTGTTAAACTTCACCGATTCTGGTAGAATGAAAGTTTATTAATAACAATATCAAAACGAATATTAGGATAGACAGTGGATATGTCAAAGGTCGCACCGGCAAAACCTAAGCAGACAAAATATAAAAAATATATGTTGGTTCGTTACAGTCGAATGAATACACTCGGCCTCTTTGAGCACCACGAAACAAGATTACCCAAAGTGGATACACGAGTTGTAGTAAAAACCGATAAGGGTCTTGAATTGGGATATCTTGTCGGTCAGCTTTCCTCGTACAGGGCGGGGCAATTCAAATTTGATAGTGAAGAGATAAAAAAATATTTCGAAGACAGTAATATCGACATTTCAGTCGACCGAAGCGGCAAATTTGTCCGTTATGCAACCGCTGCTGATATTAGTGAAGAGCGCCACCTGAAGAAAATTGCCGAAGAAGAGATGGAATGCTGCAAGCGCTTCGTCAAAGAATTGGACCTGCCGATGAAAATAGTTGACGCCGAGCACATATTCGGCGGCGAGCGCGTTATCTTCTACTTTATGTCTGACGGCCGGGTGGATTTCCGTGAACTGGTAAAGAAAATTGCCCACGAGTACCAGACGAGAATCGAAATGCGTCAAATCGGCTCACGCGATGAAGCCAAGATACTTGGTGATGTGGAGAGTTGCGGGCAGCAATGCTGCTGCCAGAGGTTTCTTAAACTCTTAAAACCGGTCAATATGCGGATGGCCAAGATGCAAAAGGCAACCCTCGATCCTTCAAAAATCTCCGGCTATTGCGGTCGACTGAAGTGCTGTCTGCGATATGAGGATAAGACGTATACCGAGCTTAAAAGACGACTGCCGAAGAAAAACACTAAAGTAAAGACCAAATGTGGTGAAGGTAAAGTTGTCGACACTCAGATACTGACCCAGCTTGTCATGGTTGAACTCAGTGAAGGCCAGAAAGTCCCTGTCCCCCTCGAGGAACTTGAGGTGCTCCCTTCTCCTGAAAACACAAAAAAGAAGAAACAAAACAGCGACACGGAGAACAATCACAAGGACAACCGAAAAAGCGAAACCGATCCACAAAGACAGGATAGCGCGGAGGAATCCAAGCAGTAGTCGCTAAGGAAGAACTATGCCTCGCAGGATTGTTGTGACATCAGCTTTACCCTATGCAAACGGCCCGATACACATAGGCCATTTGGTCGAATATCTTCAGACCGATATCTGGGTGCGCTTCCAGAAGATATGCGGAAACGAGTGCCTCTACTTCTGCGCCGATGACACTCATGGTACCCCGATTATGATAAGTGCACGCGCTGCCGGAATCAGCCCTGAAGAGCTCATTGGACAGGTATATAAAGAACACAAGGCAGATTTCGACGGCTTTTATATCGAATTCGACAATTATTACTCAACTCATTCACCGGAAAACAGGCATTTTAGCGAGCTTGTCTTCACGCGTCTCAACGAGGCCGGCTCAATCGCAAAAAGGGACGTCGAGCAGGCATATTGCGAAAATTGCAAAATGTCACTGCCTGATAGATATGTTCGCGGCGTCTGTCCCCGATGCAAAGCCGAGGACCAATATGGTGATTCCTGCGAAGTCTGCAGCGCAACATACAGGCCCACCGAGCTTATTAATCCATATTGCGCAACGTGCCGTAAAACACCCATCCTCCAAACATCGGAGCACTACTTTTTCAAGCTGGCCGATTACGAACAACAACTAAAGGAGCTTATCGAAGGTGGGTATACGCAGAACTCGGTGGCAAACAAGCTCGATGAATGGTTCAAGGCGGGCCTGAAGGATTGGGATATATCCCGCGACGGGCCTTATTTCGGTTTCCAGATACCCGGTGAAGAAAACAAGTTCTTCTATGTCTGGCTCGATGCCCCCATCGGTTATATGGCATCCGCAAAGAACTATTGCGATAAAAACGGGCTCGATTTCGACAAGGTATGGAACAGTGATGAATATGAACTCTATCACTTCATCGGCAAGGATATTATGTATTTTCACGCGCTGTTCTGGCCCGCTATGCTTATGGGTGCCGGTTTTAAAACCGCTGATAAGCTTTTCGTCCATGGTTTCTTGACGGTAAATGGCGAGAAGATGAGCAAGTCCCGTGGGACTTTTATAAAAGCAAGCACTTACACCGGGTATCTCGACCCGGAATACTTGAGATATTATTATGCCAGCAAACTGTCCGACAGTATCGAAGATATAGATTTGAGAACGGGCGATTTTACAAACAAGATTAATTCCGATCTGGTCGGCAAACTTGCAAATCTGGCATCCCGTTCAGGTCCGATGCTGACCAGAAAACTGGATGGCCGGCTTGGAATATTAGACGACCTGGGCTCAGATTTAGTCAACAAACTCATCGCTGAAAAGGACCAGATTATTCGGGATTATGAGAACCTTAAATTTGCTGCGGCTGTCCGGAAAATCATCTCTCTGGCCGACGAGGCAAACAGATATGTCGAACAGAATCAGCCCTGGGTGACTGTAAAAACCGATCTGGAAAAAACGCGGACTACCTTAACTGCCGTAATTAATGCCGTGCGAATTTTGACGATTTACCTGAAGCCCATTCTGCCCAGGTATGCCCAAAAGATTGAAAAGTTCCTTAATGTAGATGAACTGAAATTTGATGATGTAGAAACGCTGTTACAGAATCACAACATAAATGCATTTGAACGATTGGTTGAAAGAATTGATAAAAAACAGGTGGATGCAATGATAGAAGAAAGCAAGGAAGGGCAGGGCCCCAAACCAACAGGACCTGAAGAAACAGAGGCCGTCGTGACAGAGCCTATAAAGCCCGAATGTACGATAGAGGATTTCGGAAAGATTGACCTGCGAATAGCAAAAGTAACAAAGGCCGAGCCCGTCGAAGGAGCCGACAAGCTGCTGAGGTTGCAGTTGAATGTAGGCTCACTGCAAAGGAGCGTTTTAGCCGCCATTGCCCAGGCCTATCAACCTGACCAGCTGACCGGCAAAACTGTAATATATCTGGCCAATCTAAAGCCCAGAAAGATGAGGTTTGGCCTTTCTGAAGGGATGATTCTGGCCTCCGGAACAGGAGGAAAAGATATCTTTATGCTCTCTGCGGACACCGGCGCAAAGCCCGGACAAAAAGTATCTTGACAACAATTAATCGAAAAGATTGCTGAAAAGGAGAGGATTTTGTTTTTAATTTCTTTTCAAGCTCTGTATTTTCGGCGGTAAAAAGTAATGAAGAAAAGTCTCGAAAGCATTGCCAACGAAGATGGCCGATACAGCCCGCAGGCACTAAAATTTGTCCTTGAGGGACTCGACTACACCGCAAAAAAGATAACCACCGGGCGCAGGCATGTAAGCGGCCAAACTCTTTGCCAGGGCCTGAAAGAATTGGCTGTCGAAAAATGGGGCAGGTTGGCGATGTTAGTGCTGAACAACTGGAACATCAAAAATACTCGCGACTTCGGCAAAATCGTCTTTTGTTTGATCAAACACAAATGGATGAGCGCTCAACCGACGGATACAATTGACGATTTCAACAATGTTTACGATTTCAAGACCATCTTCAAGGACCAGTTCAAATTCTAATTACTTCACCTGGAAAGCGGAGCTTTTTATCTACATGTAATTTGTCTCCTTTTGGTATTGAATTACGCAACAACCGCATAATAACTTTAACTGCGCTGGTGAACTGTAATCTTGTAGTCTATGTTTGCTGATTAACATGCACTTCAATCCCCATCTAATCGGGCTTGTTGTAGAGATTTATCTTCTTTCAAAATGCTTTTTGTAAAACCTCTGGGTAAAAGTTGAGCCAATAGAATCAGCAGTAGACCTATTTCCAATCTATATCCGACGGCTAATGCAATCCCTGTAATAACAAAGGCTGCCCATACTGCAAGTTGTGCTTTTACGAGAGGATAATGTTTCTTTTTCATTTGCTTAAGCCGAAATCGATGAGATATTATGGTCGCTGTGACTATAAGCAGCCCCCCACATAAATACATACCAAGAACTATATATACGAAAGCGGGAAGTTTTCCAGGTCCTGTTATTTCGACGTCTCCGGCCGGCATCCGGGTAATGGCATAGAGCAGGGCGGCCTCACCGAGATAAGGAGCATGTGTTGCATTTGAAAGAAATCTTGGGATAAACAGGGTGCCGTTGGGAAGCGGCCAGGACGTCAGCAGAACCTCCATGCTCAACGGATATGCATGGTCAAATCGCCCATTGGCCCGCGCCGCTCCTATTCCGAAGGCACAGGCGGCGGCACCATAGCCGCATATAACCGGGCCTGAGTCAACATCGATATACCAGTCTTTTGTGCGGGATTCCCTGGGAAATTCTCGAAATCCAACAGCAGTCCACCTTTTTTGCCAGAAATGTTCTTCGAAATCATCATACCATTCTTTCGCCTTTTCGGGCCAGAGTTCCGGGGCCCAGATAGCCATCCATTGACTGGAGCAGCCCCGGCTTATACCGATGACCCCACTTCTTGAATCGGCCCGATAGGGCGGCAATCCTGTTGAGTCGACCAGATGATTCTCAAAACCTCGAATTGATCGAGCAACGAACTGCGAATGATCGGTACCAAGGACAGCGTCGGCTCGCTTTATCGCTGCGATGGCCGCCATTACATCTGTCGGATAGCACTGCCCGGGATAGTCGTCAAGCAATCCGAAACGTGACTTGTCTAATTCATCGGACAAGGTTTCGACCTGGTTCCGAAGAGAATCAAGATATTTATCACCTCCGAGTAGTTTATGATAGCTTGTCATACCTGAAATGAGTAGCATGCGGTAGAAGAGATTTTCTTTGTGAAGATAATCCTTACCCCAATGCTCTTTAACCCAGGAGGCGTGAGAAGGATCAGTAATCAGGGCCGCTGCCGCTTCGATGGTATCGGCCGCGTATACCTTGGGAGCTACCGGCCAAAGGTTTTGGTCCCGCTCCCAGGCTTCCTGCAGGTTCTCTGTTGCCCAAAGATAAAAGACCGATCCAAAAACCGGCCATTCAGTCGCAGAAATCTCTTCTACACTCAGGTTCTTGGCCAAATCAGACTTTATGCGTCTTCCGGCCCAGTTTTCGTATTCAGGGGAAAGCCGCCGATGAAGACGAAAGGCAACTTTGGGCATTTTCTTCCTCTTTAGACCACTGTCACCGAAATAGGATATCATCAATACAAAGGGTAAGAAGAAAAAGTAAACGGCCAATGAGATGAAAATAATCGAGTTGCCCCGGAAACAGGTCAAAAGAAGGTTGCGCTGCCCTTTCATAATTTTCTCCTTTGTGGTCCCATAGTAAAAAGTTTAAGTATGCGTGGTAGCGGTGGGGGTAAAATAGATTCGACATGCTCACTACAGGTTGGGTTTGTTTGGGTTTGTATTGGCTTTGAATTGGCTTTGTTTTGGCTTTGTTTTTCCTGCCTGACCAAGTGTCCATTTTGTCATAATTCATTGTAATAAAGATGGTTACGTTCACTTGACTTTTTCTGAAATTGGCTTTGTTTGTTAAAAAAGGGTGGATTTGTAGAGAACTCTCGGCATCTGTAGAGGAACCTCTACTGATGTAGAGCACCTTATCAACACGTAAGTACCGGCGCATAATTACATTAGGGGCGAGGGATGAGGGATTAGGGGTTAGGGATTGGAAGGAAAATGCAAAAATCAAAGTGGAAAATGCAAAACCACAACTCAAAATGTAAAACGTGTTTATTCCCATACAATTGCTTAGGGGCTCCGCAAGGTTACTGGTTATTGGTAAATGGTTATTGGTAAATGGTTATTGGCTACAGACTTAAGACTCCTAATTGCTCAATTTTACATTCATAATTCTCAATTCTCAATTGTCGTTTATATTGTATCAAACATAATTATATAGTTCAATATATTTCCAACATTTTTTAGATAAATTTCATCAGCCCCCTTGATGAGAGCGGTGTTGATCGGTTAAAAGTTGAAAGTGAAGAGTGTAGAACCACAACTCAAAATCCAAAACTGCGGAGGCCCCTCGGGCGGACTTTTATATGTAGCTGACGAAAATGGTGATTTTTTAGGCACGAAACGGCACAAAATGGGAAAAAATGAACATAAAAAGGGCTTTTTTGAGGCCACGGATTTCACCTCAGTGAGATAACAGTTTGCTATCCCACAGGGTAAACTCACGGGGCAGGCAGATTTCACGGATTTTTTACCACGAAGACGCAGAAGACGAAAAAACTGTCGAAAAGTTGGAAAAAAGCCTTGCAAAAACAATTGTTCTTGTGTTAAAATAACAAAGTAGATTAAGAAGCGAAGGCAGACAAAAACTATTATATTTTTTTTGTTGCCATTATAAATTCGTATTCTCTTTCATACCGAACCTGCCTTCCGAGATTATTAGTTTATTTTTTAGCGCGCTACGCACATTGCGCAGGGGCGTTAGAACAAGAAATCAGGTAAAAAAGATGCGGAATTTGGGAGATAGGGTTGCATCAATCAATGCGCAGCAAACCTGGTTTATGCACATCGTGTACAGATGGGCTGCCTGTGCCGCCATAATATATTTATCATAAATTTTGAAAGGACGAAAAAATTGACAAGGAGAATGAAAATATTGGCAATTTTGTTTGCAGCTTTGTTGATGTTATCTACGTCTGCAGGAGAAATCAACTACGTTGATACGAATGCTACTGGCGCTAACAACGGCTTGTCCCGGGCCAATTATTACGATTACCTGCACGATTTCCCGGTCGCTGTCGGGCCCCAAGTACAATGGCAAAAGACATTCGGGGGCAGTTCTTATGACGAGGGCTATTCGGTTCAGCAGACAGCAGACGGCGGATACATAATCGCTGGCTACACAAGCTCTTTCGGAGCAGGTTACAGAGATGTATATCTTATAAAGACCGATCCAAATGGAAATAGCCAGTGGCAAAAGATCTTCGGGGGAAGTGCATCAGACGAGGCCTATTCGGTTCAGCAGACGGCGGATGGTGGATACATAATCGTAGGAGAGACCAGATCCTTTGGCGCAGGGGGGCTCGATGTTTATCTGATAAAGACTGACCCGAATGGGAATAGCCAATGGCAAAGGACCTTTGGTGGAGGGAATACCGACGTTGGCTATTCGGTTCAGCAGACAGCAGACGGCGGATACATAATCGCAGGCGATACCTCGTCCTTTGGCGCAGGGTTATTCTTCTTCGATGTATATCTTATAAAAGCCGACCAAAATGGAAATCTCCAGTGGCAAAAAACCCTTGGGGGAAGCAATTTTGACTGTGGCTGGTCGATTGAGCAGACGGCGGACGGTGGGTACATAATCGCGGGTGGGACGGAGTCCTTTGGCGATCCGGTGGGAGATGTGTATCTGGTAAAGACGGACCCGAATGGAAATATGCAGTGGCAAAAGGCATTAGGAGGAAACTCTTTCGACCGGGGCCGCTCGGTTCAACAGACAGCAGACGGTGGATACATAATCGCAGGTGTGACCGAGTCCTTTGGGGCAGGGCGGAGAGATGTATATCTTATAAAGACTGACCCAAATGGGAATAGCCAGTGGGAAAAGACCTTCGGGGGCAGCGATTGGGATTGGGCCTATTCGGTTCAGCAGACTTCGGACGGTGGGTACATAATCACAGGGGAGACCTATTCCTTTGGCGCAGGGCAGAACGACGTATATCTTATAAAGACTGATCCAAATGGAGATAGCCAGTGGGAAAAGGCCTTTGGGGGAATCAGTTTCGAGACAGGACGGTCGGTCCAGCAAACAGTGGACGGAGGATATATAATCGCAGGCGAGACCTATTCCTTTGGCGGAGGAAGGACCGATGTTTACCTTATAAAACTGGGCCCGCCCAACACCGAACCTGTTGCGTGTATCGTGGGTGGTGACAGAATTGTGGAGTGTGAAGGTTGCTGGGGAGCAAAGATTACTCTGGATGGTTCCTGCTCGAGTGATGCAGATTCGACTCCGGGGACGAATGACGATATAGCCTCTTTCGACTGGTATAAGGTCGATGCCTCCGACCCGAACTTTGTAGATTTTCTTGGGAGCGGGGAGATTATAGACTGCAACATTGGCGTCGGGGAACATATTATTGTGCTCGAGGTTATCGATAAAGCCGGTACGTTCGACACCAACGAGGTGAGTATTATTATTCAGGATACGGCGCCACCTGAATTTGCTTTGTCAGTCAATCCAGCAACGCTGTGGCCGCCGAATAAAAAGATGGTCAAGATAACGCCGACCTGGACGGTAAGCGATAAGTGTGATGCGACGCCAGCGGTGTCACTTGTTAGTATCTCAATAAACGAAGGCGGCACCAATGGCCGGACTGAAGACGACGTTAAAATAGGCGATGATGGCTCTATATATCTTCGGGCTAAACGAAACAGGGGCGGCAATGAAAGGATATACACGCTAACATACAGGGCAGTCGATGACAGCGAAAATGCTACTGTTCGCAGCGCAACCGTTAAGGTACCACACAAACGGCGTTAGCTATGGAAATCGGCGGAATCTTTATACAGAGGGCTGTGGGTGTTAAGCCTGCAGCCCTTTGTTTTTTTGGAAGTGTTGGTCGAAGTCGACACGGTTAGACGGTGAAACGTTTTGACGGTGGGACTGCATGCGTGAGCGTTATAGAATAAGAACATTGGGCAATGCCAACCCTATTATATTTCAGGCGATATTATAGTACGCAGCGTTTGACCTGGTTAAGTCAGGAATTTCAAAATGATTTTTTTGTAATATTCGACCCCTTTTTCTACATCGCTGATATCGATATGTTCAGCCAATAAAAAAGGGCACGACTACATTATATTCATTAAAGTCCCGCAAAACCGTTGTAACTTATTTTGTCCGTTCATGGCCTTACTCCATCAATGAATGCGTGCAATTTTTTACCATTGAGGCTGGTGAAAAGCAAGGGGAAAATTGGAAAGTTCACCGCAGAGGATGCGGAGGGAGAAGAGTATAAGGGCATAGGTGCATAAGAGCTTATAAACCCAGACGAAGATGATGATTACGGAGGCCGCACAATCTACTTGTGAACCACGCCGTTAAAAAAGCAAAAGGCCGATGACCTGAACCGAAAATAAACAGGATCCCTAATCAGAAACAGCCTCGTACACGATACACTGAAATTCAGGACCCGAATTTCCTTTTTGGGTAGTATGGTGCAACAAAAGAGGACCGACAACTTCCGCCTGATCCTTTCCTTATCGACCCTCCCGCGAACTCCTTCGCCGGGGCTCGGGTGAAAAAAGCTCTTTCTGTACGAAGATAACAATGAAATGATACGTCCCGGTTATCAACTCATAACGGACGGGTATCCACCCGCCTTCCTCCGCCTGCTCAAATAAAAGGGCCGGCAGCAAGGCGTGTCCACTACCCCTCCCGGATCCTAGACCAGCGTGTTTCTCAATCACGCAAAGACGACCCGTAGGTTTAACAACCTTTCGGAGGTGGCGCAGATAATCAACCCGTCCACCCTCATTCAGGTGATGATACGTCTTCGACAGAAAAGCCAGGTCGCAGATGTTCTCCCCCAGCCCGGTACCGTCGGTTGGACACAGGTAAGGCTTGATCTGCTTCACAACCTCGAACTTCTCTTTCATATTGTCGACTTTATCCTGTTCGACTTCCGAAGCATGTATTGTCCCTTTCGAACCTACAAACTTGGCCATCTTTTCCGCCCACCAGCCGTCACCGGCACCGATATCGACCACCACGTCCCCCGGTTTCAGGTCCAGCTCCTTCAGAACGTACTCAGACTTAGCCCGATAGGGATACCTCCCGTTGCCGCCAGTGCAGGCATGTTGATTTGGATCGACAACCCGCGTACTTTCAACAGTGTCGGCATGCGTTACAGTCGTTGCAAACAACAGTGTGAACACGATTAAAAAACGAATTAGATTGGTCATAATAATATTCTCCGTTGGGACCTTCGAGAAACAGACCCTCGATCCTGTAATGATACGTGCTCAGTGACAGTGCTGAGCCCCATTTTCAAAATATATAATATCGACTTTGCCCTCGAAATTCAACCCCTTATTATCTGTTGCTACAAAGCTGCAAACAACGCCGCTCGACTCCCCCCAATCGACGGTTCAAATATCTTCCTCAGCCCGACTTCCCCGGCTTCGTCACAGATTTTTATATACAATTCCTCTCCCACATGAAACCTGGGTTCGGCCAGAAGAAACTTCCCTTCAGACTTTAGAATACCACGTATTTGTCTAAAGAACCGCTTCCGGTCTGCCACCTCATGGGACACCCACATCGAAAGAACAAAATCAAAAGGCCCGGTGACAATAATATCATCCTGCCTGCATTGAACTGTCTCCACACGCCCGGAAACTCCCGCTTTTCTTACCTTCCTTCGGGTAATGCCGAGCATTTCGGGCTGAAAGTCAACCGCTGTTACACGACCCTTCTCACCCACCATCCTGGCCATCTCCACCGTATAGAATCCCAATCCACATCCGATGTCGGCCGCTGTCATGCCGGGCCTGACAAGATCACCAAGAAACTTCCTCGGCCTCTGGTGCAAACGCCTGAACCAGTCCGGGTACAGAAGCAGATGATGCCACTTCGCAACAAAAACCTTTGACATTCTGTCCTTTTCTCGAGTCACTCTCTGGCGCCTTATGACCAACCTGGGTATCCAAACACACTAAATAGAACTACTTTAGAATCGTCCTGTCCGGGGCGAGGCCGTCTTTAAAGTGCTTGTCAACCCATCCTGAAACCACATTGTCACGTATATCGAAATACTTCACGTAGGGTTTTATGTCCACAACAGGAGTCCCATCCAGAACATCGACCTCTCTGAAATACAGCCTGTTACCTTCAATCCTGGATATCTTCACAACTGATAATCCAATATGGTTAGGCCGATGAGGACTTCTGATTGCAAATATACCGTGCATTTGGTCTTCAAGAAAAGGCCTGCCCTGAATCTGCTCTATACGCGATTTGTGGAAGTAATACAGGATAATTGCATGGCTGAAATCCTCAAGACCTGCCAATCCCCTGCTATATTCGGCCTTCAGTTCCACCCATGCCTCAACTTCCGGCTTGAATGTTCCCTGGATGGGCATGCCCTCCGGCTCCTTGTAAGGAGAATGTATCACTCCGATAGGATTTAGTACGATTCGCATAGGCAACCTTCCAAAAACTTTTTGACCTGGATCACCGGCACCTGTGGTTCCGACACGCGTCGTCGGCATTCATTTCTTCCGATTTACTCGCCGAGAAATCCTCAACTATCTCTTTTACCGTTGAGCGCTCTATTCTCAATACCTTTATTCCATTGCTATTGAGCTTGTTTAATGCCCGCCTGCCGAGACCCTTGCAAACGATGCAATCAATTCCCTTGCTCTTCAAATTCTCTATTGGATGACAGGTCCCGTGCTCGTTTTCATGACCCGAATTGTTCAAGGTCTCGTATTCACCTGTCTGGTAATCGTAAATCGTAAAGTAAGGCGCGCTACCGAAGTGTTCGCACACTTTTGATGATTGCCCTCCGGCGTCTATTGTTGGTATACATATTCTCATACCGTGGCCCTTCCGCATCGTCTCCTTCCGCATCCCCGGCCCTGCGCATACCCCCTATCCTCTTCGGCCCTGTGGATGTTTTTGCTCCGGCACTTCGGGCACTCTCCCGGTCTGGCCGCACCGTAAGCCGTCTCCCACGCATGATCACATTCATAACATTTAAATTTCCTCATTTCAGCCATTTGATAAACACCTCCTTTTATCTTGATTGCTTTACCATTCACTAACGCATCGGCTATCTTACAACGAGCCGACTTCACAATATTTCCAAAAGTCTGTCTGGACACATTCATTTTTTTAGCTGCCTTGTCCTGATACAGGCCCTCGACATCCGCCAGCCGGACCGACTCGAACTCATCCACCGTTAATACCACCTCATCCAGCCTGGATATAGGTATCCCTCTCGGCTTAAAATACGAAACATCCGGCTCACAACGGATATACCGGCATTTAAACGGCCTCGGCATAGGCATCTCCAATAATTATTAGCATATGCCAATAATATATCATGACCCACTTTCAACGTCAAGAAGTTTTTTTCTCAAACTTCGGGATTTTCCCATAAGCTTCTCCTCAGAAAATCTTTGTGAAGCCCAAAACAGATTCAAATTACCGAAATTCAAGTGTTTAAAAGGAGATTGTTGCCCTTCGACTACGCTCAGGACGGGTCTGAGTGAAACGAAGTGGAGGAAGAATCTGATCCTCGATTAGATGTAAGCCGGTGATATTAAAGTTGGATGCTTCGCCGTTGGCTCATCATGACAACACAAGGCGGTCAGTTTGAGCTGGTTATGAGAGGAGTTTCAAAATGATATTTTTGTAGTATTGCACGCCTTTTTTTAGGTCGCTGATGTCGATATATTCATCCGGCTTATGGGCGAGATGTGGTTTGCCCGGCCCGAAAATCACCACGGGTACACCCAGCGAAGCGAAATAAGGCCCGTCCGTGGTGAAGCCTACCGCAGTGGTTTCGTTGATGCCAACGGCAGAACAAAAGGCCTTGACGAAATCGCACTGAGTATCAGTTTCCAGTGCCTGCACTTGCCGTATAATGGATACTTCTGCATCAAATTTAGGATTTCGTTGCTTTAATTTCGTAAAGATTTTTTGCAGGCCGTCGATAATATCCTGCTCATTTTGCCCCGGCACCGTGCGAATATCTATTTCGATTTTGCACTTATCCGGAACAATATTCATCGCCTCGCCGCCGGCGATTGTATTGATACTCATAGAGCACTCACCTAACAGCTCGTGTCGTACGAATGGAATCTTAAAATTCTCCAGCTCATTCAACACGGCTCTCATTGAATTTATCGCGTTTACTCCCAAATGTGGTGTCGAGCTGTGAGCGGCCTTGCCGAAGGTTTCAGCTTTTAGCCACAACATTCCTCGATGCGCAGTGATAATCTCAAAATTAGTCGGCTCTGTGATAACAGCACCTGTAAGGTCGGGCAGTTTGCCGTTTTCCCGAACAAATCGCCTCGTCCCACAGCTATCGGTCTCTTCGCCGGCAGCGCCAAAGAATATAATATCACCCTTTAGCTTCGTACCGGACTCGACAATCTCTCCGATTGCAGTAACAATTGCAGCAATCCCGCCCTTCATATCCGCCGAGCCTCTGCCGTAAATCCTGCCCTCGGATTCAACAGCATCGAAGGCCGGCTTACTCCAGTTCACCCCACCGGCCGGAACGACATCCAGATGGCTGGCGAATAAAAGCGCGCCTTTGCGCCCGCTCGATTGTATATGTGCGATAATATTTGCTCTGGTTTTATCCCAGCTATCTATCCGGGATTCTATCCCGAACCGGCCAAGCTCGGCTGAAATTATCTCTGCTGCGGGTAATTCACCCTTCTCAGCCGTTGTTTGGGCCTGTACAAGTTGTCTTAATAGCTTTTTCATAACCCGGTGATTATACAATCAGAAGCCAAAAAAGAAAAAACAGAAAAATTTTTATTGCGGATTAAATTAAATATGAACATAATGAAGGGTTAAAAATTTTTATGGTCGGCTTGAAGGAGCATAAATGGGACCTGTATTGAATGGGTTGATGAAACTTCAAAGCGTTGAAAATCGCCTGCGGGTCGTCAGGGCTAAACTTGCAAGATGTAGAAGAAATGTAATTATCCAGGAAAATCAAATCAGAAACCTGCAAAATGCTCTCGAAGCCAAGAAGGAGGAGATTCAACTAACCAGGCTCCAGTCCGACCGTCTCGAATTGGAACTCAAGACAAGAGATGAAGAAATAGCCAGGCTAAGAGCCTCACTCAACACCGCGAAAACAAATAAAGAATACGCCGCACTCCTCACAGCACTTAATACAACAAAAGCCGACAATTCCAAAAACGAAACCCAGATTCTGGAATTGCTGAAAGATATCGAGGCCGACGAGGCTGAATGTGTAAAAATACAGGAACAGATAGATCAGCAAAAGCAGACGCTTGAGCAAACCAGAAAGGAATCTGAGCAACTGGCGAACAAATATCAGGCTGAAATCGAGGAAATCGAGGTCGAATGGAATCAGGTTGCAGGGGCTATTCCAAAAGATCCTTTGGAAATATTCAAACGGGTTGCCGAAACATACGACGGTGAAGCCCTTGCGACGATTGACCAGCAGGAGGGGAAAAAAGAGGCCTATACCTGTGGCGGATGTTTTATGGGCATAACCGCAGAGTCCGTCAATTTGCTTTTGACCAGGGATGATATTATTCGCTGTCCGAATTGCACGAGAATACTTGTGCTTGGAGGCGAGACACAAACTTGATACTTGAGCCCCGTTAGAAATTCTGTAATGGAGTAGAGTGTGACAGGAAAAGGAATGATTCTGACGGCGTGAGCATCAAAAAAAGAGATGCAAGATACGAGACATGACGTAATCGCTTACACAGATGGAGCCAGCAGGGGCAACCCGGGCCCGGCTGCTGCCGGTTTTATCCTCACCGACTCCAACGGGACTCAATTACAGGCAAAGGCTTTCTTTCTTGGGCGCAATACCAACAACGTAGCCGAATACATCGCAATCGTTAAAGCACTTGAAGCCGCGGAAAAAACCGGTGCCAAAAGCCTGATGGTCTTCAGTGACAGTGAGTTGCTTGTCAGGCAGATTAATGGCCAGTATAAAGTAAAAAGCGAGCAAATCAGACCTCTTTTCCAGCAAGCTGTGGAGATGCTCGGCCGGTTCGAAAACTGGGAAATTCAACATATTACCAGAGAAAAAAACAAAGAGGCCGACAAACTTGTAAACCAGGCATTAAATCTTGGACAGGATGTTGTCCACAGGATGCCTTACGGCAAGGGCAAACCGTCTCCTGCCACAGAAAATAGAAAGCCGATTCGGCTCGGTGTACTTATCAGCGGCGGCGGTACAACATTGATGAATATCGTCGAATATATTAAACAAGGCCGACTTAATGCCGAGGTTGCCCTTGTAATAAGTTCACGCTCAACCGTGGCCGGTGTCGATAGGGCTAAGGATGCCGGGCTCGATGTGGAAGTCATCCGCAAAAAGGACTACCCTGATATTGACGCATTCAGCAGCCGGATCGAGGAAGAACTTTTTGCTGCGAATGTTGACCTCGTCATCCAGGGCGGCTGGCTCTGCCTTTGGAAGATACCTCCAAGATATGAAAACAAAGTTATGAACATACATCCTGCTCTATTGCCGAGCTTCGGCGGGCAGGGCATGTGGGGCCATCACGTCCACGAGGCGGTTCTCGCAGCCGGCTGTAAAGTCAGTGGCTGCACTGTTCATTTTTGCACGAACGAATACGATAAGGGGCCGATAATTGTCCAGCGGACCTGTGAGGTCAAAGCCGGCGACACCCCTGATACCCTCGCGGCCAGAGTCTTTGAACAGGAGTGCATCGCATACCCACAAGCGATAGGACTTTTCGCAGAGGGCAGAATACGTGTTGAGGACAAAAGGGTTGTTATTAGTGGAGCTTGATCGTACGAACTCGGCCTTTTAAAAATCCGATTTCTAAGGCAGCATCAATCCGAAGATCCAGACCAACTGTACTTGACTATTGTGATTGTGAGACAGGCTGTTTGCTTTCCTCCGGCTCCTTCTCAGGTACTGTAGAGCCGGTAAATTTCAGGTGTTCTTCGTCCTGAACGTCAATCTTAATAAGGTTGTTTTCTTTGAATTTGCCTGCGAGGACAGCTTCAGAAAGCGGGTCTTCTATATAGTGCTCTATGGCTCTTCGTAAGGGTCTTGCCCCGAATTCAGGATTGTAGCCTTTATCGATGAGAAATTCCTTGGCCTGCTCGGTCAGTTCCAGCTTCAGGCCGTGCTCCGTCAGTCGCTTGAATACCTTCGCAAGCTCGAAATCAACGATGGTTTGCAAATCTTCTCTTGTTAACGCCCTGAAGACTATCGTGTCATCGACCCGGTTCAGGAACTCCGGCCTGAACTGCCGCTCCACTTCTTTCTGCAGCATATCTTTCATTTTTTCATAATTTGCCTCCGGGCTCTTTTTGCCAAAGCCGAAACCTGTCTGGTTCTTAATCAGGTCGGCCCCGAGGTTACTGGTCATAATCAGAATGACATTTTTGAAATCGACGCTTCTTCCGAAGCTGTCGGTCAATCTGCCCTCGTCCATAATCTGTAGAAGCATGTTGTAAACATCCGGGTGTGCCTTTTCGATTTCGTCGAGCAGCAGTACCGCGTAGGGCCTTCGTCTGATTCTTTCTGTCAATTGGCCGCCTTCTTCGTATCCCACATAGCCCGGAGGGGCGCCGACCAATCGACTGACGTTGTGCTTCTCCATAAATTCGCTCATATCCAGTCTGATGAGTGAATTCCTGTCGCTGAACATAAATTCTGCAAGCACCTGAGCAAGCAGTGTCTTTCCGACACCACTGGGTCCGAGGAATATGAAGCAGCCCATCGGACGGTTCGGGTCCTTCATCCCGCTTCTGCTTCGGCGCACCGCCTTGGCGACAGTATTAATTGCCTCATCCTGTGAGACAACCGTTTTGTGCAGTTCGGCTTCCAGTTCCAGAAGTCTCTGCGTTTCTTTCTTCTCCAGCCTCGTCAGCGGAACGCCCGTCATATTGCTGACGACTTCGGCGATAATCTCGTTGTCCACGACGCCGGTTTTTTCCTTGTTCTCGTCATACCATTTTTTCTGCAGTTGTGTCTTATCATCCAGAAGCTTTTGGGCTTCGTCTCTCAAAGCCGCTGCGCGCTCATAATCGGCGTTTTTAACCGCCTCATCTTTTTCTCTTTGAAGCTTTTCAATCTTTTCCTCCATCTGTGTCAAATCGAGTGGAGGCGTCATATTTTTCAATCGAACCCTTGCCCCTGCTTCATCCACAACGTCTATCGCCTTGTCAGGAAGACACCTGCCTGTTATGTATCGAGTGGACAGCTCTACCGCCTGAAACAGCGCCTCATCGGTGAAGTGGACCCTGTGGTGCGCTTCATAGCGGTCCTGAAGTCCCCTCAGAATATCCAGGGTCTCATCCTTTGTGGGTGGCTCGACGATTATGGTCTGGAAACGTCTCTCTAATGCACCGTCCTTTTCAATATGCTTTCTATACTCATCCAGAGTCGTTGCTCCGATACATTGCACCTCACCTCTGGCAAGTGCCGGCTTTAGAACGTTCGAAGCGTCGATAGCACCCTCGGCACCGCCTGCCCCCACAAGGGTATGCAGCTCATCCACGAATAAGACAACGTTTTTGGCCCTTCGAACTTCGTTGATAACAGCCTTTATTCGCTCTTCGAATTGCCCGCGATATTTCGTTCCGGCAACCATCATCGCCAAATCAAGCACGACGATTCGCTTGTTCTTGAGCAGTTCGGGGACTTTCTTGTTCACTATCTGCTGGCTGAGGCCTTCCACGATAGCTGTCTTACCTACGCCTGCCTCGCCTAACAGGACCGGATTATTTTTCGTACGTCTGCACAATATCTGCACCAATCGCTCGATTTCATTCTTCCTGCCGATTACCGGGTCAAGTTCGCCATTGCTTGCCAATTCCGTAAGGTCTCTGCCGAAGCTGTCCAGTGCGGGGGTCTTGCTCTTTGGCTTTCTTCCTACGGCCGGCCCCATTTTCATGCCGAGTGCGGCAGGACCGTCATCCACTCCCGCTCCAAGTAAATTTAAAACTTCCTGTCGTATGTCCTCGAGCTTCAAACCTACATTCATAAGAACCTGGGCAGCTATACCTTCGGTCTCTCGCAGCAGACCAAGCAGAATATGTTCCGTTCCCACGTAATTATGGTTAAGCGACCTGGCCTCCTCGATGGCGTACTCAATAACTTTCTTGGCTCGAGGCGTCTGTGGAAGTTTGCCCATCGTAACCATGTCCGGGCCGCTCTTGACCTGTTTCTCCACCTCCAGCCGCAGCTTCTTGATATCCACTTCCAGGTTCTTCAGAACCGTAGCGCCCACACCGCTGCCCTCTTTAACCAGGCCCAGCAGGATGTGCTCGGTTCCTATGTATTCGTGGTTGAATCGCTGGGCCTCCTGGTTGGCCAGCGCCATAACCTTGCGTGCACGATCTGTAAAACGCTCAAACATCTTTTACCCCGTTAGAAACTTGCCTCTTTTCAGAATCTCATTTTTATATCATATTATTTTATTACCCCGTTTTCCACTGAGTTTCTAACGGGGTTTACCTCTTCATTAGCGTATAGAATCTTGTGTATGATACCCTTTATAATTATACCATTACCAATCCATCTTAAGGAAACTAAAAACTTTACAATTCAACAGTTTTTACGATTTCCATTTTATGTTGTTTGCTTCTTTTTGCAGGCGTCTTCGATAATATCCCTCAAATAAGGTTGGTGTTCGTTTATAGGACTACTTTTTGTCTTTAATCTGTTTTTTATCGACAAAAAACGCGATAAACTTTCCTGTTAACCGCCTATTTTGCCCGTTCTTGGGGTATTTTCCTGTTTTTCTAAAAGCGTCCACGAAAAAAGGCATTTCTGCCGGTCTAAGAGACAGCTCTATGCCGGATTTTGTATCAGTTTTTAGACCTTTTGTCGGCTTTTTTTGTTTTTGGGACCTCGAACCAGAAATTGGATTCATATTGTACAAAACGTTACAGATTGGCGGCCTTTCAGGTAAATCGCCACTCGTAACTGCTAAGCGGAAAGCACAGGTAAAATTTTCTGGACATACGTGATAATTGTCCTTATAAAAGTCTACGGATGTGCTGCTTTATTTGTTTTTATATCTTGGAAAGGAGGACAAATCTTGTTTGCAATAAAAACCATTTTCCTGCTTGCATTAGTATGCCCGTCCCAGACAAGTCAATCGTTATGGGATTTGGCAGATGAAAACAAGGGTCTTTTAAGAATTTCCACGCTGTTTACCGCGCAGAACGTCCGTGCTTACCTGTCAACCGATGAAGGCATAAACAACGCGATTGCCTGGTGCAAGGAAACGGGGGTCACACACGTTTTCATCGAAGCTTATAGGGGCCGGTATACCGCCGAAAGAAAGGTCCTCCAGCACGCCAAATCCAGGTTTACTGCGGCAGGCTTTGATGTCTCAGGCTGTGTTACGACAACTAAAATCGGAAAGATATCAACGAACTGGAAGGAGATTTCCTGTTACACGGACAAGGGCACACAGGACGAACTACAGAAAATCTTCGAATATACGGCTTCGATTTTTGATGAGATTATGATTGATGATTTTCTATTCACCGATTGTGAATGCGACGAGTGCAAAAAGGCCCGTGGTGACAGGTCGTGGGCTGATTACCGCTGCGAGCTGATGACCAAAGTGAACCAGGACAGGATTCTAAAAGCGGCAAAGGCGGTCAATCCTGATGTAAAAATCATCATCAAGTATCCTCAATGGTACGACAATTTTCACAATCGCGGTTACGAAGTCGTACAGCAGACCGCGGTTTTTGACAAAATATGGGTCGGTACCGAGACACGCGACTACGACAATGCGCGCTGGGGAAGAAAGGTCCAGTACGAAGCTTACTACATTATGCGCTGGCTCGGCGAAATAGGCGGCACAAAAACAGGCGGCGGCTGGTTCGACCCTTATGGCACCTCGGAGAATACATACGTGGAGCAAGCTCGACAGACCGTTCTGGCCGACGCTAAGGAAATGCTGCTTTTTTGTTACGGCTCATTATTGCGAGAGACCGGGCCGGCAAACGTGGAAAAATTACGCAAAGAGATTCCCGGCCTGTTCAAACTCGCCGAACTTGTGCGAAACAAACCCATCAAAGGCGTTCATGCGCCGAAGCCGCCGAACAGCGATGCGGACGGCGAAATGTATGTATTCGATTTCGTAGGGATGCTGGGATTGCCGCTCGTACCGACCGCCGAAATTAATCCTGATGCAAAGGCCGCGTTTTTTGCAGTTCATTCCCTAAAAGATCCGGCATTCTCTAATAAGCTCAACAAGATGCTCAGCGCAAAAAAGCCCGTGCTTATTACTGATGGTCTGGCTAAAAAGATTAAAGGTGTAAATCTCAAGGATGAAAATTTGACTATTCTAAAAGTCGGTGGAAATCCTCATAATCTGTTGAAACTAACGAGAGATGAGCTCAAATCCATTCGCGACAAATTACTGGCCCCGTTTGCAATTCGATTTGGCGCTCCTAATAAAGTGGCTTTGTACTTAATTGGCGACAACTGCGTGCTTGTCGAGAATTTCAACGATGGGCCGGTCGATGCTTCGCTTGAATTTTCTAATGTTGTCAAAGCACAAAAGAAGTTGGTTTTGCCCATCGATGGAAATGTTGAACTTTCCTGTACGGCGAAAAAGGTAAATTTTGCGAAAATAACCCCGCGAACTCTGATAGCAGTCGAATATTCTTTGCAATCTGACGGAAAACTTTAAACGGTGCACTCCTAAAATCCACATTTGCCGGGCGGTATTTTCGCCGTATTGTCCGCATATTGTGCTAATAAACGTGGTACGCGACAATATACTCTACAAATAAAAAGAATTTCTGGAAAATCCCGCAGCCATTTGCTATAATTTATAGGACTTTTATATTTTAGGGATTTTTTGAGGAAGTGCGGATATGGACGACAGCGCGAAACTGAAAACATACCTGCTTCTTGCGGCGTTTTCGCTGAC
>Ga0209427_10001300_pt1 | contig 28553 bp, 29 predicted proteins | sample DeeMarSWOR136_30_FD_187465 | JGI IMG/M metagenome (GOLD analysis project Ga0209427, IMG submission 187465) | Marine sediment microbial communities from White Oak River estuary, North Carolina - WOR-1-36_30 (SPAdes) (version 2) | ecosystem: Environmental > Aquatic > Marine > Intertidal zone >...
CCGCCCTGTGCGGACTTGGCAAGACCGCGCCCAACCCGGTGCTCTCCACGTTGCGTTATTTCCGCCCGGAATACGAAGCGCACATCAACGAAAAGAAATGCCTGGCCGGTGTATGCAAGGCTCTGATTACATACTCGATTGATCCGGACAAGTGCAACGGATGCGGTGTCTGTCTACGCGCCTGCGTATACGGAGCAATCACCGGTACAAAAAAACAGGTGCATATAATTGACACCCAACTCTGCCAGAAATGCGGGATCTGCCGAAGTGAGTGTAAATTTGATGCCATTAGAGTCGCCTGAGAAAACGAGGTGTTAATATGTTGCAATATGTCAACGTTAACATAGACGGGGCTATCATTCACGCAACCAAGGGTACCAGCGTGCTTGACACCGCGCTTGAATACGGCATCTGCATTCCCCATCTGTGTCATGTCCCTTATCTGTCCGACATCGGCGCCTGCCGGCTATGCATTGTGGAGCACGTGGTCAATGGCCGTTCCAATGTCACCACTTCCTGCACCTTGAACGTGGAGGAAGGCATGGTAATTATGACCAATACCGACAGGATAAGGAAACTGCGCCGCAACCTTGCCGAGCTGCTGGTAGCCCAGGCCCCCAACTCCCGCGCCATTCAAGACATCGCTCTGCGCTGTGGGGTCAGGGAAGTCCGATATCCCTTTCGGAACGAAGACTGTGTTTTATGCGGACGCTGCGTACGAGCTTGCACCGAGGTTTGGAAAGCCAGGGCGATTGGCTTTGTCGGACGGGGCAAGGACCGCCATGTGGACTATCCCTTCGGCATCCGGCCCGATTTCTGTAAGCAATGCGGTACTTGCATCCAGATTTGCCCCATGACTATACCTCCTTGCGGCGGTCCCATGAAACCTGGGGAGGAACGCCTCTGTGGTGACTGCGAATCGCAGCTCATAATCGCCGACGAGACGGTGGGCAGCTGCGTGTGGTGTAAACTTGGCGAAGGCTTCGCCTGCGGACGCTATGTCTAGAAATCCGGCTAAACAGTTTCAGCACACAGGCTGATTTTACATATTCGGGTAAACGAACCAGATTGCCTTGTTAACCTGTGGTGTGTTTACAACCCTTGCGCTTTGTATCGCATCGCCAATTCAGTATAGCCCTGAGGTGCCCCTTGTATCCAAACAGATTGGCGCGGCGATACCACTCCTTTTATTTCTCCAGGAACGCCAGCTACAAACGACCCATCTGGAACCTGCATGCCCTGACTAACCAGGCAAGCTGCCCCAACTACGCAGGAATTACCAATTTCAGCATCGTGAAGAATAGTCGCGTTCATGCCGACAAGGACGTTGTTTCCAATTCTGCGGCAGTTGATAACTGCCCCATGACCAATATGTACTTCACTACCGATGATAACATCCCCGATTTGAGAGGATAGCGAACCTGAATGAATAACGCAGTTATCTTCCACGGCGGTGTTCTCCCCAATCCGAATCTTGCCGAAATCACCCCGGATTACCGCACCAGGCCAAACGCTAGAGTTTTCACCAACTTCGACATCACCGATAATATAGGCGGCTTCACTAACAAAAGCCGATTGTGCTATCTTGGGTGTCTTGCCATTAAAAGTTCTGAGCATTCTAACCTCCTGAAAGAGTCATATATCTGGACAGGGGCAAGTAAATTCCTGTGATTAATCACCTGTTCGGGGTGACTGCAAAAGCATTGCCTGACTCTGTCCCAATCACCGATTGTATTATATCCTAATTGTAGCCTATAGTGACTTCATGTACATAGATAACAGTGTCTGTGACTGCACAATTTGGCGAAATGTTAACGGCGCTGGTGTTGAGCCTTTTCTGCCTCAATGTAGTGGTTTAGTCGTTCCTGCTGAGCCTCCAACCCATAATGTCTATCCCAGGCGAAAAGTATCTCATCCGCAGGGACATCCTCACGATATCCGTGGTCCTTTACATATTCAATGTGCAGTTTTCCATCCAAATTATGTGAGTGAAGTATAGCGTCGTTTTGGCCATCGAATTCTACTGGCATAATCCTGTTCTTCCGACACATCTTCAGATCGAAAGCCGGGGTCGCCTTAACCCATTTCCCATTGATGTATAGCTCGGTGTAGCCGTGGTAGCTAAACAAGTTCGTCCCCATTACTTTAAGCAATCTATCGGAAACAAGATAATTCCGAATATCAGCAAAGTGCAAACGGGCCGGGATACCCAAGGCTCGGGCAAAGGCAGTCAGTACAGCCGCCTTCTCAATACAAAACCCCTGCCCCCTCTCCAATGTCTTGCTTGCCCGGTAATTCTCCAGAACCTCGAGAGCCAAGAATGGGTTGTATTTAATCTCATCCCTCACCCAGTAGAAAAGGCTTCTTGCTTTGTCTGCAGCTTCAAGCTTGCCCCTTATTAGATTCTGTGCCCTTTCTTTTATCGACGAATGGTCACTGTCGATTGTAGGTGTGGGTTTAAGATACCTTTCCATTCGGTCCATAATCATTTTCCTAACGCTTCCTTCACGGTTAGCCCGATTTCAGCGGGGCTGGGGGCTATGACGGCTCCGGCGTTAGCCAGGGCTGCTATTTTATCCTTGGCTCTGCTTGAGCTGCCGCTTATAATAGCTCCGGCATGACCCATCCTTTTGTCCGGTGGAGCTGTAGCTCCAGCGACAAAGGCGACCACTGGCTTTGTCATTTTCTCCTTGATGAATTGAGCTGCCTCCTGCTCCATATTACCGCCGATCTCGCCGATAAGTACTACCGCCTTAGTATCTTTATCTTCCTGGAAAAGCTTCAAAATATCGACAAAAGTGCTGCCGGGCAATGGGTCTCCACCGATACCAACGCAGGTGGATTGACCAATACCGAAGCTGGTCAGCTGAGCAACAACTTCATAGGTTAGAGTGCCGCTGCGGGAGACAACGCCAACGTTGCCCTGAAGATGAATATCACCAACCATAAGCCCCACCTTACATTTCCCTGGTGAGATGATGCCGGGGCAGTTCGGACCGATAAGTCGGGTTGACCTATTTTTGAGATAATTATGCACCATCACCATATCTAAAACCGGAATGCCTTCGGTAATACACACGACCAGCGGAATACCAGCATCTGCAGCTTCCAGTGTAGCATCAGCGGCGAAAGCAGGAGGGACAAAAATCATGCTGGCATTGGCTCTAGTTTCTTTTACTGCCATCTCTGCGGTGTTAAAGACAGGCACGCCCAACATCTCACTGCCCCCCTTTCCCGGGGTAACGCCAGCGACCACCCTAGTGCCATACTCAATACAACGCTGAGTATGAAAACTGCCCTCGCCGCCGGTAATTCCCTGGACAAGCAAGCGAGTTTCTTCATCAATGAGGATACTCACTTACTACCTCCTTCAGCGGCCTCTACCGCCTTGCGAGCGGCATCATAAAAATCTGTTGCCTCAACAAACTTTATCTCAGATTCAGCTAGTATGCGTTTGCCTTCATCAACGTTTGTCCCAGCCAATCTGATGACGAGTGGAAGCCGAATGTCCATCTGTTCATGAGCTTCAACTATGCCCTGGGCTATAACGTCCACTCTAGCCATGCCACCGAAAATGTTAACCAGTATTGCCTTGGCGTTGGGGTCGGTGGCGAAAACTTTGAAGGCGGCGATGACTCGGTCAATGTTGTTGACAGTACCGATATCAAGGAAATTGGCTGGCTTGCCGCCAGCTTTGGTGATGAGATCCATGACAGCCATGGCTAGACCAGCCCCATTGACCATGCAACCGATGTTGCCGTCCATCTTGATATAATTCTTAACCCCAAGCTCGTTCGCCCTGGCTTCAAGCGGATCCACTTGTTCCAAGTCGTGAAGTTGCTCGATATCACTATGGCGGAAAAGGGCATTATCATCGAAGTTCAGCTTGGCATCGAGAGCCAGAATCTCGCCATCGGCTGTAACAACCAGAGGGTTGATTTCGGCTAAAGAGCAGTCTTTGGCTTGGAAGAGTTTATACAAGTTCGTCATCAGGCTGGTGGCTGGTCCTATCTGAGTTGTGCCCAGCTTCATCCCATAAGCCAGCTTGCGCCCCTGGAAGGCTTGAAAGCCGACATCAGGATCAATATAGACACTGATAATTTTCTCCGGGCTTGCCCTAGCTACATCCTCGATATCCATGCCTCCGGCTTCGCTTGCCATAATTACCGGCATCCTGCAGGCGGTATCAACGATGATGCTGAGATAAAGCCCATGTTTGATGCTGACCGCCCTCTCCACAAGCACTTTGCTCACCGGTGCACCTTCCGAGGTTGTCTGATGTGTCACCAGCCTGGTGCCGAGCATCTGCGCCGTCAGCTTTTCTGCCTCCTCCGGGGTATTGGCTACCTTTATGCCGCCGGCTTTACCTCTGCCGCCAGCATAAACTTGAGCCTTAATTGCCACTCTACCTCCCAGCTCAGCAGCTATTTTTTTAGCTTCCGCTGGTGTAGTAGCTACAGCACCCTTTGGAACCGGTATGCCGAACTCAGACAACAGCTCCTTAGCCTGGAATTCGTGGATTTTCATATCCAGTCATCTCCCTATATGATTTCGGCGGTTAACGGGATTTACAGCGCTCTGGCGGAGGGGGTGGGATTCGAACCCACGTTCGCTTTCGCGAAAACGGTTTTCAAGACCGTCGCCTTAGTCCACTCGGCCACCCCTCCAAAGCCATCCTAGTATAGGAAATCGAATTGTCTTTGGCAACCTAATTTTGATTGTCACTCCAAGTGACACGGAAGGGCCTCGGGGCAAGGTCGATTCTTCGCTGCGCTGAGGATGACAAATAAAGAACTAAGAATGGCGATGACAAATTGTTAACTAAGCTAAAGCTCCGCCGCTACGCTGGGTTACTGCGTTTGTATGGTCTCGAGTATGTCTTCTATCTCACCTGCGTTTAAGAAAGACTCTTCTTTTATTTCCTTAATGACTCCATCGGCATCGATGAAGAAAGTTCTGGGTATAGGGGTTTCGTCTGGGATGAAGCCATACTTTTCGACAACCACTCCGTCGGAGTCGAGCAGGACGGTGAATTCATACTCTGTATGATCCAAAAGGAAAGAACGCACGGCTTGTGCAGTCTCTGCACAATTAATGGCAAGTATCTTTAAGTCCCCTGACCAGTCCTCGGAAGCTTGAATTTCCTGGAAGTAAGGTAATTCCTCTACACAGGGATCGCACCAGGTCGCCCAGAAGTTGACTATCACTATCTTGCCCTTGAATTCACTTAATGTCCAACCGTTTTCATAGACATCTTCCAGAGTAAAGTCGGGGGCGCGGTTGTCAACCTCATAGCCGACCGGGATTATGGATTCGGTGGTGAATTGCTGGTTATCTGCGAGCGTGGCTTCATTTCCGCTGGCATCCTTCGATATTACCTTGAAGTAGTAGGTTGTGCTATCATCCAACCCAGTCAATTTGACACTGTGGTTGGTGGAAAGTTCTGTATTTTCCGTCGTGGTTGAGAGGTATTCTTCAGTCGTTCCATATGCAACCTGACTGGTGGCGCGTTCATCTGTCATCCAGGCGATAATTGCGCTCGATTCATCAATGCTGGAACTACTTACCGCTGAGATTATCGGCGCGGTTTCATCGGCTGCGGCTAAGGTTGTCAGGTTACCTTCGAGTGTGGCTTGATTCCCAGAGGCATCCGTTGATGTTATTTTGAAGTAATAGGTTGTGTTGGGGTCTAGGTTGGTCAATGGGACACTGTGGCTGGTGGAAAGATTCTCATCCAGCTTCGCTGCTGGTACGTCTGTTTCAGTTTTCCAGTACTCAACCTTACCCCTGGTAGGCTCGTCTGTCCCCCAGCCAATGGTCGCGCCTGTTTCGGTTACCGATAAAGTCGGGACGCCCTGGATGCTGGGTGGCATGATATCCACGGTGCCGTCAGGTGGTGACGATGTCTCCGCTTGATTGACGAAATAGTAAATACCGCCGCCGACAAAAAGGCATACGATTACAATAAACATAATCGTAATGCCTCTTATTAGTCCACCCTTCCCAGCACCTGAAACGCCTCTCCCTCGAGGCACAGGTGGCACTGTTTCATACGGATATGGCCCGGCCTGCATTGACGTTGTGCTGGCAGTTGCAGGTGCAACACGTGGTACCGGTGTCTGCATGCCACCATGCGGCATGGTGCCCGGCGAGACATAGCTTGGACGCTGTCCCGAGCCAGAGTAAGGAGGACTATATACGGGGCCTCTATATTGAGGGCTCGATGCCACTGGAGGGCGTGGCGGCGGCGTAGCAGATACAGCTTGCTGAACTATGCGTGGCTTGCCTTTATAAAGCAGGCCGCAACCTGTACAGCGGCCCATTTCAGTGTCAATGCTAGCACCACACCTGGGACAGCTATGCTGACTCCCTGTAGCGGTAACGGCAGGTGGTTGCCGGTGCATGGCAGCCTGCGGCGCAGGTCGTGATGGAGGAGTTTGAGCTATTGGAACAGCAGCAGCTTGTGGTCGCGCTGATGTGGTGGGTCGAGATTGGGTAGTTGAAGTATATTGCTCTGTAACACAGAGGAAGCCACATTTTGGACAGTATCTTGATTTCTCAGGAAGAGGCTCACGGCAATGCGGGCACAGCATTGTGCCGCAGTTCTTGCAGAATTGCTGGCCTGGGGACATTTGCGAGTGGCAAACAGAACAAATGGTTATTCTCGGCTGCACAATAGCACCGTAGTATAACTATCTCGGCAGTACTCGGCTTCCTGCCGTTTTCTTACCTCTTCTTTTCTATCGTCAGCTTTGCAACGCATATTAAGCATCATCTCTATTATACACTTTACCAAAGCATAAAGCAGAATATCAACTTATGACCGCATACTGAAACCATTCAAAGGCAAAGGAAAGAAGACTTGTTTGGCTGTATTTGTCAAGAAGGAGGCTCATCATGGAGCTCAAGCTTGTTCACCTTGGAGCAGAGAATCGGTTGGGCAATCTGTGAACGAGTCGAGGTTTGGTAGGCTAGTCGATGGATTTAATTGCTTCCTCTATTTGCTCCGAGCTTCCAAAAGTTCCGCTCTTGATTTCTCTGATGATTCCGTCTGAGTCGATGAAAAAGGTTGTAGGCATTAAACGAATATTATAACCTCCTTTAGTTATGCTAGGTTGATTGACCAGAATGGGAAACGTAAGCTCGGGATGCTTCTCGATAAAGTTATAAATTCTCTCAACGTCTTTGTCAAGGCACACGGTTATTACAGCTAAATCTTGATACTTAACATGAACATCCTGAATATAAGGTAACTCTAAAACGCAACCCGTGCAAGCAGTCGCCCAAAGGTTAAGCAAGACCTTTTTGCCTCGGAAATCACTCAGTATCACCATTGAATTATCGCCCATCTGCGGTAGGGCCGAATCAGGTCCTCGGAAATCACCCAGTACCACCATTGAATTATCGCCCATCTGCGGTAGGGCGAAATCAGGAGCGAGATTACCAACCTTGGCTGGCTGTGGATAGATTGTTTTGAACGTTCGTTCGGCGGACGTTGCTTGCAATTGGCTTGCATTTTTTGAAACTACTCTGAAGTGATAAACTGTATTCGATTCCAGTCCAGTTAATCTGATATGATGGCTAGTGGCTAGCTTTTCATCCGGTGGTGTGATTAAGCCGTGAACATCTCTTTTCCCGTATTCCACCTGACCAGTGGCGAGATCATCAGTTCCCCAGGTTATTGTGGCGCATAATTCAGTAACGTTGGAAACTTCAATACCGGAAATCTCTGGCGGGGTTGTGTCTTTGAGCTTGAAATAGGCGGTGACGCTTTTGTTCGAGTCCATGGTAACAATTATTGTTCCCGATGAACCTGTGACACCTTCCCACTGATCGAAGGTGTAGCGGTCATAAGGAATAGCCGTAATTGTGACTTGGCTACCTGGCTCAACAGACGATAGTGTAATTTCAACACCAGTCTGATATTGCTCACTGTTAGTAGATGATGGCTCTATCTTCTCTATTCCGATTTTACCTCCGCCTTCCTGAGATACTATTGCCCTTAGTGTGTAACCTTCGACGGTGGAAGTTGAAATTGGGGTGGAGCTTTGTTCTCTACCAGATTGCCCAAGGACTTCCAGAATGAACTTATAGCCATAATAGCCTCCCGTGGCGAGGCCGCCAAGCACAATAGCAACCAAAAGACTTGCCAGGACTGGTCTTATAAAACGCTTTGGCGGGGAAAATTTCCACTCTCTCCGCTCAGCCTTCGCAATTTCAGAAAGAATTGGACTTCGTGGTGGTGCGACGCTCGCTTTGCTCGGTGCCAAGGATGCTGATTTATGTGACCGGGAGGTGATGTCAGCTGTCTTGCTCACTGGTGTTGGAGCGGCACTTACTGCTGGTTTCTGGACATCTCTTCTTCGCATTGGCCCGCTGTACCCGCAACCTCGTTGATTGGGACAAACTCCCCGTGGTGTGTTAACCTGCGTGTAACAACGGGGGCACATGTATTGTGGCTTGTCATCAAGGGGGTCTTTCTGTTTCCTGGATACAAAGCTCCGTTCCCGTGATTTCTGCCAAAGGTGGTAATTAGGATCCTCCCAGCCACAGTACGGACAGATTTTGCCATCAAAGACATGAGCTTTAGGACATAGTCTTGCACCGCAACTCGGGCACAAAAGCTCGCCTAAGTTGTCCTTCTTCACCTGCACGTGGCACTTAGGGCATAATATTATTTTTTGCATGCCATCCTCACTGCGTGTTTATCCCGGATATGTTACTTCGTGTCTTCTGGTAATTCAGACAACATGCTTTTCCTAAATTATACATAGCGGGAAGCCAAAAAGAAATCGCCTAGTGTTGGCGAGTCCATCTGTTGATCCTGTATCGAGAGATCCTGTATCGAGAACGGAAAGTTGCTAATGGGCTGTTATTTTGGTCTCGGTTTGCCGATGATGCTTGTCTTCATAGGGCCAGCGTAGCCGCAACTACGATGGTTTGTACAGCGTCCATAGGCTTTGCTGGCTCTGGCACCACAGCGGGGGCACGTGTATTGCGACATTGTACCTGAAGTTTTCGCTTGCTTATGCTTTGTAGTATCTCGCTGTATTGCCGGTGGATCAACTACTATTGGTTTGCCTGCAGCATTTGTACCTCGGAGATACATATCTTTGTGTTCCATTCCACCGATAAAGCCACACTTAGGACAGCTTCCAAACTGGTCGTGCATTTTAGTTTCGCACCGGGGGCAAGCGTAGCGGGGCTTGGAATCGTGTCTCATCAGCTTAAGCTCTTGTTAATTATCTCCGTGTCCATATATGTTTTTAGTGCTTCAGGCACCTTTATGCTACCATCGGCTTGTTGGTAGTTCTCCAGTATTGCAATGACTACACGCGGCAAAGCCAACCCCGAACCGTTAAGGGTGTGTACGAAGCTCGGCTTCGCTTTAGCCTCTGGGCGGTAGCGAATGTTCGCCCGTCTAGCTTGGAAGTCTCCGCAATCGCTACATGAGCTAACCTCCAGCCATTCGCCACAGCCGGGAGCCCACATCTCGATATCGAATGCCTTAACTGCGGCAAAGCCCAGCTCGCCGGTACATAGCTGTAATACGCGATAAGCGATGCCTAACCGTTTACATACATCTTCAGCATCTCTCAACAGCTTGTCCAATTCCCGATTTGAGGCTTCTGGCTCAGCGAACTTATAGAGCTCGACCTTGTCGAACTGGTGACCCCTTTTGATGCCTCTGGTGTCCTTGCCAGCTGCCATCTTCTCCCGACGGAAGCATGCGGTATAAGCGACATAGTGAAGAGGCAAGGTGCCCGGCGGCAAGATTTCATCACGATGCAAATTAGTCAATGGCACTTCAGCAGTGGGCACAAACCAGAGAGCATCCTCTTCATCATGGTACAGGTTATCAGCGAATTTAGGCAGATTTCCTGAGCCAAGCATACATTCACGCTTCACCATAAATGGCGGGTAAATTTCCGTGTAGCCGTGCTCCTTTGTATGAAGGTCAAGCATAAAGGCAATCAGTGCCCGCTGGAGATGAGCCCCAGCTCCCCTGAGTATATAGAATCGGCTGCCAGAAAGCTTAACGCCCCGCTGGAAATCGATAATGCCCAGCTTCTCACCGAGTTCCCAATGAGGCAGTGGTGTGAAGGAAAAGCCTGCTGGTTCACCCCAGGAACGAACTATTACATTATCCTCTGAGTCTTTGCCAACAGGCACATCGGGCGCCGGGATGTTAGGTAACCGCAGTAGAAGGTCTTGCAACTCAGATTCAATTCGACATATTTCCGACTCAAGCGAAGTGATTTCTTCACCGATTTGTCGCATATCGGCAATGAGTTGAGGTGGCTTATCTGCCATATTTCCTAGCTGCTTACTGACTTCATTACGCTGGGCTCGGAGCGTTTCCATCTCGTGTAAAAACTTGCGGCGCTGCTCATCAAAGCTCATGATTTGGTCAATCGGAGCACTTTCACCACGCTTTTCTAAAGCTTGACGGATCAAGTCAGGATTATCGCGGAGCAGTTTGATATCGAGCATAATAAATCAGCTTTCTTGCTATTTTGCCTTCAGTTGGGGGAAAAGGATAATTTCACGTATGGATTGCTTATCAGCGAAGAGCATTACCAAACGGTCAATGCCTACTCCAAGACCACCGGTAGGCGGCATACCATATTCCAAAGCTATGAGAAAATCCTCATCGATAGCCTCGGCTTCCGGTTCCTTGCCACCAGATTTCGCCAGCATAAGCTCGGCAGACTGTATCTTTCTCTGATCATGGAAGCGTTTCCTCTGTTCTATAGGGTCATTTAGTTCGGTAAAAGCATTGGCCAATTCCAGGCCGCCGATAAAAGCCTCGAAGCGCTCCACAAAGCGGTCATTGTCCCGCTTTCTCTTGGCTAGAGGTGACATTTCTACCGGATAATCTACCAGAAAAGTGGGTTGCATAAGGCTGGGTTGAACAAATGTGGAAATTAGCTCATCTATCAGGCGGCCTCTGTCCTTGTTGGGATCGACTTCCAGCCCCGATTGCTCCATCCTTACCCGCAAAGACTTAACGTCGGGGTAGTCCTCAAAGTCAATGCCACAACGCTCTTTGATAGCTTCACGCAGGGAAATCCGCTGCCACGGAGGTGTAAGTTTAACAAGCTCTTCGCCGAACTTGATTTCAGGCTTGCCCATGACTTCCCTGGCAATATAGGACACCATATCCTCAACCATCTTCATCATATCATTATAATCGGCATATGCTTCATAGATTTCCACCATGGTAAATTCAGGATTATGTCTTGTGGATATGCCTTCGTTGCGGAATATACGGCCGATCTCGTATACTTTATCAAAGCCGCCTATTATCAGCCGTTTGAGATAAAGCTCCAGAGCAATGCGAAGGTACAGGTCCTGTTCGAGGGCTTGATGATGGGTTTTGAAACGCCGAGCCAAAGCTCCTCCTGCTACCGGCTGCAAAACTGGTGTTTCCACTTCAATAAATCCGCCCTCATTCAGAAAAAGTCGTAAAGCTGAGATAATCTGGCTCCGCAGCTCGAAAACAGACTTAAGCTCTTCGTTGGAGATTAAGTCTAGATACCGTTGCCGGTAACGCTTCTCAACATCGACCAATCCGTGCCATTTCTCAGGCAATGGCTGAAGGGATTTGGCTAATAGAGTGAAGTCATTTACCTCCAGGGTGATTTCTCCGGTCTTGGTTCGAAAAAGCTTCCCTTTGGCACCGATGATATCGCCGATATCGATTTCATGAAGAAACTCATATTTTTTCTTACCAAGTAGGTCATGGCTGAAATGAAGTTGAATCTTTCCTGAACCATCGCGAATATCGAAGAAGGCAATCTTACCCATGAAACGAATGGCTGTAATTCGACCGGCGAGGCTCAATTCTGAGCCCATGACAGTCTGCTGGCTTGATTCTATTTGCTCATAGAGGGCCAATGCCTCTTGGGTGGTGTGGCTACGTTGATATGAATTGGGGTACGGATTTATTCCTTGCCCTCGAATTCTTTCTAGTTTTTCAAGGCGCTGTTGGGCGATGTGTTTTAATCTTGCCACCAATACCTAACACCCTTTGAAAAATTCGCTGCTCTTTCGTATCCCATCAACTATCCAATTTGGTGATGCTCCAGGATCTCGGAAAAAATCTAATGCATCTCTGGGTGGAGCTCCTAGTCAAATAGTCAAGTTACATCCATTATGAGGAGTTTAATTATTCCAGCCGGTGTTGCCACCTCAACTTCGTCGCCGATTTTTTTACCCAGCAGTGCTTTCCCTACCGGTGATTCATTTGAAATCTTACCCTCAACAGGACTAGCTTCAGTACTACCTACAATGGTAAACTGCTCTATCTTAGCATCTTGGTTTTGAATAAGCACCTTGTCACCCACCTCCACTACGCCTACCAAAGCTGGCGCCTCTATAACAGTAGCATTCTTGACGACATTCTCAAGCATAAGTATTCTGCCCTCAACAAAAGCCTGTTCATTCTTGGCATCTTCATATTCAGCGTTGTTCTCAGTGCCACCCTTCTCTCGAGCACGCTTAATCTTGTCTGCTACATCCTGCCTTCGTACTGAAAGCAGGTGTTCAAGCTCAGATTGGAGTTTAGTCAAGCCCTCTCGGGTAATAAGGATTTTCTTCTGGCTCATGTGATGTCTCCCTTATCGAAAACTAGTAAAAAAACTGAGAGTTTGGGAACCCTCAGTTTGCGTTAAGGTTCAATACATATTATAGGCTGCTTTAGCTTGGTTGTAAAGAGGGACGCAAGATAATATAATTACAAAGTTCACGTTTGGGAGGTAAAGTGGTTGCTCTATACGTAACGTCTATGGAAGCCGCCGGGAAAACTGCCTTGTGTGCTGGAATCGGCAGAAAGCTACTTGACCGAGGTATAAAGGTGGGCTTTGTTATGCCAGTACGGCTTTTTAAGGCCAGCAACACTGACGGTTATGATGATGTCGCTTTCATCAAGGAAATCTTCGGCTTGGCAGAATCCAGCGAGCAGCTTTGTCCTATTCTTTTATCCCAGCGTGAGTTATGGCAAAACTTAACCGATGAAGTAGAAGACTTTACAAGGAAGCTTAAGCAGATATATCGTAAGATATCACGGGGTAAAGACGTCGTCATTATGGAGGGACCTGGCAATTTGGATGTAGATAAAGTTTCTGCGCTGGCTTGCTACACGATTGCCGAGGCACTGGAGGCTAGGGTGATTATCGTAGTCCGTTACTCGTCTACTTTAAACCTGCCGAAAATTGTACAGATAGGCAAAAAGCTGGGTCAGCAGCTGCTGGGAATAGTTATTAATTTTACGCCTGAGCCCAAGATGGAAATGTTGCAACAGGAGTTGATTGCCCAATTTCATGGGGCTGGGATAAACGTTCTGGGCGTACTTCCAGAGATTCGTAGCCTGCTTGGCGCGAGCGTTAGCGAACTAGCTGAGATTCTTGGTGGGGAAATTTTAACTTCTCCAGAGGCCACTGATAATATAGTGGAGAACATAATGCTAGGGGCCATGACACTCGACTCTGGGGCAGATTATTTCGCTCGCAAGGCAAACAAGGCAGCAGTTATTCGCAGCGAACGTCCTGATATACAGCTAGCTGCTTTGGAAACTTCAACCAATTGCCTTATTATTACCTGCAATATGAAGCCTTCGCCGGCTGTTATCTCTCAAGCTGAGGAAAAGCATGTACCTATAATACTGGTGAAGCAGGATACTACCGCAGCCATAACAGGCATTGAGGAGGCTCTAACCAAATCTAGCTTCCGCAGCCCTCTAAAGCTAAAGATGTTCGGCGATGCTCTAGATCGCTATTTTGACTTCAAAGCTCTTTATTCAGAGCTTGGACTGAAAGCTTAATAGCCTTCATTTTCCTCAATAGCCAAAATCTCTCTAGCGTGTTGAGCCAAAGAGGATGGTACCTGCACCTCTACCTGACCCAACCCATCGATAGTGAGACCGTAAACAATTCCGGCGCTCTCATAGCGAAGCACAGCTGGTATACCTTCATTCTCGAGGCGTCCCTTCACGATTTCTGCCTCTGGTTGTCCATTGGCTATATATACTGTAGTAAGCCCCGTCTCTTCAGGCAAAGTAGCTCCTCTTGCTTCTGGAGATGAGTAACAGCGGGATCCAAGCTAAGGTATCGCGAGCAGATAAACCGCACAGATCCAAACCAAGGGCTTAGCTGCGCTGGTTTTTATAAAAGCCGTGTCATAACACGGCAAACACATGGAATAGAAACCCTGACCGAGGATTAACCCCACCCTCGGCCAGGGCTTCATAGTATATTCCTAATGCCTCTCAGAAAGATACGCGATCTACAGTTTTAGAACGGTGCGCAACTCTGGCTAGCGAAGCAGTTGTCTTGCAGACACCAAGTTAGGGCGCAGCATTCGGTGTGCGGGCAGCCGCTGATTCCCCAGTCGCCACCTTTGTTGCCACCATAGCAATCACTGGTTCCCATGTGATTGAGGTGATTGTCGTTGATTCTTGGATGTTCACCAATGGTAGCGGCACCCCAGCCCTTGTTGGCAAAAGAAAGGCTGACTCCCCAGCAGCCAGCACAATGTGGTAACTCATTCTCGAATATTATTTCCTCGTTGCACGTGCAACAATCAGGACCGGGACACTCACTGATTCCCATTGTTTGACAACCAACCGCACACTTGGAGTCGGCGCATACAGCAGCATCATCGCAACAGGCCAGGCAGCCTTGCTCCACATCACGGCAAGAAGGACATCCGCCAGGCCAACACGCATTGGGGTCTCCATACAACGGGTGATCTCCAGGGCAGTTTGTACCCAGCTGGTTGCATAAAACGTCCGGGCTGCATAGACCTGCCAAGCGTGACATAGCCTGGATTGGAGTTCTGCCCCAATGATTCAAGTAAAGGAAATGCGAGGGTGGATTATCCCACCATTTGGGAATCGGGTCCCATTCGCATTGCATTACCCCACCAAGTCCTTCTTCATCCTGCGCGAATACGGCCGCTGGTACTAGCACCAGAGATGCTGCCAGCACCAAAGCAAATAAAATACCGATGATTTTCAAATTATCACCTCCGTTTCAAGTTTTGCTTATAAAAGGTTCGACCACCCTTTACCAAACGATTTTACAAGGTCAAAACGCTTTTGTCAATAGTCTAGGGGGTCTTGAAAATCATTTTTGCAAAATATACAATTACAGTTTGCTACGCTTGATCCTACGCAGATTGGAGTTGATAGCTTCATCAATTAAAAATCTGAAGGAGGGACGGTGATTTGAATGCTCTTGGAAGACACTTACTACTAGAACTTAAAAATTGTAATCCGGAGGTGCTTAATGACGTAGATTTTCTTAAGCGTTGTCTTCATGATGCCGCTGAGCAAATTGGTGCTACCGTAGTCAATGAGTGTTTCTATGAGTTTAGCCCCCATGGGATAAGCGGTGTGTTAGTTATTTCTGAATCTCATTTATGCATTCATACCTGGCCGGAATATGGCTATGCCGCTGTAGACATATTCACTTGCGGGGATTCTGTTGAGCCTGAGCTAGCCATCAAACCACTTATGGAAAAGCTCGGATCGAAGAGTCCCTCTTTTATTGAGTTAAAAAGGGGCATCTTGCAAAATAATCGAGTTATCTGTGAGCTGAAATGAACGACCCTGATAATCCTGACAAACGTAAATGGCTATATGACGAGGTCAGTGCTGACCTTGCCCAGCTCCATAGAATTAAGAAGGTAATATATTCAGGGCGAACCGAATTCCAGTCTATAGAAATTGTTGATACCAGGAGTTTCGGCGTTTGTCTCGTGCTGGATGGTAAGATTCAGTCCAGTGAGCGGGATGAATTCATCTATCACGAAGCCCTGGTTCATCCGGCGATGCTCAGCCACGCATGTCCTGAGACGGTCTTTATCGCTGGTGGTGGTGAAGGGGCTACTCTACGTGAGGTGCTGGCTCACAAGACCGTAAAAAGGGTAGTCATGGTAGATATTGACAGTAAGGTTATAGATATTTGCCGCTGCTTCCTTCCTGAATTCCATCAGGGCTCTTTTGATGATCCTCGTTTGAAGCTGTGTTTCTCAGATGCCCGAGGCCACTTACAGGAAACTAATGATAGATTCGATGTTGTCATAATGGACCTGGTTGAGCCCCTAGAAGAAGGGCCAGCGTGTTTACTATATACCCGGGAGTTTTATCAGCTAGTTAAAGAAAGGCTGAATCCACAAGGTATCATATCTGTCCAGTCTGGAGCTTCTGGCTGGACTAATCTACAAAATTTCACCGCAATCATTAACACCTTGAGAGGTGTTTTTGCTATAGTTTGTCCGTATCAAGCTTATGTTCCTTCCTTCGTTGACCTGTGGGGATTCGCTACAGCGTCACAAAGTATCAATCCGACTGAACTGCTACCCGAGGATGCAGACCATAGAATTACGGCTCGACTGTTGAATAAGCCAAAATCATACGATGGTCTGACTCACCAGTCTTTATTCAATCTCCCCAAACATACCCGTCATCAGTTAGCCATTACAAAAAGAATCATTACAGACAAGAAACCCATTTTTGTCCATTAAGTTCCTTATGGACTGGGTTTCAGTTTAGACGGGCGGTGTATCTCCATGAGAATGAAGTTGTGGTCTCCACGAGTGAGGTGTCCGAAGGAGGTGAAACCGCACTTCTGAAAGCACTTCTGCGCCTTAATGTTCCAAGTTAAGGTCTTGAGGTAAATCCTTTTCAGGTTGGTTTGCGAAAAGATGTGATTAAGCGAGGTGAGTATGGCATCAGACCCGTAACCACAGTTCCAATAAGCCCGGTCACCGATCATGATGCCCATCTCGGCCTCATTTTTGGTTTCATCTATATTAAAGTAACTAAAATTGCCAATGTGTCTGCCGTCCAGAGTTTCAATAGCGAAACGGTAGCTTCGATTCGTACGGTATAGTTCCTCAATATAACTTTCCAAAAATTCTTCAAGGGAACATAATATTGGAGTAGCAGCATCGAGACTGCATAGCTCAATATCTCGCCGCCAGACATAGTCATTGGCAGCGTCCTGCAAGCGCTTTGGACGTAGCCTAACTTTGCTGCCGATTAACAGCGGTGGCCTGGTTGGGGCTGAAAAAAAAGAGGGTCTTCGCAAAAGTGTATCTCCTCCAAGGCTGATTTGGCTGCCTTACGGATCCTAGGTTGAAGACTCTTCGCCAGCTTGTTCAAGACTTTTTTGGCTTGCTCGCCACCTATTTGACCCAATGCCGCTATGGCTGCCTCCTGAACCTGGTGGTCTTCGTCTTCAACCAACTTCAGAAGGTGAGGCATAGCCTCTTCATCACCAATTTCGCCACAGGCATTAGCAGCCTCGTAACGTATCTCAACTTCATTACTGTCTAACTCCGTCATTAAAGTAGCCAGCCATGCGGAATCGCAATTACGCCCCATGGCATATATTGCGCTAGCTTTGAGCTTGACATCATCTGTATGATAGGCTTGCTCTATAAGTTCCTTAACTCGCGGCAAATTAAACGGGGAAACAGCCTCCAAAGCTCGACGCCTCACTTCAAAAGCCTCTACCTTGTTTTCCAAGACATCTAACAAAGCAGTGTATATCTTATTCTTGTAGTGAGCGGGAATTTTGCCTAGCTCGCCTAGAAGGGCAAATTTGCCTACAGCTACGGCTGCTGCCGCCCGCACTTCAGCAGAATCATCTTCTTTCAAAGCCCGCAGTAGCGGGGTAATGAGAAGGTAGTTTTCTTCTCCGTCTAAACCATTGGTGGCTTGGATTCTAATACCTTCATCCGGGTCGCTGAGGCATAAAACGAAGACGCCACTGAAATCAAGCACAAAGTCAACCTCGCTGAGGTGAACAAGCTGAGAGATGACCTGATGCCGCCTTGCTGCATCTGCATTCAACCAGATTCTTCCCAGGGACTTGAGCTCTTCGCTACTGAGGTAGGACAAATAGAGGAGTTTAGAGCTGGCTACCGGCTTGCTTGAATCAAATATTTCCGCGATATGTTGCATTCGAGAGGATAATTCCGCTGCCATTTTTTAGTTTTCCTCCTCGTCTCCATCCTCGCCTTCCTCTCCTTCATCCTCTTCAACCTCCTCTTCTGGTGGCCACACAGGTTTAGTGTAACGGTCAATGAACTCACCCATAGCTTCAGCGGCCAGTTTCGTCATCTCCTCATCTGATTCTTTGGCCAGCTTGGCAAGTTCTGATAGATTGATGTTAATGTCCAGCATCTTGGTCAATACGTCAAGTACTGCCAGAGAGGCTTTTGGATTGGGTATTCGAGTAGTGTACATGGGTACCTCGCCTAACAGGCAGATGCCTTCGAACCCCATCTCTTTAGCTACGCCCAGAAACAAGCCATTAAGTCCAGCAATTTGAATGTCGCCACGAAGAATTATATCGTATTTTCTCAACGTCTCGAGGAGCTTCTGGTTTGTGGCAGCCCCCCAGACCTTTGGTTTTTCAGCGTGGTGAATTCGGGCAATGGCCGCAGCACAGGTATATACCCTTTTGACTTTGAGTTTTCGACTAACGTCTAAAACAGAGCTAGCCAAATCGTAGCCTTTGAAGCTGGGTTGCTCATCGCTGATAAACAGGACCAGATCCCTGCCGGAGGTGGTGTTGTGCCAATGATAAAATTTACTTTCCGGGAATTGAGGTGCTTCTATTATGTTGCCTTTGACCATAATTCCGATGGGGTCAAAGAAATCGAAAGGTTCGATTTCTCCAATCTCCTCAGCTTTTAGTTTGTCCTTAATATACTTGGCAACTATAAGTGCCACATTACCAATCCCGGGCCATGCTGCAACCAGATCACATGACTTAAAACGTGGCTCTTTATAGAGCTTAACTGCACCTGTCATAATGCTTATCCAGTAATGTCCTGATTTTAACCTGCTTTTGAGGCTACTGACAAGCTAGAGCAGTATAAGCAGGGAGTCAATAGAAAGCCTTCGACCCATCTTGCGTCATTCCCTATTGCTTCAAGCTGTTTTAAAACCCGATACACATTGCCGGCTACCATGGTGTTTTTCACTCTACCTGTTACCTCCCCGTTTGTTATCTTGTAGCCCAGCAAAACATTGCCGCTAAAGTCCCCGTTTAATATGTTTCCCTGCTCCGCACCTATCAGGAACTCTACTACCAAACCCTCCTTTATATCTCTTACCATGTCCCAGAAAGAAATATCACCCTCGCCTATAACCAAGGAGCTTGGTGACGGTGTCGGCACACCAACGTGGCGGCTGCCATTGCCGGTGCTTTGTGTATTAGCTAAAGCTGCTGTCTGCAGGTCATAGAAGAAATGTGACACGGCTCCATTATCAATAAGCGGTGTTCGCTGGCTTGGCACACCCTCATCGTCACAAGGGTAACTAGCCACCTGGTATGGTAGGGTAGAATCATCCCACAAGGAGAAATTTTTGTCAAAAATTTGCTCGCCCATTTTATTCTTCAGTGGTGAAGCTCCGTCAAAAACCAATTTGCCACTGAAAGCAGATACTAAAGGGGCAACTAAAGAGCTAGCCACGCCATGTGGTGTAAAAATCACTGGCATCGGTTCGGTTGATATGCTGACATTCCTCTTGGCTAACTCTAGCTGCTTGATTACCTCTTCAGCCACCGGCCTGAAATCAAGAATCGGGTGACACGAACTATTGCTATCGCCAACGAAAAGCATATCCTCGCCCTTGATAAGGATGCCTTCAAAGCTCAGGCTAAAGAGACTCTTGTTGTAGCTGGCTTCGCCCCCTTCCGAGTTAATGATATGGACTGAAGCAATTCCCTTGCTTATCGAAGCTTCGCACAAAATGTCTGAGGCATGTTGCCTTACTTTGGCGATAAGCTGTTCACCAAGCTCGACCATATCATCGACAGTTACCGCGTCTATCTGTAAATCAAAGGTATCCACCTTTGGGTAAGCCTTTGGGTTGGGAAAATCGAATTTTGCTGGCATGCCAAATTGACATGTCTCCGCTGCCATTTCAACCAGCATCCCCGGCTCGATAAAGCCACTAGCCTGAGCGAAGCCGACTTTCCCGTCTTTGATGAGCCTCAGAGCAGTCTTGGTGCTTTCCTTATCCTGGATTTGCTTCAGCCGATTAGCCTCGAAATGTACGGGAGTCACCTTAGAAGAGACTTGAAACACCTCGGCCTGCTCAGCTACTCTTTTGGCCTGTGCTAGGATTTCTTCCATTAACTACCCCCAACCAGACAACTGCGGATCCTTATATGCGGGCTGCCATTGGAAACAGGCAAAGGTGACTGTTCACGTTTGCCACAGCCACCACCCTGATTCATCTGCAAGTCATTGCCGATAGCATCTATGTTGCCGAGGGTAACGAAGACATTGCCGCTGAGCACTACCGGACGAAGTAATTCTGCTATCTTGCCGTTGCGAATCATATAAGCTTCTGCGGCGGAGAAAGTGAACATCTCCAAGCTGGTTGTACCTCCATACCAGTCCTTAGCATAGATGCCTTCTTTGATGTCACTGATAATATCTTCAAAAGACAGTGTTTTGGGTTCAATATAAGTATTGGTCATTCTGACTATCGGCGGAAAAAGATAGCTAATTGCCCGGGCATTGCCCGTTGGCTTTTCTCCCATTATGGCAGCTGTTTCGCGAGAGTGAAGCCTGCTTTCAAGTATGCCTTCTCGGATAAGGTATGTTTTACTTGCCTGAACTCCCTCATCATCATATTTGTAGCTGCCCCGCAGTCCGGGAACAGCAGCACCATCAACAATATTCAGGTGCTTGTCGCCGAATTTTCGACCTAAAACCATTATGTCTTGCAGTCGCTTATTTTCGTAAACATGGTCTGCCTCGGACAAATGTCCGAAGGCTTCGTGGACGAATACGCCAGCCAGAACAGGGTCAAGGACTACAATGTACTCGCCTCCCTTGGCTTGAGGTGCTGAAAGAAGCTCCACTGCCCGCTGTGCCATTTGCTTCACCTGCTCCTGTAATCCCTCGACAGCCGAAAAGTCGCCCTGGCTTCCTAAGCTCAGACCAACCTGCTGGACTTGTCCATCTTCTGATGCTATAGCTATTAGACGCAGGCTGACGTCTACCTTCGTTTGCTCTATATAAGTGCCTTCAGAGCTGGCAAATGTTACCTTTCTCTGGCTGTCACTATAGCCAATATTCGATGTTTGAATCTTGGCTGTGCTCAGGATGATGTCGTTATACTCATCAAACAGTTCCTTTTTAGATGCCAGCGGAACAGTCATCGGATTCTTCTCTATTTCGGCAGTTACCATGTCGGTCAGCGGCTCTGACTGACTAAAGTCGCTGGTTTCCTTGCCGACAAGCCGTGCCTGGCTTACAGCTAACTCTACCTTGTCTCGCAGATTGCTGACACTATTGAAGCTGACGAAGCCCCAGCCACCTTTGACCAAAGCACGCACGTTCCCCCCCTTGCTGGACGTTTTGCCGATCTCCTCCAACCTGTTACCCCGGTAAATAATACGTGTTGCCTTGCTTTCCTCAAGCCTAATCTCAATATAATCGGCGTTGTGTCCCTTCAAAGAATTAGCAATCTCGTCCTGCATTTTATTGCCTTCCAGAGTTCATGTATTGTAGCCTGTGATTGCGGCTTAAAGCAAGACAAAGTAGCTCAATCAAGATGGACAAACAGTTCAACGTCATGGACTTTTTCACAACCTGGTTATATACTTATTGCAGAGGTATTTAGATGCATTCCAGTCTTATTGGAAAGGTCGAGAAAGCCAAACGCTACGCCCAAGAACCAGACCGTGTTACCCTTTCAGAATTCTCCGTAGATTTTCGCGGTGAGCATAACATTTATACTGTGAGCTATAAAGACAACAGATGGCACTGCACCTGTCAGTTCTTTTCTCAATGGAAGACTTGTAGCCATACAATGGCATTACAGCAGCTTTTCGTGGGAGTATTACCTAAAGAGGCAGTTGCTCCTCCTAATGCTGACCTCAATGGCTGACATCTGCCGCTCCCGCCTTGATGACATAATCCATTGCCTCAGCCACAACGAAGAGTGAACCTGTAACCAGAATAAGGTCAGTCTTTTGAGCTGCAGCCAGAGCCTTGGATAAAGCCATAGAAACGTTTTCACTTATATCCACTTTAATACCCAGCTTGGCGAACTCCTGACCCACCGTCGAGCTGGAAGCCGCTCTAGGATGAGAAGAACTTGCAATGATAATGTCGTCAGCGAAAGATTTAAGTTCTTTCGCCATCCCGATAATATCTTTATCGCACGAGGTACCAAAGATAACAAAACACCTATTAAAGCGGAAGAGCTTTTTTATAGCCTCTACTAACTTACTCATTGAATAGGCATTGTGAGCCCCATCAACGACCACCGTCGGCTCGCGGCTCAAAATCTGAAGCCTGCCCGGCCAGTCTAGTTGACTGAATCCTTGGACAATGTCTCTGACCGAAATATTTGCTCCCAGGCAGACTAAGGCTTCTAAAGCTGCCAAAGCCGTAGCTGCGTTCTCCAATTGATGGTCACCGAGCAGATGAATAGCCAGGTCATAATTTCCGGCTTTGCCTCTAACTGTCAAGTTTTGCATATGTAAGTCACCGCCTGTTCTTTGCCAGGTGATGTCTTCGCCAACTTGAATTAGTCTTGCGCCTTGTTGTTTGCAGACCTGCATGATTACCTTAGCCGCCTCATCAACCTGTGGGGAGCTGACTACGATGCATCCGGGCTTGATTATGCCTGCCTTTTCGGCAGCTATCCTGGCAAGGGTGCCGCCTAAAATCTCGGTATGGTCGAGGCTAAGTGAGGTGATAACACATACATCGGCTTCGGCTACATTTGTGGCATCAAGCCTGCCTCCCAATCCCACCTCAAGTACCTGAAAATCCACCCCTCTGTTCTTGAAATAAGCAAATACAACGGCCGTCAATATCTCGAATGTAGTCAGTTCGCCATAGGCAGCTTCCTTGTTTACCTTTTCAACAATTGGTTTAAGTTTTGTTACCAAGGCAGCAAAATCAGCCTCGGAAATCATAGCGCCACTAGTCCTGATACGCTCTCTCAAGGTATAGAGATGTGGTGAGGTGAATAGTCCTGTCTTGTAGCCGGCGGCGATAAGTACTTGAGAAATCATGGCTGCGGTGCTTCCCTTCCCCTTGGTGCCGGCTATGTGCACAGTTCTTGTTCCGAGGTGTGGATTGCCCAGCGGCAGCAGCAGCTTTTCCATCCGCCTTAAGTCATAATTAGCTGATGTGTAAGCTATGCCCGGGATTTTCTCGTAATCTGTGAAGCTTAAGATGTAGTCTTCAGCCTGGCGATAGTTCATTTGAAGTCTCATTATATCACCAGCCAACTGTCAACATGTAGCGCCGGAGATGTCATCACGCCCCAGAGTTCACCTTTGTCATTCTGAGCGTTCGGTTCTCATATTGTTCCGCCCAGGCGATTTGACATCCGCCACATAGTAATGTAAGATTAATGCAAATGATTTGCATTAGCATCGATATCAGAGCACAAAGCTGGTGATGAAATATGGTCGAATCAAGCAAAGGAAGGGACAGCGCCCGGCAAATACTAAATAGTTCGAGCCAGCGGGTAACATCTCAGCGTGCCCTGCTGCTTGAGCTGCTAAGTCATAGCAGCAGACACGTAGATGCCGATGAGTTGCATCGCCGGGCACGAAAAAGGAATTCTCGGATTAGCCTGTCCACAGTCTACCGAAACTTGCAGCTTTTCAAGAAGCTGGGGCTGATAGAAGAGCACCATTTCGATGAGGAGCACCATCATTATGAGGTGAAGTCAGGAACAGAACATCAGCATCTTTTGTGTACAAGCTGCGGCAAAGTCGTGGAATTTGCCTGTCCTGTAAGCTGGAAACTTAGAAGGGACATCGGCAAACAGTATGATTTCGACATCACCGGAGTTGAAGTCCGCATGACAGGTTTATGCCCAAGCTGCCGCAACAAGGAAAGTAAAACAAGACCAGATAGGAGTTAAAGTACATTAATGTCCCAGAAAATACAGCTGGCATTAGGTCAGATGGAAGCCGGGCAAACCGGCACGATAATTCAAGTTCTAGGCGGTCGGGGCTTAATCCGGCGCCTCGATGCCTTAGGCATCAGGCCGGGGAAAAAGGTGACTAAAATAAGCTCCGCCCTCTTCCGCGGGCCAGTCACCCTCAGGACAAACCAAACTCAGGTGGCTATCGGTTTCGGCATGGCCAATAAGATTCTGGTCGAAATCGATATATCCACGTAAATCTTTCCGCAGGCAACGATGAAGATTCTACTCATGGGGAACCCCAACGTGGGTAAGAGTGTTCTCTTTTCCCGACTTACCGGCACACGCACTGTCGCTTCAAATTATCCTGGCACCACCGTCGAGTTCATTAAAGGCTATCTTAAACTTGGCGAAGAGAACGCTGAAATTATCGATGTCCCCGGTACCTACACTCTCGAACCTACCAGCAAAGCAGAAGACGTAGCTGCCGAAATGATGAAGGAAGGGGATTTAGTTATCAATGTCGTTGACGCCACCAACCTGGAGAGAAATCTAAATCTCACCTTGCAGCTACTGGAAAGACCAGTGCCGGTAGTAGTCGCACTCAATATGTGGGACGATACTCATCACCGCGGAATAAATATAGACACCGTCAAACTAGAAGAGCTACTAGGTGTACCAGTCATCCCCACAGTAGGAGTAACCGGACAGGGGATACGTGAATTGGTCAGACGTCTTCCAGAGGCAGCGACCCCACAAGTCACTTATGCTAGCAGCGACGAAAGATGGGCAAAAATCGGCGATACAGTGAGCCAGGTGCAATCGTTGAGCCATCGCCACCACACCTGGCGCGATGTTTTGGAAGATTTGAGCAATCATCCAGCGGGTGGGGCTGCTTTCGCCCTGCTGGTTCTCGCTGCTACCTTCTTCGTCATCCGCTTTATCGGCGAGGGCATCATCGGCTATGTGACCGACCCTCTCTTCAACTGGTTATGGACACCATTGCTGATGAAGCTGAGTCTAGCTTTGGGCTCAGGAGGTTTCTGGCACGACATCCTAATAGGTAAACTCATCAACGGCGAAATAGACTACTTCCAGTCTTTTGGTTTGCTTAGCACAGGCATTTATATTCCACTTGTCGCAGTGTTGCCGTACATCATCGCTTTCTACTTCATGCTGGGAATATTGGAGGATGTCGGCTACCTGCCTCGACTGGCAGTATTGATGGACACAGTACTGCACAGGTTGGGATTACACGGTTATGCCATAATTCCCACTATCCTCGGCTTCGGATGTAACGTGCCAGCGGTTATGGCAACGCGGATATTGGAGAGCCGCAGGGAACGGTTCATTGCAGCCACCCTGATTTCTATTGGTATCCCATGCGCAGCACTGCAAGCTATGATAATAGGACTGGTGGGGCAGCAAGGCATACAGTATGTGGCTATTGTATATGGCAGCTTATTCGCGTCCTGGATTATCATAGGGCTTATACTTAATCGTGCTGTGAAGGGATTCAGCCCGGAACTTATTATAGAGATTCCGCCCTATCGCTTCCCACCGTGGCGAGTTGTCGGAGAGAAACTCTGGCTAAGGGTCTTCAGCTTTATCAAAGAGGCCCTGCCCATAGTGCTTGGAACCGTACTGGTGGTAAACATCCTTTACATTCTGGGGGTCTTCGATTTTATAGCTAACATCGCCGCTCCGGTCCTGACAGGGCTACTGGGGCTGCCCAAGGAGACAGTTGTTGCCTTATCTATCGGTTTCTTGCGCAAAGACATAGCCGTGGGCATGCTGGCCCCCTTGGCTTTAACCGCCAAGCAACTGGTAATAAGCACTACCGTTCTGGCTATGGTTTTTCCCTGTGTGGCTACCTTCGTGATACTGGCTCGAGAGTTAGGTGCCAGAGACATGCTTAAAGCCACCGGAATAATGATAGCAGCAGCACTTATCGTAGGCGGCCTGCAAAACCTGATCCTATAAAATCAAATAGCAAACTATGCCACAAATTAGGTGCTTTAGCTACCAGTGGCAGCCGATGAAACCCGAGAGTATGCTTCGATATGAAGGCATGGTAATTGTGATTAAAATGCTGTAGACTACCCAAACATAGGAGGCAATATGGATAATTCAGTTGTATTATCGGTGGGTGATACTTACCACCTGAAATCTGGTAAAGACCGTATAATTTATGCAGGTATGCCATCTGAAACCGTTTATTCCATTGCACAGAGGAAGACACTGTTGTATTGGGGGTGGGCTTGGAATCTCTATTATCCCAAGAAGAAAAGCGAAATAACTATAGACGGAGTTAATATACTGGTAGAAAGCGTCACCCCGGACGAAATTAGATTACGAGTCTAGTGGGATCATGATTACCTAGTATTTGCGGGCCGGTAAGCGAGGGCAAGTTTATGCGAGAAGCAGGCCGACTAACCGCTTTTGTTTTGCTCACCGATTAAAAAAACAAGGCCTGGAAATCGATATGTTCAAGCAAAATGCAGGAAAGGCTATTTGCTATGCATAACTTGACACGGCAGTTTATAATGGTAGGATATAAGCAGGGAAGGAGGGGCTATGATTGCGGACTGGTTCAAGACTCACAGATATTTCGAAGCCACCAAGAAAAGGCGAACTCATGCCTATCTCTACGAATTCCCAATCAAAGGCGGAATAGTAAAGCGAGGATTAAGAAGACCAACCTCCAAGATATCCTTTAAAATCGTCCGCCCCCTAGTTGAAGGGGCACTTAGAAGCGTAATCCGCTTAAAGATAGAAGGCAAGGAAAACCTGCCAACAAAGGGGCCTATTATCGCTGTCTTCAATCACCTCAATCTAATAGACCCACCACTGCACATAATCAGCATTCTACCTCGCGACAGCATCATTATGGCCAAGGAGGAGCTGTTTTTCTACTGGCCCATCCCAGCCTTTCGCATTTTAATGGATGTCGCAGAGGCTTATCCTGTGCGCCGTCGCGGAACTCCTGAAGAAAGACAGATGGCGATGGAATACGCAGAAGAGGTGCTGGCAAAAGGTCTTCTATTCGGCATATATCCGGAAGGCACGCGGAGCAAGGCCGGCTGCCTGAAGGAAGCTTACCATGGCTGTGCCCTCATTGCCTTAAAAACCGGCGTTCCCCTTATCCCTGTTTCCATCCGCGGAACAGAGAAGCTGAAGGGAATCGGCTGGCTTACCCGACCCACGGTAACCATCACTTTCGGCAAGCCCTTCACACTTCCACCTGTCCAAGGTGAGCCAAATGGGAGGCAGCTAAAAGAGCTAACTGAACACATAATGGGGAAGGTCGCCACTATCCTGCCTCCAGAATACAGGGGCATATACAAACCCTGTTGAGCTGCCGCCGGACCCAAGTCTATGGCCAAGGTAAAAGTCACAAAGGCTCGCGAACTCGGCTTGTGCTTCGGTGTCAGACGAGCTATTGAAATAATCGATAAGGCAGTCAGAGAACACAAAGAGATAGCAACTCTGGGGCCGATAGTTCATAACCGGCTGGTAGTCGCCAAGCTGGCTGACAGCGGAGTCAAGGTAGTAAATAAGCTAGACCAGGTTCAAGACAGAGTCATCGCCATTACCTCACACGGTACCCCACCACAATTGCTCTCACAAATCCAAGCCAGAAAGCTTCAGGTAATCGATACCACCTGCCCCATAGTCCGCAGCGCCCAGAAAGCAGCCAAGAAGCTGGCTCAGGCTGGCCTGCGCGTCATTATCTTCGGCGAAGCCACCCACCCTGAAGTTAAAGGCCTGCTCGGCTGGGCAGGCAATAACGCCGTTGCCACTATGAAAGGAGAGGAGATAGCCAAACTGGAAATGCCCCGTCGGCTGGGCATCATTTCACAGACCACACAGAGCCACACCAAGTTCGTTGAGTTCATCAACGAGGTCATCAGAGCCGTTTTCCCTGATATCCAGGAACTACGCATCATAAACACTCTTTGTCAGGAAACACGGAAACGGCAAGAGGCTGCTATCGAATTAGCTGAAAAAAGTGACCTGATGATAGTGGTTGGCGGACACAACAGTGCCAACACACAGCGTCTCGCCGAGGTATGCTCGCCTATTGTGGAAACTCATCTAATAGAGACCGCTGCCGAAATAGAAAAGAACTGGCTTTCAGAAAAGCAGCAAATTGGCGTCACTGCCGGTGCTTCTACACCGGATGAAGCTATTGAGGAAGTAGTGTGTAAGTTAGAATCACTCGCCAGTGGCGATTAGAATCTTAACCCAGCTTGTCATCCAGTCTTCGACCGCCAAGGAGGTGAAAGTGGAGGTGAGGCACAAGCTGGCCGCCATCAGCACCACAGCTTACCGACAATCGATAACCCTTTTCCGAAATGCCATCTCTCTCAGCCAATTCCTTAGCCAGTAAGATGAGCCGTCCCATTAACGCCTGCTGCTTGCCGGTGAGCTCCGTCATTGAGGCAACATGAGATTTAGGTACGATGAGAATATGAGTAGGCGCCTGGGGATGGATATCCCGAAAAGCCACTAACTCTTCGTCGTAGTGAACAATATCAGCAGGTAATTCCCCGGCAACAATCTGGCAAAAAAGACATTCCATGACTTAAGACGCCTGCTACGATACGCGGATTGACAA
>Ga0209427_10001302_pt1 | contig 28537 bp, 27 predicted proteins | sample DeeMarSWOR136_30_FD_187465 | JGI IMG/M metagenome (GOLD analysis project Ga0209427, IMG submission 187465) | Marine sediment microbial communities from White Oak River estuary, North Carolina - WOR-1-36_30 (SPAdes) (version 2) | ecosystem: Environmental > Aquatic > Marine > Intertidal zone >...
CCCTCCGCCACACCGTGGTCAGATTATCATAGGTTACTCAATCTGACCCTGTTGTAGCAATCGCTGCAATAGACCGGTCTGCCTTCTCGAGGCTCAAATGGTACCTGACATTCTTTACCACACTCAGCGCACACTGCGGGGAACATCTCACGCCTGCGCCCATACCCACTGTAGCTGCTGTCAGCATAGCGCTGCGCTTTCCTCGCTTGGCGACAGGCCGGACAGCGCTTGGGCTCATTGGTGAAACCTTTGGCTGCATAGAATTCCTGCTCGCTAGCACTGAAGGTGAAGGTAGCCCCACAGTCGGAACATTGTAGCCACTTGTCCACAAATGCCATCGGATGACCTCCTTTCTTATGTATTTGGCTAAACCTCGGTCACCCAATGCCTGCGGACAACTTGTGCGTAAACCAACAGGGGTGGCGACCTAGACTACTAACCCAGCTGAAGTATAGAGCGGGATTTTATCCACGTCAAGCAAAAGCCGGTTCTCTTGCATTTTGGTGCAGTCTTGTAGGATACTGTAGTATACTAAGGACGCTATGAAAATATGCTTGGACGCGACGTGATGGCAAAAGTAATGATAAAGTGCCCAGAAACAGGCAGGTTAGTATACACAGGCACCGCAATGAGTAAGGCATCTTTTGAATCGAGCCCGTTGAGAGATTATACTTTATCAAGGTGCCCCGCCTGTGGAAAGAATCATGTTTGGTCGAAGGAAGATGCCGTCTTGAAAGACTATTAGTCTTTACCAAGCCGCTGAAATGCTTCCCACATTGGAATCCCGTTGGCAGCAGCATAAAATCTAACCCTTATTGACCCTGTTACTCGAGGATACAAGTTCTTGCTCGTTCTCCTATGTTGAACGATTCGTCATTTGGTGTGATTGGACAAATTGGAGGTTCCTACTTGCATTCCGGCAACGATCAGATAAAATAGGCTGCGGAATTGCGGGTACCAGACTATTCGCTGTGGAGAAAATAGGTGAATCAGGGCAGTCCGAGCAGACAAGAACTTCTGAAAATTTATGACCAGCTTGATAAAGAAATGCACCGACACTACCTTCTTCCTTTAGAGACTAGGTTGCCATGTGAACTCCGATATGAGTCCAGGGACGAGTATCGCATCACCATGACGATGATTCTATCTCAAGGCACAAAGGACAAGCCGTTGGCGAAGAGCCTTTCAAAGCTATTCAAGCGGATTACCAACTTTGATGCCCTGCGAGGCTTGAAAAAGCGCGATATCGAGCAATTACTACACGCAAGTGGCATTGGACTTTGGAATGCCGACCGTGGTGGCAATGGGGGTAGGTTGTGGAGCTTTGTGGAATGCTATTTCGGCCCACGGAACGAAAAGATAACAGAGGCCAATGTCCTAAAATTATATCAAAAGAGAGGCTTTGGAGGAGGCAAATTCGTAAGACTTCTGCAAGCTTACCGTTTTGGTAACCGTAATGTCATTCCACTAGACACACCAGCGTTGAGTGCTCTTCGTGACCCGCTGTTTCCCAGTTATTGCAACTACTCGGACGCAGAAATACGCCAAGACATAGAAAGCAAATTGCGAAGTGAGCCCAGGGTTTCATTGATTGATTTCCATGAGATGTTACGTTTTCTTGAACAGTACTATGGCAAAGACAAGAAAGAGCAGGATGACGTTATTATCGGATGGAATGCTTGGAGGCTACTTTGTTCTAATAGACGTGAGCAGATTACAAGAGACCACACTTGGATTCAGAGCAACTTGGTAAAAGACCCAAGTCTCGCTACAGAGGTTTGGCGATTCTATCGTGAGATAACGGCGTCACAATAGTGCATATCACAGCAAAGTGATTCGTTGCCTGGGCCTCAACAAAAAGCCAGAATGTTATGCCGAGTATTGTTGCCCAGTAGGATTAGGAGCTGTTAGAAAATATACAAGCCGCTGATTCATCAGGTTGCACGTAACTAGACCTGTCAAGGGAAGTAGCGTTTACCGAGATAGTCTAAGTATTCCTTCTCTGCAATTTGAGATTTCTTCATTCTCTCAAAGAGCTCCTGATATGTCATGTCTCGAAAACGTACTTCATTTCCAACCAGTTCCTTAAACTGGCTGAGCTCGAGCCGATGTCTATCCGCCTCGGGTGACGGCACCTCATACCATAGGTAGAGTATTTCAAAATGCTGTGGTCCGCGTTTACCCCACGTCAATCCCAGGATATGCTTAACCAGTTGTGGAGCGTCCAGATAAATGAAACTGGTCCTGCCTTGCGATTCCTCCCTAATTCGCCGCGCCAGTCGTTCACATTCGGGGAGCTGTGACCAGAGGCCAGGGGTGCTGAAGTATTTTTCTCTGATTATCCGCTTTGTGTGCCGGTGATAAGGTTCGGTAAATTTCGATTCTACAACAGAGATCGACTTTGACCCAAATGTGGAGAATTCTATATCCAGATGAGGAGGTATTCCGCGTACAGGAATGGGGTGAGTTTGTTCAAACCTGATTTCGGTTATTCCACTCGGCGCGTCGCATGCTCGAGCGATAACATCGGCTCTCCCCAGTTTGCGCCAGTAATCAAAAACGTTGACAACAAGAGCAGAAGAGGAGTGTAATGCCTGCATTTTGCCACGTTTTTCACTGTTTCCCAGCTCGTTTCCTTTGCCATGTTTCAACTCTTCTAACGTAGCGGGCGAGAGTGGACAGAACAGGTTGTCGTCTAGATGCAACGTATAACCGTTTTTGTCATACTCGATGCCTTGCTGATCAGCCCAGTCTCTCTGTTGCTTTGTGATGAACCTATAAACCTCCATCCTCGACCTCACACTAATTTACCATACATGCGGAATGTAACTCTAATACCGCCAGCTTGTCAAGGGATCTTAACTAGTTAAACTTTTCATCGGATTGTCGGCTAAAGCCCTAAGGCAAAGAAGAGGCCGGGCAAGTAGCCCGGCCTCGCCATCAATACACCAAAGCAAAGGTTTTCTCGAAAGTCTTGGTTTTACCTTTTATCCACGATGGTGGGCGGTACTGGATTTGAACCAGTGACCTCTTGCGTGTGAAGCAAGCGCTCTCACCACTGAGCTAACCGCCCCAAATCATATCTATTTTACCCCTAAAAATCACCCTTGTAAACATAGACCTCTTGCTTCGTCAAAATTCCGCACCCATAAAGGAAACGCGCCAGTGTGCCAGATGTACTTCGGGGCACACTGGCACACTTCATGGCCGTATTCAACATCCCCAATGCCCGTGCAACGGTTCTATTTCATAGCAAACGAGTGGCGAGTGCTAGCTCTCCCAGCTTACGTGTCACTACAGACATCTGCAGCTTTGGGCATTTGTTAGCCCAAGATATAAACGACGCCGTTATCGCCGTCAACCCTGAGCTTCATTCCGGTCTTGATCAAGGTGGTTGCTTTCTGAGTGCCGGCGACGCACGGTAAGCCATATTCTCGGGCTACTATCACAGCATGGGACAGAGCCCCACCGGCATCGGTAACCACACCTTTAATGATGCCAAAAACAGGACCCCAGGCTGGGCCTGTGGCTGGTGTGACCAGTATCTCCCCAGGCTGAAGCTCAGGGATCTGCTCCACTGCCATTAAGACGCGGGCTACGCCCTCGGCAACCCCTGGCGCTGAGGACAGGCCATAGAGATCGGCCTTCAACTCACCCTTCACCTTCGGCGCCGCGAAAAACGGCCACACGAGGACCTCTTTGCCTACGTTCGCTTGGAACCAATCTACGTCCCCGATGAAAAACTCCTCTGCCATCCTTCGTGGCACATCGTCAATATACTTCTGCCATTCCTCTCTTCTTATTCGGGCTACCCGGTGCTGTATTGATATCTCCATGCGCCCCAGCAACCTCAGTATCTCCTCCGGGACCAGGAAATTGACATCATCCGGTTCATTGAGCACCCCAGCCTGAGCAAACCTCTTTCCAATTTCCACCAGCAGACGCCGACCGACGGCACACATATAAAGGTCGATGTAGTAATCGTGCTCCTCACTGTAGATGCCAGCCCACTGGGCAGTTTTCATCAGCTTCTCAAACCAAGCTCTCGTATCATCAGGCACACGGGAGAGGACTTCTCTTTCCGCCTCCTCCCTTTCCTTGACCAGGCGATCGTGCTCCTGATCCATGAGGAAGTCTCCGCCCTTAGCCAGATTTTTCCTTATGGCCGGCAGCGCCAGCGCCGGTTGTTCAATCCAGCTGGGCATGCAAGGGTCAAGGAGCCGCTCATTGCGCCAGCCATGCACGTTGAGGAATTCTTGCAGCTGTTGCAGCCATTTTCTTCCTCCTTCGCTCTGCTCAAGCGCGGCAAGAAGCCCCTCATTATCCGGGGTAGCCTGGAACAACGACTCAAGCCCCAATTCCCTAGCGCCATCGCTAAGTTGCCACAGCCTGCGATCGACATCAAAGGCTATGGTCTCGAGGCCACCCATCAATTTGTGAAATTGAGGATGATCTTCGTCGATCCCGAGTAGCTCTGGGCATATATCCCCAAACAGCTTATAGGCCCCGTATGCGGCCAACATGGGCAGGAAGTGTATCTCCCAGGCCCTCTTCATAACCGACATAAAGAAGTCTTCAAAGTACCCCATGAGTTCGTGGTTGCTGAGCTTCTCCAGATCAGCCTTCTTGTGGCGCTCATAGTGCGCCATTAACTCGGGGACAAGCTTTCCCCGCCATATCCCTCCGAAGTCCTCAATCCAGGGTACCATCCGCTCTCTGTATACAGGCTCACGCTGTTTCGCCTCTTCATCAGTTGTCGGCCTTAGTCCCATGTAGTACCAACCCCCTATTGACCTCCAACTCGGGCCCTTGGTGGTTGGCACCATTAGCTGCTCGGCGTCCACCGCACAGGAGCGCTCGTCCCAGTGCAGAAGGCACCAGTGGGCAAAAGGTTTCCGTATCGGCAAAGAGTACGGCACAATCCCAGCCCAACATTTACTCACTTGCATGTCCAACTCTGGATCGAAGCTGTAGGTTGTCCACCCGTAGTAGCTCAATTCTCCTCCTTTTTAAGTTTGCTTCCCTTAAAGACATCCTTTCGGCTCATCGCCGATGCCTATAGCATGTTCACCCCCTTGTCAGGCACACGAGCCACTCTTGCTTTGAATCAACTGCCATAGCATCCCGACCTGTTTCACGGATCAGGCTTGGGGGATAACAGGTAGCAGCAGATATGATTGGTGTTCTCTGTCGCGGTAAATCTTATGCAGTGTCGATTTGCTGCTACACACGTGGCTGGGCAAGATCCTGGTATGGATGCCACGACGTCCAGGTGGCACTCCAGGATAATCCATGCTGGTGATTTCCAGCACAAGGCGATGACCTGGTTTGAACAAGTTTGAGGTGGGATTAACCTCGACGCGATATTCGTATATCTCTCCAGGCACCACAGGCTCCACATTTGTGTGTGGGTGCCAGGGTTTCCACGGCTCCGATTCACTTTCGTCAACAGCTCTATGTGATGCCTTAAGCCAGCCTCTTGTGAGCTCAGTTTCTTTACCACCTGGACGGACGTCCTTAACGGCTACAATCCAGTTGGTGTCCTCCTGATCGATGGAAGCGTATATGTGTAGGGCAATAGGTCCCGTTACCTCCATGGGTTCAGAAAATGGGAGGGTGGAGTATTTCACTGAAGCAACATTCCTCGTCAGGGTTAGCGGCTGCTGGAAAAACCCATCGGGTTCTACATGGTGTGTCTCTGGTTCCAGGCTTAAACGCTCCCAGGGACGCAGATAGAATTTTGTCCACTGGGTTCTCGCCAGCGGCCACTCGTTCTCATACCGCCACTGGTTGGCTCCCATGACAAAAATCTTGACCGGAGGCTCATCCATGATCCCTGTATCTATCCCCTTAAGCCAGTAGTCATACCACCTTACCAGCTCGTCGTGGTATTCATGGAATGGACGCTCCAGGAATTTGGGCTCCCAAAGGATCAGCTTCTTCGGCGATTTTAGTCCAGAATAGTTTGTAGACGCTGCTGGCAGTTCAAAGTAGCAATAGGAATCCCAACCTGCACCGGCATAGACTGGAATCTTAATCTTGTCATACTTAGTATAGGCTGACCTATCCCAGTAGAATGGACCGTCTGTAGGATTGAGGAGAAGGTCAACCAAGCATGGAGCACCGCGGGGGTTCTCAAGTTTAGCCTGGATATGCGGATACATCTTGATGTCTGGGTTACTCCTGGCTTCCTCATAACGACGCCTAAATTCCTCGGGGGGCAAGGTTTTCTCCATCGTCACTACGCCTGCGCCCGGCCGTATGTATGTGAGCCAGAGAAAGTGACTGAGCACACCCCCTGGATAAGCTATGTCGCGGTAGTAATCCGATAGCCCGCACCAGGGGACAACAGTTTTCAAGTGTGGCGGCTGTTCAGCAGCTATTACTAACTGCACCATGGCAAAGTATGATATGCCTATCATGCCCACATTACCATCACACCAGGGTTGTTGTGCCACCCACTCTATGAGATCGTAGCCATCTTCCCTTTCCTTGATTGAACCTATGCCTTCCCATTCGCCCTCCGACTTGCAGGTCCCCCTTAAGTCGCCTATGACATGCACATAGCCTCGAGACACAAGGTAATCTGTGTCTCCGGCTTCTGCGCCACCACACATAAACGGCGCCTCGGTTGGTAAGGGACTTATTGGTGGCGCCTGCAACTCCTTGCCATAAGGGGATAAAGCGATCAATGCCGGGAACTTCCCCTCAGCGTCAGGATGGTAGATGTCAACTGCCAGGCGTACTCCATCACGCATGGGAACATATACGTTCTCTTCCTTCTTAACTCCATAAATTGACTGTGAGCCTTTCTGTCTGGTCAAATCCGTCAGCCTCCCTCCATAAGAGAATTTGCTTTCTATCTGCTTATAGCGATTTAGCGATATGTCGAGTACCCTTCTGGCGCAGCAAGCGCAGGAGGATCCCGCAGTAAGGGCACCTGCCCTCAAGTCCCCACTCGGTGCGCCAGGCGATCTCCCCTCCGCAGCGGCGGCAGCTGACAAGAAACACCTGCGGGCCCGGAGCTACAGCTTGTGCCTCTGCTGGCCTGACCTCCTGGGCTGCCACCAGACCGGGGGTACCTCGTGCCACACCCAACAGGGGTAACTCACCCCCCTCAGAAAGGTAGCGCTCCGCAACAATCCGAACAAACTCCCCAGCAGCAATCCGGCGCCCGCTATCCCTCTCCCACGCATTGCGGGCAGCATCGAGAACCTGCTTCTGCTCCCACGAGATACGAATTGAAGTGTCTTCTGGCATTAGCCTCTCATACGAAGTTTGCATACATTGTATACAACCTGCTGCTGTTTGTCAAGCTCTGTGCGGTGGTTTGGTTCACTGCCTGCGATAGAGAAATGATAGCCGAAGGGGCGACGCAGGCAGAGCCCGCCTAGCTACAGGCCCATCTCATTGGGTGCTCCAGGGAAAAGGCACCCAGGCGGCGACATTTGTCCGCGGCCCCTCATTCAGAGCTCCACATTTCGACCATTTATGCATGCTTAGATAGAGACCGGTGGGACTTTTCCTACAGTGTTGGCCCAGAGATGGCGCATTTTCCGATACCTCAAACGAGTGAACGCCTGATGTTTGCGATCAGGGGACACTAAACAAAGGGCTATTCTGTCCAACCGGAGCTGCTCGCCTCGGCCAAAATGAGTGATGGATACAGCCTATGGACCTTACTCGCTAAGTGCAAAAGGCGGATAGCGGTCGGTGATCAGCAAAAAAGCATACGCAACCACCCTTAGAGACCATCGGAACACCCCCACCACGAAGTCAAACAGTCCCCTCGGATAGCGGCCAGTGAACAAGATGGCAAACCAGGCAATCACCACGCATACTATGGCAGCGATAACGAGGAACCAAAGAATAATATAGTGAGGAATGGCCAAGAACCATTTTACCAGTGGTAACCAGCGATTGAGGTCTTCTTTGGCATTCGGGTAAGCGATCTCAATGTGAACCGCTTGGTCCTCATCGGTCGAGGGATATTCATCCCTCAGCAGTGCAAGATACGAATAGACACGGGCACTGAACTTAGTTAGCGCCACATTCCAGTCAAACCACCACTTAGGATACTTTTGCCGGAAGAGGAGCATTAATATGAGGGGCAAAAATAGAAGTCCACCAGCGGCATACTGGTAGCTCCACTCTCCGACTTGACCCAATACGGCACCGCTAATCAAGGCCAAGATGATAGCGATCGGAATTATCGCCAGGATTCTGAAGAACGTGGTCAATCTGTTTAGCGCTCTGTCTGGATAATCAATGGCCAGCCTTGCAGCGTATGCATTCAAAGTCTCCGGCATTACAGTGCCTCCTCTGGTTTCTGCAACCTCGCCTTGTTTTCCATCTTAAGCCTCCTTTCCTATTTCCCCAGCCCGGCCTTGGCCTGCCTGCTCAGACTTCCCATCCGCAATATCCAGCAGTACGTAGGTCCTGGCACCCATCGCTTGCCACTTTTTCTCAGCTCCATCATAGAGGGCCGGCACTAACAAAGTCATAACATGAAGCGAGAATAAGTGACAGAATCATGACATTTTGGGGATTCTAGCGAGGGAGAAAAGAGACACCGGCTCCCAAGTGAACAACACGTCATTTCGTTCAGCGTGGAACCAACGAGAGCAGACAAGGCAGATCTTGCCGCGTGGCGTCAAGACATGGCTGAGGATTCCAATCAAGATTGCCATGCTAGCGGCTCACAGAACGGCACAACCTGTCTGGTTATTACCTCACCTTCGAAGTCGGACGCCTGTTTCTCGACCACGCCACCGTGGTAGGCATATCTGGGTGAACGGCCCAGTTTCCTAGCCTTAGTGGCCACACGAGAAGGCAAGCACCTCCTTTCGATACCTACGATCAATTAGCCCTTGGTAGCTGCGGTGCTCGCTGAACTGGGGCCACTGAGGTCCCGGCGCAGCGCCGAGGAGTTGAAATGCGGAATTTCTTCCGAGAAGTTTGCCTTTAGGCAAGACCAGATTCATATTTAGCCTTTATGATTTGCGAATTATACCACCTGACAAAGACGGCTCATAGATTTGCTACAGGTTGCGACTTGTGGTATTGTAGTGGCAGCATGGGAGGGAGTCTCGTTTCTCGTCGTGGTTCAAGGGTTCAATGAGGGGATCAGCACTGCTGCTTGAAAAGGATTCTATTTTGCACCCGACCGACAAGCAGCCCATGGCAACTCTCCTCGCGATTCAGATGCGTCTCGGCCGGGATGAATATGGCGCACACTTCATTGACGCCTGTCAAAATGGCCGCATAGTTGGATGAGGCAAGCTTAGGGGGAAAGATGAGTAGCTTCAAGGCATTGGCTGAAGCTGTGGGCAAGGGAGACATGAAGGCAGCTGTGGCGGAGACTCAGAGTGCCCTGGATGCCCGCAATAACGTTCGGGACATTCTCGACAAGGGGCTTATTGCCGCCATGGATGAGGTCGGGGAGAGGTTTTCAAAAGGGCTGATATTCGTCCCCCAGATGTTGCGCTCCGCCAAGGTCATGCAAGAGTGCATGAAACTGCTTGAACCCTTCTTTCAAGAGGGTGATATTACCTCCAAGGGAAAGGTGCTGATTGGGACAGTCAAGGGCGACCTGCATGACATCGGCAAGAACCTGGTTTCCATGATGATGGAAGGCGCTGGGTTCAGCATAACTGACCTGGGAGTGGACGTCTCCCCTGAGAAGTTTGCCGAGAAGGCACAGGAGATAGCACCGGACATCGTGGCTATGTCGGCGCTGCTCTCCACCACCATGCCGGCTATGCCCAGGACCATCGAGGCACTGCAGCAAGCGGGGATCAGGGACAAGGTCAAGGTCATGATTGGCGGTGCGCCTGTTACTCAAAGGTATGCCCTGGAGATCAAGGCTGACGCCTATGCACCTGATGCAGGCTCCGCCGTAGTTGAAGCCAAGAAGCTGCTTGGCATTGCCTGAAAAAGCTTGCATGACAAAGGAGCAGACTATGAAACCATTGCAGATTTCCACCTTTCAACCTCGGCTGAAGGTGTTGAACCGTGACCAGGCATTGGCAATCCATACGGCTGCGCTGGAGATCTTGGAGAAGATCGGATTGAAGATGGAGCACCCTGGTGCCCTGAAAATGCTCGCCGACGCCGGGTGCGAGATTGTCAATGGCGACTGGGTCAAGCTACCGGCTTATCTCGTAGAGGAGGCACTGGAGTCAGCTCCCAGACAGATCGCCCTTTACGACCAACAAGGCAACAAGACCATGCCCCTCGTCGATGGCAACCCTTTCTACGGCACAGGTTCAGACGCTACTTTCACACTTGACTTGGAGAGCGGACAACGTCGCCGCACGGTGTTGAGCGATGTGGCTAATTTTGCCAAGCTGGTAGACGGGCTCGACAATATGGCGTTTGCCATGTCCATGGCTAATCCTGAAGACGTGCCTGTCGCAGATATCTACGTTTATGTCTTTGGCGAGATGGTCAAGAACACCAACAAGCCCATTGTGTTCATCGCTGATAGTGGCAGAGACATTGCCCAGATCTATCAGATCGCCTGCCAAGTGGCCGGGGGTGAACAGAAGCTACAGGGAAAGCCGTTTCTGCTCAATTATTCCGAGGCTATCAGTCCGCTACGCTTCCCGGAAAATGTTATGGAGAAGTTGATCTTCTGCGCTGAGAAGAGGATCCCCATTTGCCTCCCCTCTGGGTCCAACGCTGGGGGCGGAGCCCCGGTCACGCTTGCCGGGGCTATGGCTTTAGGGATCGCTGAAAACCTGGCGGGTCTCGTGGTACATCAGTTAGCTGGCAAAGGAGCCCCCTTCCTCTTTGGTCCCAATGTCAGCGTGTTGGACATGAAGTCCACCGTCGTCTGCTACGGTGCACCTGAATGGAGTCTGACCCAGGCTGCGCTGGCAGATATGCGCGACGAAATCTACGGCTTGCCTATATGGGCTTTTGCTGGAGCCTCCGATGCGAAGGTCATGGATGCCCAGGCAGGAGCTGAGGCCATGTTCTCCATCATCACCGCCATGCTCTCCCGCGCTAACTTGATCCACGATGTAGGCTTCTTAGAGTATGGGAATACCTCTTCGCTGGAGATGGTAACCATGGCTGATGAACTGGTGGCTATGAGTCGGTTCTTTGTTGGGGGCATTGCCGTCAACGAGGAAACCCTGGCCCTCGAGGTCATCGAAAGGGTGACCAGTGGGGGACCAGGTTCCATCTTCCTCATGGACGATCACACCTTCGAGCACTTCATGGCAGCCCAGTTCCTGCCAAGGTTGCTCGATCGCACCCGCTACGATTCTTGGAAACAGGCCGGAGAGATGGACTTCTATCGACGTTGCAATATCGAAGCCAAGAGGATACTTTCGGAACATCAGGTCGAGCCCAAGCCCGATGAGATACTCAAGGCGATTGACGAAATTCTCAGGAGAGGCTAATGGTGACTTCAACTGTGGGAACAGCCTTGCCCTTATACAGAGCGCTTACGCCTGAGGATGTGAAGCAGATCGACCAGACAGGGCGACGCATATTGGAGCGCATTGGGATCAGAGTTTATGACAGCAACTTCCTCGACATGCTAAAGGCAGGGGGGGCTCAGGTCGATTACAAGAATCAATTGGTGCGCTTTGAGGGCGAGTGGCTCGATGAAGTCCTCGGACATGCGCCCTCTAGCTTTACCCTCTATTCTCGAGATGGTCGAAACGATCTGCACTTGGGACAAGGCATCACCTACTTCGGCAATGGTGGCAGAGTGTTTCGCAATCTCGACATGGGAACTGGCGGTTATCGGCTCACCATGCTGAGAGATGTGGCGAATACTGCTACCCTGGTCAATGGCTTGGATTACATCAGATTCTATATCATTGCCTGCCAAGCCCATGACATCAGACCTATACACTATCACTTGCTCGACTTCTATTATGCTCTAAACCACACTACTAAACACGTCATGGGCGGCTGCGATGATTTGCGTGGGGTTAAGCAGGTGTGGAAGCTGGTGAGCATCCTCGCTGGTGGGGAGGACAAGTTCAGAGAGAAGCCGTTTGTTTCGGTGATCACCAACTTGGTGAGCCCGCTCACTATTGAGGGTAACACCCTGAGAATTCTCCAATTCTGCACCACACACGGCATCCCGGTGACCTGTGCGCCCGCGCCCATCGCTGGAGCTACCTCGCCGGCTACCCTGGCGGGGACTCTGTGCCAAATGCATGCTGAGGCGTTGGCTGGCGTAGTCATCAGCCAGGTGTTCACCCCAGGAGCCAAGGTGCTCTACGGGGCTGTACCCATGAGCATGGATTTGCGGAACATGGAGTTCACCACGGGCTCAGCAGAGATGGCAATGATGAACGCTGCCGCCGTTCAGTTGGCTAAGCTCTATAACTTGCCTACCTACGCCTCGGGCGGGCTTACCGAAGCCAAGAGACCTGACATTCAGGCTGGCTTTGAAAAGGGCTTTTCCAATCTGATGGTGGCTATGTCTGGAGCGGATTGCCTTCATCTGGCGGCTGGAATGCTGGATTCAGGGAACTCCATCTCCTATGAACAGTTCGTCATCGACAACGAGATCATAGGAATCATCCACAGGATAACGGCGGGGATCACGGTGAACGAGGACACCATGGGCTTCGCCGTCATCGAGAAGGTTGGGCCAGGGGGAAACTTCGTCCTGGAGGATCACACCGTGAAACACATGCTGGATGAGTTCTTCTATCCCAAGCTGAGCGTGCGCTCTAACTTCGACATTTGGGAGGAGAGGGGCCGTCCTGATATGTTAAGCCGTGCCAAAGGCTTAGTCCACGGAATTTTGGAGGAAGGCAGGGAAGGTCTTTTGGATCACGATCTAATCTCCGAGATCAAAAAGGCGTTTCCTCGTAGCCGTCTGATCTGATGATGTATGCCACGAGCGGAAACATTACCCGGGTCATCGCCTGCAAAGCCTTCCAGCCAGCTTTGGAGCATCTTCAGCTGGAGAGAAGATACCCCAATGTGCGCTTGACCTATTTGCGATCCAGTCTCCATATCATGCCCAAGGAGCTGGCGAGGTGCCTGCGAGAGGAGTTTATTTCCGCCCAAAAGAGGGAAGAGCGGATTATTTGCCTCTACGGGGACTGTGTTCCTGACATCGATGAGGTTTGTCAACGGCATAGAGCGATTAAGGTGCCGGGGGTTCACTGCTGGGAAATGCTTCTCGGTAGCCAGCGGTTCCAAGCACTCACGGATGAAATGGCAGGAACTTACTTCGTGGAGAGAGACCTCATCCTCAACTTCGAGGAATATTGCGTGGAACCCCTGGAACTCCATGACGAGGAAATGCGAAGGATCTGCTTCAAATGCTATCGCAAATTGCTCTACGTGCGCCAGCCAACGGATCCAGATCTCGTGCCTCGGGCTCGAGAGTTGGCTGAATTCTTAGGCCTGTCTCTAGAGATAACAGATGCGGACTATTTGCACTTGGAGAGAAGGCTTATCCCACTGCTCTGACGGAGTTCCAATAAAGTGACGATGAAACAGGACAAAAAGCCTATGCAAAAAACAAAACTCGGTCACACTGCATCATCTCGGGGACGCAGACCGAGATATGTGTGGTTGAATGTGCTGCCTGACGATCTCCGGCTCAGGGTTCGCAAGGGGGAGACCATCTGGAAAGCCCTGCAAAGGACTAATGTGGAGCTGGGAGGCGAGTGCGGAGGACTGGGAACGTGCGGCAAATGCAAAGTCAAGGTCCTCTCTTCAACAGGTCCTCCATCTGAGGAGGAACAGGAGCTCTTGGATGAGGAAGAGCTGAAGCAGGGGATCCGCCTTGCTTGCCGCGTCGTGCTGAACCACGACATGGTCGTCTCCACCATAGAAGCTGCCTCAAAAGCAGAATACTTCCAAATTCTGACCACCAGCCACATTCTTAACACCCCCCATCTGTCCCGTATGCGCATTGACCCGCTCATAGAAAAGCGAACTATCACTATACCCCCTGAGTTCCAGGATAAAGGGGCCTCCGCATTGGATCGAGTCAGACTGGCGATGGGTACGGAATATCAAGACATGAAAGCGCCGCTCGAATGTCTTCGCACGCTGCCTGAAATGCTGGAAAAAACCCAGTTCCACGGGGTAGCAGTGCTGCACGATAACTGCTTAATGGCTTGGCAGAGCCGGGAGAAAAAGCGGCGTCATTATGGACTGATCTTTGATCTCGGCACGAGCACACTGGTGGGAAAACTCATCAACTTAGCGGACGGAAGTGAAGCCGGAGTTTTCTCCTGCCTTAACAGCCAAAGCAAGTATGGGACAAATGTGATTAGCCGCCTTCAATATATCAAAGAACGCAAGCACGGCTTGCAACGTCTGCACCGTCTGCTCCTCAGGGACTTGAACTGGATCACAGCACGCTTGTTGGAGGCGCCGGGGCTCGACCCAAGTGACATCTTTGTCGCCGTCGCTGCGGGCAATACCACCATGCAGCATCTTTTACTTAACTTGGATCCCTCGGCAATTGCTGAGGCACCGTTCTCACCGGTTCTGACCGATGGGCTCATTGTGAAAGCGGCAGACGTCGGTCTCGAATTACACCCAGAAGCCCTGCTCTATGTGATGCCTGCTAAATCGGGTTACATCGGCGGAGATCTCATGAGCGTCGTCCTCGCCTCTGGTGCCTGGGAGCAAGAAGACGAGATCATATTGGGACTGGACCTTGGCACCAACGGGGAGATCTTCTTGGGGAATGGCAAAAGATTGATGACATGCTCTGCGGCTGCTGGTCCCGCCTTCGAGGGCGCCGGAATCTCCCACGGGATGATCGCTAAAGCCGGCGCGATCGAGGGTGTTGACTTTGAGGCAGGCAGACTTCATTATCGCGTTATTGGTAATATTGCGCCCAAAGGTATTTGTGGGAGCGGGTTGGTGGAGTTGGTTGCCGTATTGCTGCAGCTGGGCATTATTGATTATGAGGGCTTGATCCGTCCTCCTCGAGGGAAATCGGCAACGAGCTTAGGTTCAGCAGTAGTCAGTCGGTCTGACGTCTATGGTTTTCTCATCGCCTCTGCAGAGGAAAGCTACCACCACGAGCCAATTTATCTTACGCAAAACGACATTCGCGAACTTCAGCTCGCCAAGGGGGCTATCGCGGCTGGTATCACGATCTTGATGGACGAAATGGGCATCGGAACTGAGGACATCGACCATGTATTTCTCTCGGGCGCGCTCGGAAATTACGTCAATCCTTACCGGGCGGCGTGCATCGGCCTGCTCCCCGGGCTGGACTCCGAGATTGTCACATCCCTGGGTAACGCTGCCAGCACAGGAGCTTCTATGGTCCTTGTGTCCAAGGATTACTGGCAGAGGGCTAACGAGCTCGCCCACTCCATTGAACACGTTGAGCTGTCTCATCGCCACGACTTCAATCAATACTTCATCGAGCATATGGATTTTCCTAAACAGAATATGTGGTAAGATGGAAATGGTTGCCCGATCAGTATGATTGGGAGGCTCAGCAGCTGGGTGGAGGGGCTATCTACGATAAATCATCAGACTCGGTTGCCCTGGCAGGTCCTAAGGTGGATATTCGAGGAGAAAAGCCGGACGAAGTTAGTCAGTCACCCATTTGAAATTGGCCCGGAGTGCCATCGGAGCGCTGAAAACGTATGACTATGAACATAGATAAGTACAACACGGAATCGCATTACGATGAGTTGTTCGGGCCTGACGGTCAACCGCGCAGGTCAGCAATAGCCCTTATAAACCGAATTGGCTCCTTTCCCGATACAGAACTGACGCGGCGACAGCAGGCAGCGGAAGCTGCCCTTTTGCAGATGGGTATTACCTTTGCTGTCTACGGAGACGAAGCTGGCACGGACCGGATTTTCCCTTTCGACATCATTCCCAGGATTATCGATCCCGCGGACTGGGAGTATATTGAGCGTGGACTGAAGCAACGCATCTACGCCCTGAACTTGTTCCTTGAGGACATCTACAACAGGCAAATAATACTCAAGGAAAAGATAATACCAGAGGAGCTCATAACTTCTGCAAAGTCATTTCGGCCGGAGTGTATAGGTGTGCATCCACCGAAGGGGATATGGTGCCATGTTACGGGCACGGACATTGTTCGCCACAGCGATGGTCAGTTGTATGTGTTGGAGGACAATCTGCGTTGCCCTTCTGGCGCTTCCTACGTATTAGAGAATCGGCAGGTACTGAAGCGCACATTCCCGTGGCTCTTTGAGGTCTTGCATGTGCATCCGGTGGAAGACTATCCAAATAGGCTATTGGAAATGCTGGAATACTTGGGATTTGAGGCTATGGAATCCCCCTCGGTTGCTGTTCTTACTCCCGGCATCTATAATTCTGCGTACTTTGAACACTCGTTTCTTGCCCAGCAGATGGGGGTGTCTCTAGTAGAAGGCAGGGATCTGGTTGTCGTTGATGGGTTTGTTTTTATGCGTACCACACGTGGCTTTGAGCGTGTAGATGTCCTCTACCGCCGAATAGACGATGACTTCCTTGATCCTAATGTATTTCGGCCGGACACGCTGCTTGGTATACCGGGAATCATGGAGGTTTACCGGGCAGGCAAAATTGCTCTGGCAAACGCCCCTGGGACTGGGATTGCTGATGACAAAGCCATTTACGCGTATGTTCCCCAGATGATCAAGTATTACCTTGATGAGGAAATCATCTTACCCAATGTCCCCACATATGTGTGCTGGAATGATAAGCAGTGCCAGCATGTGCTACAGAACTTGGATAAGCTGGTGGTGAAGGCGGTAAACGAATCGGGAGGCTACGGGATGTTGATCGGCCCACACGCATCACACGCAGAGCGCGATATTTTCCGACAAAGGATTTCGCACAATCCTCGCAACTACATCGCCCAGCCAACACTTGACCTTTCTACAGTGCCCGTCATAGTGGGAGACCATTTAGAGGGGCGTCATGTTGATCTCCGCCCATACATACTCTATGGGGAAAGCATCTACGTGCTTCCGGGAGGACTCACACGCGTTGCCTTGCGCAAGGGATCTCTAGTAGTGAACTCCTCGCAGGGAGGAGGCAGCAAGGATACTTGGGTTCTGCAAGACAATGATAGCCGTAAAACAAAATAGGTCCTTATGTGTCACCAAGGAAATAAAAGTATGAAATTTATGGATATGGTAGTTCGTCCTGTACCGATGTTGAGTCGTGTTGCAGAATCCATATACTGGATGTCCCGTTATGTTGAGCGCGCCGAAAATGTGGCTCGTTTCATTGATGTGAATCTACACCTGATGCTGGATCTTCCAGTGGAGACAAAACAGCAATGGGAGCCGCTCGTAACTGTAACTGGAGATCAAGAGTTATTCACACAGAGATATGGCAGGGCAGCTAGGGATACAGTGATTCAATTCCTGACATTTGATTCTGATTATCCCAACTCCATCATAGCATGTCTGAGGTCGGCACGTGACAACGCCCGCTCTGTACGCGAAATTATCTCCTCTGAGATGTGGGAAAGCATCAACGAGTTTTACCTTTTAGTAGCTTCGAAAACTGCTAAGGATGCAGCATTTACGGACCCGCATGCCTTTTTTACAAAGGTCAAGGTGGGTAGCCAACGCTTCATTGGCATTAGGGAGGGAACTATGTCCCATGGGGAGGCGTGGCATTTCTCCCAGCTCGGTGGGCTGGTTGAGCGGGCTGAGAAAACATCCAGAATTTTGGACGTCAAATATTTTATTTTGCTGCCAAAAGTTGAATACGTTGACACCCCATATGATAACATCCAGTGGGCTGCCCTGTTGAAGTCGGCAAGTGCTCTGGAGATGTACCGTAAGCGATTTCGCCGGATTTCACCAAGCAGGGTTGTGGATTTTCTTATGTTTGACCGTGAGTTTCCTCGGGCGATTCGCCATTGCTTGATAAGCGCCGAGGAATCGCTACATAGAATCACCGGTTCGCCGCCAGGGCTTTTTTCCAATGAGGCAGAACGTAGGCTGGGACGCCTTCGTGCTGAGATTGACTACGCAGATATTAACGAAGTGCTTGAGGTTGGTCTTCACCACCATCTGGATTCTTTCCAGACGAAATTGAATGCCGTGGACGACGCTATCTTCAACACTTTTTTTGCCCTTCGGCCACCCACCTCAGGGAGTCAGAGTTTAAGAGGGTCTTGATGACATTCTACATGGGGATGAAGGCGAGTGATGGCTAAAATACCATGCTGACGGTGAATTATTTCAATGCGTTACCATATCTCACATAGCTTAAATTACTCCTACAGTAGGTCTGTCTTTCTCGAACCGCTGACAGTTAGGCTTCGTCCACGCTGTGATTCAGTACAACACGTCATACAGTTCAAGCTAGATGTGGTACCGACGCCCGATGGCATTTCTGAATATATTGACCAAGGGTCTAATAATGCAGCCACTCTGTGGTTCAGCGGGCAGCATAGAACCCTCTCACTCTCTGCAACGTCTGAAGTCGAGGTGCTCCCGGTAGATCCTTTCAATTTCATTGTAACCGAGAATAACTTGCTGCATCTGCCAGTCATATATCCGCAGTCGTGCCAGTATGAGTTGCAGCCTTATCTGAGCCGCCGATGTGAGAGTTCGCAGATAGATGACTTCATTCAGCCAGTTATAAAGGAAACCAATGGGGAGACTATTCCATTCTTGGTAAGACTCGCTTCCCAGATTCATGAACAGTTTGATACAGTGGTGCGCGAGATAGGGGCTCCCATGGCAGCGGAAGAGACCATTGCGAGGCGCAAGGGTGCCTGCCGTGACCTGGCTGTTCTGTTTATGGAAAGCTGTCGAGCTGTGGGGCTGGCGGCACGATTCGTCAGCGGATATAGATGGAGCGAGGACTTAGATGAGAAACACCGGATGCATGCCTGGGCTGAGGTATATATCTCCGGTGGTGGGTGGCGAGGCTTTGATCCGAGCACTGGTGGGGCCGTCGCTGACAGGCACATTGCTATTGCCACTGCAGCGAACCCCCTTAACGCCGCACCGATCGGTGGTAACTTCAGAGGAACTGGAGTTGACTCCAAGCTTCAATATGATATCTCCATCCGCCTCTCTCAGGGGATTCCTAAGGTAGACGATTAATAGAACTAGTTTGCCCCATTTTCCCTTTCCATGGCCAGCTTCAGAGCCTCGATGTCATCCCTGCGCCTTTTTGCCATTCTCAACCTCGTTTCAAGGCAGTTCTCTTCCGACTATGTTCCTCATTCAGAGGCTTGTATCCCTGAAGCTTCGGCGGTCTCTCGCTGCCACCCTCAGGGAAATACCAATACTCGAAACCTGCCCCGCAGCCGATGGAATACGGCAGATAGCTTAAGAGGGTCCCGATGGTTCAGGAAATGTTATGTCAAGTATGCACCCTCCCGGTACGGGAAAAGGCCACCGGGCACGTTTGACAATCAGTTGCTTTGTGAGCCTTCGGCCCATTCCGGGCAGAGGCAAGTAACCCCAGTTGCACTTTTTGGCGGTTTGTGCACTGCGAAATTTTCTGCGCTATCCCAGAGGCTCTTGACAACAAGTGCATCACTGGTACAATGATATGCACACTTGTACAACGAAGTTGCTTCAAAGCAGATGCGAGGAGGAAGCGTAAACGTAGAAGGGCAAGCTTGACAGCCTGGCGGGCAGTCAAGTGCCGGATCCCGGCAAAAGTTCCCACGGTGTGGTCATGGGTACGAGAAGGCTGCAGAAGAGTGGAACAGTCTCAAAGGCGGTATCGGTGGCAAATGGCTGGTACCGCCTTGTGCTCTATTCCGAGGGCTGGAAGCGAAGCCCGGGATGACTTCAGGCGCGAGAAGTTAACAAACAAGCCATTTCCCTGGCTGGAAGGAGGTGCGACAGACAGTGAACCTTCTTTATCTAGAATCAATCAGGTATCCCAAAAATCGGAAAGGAGGATATCATGGTAGAAGAGAGAAGGTTTCCCAGTCCCTTTGAGATCGAGACTCCCCCTGGCGCAGAGGGTTGGCAGAGCATGTATCCGTATCATTATTTGTTTAGTGAGGAGCGAAGAGAGTACGACGAGGGACAGCTCTGGTTCTGGGATGCGCTGCATTTCCCGACGGCGCTGAAACCCTGGGAGCTGTGGTTCAACGTGATCTGGCAGTGTAACTGCTCCCAATACAACAGCCGGGTGTTCTGCATTCCTCCGGCAAATGGGATCAGTCACCGAGTATTAAACGGTTACCTCTACATATCTCCCAATGCGGTTACCGACCCTCAGGTTATGGGGGAGCGGGCACCACTTTTTATGAAGAGGAGCGGCTACTATTACGGGCATTGGGATGAGCTCTATGAGAAGTGGTTGAGGAAGGCCACGGCAACCATTGATGAGCTGGAGGCGATAGAGTTCAAGGACTTGCCTTATTTTGAAGATGAATCCGTGGTCACAGAGGCGAGAGGGATCGGCAGCGGCTATATTCTATTGGAGACCTGGGACAGATTTAAGCGGCTGTGGTGGAAAATGTGGGAGTATCACTTCGAAATGCTGAACCTTACCATGCTTGCCTATGTGCTGTTTTATGATTTCTGCACCAAGGCATTCCCCGGGGTATCCGGCAATGCAATCGCGAGGATGATCGCCGGCGCCCCAGGGTTGGCCATGTTCAGGCCTCAGGAGGAATTGGCAAAGCTTAGCAGATTGGCGATCAATCTGGGCGTAGCCGATATATTGAAACAAGAGCTGAAGCCGGATGAGATTATCTCCAAGCTTCAGACTACAAGAGAGGGCAGGACATGGCTTGCGCAATTGGAAGAGTCGAAAGACCCCTGGTTCTATACCTCCTCGGGCACGGGGTGGTATGCCTCTGAGGTCTGCTGGGCAGATGAACTCTCACTGCCCTTTGGCTATATAAGGGGTTATATAGAAAGACTGGAGAGAGGGGAGACTATCGAGAGGGATACAGAGGGCATCATCAGGGAGAGGGATCGAATAACGGCGGAATATCGTGATTTGCTGCCAACCGACGAGGATAAGAAGGCCTTTGATCAATCTCGCAATACAATAGTGATGACCTATCCATATGCTGAAAACCATATATTCTATGTGGAGCACTGGTTCCAAACCCTGCATCGAAAGAAAGCGAGAGCGCTGGGCAGGGTGTTGACCAACGCCGGCTTCTTCACCGAGCCCGATGACATCTTTTACTTCATGCCCACAGAGATAGAGCCCATGCTGGAAGACCTCTGTGATGCTTGGGGGGTGGGCCCTGGGATCCCAACCAGGGGTTCGGGTATTTGGCCTAAGGAAATAGAGCGGCGCAAAAACATATTAGCGGCATTAAGGAAGTGGAGCCCGCCGCCAGCCCTGGGACCGGTCCCCGAGGTGATTACCGAGCCCTTCACCATCCAGCTCTGGGGCATTACATCGGAGACCTTGGATAGCTGGCTGGCACCGAGGCCCAAGCCGGAGGAAGTGAGCGAATTGAAAGGCTTTCCAGCATCGGCCGGCGCTGTGGAGGGACCAGCTCGGGTGATAGCAAGTGCTGAACATCTCAGTGAAGTACAGCCTGGGGAGATCCTGGTGTGCCCCTGCACATCCCCAAGCTGGGTGCCAGCGTTTGCCAAGATCAAGGCCGCAGTTACCGACTTAGGCGGGATGTCCTGTCACGCTGCCATCGTCTCCCGTGAGTACGGGCTGCCGTGCATTACCGGGACGGGCTTTGCCACCAAGATAATCAAGACCGGGGACAAGCTAAAAATAGATGGCAGCACTGGGATTATAAATATCGTGAGGTGACAAGTATAGAGAAACACCAAGAGCGTGCTTATCAACAGTTGAAGGACTTGGCTACCAGAGTGACTCGCAAGCCGGGCACAGTATGCCTTGATGTCAATTGCGCGGCGGCCATGCTCAGCCACCAGGATTTAAAAACCGCGTAGAACAAGGGGCCAGAGTGTTCGGGGTTCAACATTTACTCGGGATGTTCAACCGACTGGCAGATAGTTCTCCGTAGTACAAATAAGGAGCAGTTGATGTGGCCCTTGTTGCAGTCTTTCTACGTTCAGGGCTTACCTATCCGGAAGATTCTGATTTGCCCCTGAGAAAAGCGACCCTTGCCGCCACACTTCTTGCTGCCTGGTCTGCGCTTGCTGACTTCTGGAGATACCTTGCCAGCTTGTCGTCCCTGATTATCTCCCGAACCCAGTTGCTGAAGTCATTCTTGCTCTGATTTACGTGGGTGTTGTTGGTTTGACTTGTGATGCCGGGCCTTGCTCTAGATGCTCCGGTTCTTCTTCGACCTCAAACAGCGGTAGCGGCGCAGGTTTCGCACGCCCCGGCAGAATTCCCTGCACCCTGGCTTGATTCGTCAGTTTGCCGACCAAATTCCTCACGGCTGACTCCCAGGTGAATTGGCGCGCAGTGCGCCTCGCCGCCTTTCGCATTCTCCTATCCTCTTGGGGAGTCTCGCGCAAATAGGTAACATAGCCCACGATCTCCAGGGGGTCATCAGTCTCCAGCACAAACGAGTTCACGAGCGGAATGGCGTAGTCCTCACCGGTACACCCCGTATAGGCAATGCCACCGGCGGCCATGGCCTCCAGCCCTACGATACCGAAAGGCTCGTGCCCGCTATTGGCCAGCACCCCATCCACTGCCCGGTACAGCACTCGCGAGGAGTCCGGCGGCAAATGGAACTTGACATCGATAACATCGGCAGGGGCAGCTTCCCGCAAGGCAAAGAGATGCGAATCAAACCAGACCGAGTTCGTCCTCGCCTCCCCCACTGTAAGCCCCAGCGACCGTGCATTCTGAGCTACCTCACGGCCGTAGGGCTCAATTCCGCCTCGGGCCACGAGAACCGTCTTAAGGCCCATCTCCTTGAGCCGGACGGTAGCCTCAACCGCAGCGTTCCAGCGCTTGTCCGGGTGCCAGCGGGCCATCTTGAACAGCACCACGTCGGCGTCCAGTGCATGCTTTACCTGGGCAACCCTCTCGTCATCGACCTTGCGCAGCAGGCTCTTCGGAATCCCGTTGGGAATCACCAGGGGGTTGAGGCCCATCCGCCACATGATGTGCTTCATGTACCTGCTCACTGTGGTGATAGTGGTGGCATCGTTGAGTCCCCGCCAGTCGATTCGATCAAAGCCGTAAATGTTGTTGGCGTTCCAGAACAGCACCGCCTTATCTCTCAGGGCGTTTTCGCGAAGACGGTCGCTGATTCGGCACATCGCCTCGGCTGTATGCCACTCCTCGGCCAGGATGACCACCACCTTGCCCTGCTTTACCGCTGGCTTTACAATATGCTCGGTGACGAACCACGGAATTGACTCGTTGAAATCATAGAGCTTCTCGTTCTCTCCCTGATACACGCCGTCGGGGTAATACTCACTGATCCACTGACACCAGCGATGAAGTACGAGCCTCCCGCTCCTGGTTGCCTCCTCACCTTTCAGTCGCGGGTCGCCGACAAAGAAAAAGTGGATGGGAAAACCCTCGCCTGCCAGAGTCTCGGCAAGGTTGATCACCCTTACCCCTAACCCTCCTGCCAGAGAGTAAGGGTCCGGCCCCTCGAAGGACAAGACAACAAATACAGCATTATCGGCTGCTATCGCTGAACGTCCCATTTCCTACCTCCCCCCTACCCCGCCCAAGACAGTCCCCACACATCCCCACCCAGTGCGGGATGCCGACAAACCCAATGCCCCACTTAGCCGTATGTGAGCAATTATCGACCTCACACATGCCAGCTTCGGATTCCACAATTCGGGCTATCCTATGCCTTGCCAAGATGTGCATTGGGTATCTCAAGAGCCCCATACTGTCTTCCCACTCTTTTTATAAGCGCAGTTTCATCTCGCTTATCCGTGTCAACCATCACGATTAAGCTTGGGGAACCCTCCACTACGTCTACCATTGTCCCCCAGCCTTGGACTTGAGAGTTGGGGCTATCTGTTCAGATTTCCTGTCGAGGGTATTTAGAAGTATGTGGACCCTGGTGCTCGCTCCTCCACCCCGCTCAAAATTATAGCCCCGCTGGCGCAAAAAAGCACCAGTAGTAGTGCGGATTTTTTAGCGCCCGTAACACCTGTCGGGGGCAGCTTTTTGCTCGAATCATCTGCATGATTTCATCACAACGATGTAGGCATATTGCTTGACAAGACCGGTTAATTATGCCTACACTGGTTGTGATAATAAGCGAATAGCAGAGGTTTTGGGGAGTTATACGTGGCGAAAATCGGAGTGTTGATTGTTGACGACGAGCCTGTATATCGGGAAGGGTTGTGTCGGATTCTGGAAGCGGAAGAGGACCTGGAGGTAGTGGCTAGGTCGAGCAACTATGAAGAAGCCAGGAGAATAGCAGAGGAGTTGAGTCCAGATGTGGTCATAATTGGCGTGAGCATATCCGGGCTGAGGGATGTGGAGACTATCAGCCGGATTAAAGCCGCCTGCCCCGATGCTGCTATCCTGGTAGTTGGCTCTGCTATCTCTGGATCGCTCCTACTCGCCTGCCTAAGGGCAGGGGTAGCCGGATATCTGCCGAAGAAAACGGATCTTCGTGAGATGGTGAGCGCTGTGCGCTCTCTGCACGCGGGAGAGGTGGTGTTGGAGAAGGAGAGTGTCAGCAAGATGCTGGAAGAGATTAAGCGCGGCGAGGAAGCAGGAAAAATCTTGCTGTTAAAGGACCGTGAGGTGGACGTACTCAAGATAGTGGCCAGAGGGGGCAGCAACAAGGATATCGCCCAAGAGCTCGGTATCAGCGTGCGCACAGTTCAGACCCACCTCGCCAACATCTTTGCCAAGCTGGGGGTTGACACGCGCACTGAAGCTGTTCTTTACGCCATACGGGAAGGCTGGATAAGCCTCGATGAGGTGAAGCCACCGCCGGAAGACGAGGATACAGGTCAAAACCCGATGCCTTTATCTCAATAACTCCATTCCATCGTAAGCCAAGGTAGCTCCAGTATATTCTCACGCGGATGCCTTCCGCCACTGTCCAAAGGCTTGATAAAAATACGAGGCATTTCGTTGTGCAGTCTGGCAATAGGTTACTAAGAGGGACATTCTTGTCCCGCGAGTACAACTCTTCCTCGCCTAAATAGCTTTGCTTAGGTGCCGAGGTGAGGGCCGGGATCAAGGAGACCATCACAGAGTTACCTCTCTGCTGCACTATGATGGTCACGTAACCTTAACCTTGGTAGTGTCTGCTGATATAATATTGGTGCGATACACAAGAGGGGCAAGGGAGGAGAAAGATGACGGTAGTATTGAGATGCAATTGTGGCTGTGAGCCTTACCCTGAGATGGTAGGTTTTTAGCATGGAGAGGAAGGCTTGTGCAAGTGCTGTGGAGGCCGGCTACGGAACAGACCTCATCGCTGGCTCTGCCGCCATCCGGTTGATATCATATCATGTAAGGAGGATCGCTTAAATGTTACAGAAAATTCTCGTGTGCCTAGATGGTTCCAGCCTTGCTGAACAGATTTTGCCCTATGCCACAGAACAGGCCTTACGCTTTGGCAGCAAGGTAGTGCTCCTTCAAGTGATTGGGGAGCCCAGAGCTATCCCTTCGCCGGTACCGGGAGAACCTGTGTTCGTTATGCTTCCGGAGCCAGAGCAGATTGAGAGAGAACAAAACGAGGCCACGGCGTATCTGGAGAGCGTAGCACAGCCGTTGCGGGAAAAAGGGCTGGATGTAGAGTGCGTGGCTCTACCGGGGACGCCAAGCGATGCTATAGTCAGTTACGCTGCTGAGAGTGAGGTGGATCTTATTGCTATTGCCACTCACGGACGCAGTGGCTTGAGGCGCCTGACCTTCGGCAGTGTCGCAGACTTTGTGCTCAGGGAATCAGGCCTGCCCATCTTGCTGATAAAGCCACGAGAGCCTGAGACATAGCGGGCCTGGAGGGTGTATTATATATGGATGTGCAGATTAAGCCTGGGGCTCTAGCATTGCATCCATAACCGCACGGATGGGGGTGATAGCATTACTTTATTGTCGAGGGGTGAACTGAGAACACTCATCGAGAGATCGGATGAAATTTGCATCTCGGTGTATATGCCTACGCATCGTGCGGGCAGGGAAACGCGACAGAACCCGATCAGGTTGAAGAATTTGCTCCGGGAGGCTGAAACGCAGTTGCTCGGGGAGGGCCTTCGGTTATCGGAGGCGGAGGCGTTGCTTGCCCCCATGGAGTCTCTTCTCGGAGATGCCCATTTCTGGCGGCACCAGAGCGACGGCCTGGCGACGTTCTCCTCAGTGGAGCTATTTCGCCATTACAGGCTTCCTCTAGCCTTTGATGAACTGGTCGTAGTCTCTCGTCGGTTCCATGTCAAGCCTCTGCTACCGCTCCTCACCGGCGATGGAAGGTTCTACGTGCTGGCCTTGAGCCAGAATGAGGTAAGGTTCCTGGAGAGCACGCGCTACTCGGTGCGTGAAGTTGAGTTGAAAGGCGTGCCACAAAACCTTGCGGAAGTTCTGCGGTATGATGACAAAGAGCGGCAGCTTCAGTTTCACACGCCAACACCTGTGGGCAGGGGTGAACAGGCAGCGGTTTTTCACGGTCAGGGCGTCGGCGCTGATGATGCCAAAACGGATATTCTTAGATACTTTCGTCAGATTGATCGAGGTTTAAGCGCTTTGCTGAAAGACGAACGGGCTCCTCTCGTTTTGGCAGGGGTCGATTATCTGCTCCCAATCTACAAGGAGGCCAATAAATATGCACATCTCGTGGACGAGGGCGTTCTCGGAAACCCAGAGGGGGTGAGCGCCGAGGAGTTGCACGACCATGCCTGGGCTATTGTTGAGCCTCACTTCCTGAAAGCTCGGGAAGAAGCCTACCTCAGATATGAACAACTTGCGGGTACCGAGCAGACTTCCAATAAGCTAGCACAGGTTGTGACGGCGGCTTATCAGGGTAGGATTGAGGAGTTATTTGTAGCTGTTGGCATTCAGCAATGGGGTATCTTTGATCCCGGTACCCATCGGGTGCACCACCATCGGGAGGCGCAGCCGGGGGACGAGGATCTGCTGGATTTTGCGGCTGTACATACGCTGCTGCATGGCGGGACAGTCTACGCAGTGGCGCCGGATCAGGTTCCTGACAACACATTCATAGCTGCTGTGTTCCGCTATTAAAATACTTTTGAGTAAGATAGCTTCTACGGTCGTGACTTTATCATTACCAGCATCATCTTGAACCTTCTTATTGCTCTCAGTGCGTGAGGTTGGTGGGCTGGCATTATGATCATTTGCCCTTCTTTTAAGTTAGTAGATTTTCCGGATATAGTAACCTCAGCTTCGCCATCAAGGAGATAAACGAAAGCATCAAACGGGGCTGTATGTTCACTCAATCCTTGTCCATCACCAAAAGCAAACAGCGTCAAAGTTCCGGCATCGCTATCAATTATCGTCCTGCTCACGATAGAGCCTTCCTGATAGCTCACCAGGTCAACCGGTTTTACGACCTGCCCTGAAAGGTCATTAGTATTTTTCTTGCTTTTTCCATGCACCATGACTCCACCTCACTATGATTCCAAATATGTATCCTTTAAACGATGGAGCAGTTCGTGCAACTCCTCATGCCTGCCAATTCCTATTCTCTCCTGTTCCAGCTTTTCAAATTCCTCGATCAGCTCGTGCTGTGCTTCTTCTGGAAGCTGCATGTCAGCCATCGGATAAAGAATATTGTCTTCTTTACCTATATGTTGGGTCAGAAGCTCGATGTATTTCTCTGCATTCTCAATAAACTGGGAGGAATATGAAGATCCGCCGGCTTTGTATTTCTCAACAGCTTCCCTCATGTTCCTGACGTAGGAACGACCCATTTCGTGCTCTGTGAGCATAACAGCGATAGGCCCTCTATCTCGAGGCATTCCTACCTTCTCCAGAGCAACAAAAAGGAGGTCTTCCTCTTTTCCATGATGGCACGTATCAGCGAAGGTCTTAATAAATTCTAATATGCGACCAAGATCCTCCTGATTTATTGTCTCCCCAGCCGCAAGCTTTTTACTCACATTGCCCAGAATGCTTAAAGCTATTTTTATGGCTTCATGTTCTGCTTTTAATTGCTCAGTCGGCTTCATGCATACACCTGCCCCTTTCATTGTCCACTGTAATCTATACTACTCATAGTATAAAACTAGCGCCAGAGCCTATCAAATACTGAGATAACCCTCTCTCGCATTCCAGTTCGTTGTAAACTTACCTCCGCTTACACCGGGAGGAAGAGGAAAATCTAGCGCGGTTTTCAAATATCACAAAAGCCCCTTTTATCTTATGCTGAAATTAAACAAGAAAGTCATTTTCCAATTTAACCCCTCGGGGGTTACCTACAACTGCCGGGTTCTGTGAGATATTGGCTCCAAGAATATTACAACAAGCTTGCAAAATCAGCACACAAAGACATTGAAGGAGGTTGAAAACCAATGATTACCCATGGACTAATGTTCTACGTGCTGAGCAGTTCGTTCCTTATCCTAACTTAAGGATCGCCATTTGATGGCCGTCAAGCTTCACCCGCACATAGGCTCGCCCGTATGATTCTTCCACAGTTATGGGCGGACCTCCGTTTAGCACATCGATCATCTTACTGCCCGGTGGTGTGACATTTCTATCGACGGTTATGCAG